>Ga0247725_1001506_pt1 | contig 11630 bp, 10 predicted proteins | sample OKSTACKMCFT3sol_FD_183021 | JGI IMG/M metagenome (GOLD analysis project Ga0247725, IMG submission 183021) | Subsurface sediment microbial communities from gas well in Oklahoma, United States - OK STACK MC-FT3-sol | ecosystem: Environmental > Terrestrial > Deep subsurface > Rock core/Sediment... | reverse complement strand
AGAAGCGGCTTACGCATGGCGATCCTTCCAAACCGGCACTTTATCGTTGTCGCGTACGTTAGCGCACGACATCCGTCACGTCAGCGGCGTCCATTCCTCGTCGGTCGGCAGGGGCGCGAAAATCTCGTCGAGCATGGCGTCGGTGACGTCCTCCAGACGCGCCGGGCTCCAGCGCGGAGCATTGTCCTTGTCGATGATCACCGCCCGCACGCCCTCGATGAAGTCGTGCTTGCGCACGACGCGCGAACCGATCCGGTATTCCATGACCATGTTGTCGGCGAAGTCGGTCATGGCCGCGCCGCGCTTCAGCTGCTCGAAGGCGACCTTCAGGGTCTGGGGCGATTTGGTTTTCATCACCTCCAGCTGAGCTTTGCCCCAGTCGCTGGAATCGACGGTCAGGAACTCGACGATCTCCTCGACGCTGTCGCCGACGAACAGGCGGTTCAGGTCCTGCTCGAAGCCCAGCAACGCGGCCTTGCCGGCGTCGGCGCGGTACTTTCGCAGCGTCTCGTCGATCCGGCGCGGATCGGCGATGATCGCCTTCTTCAGGCCCTCGATGGCGCCGAACTCCACGAAGTGGGTGGCGATGCCCAGGCGCATGCAGTCCGCGCCCTTGATCCGCGCGCCGGTCAAGGCCAGCCACAGCCCCGCCTTGCCCGGCAGGCGCGGCAGGTACCAGCCGCCGCCGACGTCGGGGAACAGGCCGATGCCGGTCTCGGGCATGGCGAAGGTCGTGCGCTCGGTGGCGATCCGCACGTGCGCCGGCATCGAGATCCCGACCCCGCCGCCCATCACCACGCCGTCCATCACGGCCACGACGGGAATGTCGTAGGTGAACAGCAGGTGGTTCAGGCGGTACTCGGTGTGGAAGAACCTCCGGGCCTCGACGCCGTCCTTCGCGCCGCTTTCGGCCAGCATGCGGATGTCGCCACCGGCGCAGAAGCCGCGCTCGCCCGCATGATCGATCAGGACCATGTAGATCTCGGGGTCCTCGCGCCACTCCACGAGCGCGGCGATCATCGCCTCGCACATGTCGAGGGTGAGGGCGTGCAGGGCCTTGGGGCGGTTGAGCGTGATGCGGCCGACGTTCTTTTCGACGCGGATCAGGACTTCGGGGTCTTCGGTCATGGATGGCCTTCAGGCGAGTTCGGCGGGTTCGGCGACCGGCGCGCAGTCGATGCGCTCGATCCGGCCTCCGGCGAGGCGGAAGATCGCGTCCTGCGGGATGTCCTGGCGCAGGGCCTCTTCCTTGGAAAGGCGCGCGTAGAGGCCCCGCAGGAGACGGCCGGCGACGCCATGGCTGACCACGATCAGGCGGCGCTCCGGCTCGGCCGCTTGCTCCGCCAGCCAGGCGCCAAGACGGGCTGTCATGGCCTCGTAGGTCTCGCCGCCCGGCGCGTAAAAGCCCCAGGCGTCGTCGCCCAGCAGATTCGGGTTCTGCCCCCTCACCTCCTCGCGAAGCCGTCCGGACCATTCGCCGACATCGATCTCGACCAGTCGCTCATCCAGCTCAACGGCGAGGCCCAGGCGCTCGCCGATCGCCTGGGCCGTGTGATGCGCCCGACGCAGAGGACTAGAGACCAGCCGCCAAGGCGCGCGCTCGGATGCTGGCGCCAGATCGTCCAGCAACGCCGCCATCGCCCTGGCCTGCGCCTGGCCTAGCGGCGTGAGATCGGACTCCAGCCGACCTTGCAGGCGCCCCTCACGATTGTGGAAGGTCTGGCCGTGGCGGCAGAGATAGATCATCCGACGCTCATTGGCGGAACATCTCGCGGGCGATGATGACGCGCATGATCTCGTTGGTCCCTTCCAGGATCTGGTGCACCCGCAGGTCGCGCACGATGCGCTCCAGCGGATAGTCCTGGAGGTAGCCGTAGCCGCCATGCAGCTGCAAGGCGTCATTGGCGACCTGGAAGCCGGCGTCCGTGGCGAAGCGCTTGGCCATGGCGCACAGCTTGGTGACTTCGGGGTGCTTATGGTCCAGCGCGTGGGCAGCCCGCCGAACCATCAGGCGCGCCGCCTCCAGCTCGGTGGCCATGTCGGCCAGCTTGAACTGCAGGGCCTGGAAGTCCTTCAGCGGCCGGCCGAACTGGTTGCGGGTCTCCAGATAGGCCTTGGCCGTGTCGAGCGCGAACTGGGCGCCGCCCAGGGAGCACGAGGCGATGTTCAGCCGCCCGCCGTCCAGGCCCATCATGGCGAAGCGGAAGCCCTCGCCCTCCTGGCCGATGCGGTTCACGGCCGGCACGCGGCAGTTGTCGAAATTCACCTGCGCCGTCGGCTGGGCGTTCCAGCCCATCTTGCGCTCGTTGGCGCCGAAGCTGAGGCCCGGCGTCCCCTTCTCGACCACGAAGGCCGAGACGCCCTTGGCGCCTTCGCCGCCGGTGCGCGCCATCACGACATAGACGTCCGAGACGCCGCCGCCGGAGATGAAGGCCTTGCCGCCGTTCAGGACATAGTGGTCGCCATCGAGCCTGGCCGTGGTGCGCATCGCCGCGGCGTCCGAGCCCGAGCCCGGCTCGGTCAGGCAGTAGCTGGCGATCAGCTCCATGGACGTCAGGCGCGGCAGGTAGCGCTGGCGCAGATCGTCCGAACCGAAGCGGTCGATCATCCACGACGCCATGTTGTGAATGGTGAGATAGGCGGCGACCGGTACGTCGCCGTAACTCAAGGCCTCGAAGATGATCGAGGCGTCGAGGCGCGACAGGCCGCTGCCGCCGACGTCCTCATTCACATAGATGCCGGCGAAGCCCAGTTCGGCCGCTTGGCGCAGGACATCGACGGGGAAGTGCTTGTTCTCGTCCCATTCGGCCGAATGTGGGGCAAGCTGTCCCTCGGCGAACGCGCGCGCCGCATCTTGGATTGCGACCTGATCCTCTTTCAGCGCGAAATCCATGCGCAACTTCCTCCCGATCGGGGCAGAACGGCCCTCACTTCTTTTCGCCTGACTGCGGCGCCGACGGACGGCTGTCAATCACGCTCGGCGCCGGGCGTCGGAACGTTTCTCCAGCCGGCGGAGGGTGTGGCCTGAAATCCTCCGTTACACGACTTGAATCGGCAATTGGGCCACACCCCTTGATAACGATACGCATTCAGCCCAAATGGCGATCTTCGAGTCGGACCGTTCTCAACATAAAATTTGCATCGACGACCATGCGTTTCGTGAAGTTCGTTAAGGCCGCCCTGGCGGCGGCCCTGGGAATGACCGTCATCACCGCTTCGGCCCATGCGGCTGACGGCGGCGATATCTCGCGCAGCTATGGCGTCTGGCGCAATCCGAAGAACAGCGTCCACCTGGAGATCAAGGACTGCGGCCCCAGCACCTGTGGCGTCGTGGTCTGGGCCAGCCCCAAGGCCGAAGCCGACGCGCGCAAGTCGGGCACGGACACCCTGATCGGCAAGCAGCTGCTGCGCGACTTCGAAGCCCAGAACAACGGCTCGCTGAAGGGGCGCGTCTGGGTCCCCACCCTGAAGGTCACGCTGGTCGGCACCGCCGACATCGTCGACACCAAGACCATGCGCGCCAAGGGCTGCGTGATCGGCAACTTCCTGTGCAAGTCGCAGCTGTGGACCCGCATCGACAGTCCCGCGGTCCTGGCCTCGCGCGCGGCTCCCTAAAACACGCTCTCGCCGCTTTCGCTTGATTCAGCGCAAGAGCCGCGCGAACCTCTAAGTGTACAGTGATCACTTGAGCGTCCGACAGAGACGCCAAGCGATCCAGGCCGCGCGACGGCTGGCACGGGAGGAACGAGCATGGACGAAGCGGCGACGCTTCAAAGGACCGCGCGCGACGCGGCCAGCGAACATTTCGACGTCATTATCGTGGGCGCCGGCATATCCGGGGTCGGCGGCGCCTATCACCTGACGCATCAGAGGCCCGGAACACGCTTCGTGGTGCTGGAGGCCTTGGAGAGCTTCGGCGGCACCTGGCTGACCCACACCTATCCGGGCATCCGCTCGGACAGCGACCTCTACACCTTCGGCTACCGCTTCAAGCCCTGGGTCGGACCGCCGATCGCCACGGCCGGCGAGATCCTCAGCTACATGGGCGAGGTGATCGACGAGAACGATCTGGCGCGCCACATCCGCTATCGCCGCCGCATCACCAACGCCGAATGGTCCAGCCAGGACAAGCTGTGGACCCTGACCGTCAGCGGGCCTGACGGCGTCGAGACCTACACCACCAACTTCCTTTGGATGTGCCAGGGCTATTACCGGCATTCGGTCGGCTACACGCCCGAATGGCCCGACATGGAGCGCTACAAGGGTCGGATCGTCCACCCCCAGACCTGGCCCAAGGACCTCGATCTCAAAGGCAAGAAGGTCGTCGTCATCGGCTCGGGCGCCACGGCCGCGACCCTGGTCCCGAACATCGCCGGAGACTGCGCCCACGTTACGCTTCTGCAGCGCTCGCCGACCTATTTCGTGCCCGGCCGCAACGAGAACGAGTTGGCCGACATCCTGCGCCAGTTGCAGATCGACGAGAGCTGGATCCACGAGATCGTCCGCCGCAAGGTGCTGTTCGACCAGCACGCGTTCACGCGCCGCGCCATCGAAGAGTCCGACGCGGTGAAGGCGGAGCTGCTCGAGGGCGTGAAGATGTTCCTCGGCGAGGACTTCGACATCGCCAAGCACTTCACGCCGCGCTACCGCCCCTGGCGACAGCGGATCGCCTTCGTGCCCGACGGCGACCTCTTCCAGGGCATCGCCTCGGGCAAGGCCTCGGTGGTCACCGACGAGATCGAGCGCTTCACCGAAAAGGGCCTACGGCTGAAGTCCGGCCAGGAGCTGGAGGCGGACGTCATCGTCACCGCCACGGGCTTTGATCTCAGCGTGCTGGGCGACATCGCCTTCGAGATCGACGGCAAGCCGCTCGATTTCGCCAACACCGTCACCTATCGCGGCATGATGTTCACCGGCGTGCCGAACCTCGTCTGGGTGTTCGGCTATTTCCGCGCCAGCTGGACGCTGCGCGCCGACATGATCGGCGACTTCGTCTGCCGCTTGCTGGCCCACATGGAAAAGACCGGCAAGAAGCAGGTCGAGGTCGCCCTGCGCCCCGAGGACAAGGACATGAAGATCGGGAACTGGATCGATCCCGAGGACTTCAATCCCGGCTACCTGATGCGCAACATGCACCTGTTGCCCAAGGCTGGCGACAAGCCGGAGTGGCGCCACACCCAGGACTATTGGGCCGAGAAGGAGATCTTCCCGAAGATCGACCTTGCCGACCCGGCGTTCCGCTATTCGTGATCGCCTGATCCGCGCGGAGGGCGGCCTTAAGGGGCCGCCCGTCTTGCCTCAACGAGCGGCGCGGTCCAAATCAACGGCATGACCACGCCCCCGCTCGCCCCCTACCCGCACACCCGCCTGCGCCGCGTTCGCCAGGCCGACTGGGTCCGCCGTCTCGTCCGCGAGACCGAGACGCGGCCTTCCGACCTGATCTGGTCGATGGTGGTTCACGAGGGCGAAGGGACCATCCCCGTGGCCTCGATGCCGGGCGTCGAGCGCCTGTCGGTCAAGGAGGCCGCCAAGGCCGCCGTCCGCGCCCGCGACCTGGGCATCCCGGCCATCGCCATCTTCCCGCACATCGACGGCTCGCGGAAGGACGCGGCGGGCTCGATCGCCGCCGATCCGGACGGCGTGATCCCGCGCGCCGTGAAGGCCATGAAGGACGCCGCCCCCGAGGTCGGCATCATGTGCGACGTGGCGCTGGACCCCTTCACCGACCACGGCCACGACGGCGTGGTCGAGGGCGGCAAGATTCTCAACGACCCGACCATCGATCGCCTGATCGAACAGGGCCTGATGCAGGCCGAGGCCGGCGCCGACATCCTGGCCCCGTCCGACATGATGGACGGCCGCATCGGCAAGCTGCGCGCGGCGCTTGAGAGCGCCAACCACCAGGACGTGATGATCATGTCCTACGCGGCCAAGTACGCCTCGGCCTTCTACGGCCCGTACCGCGACGCCATCGGCTCGGCGAAGCTCTCCGCGGGCCAGGGCGACAAGAAGACCTACCAGATGGACCCGGCCAACACCGAGGAAGCCATCCGCGAGGTCGCCATGGACATCGCCGAGGGCGCGGACATGGTCATGGTCAAGCCGGGCATGCCCTATCTCGACATCGTCCGCCGCATCGTCGACGAGTTCCGCATGCCGACCTACGCCTTCCAGGTGTCGGGCGAGTACGCGATGATCATGGCGGCCGCCCAGAACGGCTGGATCGACAAGGACCGCGCCATCCTGGAAAGCCTGACCGCCTTCAAGCGCGCCGGCGCGGCGGGGATCATCACCTATTTCGCGCCGTGGGCGGCCGAGAAGCTTGGCGCTTAAGGCTCACGCATGAGCCGCGTCCTCGATATCGTCACCGCCGTGATCCGCGACGAGACGGGCCGCATGCTGCTGGTCCGCAAGCGCGGAACCGCGACCTTCATGAAGCCCGGCGGCAAGCGCGACGTCGGCGAGGACGACCTGACCACTCTCGCCCGCGAACTCGAGGAGGAGCTGGGCTGCCGGCTGGTCGCCGCCGACCTGCTGGGCCATTTCAGCGCGCCGGCCGCCAACGAGGCCGGCTTTACCGTCCAGTCGGCGACCTATCTGGCTGTGGTCGAAGGCGAGATCGCTCCCCGCGCCGAGATCGAGGAGATCGTCTGGGTCGACCCGGCGGCCCCCGGTGACCTGCGCTTGGCGCCGCTGCTGACGCGGCGGGTGTTACCGGCCCTGCTGACGCCCCTAGCCCTTTGAGCCCAGGGCGCTGATACGCCCCTGCACCATCTCCAGCGCCAGCTCCCGCGCCCGCTCGGGAGGGCGACCGAGCAGCTCCGATAGGGTCGGGCCAAACAGTCCGACGCCGACGGCCAGGATGATGTTCACCAGGATGAAGTCCACGATCGCTTCGCGATCGACGCCGACCTCCTGAGCGACCCGCGTCTGGACGATCTCGTCCACGACCTCGCGAACCAGGGTCATCCGCCGTCCCTCGCCCGTCAGTTCCAGCCAGGCCGCCAGACGGGCCGCCCCCTTGGTCTCGAACGCCTCGAACAGGGCCTGCGCCCCGAACCCCGGGGCCGCGCCGCCGCTGTTGAACCCCGTGATCACCTTGTCGGCCAGCTGGCGGATCATCCGTTCCATCAGCGCCGTCTCGACGCCGGCGATCGAGCCGAAGTGGTGGATGACGTTGGCATGGACCACGCCAGCGGCCTTGGCGACGTCGGCCAGCTTCAGCGCCTGGGGCCCCTGCTCGACCAGGATCGCCTCGGCCGCGGCCAGGATGTTCTCGCGCGCGGCCTCGGGCGAGCGGCGGACTCGGGTCGGACGGGGCGCGGACGCTTCTATTGACATTTTTGTCAGTATAACCAACTCTGAGGCTCTAAGGCCGATGTCCAAGCCCTAAACCGGCGGAGCCCAGAACGCCATGACCCACACCAAGCACACGCCCGACGATCTCGACGTCGCCCCGCGCGACATCCGTTTTTCCCTCGACAGCGCGCGCCAAGGCCATTGGCTGGGCGGCGATCCGGTCGGCACGGCGGTGTTCAACGCCCTGTCCCTGACCTTCCCCGACGGCGAGCGGATGTTCATGGACGCGGTGAAGGCCTATCGCGACCGCCTCACCGGCAAGTTGGCGCAGGACGCCAAGGGCTTCATCGCCCAGGAAGCGATCCACTCGCGCGAGCACCATCAGCTGAACAGCCTGATCGACCGCGCGCGCTATCCCGTCGCCGAGATCGAGGAGACGATCCGCGGCCGCGTGAAGATGGCCCGCGATCGCGGCCCGATGGCGATGCTGATCTCGACGATCGCGCTCGAGCACTTCACGGCGATGATGGCCGAGATGCACGCGCGCCATCGCGACCTCTTCGAGACCACCGATCCCGAGATCGAGAAGCTGTGGCGCTGGCACGCCATGGAGGAGACCGAGCACAAGGCGGTCGCCTATGATGTCTTTCTGGAGGTGACCAAGGACTGGTCGCCGCTGAAGCGCTACTTCATCCGCTGCCGGGCGATGGCGCTGGTGACCTACATGTTCACCCGCAACATCACCCGCTACGCCGCGCGCCTGCTGGAGACGGACGGCTATACGCCCGAAGACGCGCTGAAGGCGGTGAAGCGCTATGTCTGGCGCGAGCCGGGGATCTTCAGCCGCGGCGCCAAGACCTATTTCGCCTGGTACCGCCCGGGGTTCCATCCCTGGGACCAGGACGACCGCGCGCAGTTCGCCGACTGGAAGGCCGAATTCGACGCGGCCGCCGCCTGAGGCTTGCCCCGCGAACAAGCGTTCGGTAGGGCTTCGCGCCGCCGCCCTCAAATCGCTCAGGCTTGAGGGCCGGCGCCGGAGCGCGTCATAGCCGCTCGTCATGCCGGGGGGCTTTCAGATGCGTTTGGGCGCGGTGTCGTCGACGATGATCCTGGGCGGAGCCTTGCTCAGCCTCGCCGCCTGCCAACCCAAGCCCGAGCCCCCGCCCGGAGCCCTGCTCGGCTGGGCCTATCCGCAGGGCGTGAAGAGCAATCTGCCGCCCTATCCGGCCGGCCCTCAACACATCCCCGGCAGCGCGGTGACCTATGCCGGCGAGGCGCTGAACAAGGGCGCGGGCCCGCCCGACTGGTTCCCCGACAGCCATCCGCCCGCGCCCGAAGTGGTCGCCCAGGGGCGCAAGGGGCTGATGGCCTGCGCCGAATGCCACCAGATCGGCGGCGGCGGCACGCTGGGCTCGCCGAACCTGGCGGGGCTGTCCGAGGACTACATCGTCCAGCAGGTCCGCGAGTTCCGCGAGGGGCGGCGCGCGTCGTGGAAAGCCAACTGGCCCACGAACCTGGACATGATCAAGGTCGCCAAGACCGTCACCGACGAGGAACTGGCGGCCGCCGCGGCCTATTACGCCGCCCTGCCCTACAAGCCGCGCGTGCGGGTCGTGGAGGGCGAGACCGCGCCAGCGACCAAGCCGAACTACTACGGCTGGCTGGACCTCGACCCGGGCAAGCCGCCGCAAGCGTTGAACGGCCAGGTGATCGAGGTCGCCGAGGACGGGCCGCGCATGCTGCTGGCCGATCCGAACGCGGTGATCGTGGTCCACGCGCCGATCGGCGCCACGGCGCGCGGCGAGGCGCTGGCGGCCAGCGGCGGCGGCAATGGCCAGGCTTGCGCGGCCTGTCACGGCCAGGGCCTGAAGGGCTCGCCCGTCGCGCCGCCCCTGGCCGGCCGTTCGGCGGCGTATCTGGCGCGACAGCTGCTGGACATCAAGACGGGCGCGCGGAACGGCCCGCTGGCCGCCCAGATGCAAGGCCCCGCGCGCGGGTTGAATGACGAGGAGATCCGGGATCTGGCGGTCTATGCGGCGTCGTTGAAGCCGTAGGCTCGACCGCCTCTAAACCCGTGTCATCTAAACCCGTGTCATCCCGGAAACGCCGCAGGCGTTATCCGGGACCCAGGGAGTGAAGGAACGCGGTGCGCGCCGCCCCTGGGTCCCGGCTCTTCGCGCTCCGCGCTACGGCCGGGATGACACGGAAAAGAGCGAGCTACCCGGCGATCAGGCCAAAGTCCGCCACCTGCCCCATCGCATCACGCACCGCCGCCAGCGTCCGCAGGCGGTTGTCGCGGTGCTCGGGCTCGTTGACGAAGACGCCGTCCAGATAGGCGTCGACCGGACCGCGCAGCTCGGCCAGCTGGGTCATGGCGCCGGTGAAGTCTTCCTTGGCCAGCGCTTCCTTCAGCGGCTTATCGAGCAGGCGCAGGGCGTTGTAGAGCCCCACCTCGGCGGCGCTGTCGGCGGTCGGAGCCTGCATCTCGCCGGTCGGCAGGGCGCCCTTCTTCTCCTCGGCCTTGAGGATGTTGGAGGCGCGCTTGTAGCCGGCCAGCAGGTTCTTGCCGTCGTCGGTCTTCAGGAAGCCGTCCAGAGCCTCGACCCGCGCGACGATGCGCGCCAGGTCGTCATCGCCCAGGGCGAAGACGGCGTCGACGAGGTCATGGCGCTTGCCTTGGTCGCGGAGGGTGACCTTGAGGCGGTCGGCGAAGAAGGCCAGAACCGAACTTGTTAAATCACCGCCGAACTCACGTACTTCTTCTCGCGAAGGCTCCTCGCCCCGATCAGTCGCATTTTCGAGCGTTTCTTCCAGAGAAAGCCAAAGCGGCGTTCCCGCAAACGTCGAAAAGGCGTCTCGGATTATCTTAACTTGATGGGGCTCTAGCTGCCGGTTCCACAGACGAGCGAGCTGCAATTGCAGTGAGGCAACGACGACCTCCCCCAGCGCAAGAGCGAGACGGTTCTCAAGCACGATCCGGATCACGCCCAACGCCGCGCGACGCAGCGCATAGGGGTCCTTGCTGCCCGTCGGCTTCTCGTCGATGGCGAAGAAGCCGACCAGGGTGTCCAGCTTGTCGGCCAGGGCCACGGCGATCGCCAGCGGCGCGGTCGGGACGGCGTCCGAGGGGCCTTGCGGCTTGTAGTGGTCCTGGATCGCGGCGGCGATCTCGGGGTCGAGGCCGGCCTCGCGGGCGTAGTAGCCGCCCATCAGGCCCTGCAGTTCCGGGAACTCGCCGACCATGCCCGAGGCCAGGTCCGCCTTGGCCAGCCGCGCGGCTTCCTTGGCTTTTTCGACATCGGCGCCGACCAGCGGGGCGATCTCGCCGGCCAGGGCGACGATGCGCTCGACGCGCTGGGCCATGGTCCCGAGCTTGGCGTGGAAGGTCACGCCGTCCAGCTTCTTCAGCCAGGCGTCGAAATTGCCGGCCTTGCGGTCCTCGTCCCAGAAGAAGCGGGCGTCGGAGAGGCGCGCCGACAGCACCTTGGCGTTGCCGGCGGCGATCACCTTGCCGCCGTCGGCGGCTTCGATGTTGGCGATGGTGATGAAGTGCGGGGCCAGACCCGGCTGGCCCGGCTTCTTGACCGCGAAGTACTTCTGGTGCGTGCGCATCGAGGTGCGGATCACCTCGGGCGGCAAATCGAGGAACGACGGATCCATGTCGCCCAGCACCGGCGTCGGCCATTCGGCCAGGCCCGCGACTTCTTCCAGAAGCCCTTGGTCTTCGACCAGCTCCAGATGACGCGCGAAGCACAGGGTCTTGCAGCCTTCCAGGATGCGCTGCTTGCGCTCCTCGACGTCCAGCACGACGAAGTGCTTTTCCAGGCCCGCGGCATATTCGTCGAAGTCCTTGGCGACGAAGGGCTTGGCGTCGCCCATGAAGCGGTGGCCCTCGGTCACGTCGCCGCTTTCGATACCTTCGATCGAGAACGGCACGACCTCGCGGTCCAGCACGCACAGGATGCGCTTCAGCGGCCGCACCCAGCGCAGCTTCTTGTAGCCCCAGATCATCGACTTGGGCCACGGGAAGCCCCGGACGATGGCCTCGACCATCTCGGCGACGATCTCGGCCGTCGGGCGGCCCTTCTTTTCGATGAAGGCCATGTAGACGCCGTCGCGCTCGACCAGCTGGTCTTGCGTCAGGCCGGTCTTGCGCAGGAAGCCTTCCATGGCCTGCGGCGGCGCGCCGACGCGGGGCCCTTTGAGCTCTTCCTTGCGGTCGGCCTGGGCCAGCGGCAGGCCTTCGGCCACCAGGGTCAGGCGGCGCGGGCCGGCGAAGGTGGTCAGGGCCTCGGGCAGGAAGCCGGCGGCGGCCAGGTGCTCGCGCGCCA
>Ga0247725_1001505_pt1 | contig 11645 bp, 11 predicted proteins | sample OKSTACKMCFT3sol_FD_183021 | JGI IMG/M metagenome (GOLD analysis project Ga0247725, IMG submission 183021) | Subsurface sediment microbial communities from gas well in Oklahoma, United States - OK STACK MC-FT3-sol | ecosystem: Environmental > Terrestrial > Deep subsurface > Rock core/Sediment... | reverse complement strand
CCAGGTACGCCTGGCAGGGCTTTTCAGTACGTACAACACCTCAATCGTCCAGCGACGAGCCTCTCAGCAAGCGGCTGATCATCTCCATCGAATACCCCCGGTAGGCCAGGTAGCGCCCTTGCTTGGCGCGCTCCTTGGCGTCGAGGGGCAATCGCGCGAACTTGCGCGTCCAGGTTTCACGCAGGTGCGCGCCCCAATCGATATCGGCTTCACGCAAAGCCGCCTCGATGGCCGGACGGGGCAAGCCACGCTGGGCCAGGTCTTCACGGATACGCGCAGGCCCGTGACCGGAGCGGGCACGGCTGGCAATGAAGCTTTCGAGGTAGCGGGATTCATCGAGAAGGCCCTCGTCGGCAAGCCGGTCGAGGGCACTTTCGATCAGTTCAGGCGGGGCGCCGCGCTGACGCAGCTTGCGCGTCAGCTCGACGCGACCGTGCTCGCGCATCGCCAGCAGGTCCATCGCGGCCCGCCGCACGGCGGCGGGGCTGTCGAGCACGACGGGCACGGGATCAGGCGTCAGCGTCGGCTTCAGCGGCTTCTTCGGCGGTGGGGACGAAGTCCTGCTTGCCGTTGTTGCGGTTCAGCAATTGCTCGCGGATCAGCTTCTCGATCGCCTTGCCGGTTTCCGGGTTGTCCTCAAGGTACTTGGCGGCATTGGCCTTGCCCTGGCCGATCTTGTTGCCCTGGTAGCTGTACCAGGCGCCGGACTTCTCGAGGATGCCCTGCTGCACACCGAGGTCGATGACTTCGCCGCTGCGGTAGATGCCCTTGCCGTAGAGGATCTGGAACTCGGCCTGGCGGAACGGCGGGGAAACCTTGTTCTTGACGACCTTGACGCGGGTCTCGCTGCCCACCACTTCCTCGCCTTCCTTCACCGCGCCGATACGGCGGATGTCCAGGCGGACGGAGGCGTAGAACTTGAGCGCGTTACCACCGGTGGTGGTTTCCGGGCTGCCGAACATGACGCCGATCTTCATGCGGATCTGGTTGATGAAGATGACCAGGCAGTTGGCGTTCTTGATGTTGCCAGTGATCTTGCGCAGGGCCTGGGACATCAGGCGGGCCTGCAGGCCGACGTGGGAGTCGCCCATCTCGCCTTCGATCTCGGCCTTGGGCACCAGGGCGGCAACGGAGTCGACGATGATCACGTCGACCGCGTTGGAACGCACCAGCATGTCGGTGATTTCCAGGGCCTGCTCGCCGGTGTCGGGCTGGGAAACCAGCAGGTCATCGACGTTGACGCCCAGCTTGCCGGCGTAGTCCGGGTCCAGCGCGTGCTCGGCGTCGACGAAGGCGCAGGTGGCCCCCATGCGCTGGGCTTCGGCGATCACGGACAGGGTCAGGGTGGTCTTGCCCGAGGATTCCGGGCCGTAGATCTCGACGATACGCCCCTTGGGCAGGCCGCCGATGCCGAGGGCGATGTCCAGCCCCAGGGAGCCGGTGGAAATGGCCGGGATGGCCTGGCGCTCATGGTCGCCCATGCGCATGACCGCGCCTTTGCCGAACTGCTTCTCGATCTGGCCCAGGGCAGCCGCCAAAGCACGCTTCTTGTTCTCGTCCATTGAAGTCCTCGCTCATCAAGAGGGCCTGACGGCCACCAACAACTGTATAAGTAGACAGTATTATTTCACAGGAAACTTTCGCTCGCCTACCCCTCGAACGGTTTTTCTCCTGCAGCTAGTCGGATGACACCGTGGAGGGCCGTTTCCACCGTTTGCCGACGCACCTGCTGGCGGTCGCCCACGAACTGGTAGCGACGACTGTGGCGCGCGTCTCCGTCGGCCCAGGCGATCCAGACGGTACCGACCGGCTTCTCGGGCGAGCCCCCATCAGGCCCCGCAACGCCGCTGACTGCGACGGCGAATCGCGCGCCACTGTGGGCTTGTGCGCCTTCAACCATGGCCAGGACCACCTCGCGGCTGACCGCACCGACCTGGCTGAACAGGGCTTCCGGTACACCCAGTTGCGCCGTCTTCTGGGCATTGGAATAGGTGACATAGCCGGCTTCGAACCAGGCGGAGCTGCCCGGGATACGGGTGATCGCTTCGGCGATGCCACCTCCGGTGCAGGACTCCGCCGTGGTGACCTGCGCTTTTATGGCCGCCAGGGCCTTGCCAAGGCGGGCGGCAAGTTCGGTCAGGGAGAGATCGGTGTCGGGCATGTGCAACTCCGGGGTTAAAGCAGGCAAGCCGGATACCGTACACTAGCGCCCTTCCCATGCAAGACCGGGCATCGGTTCATGGCAATCGGAATGCCCGGCCCCACCTTCAGAATCGCGAAGCACCGATGGCCAAAGATACCCAGGACCTTTCCGAACACACGCCCATGATGGCTCAGTACTGGAGGCTGAAGAACCAGCATCCGGACCAGCTGATGTTCTACCGCATGGGCGACTTCTACGAGATTTTCTACGAAGACGCGAAGAAGGCGGCCAAGCTGCTGGACATCACCCTGACCGCGCGCGGGCAGTCGGCCGGCAAGGCGATTCCCATGGCAGGCATCCCCTTCCACTCCGTGGAGGGCTACCTGGCGAAGCTGGTCAAGCTCGGTGAGTCGGTGGTCATCTGCGAGCAGATCGGCGACCCGGCCACCAGCAAGGGTCCGGTCGAACGCCAGGTCGTTCGGATCATCACCCCGGGTACCGTCAGCGATGAGGCCCTGCTGGACGAGCGTCGCGACAACCTGCTCGGCGCCGTGCTGGGTGACGAGCGCCTGTTCGGCCTGGCCGTGCTGGACATCACCAGTGGCCGCTTCGCCGTGCAGGAAATCAAGGGCTGGGAAAACCTCCTGGCCGAGCTCGAGCGCCTCAACCCGGCCGAACTGCTCATCCCCGACGACTGGCCGCAGGGGCTGCCGGCGGAGAAGCGTCGGGGCGTGCGCCGCCGCGCGCCCTGGGACTTCGACCGGGATTCGGCGAAGAAGAGCCTGTGCCAGCAGTTCGGCGTACAGGACCTCAAGGGCTTCGGTTGCGAGAACCTGACCTTGGCGATCGGCGCGGCAGGCTGCTTGCTGGCGTACGCCAAGGAGACCCAGCGTACCGCCCTGCCCCACCTGCGCAGCCTGCGCCATGACCGCCTCGACGATACGGTGATCCTCGACGGCGCGAGCCGTCGCAACCTGGAACTGGACGTCAACCTTTCGGGCGGGCGGGACAACACCCTGCAATCCGTCGTCGACCGCTGCCAGACCGCCATGGGCAGCCGGCTGCTTGGGCGCTGGCTGAACCGTCCGTTGCGTGACCGGGCTGTGCTGGAAGCACGCCAGGACTCCATCACCGCGCTGCTGGACGGCTACCGCTATGAAGGGCTGCAACCGCAGCTGAAGGAGATCGGCGACGTCGAACGGATCCTCGCCCGTATCGGCCTGCGTAACGCCCGCCCCCGCGACCTGGCTCGCCTGCGCGACGCCCTGACCGCGCTGCCGGCCCTGCAGGACGCCATGAGCGGTCTGGATATCCCTCACCTCCAGACCCTGGCCGGCAGCATCCGCACCTATCCGGAGCTGGCCGACCTGCTCACGCGCGCCATCATCGACAACCCGCCGGCGGTCATCCGCGATGGCGGCGTGATCAAGACCGGATACGACACGGAACTGGACGAGCTTCAGGCGCTCAGCGAGAACGCCGGCCAGTACCTGATGGATCTGGAAGCCCGGGAGAAGGCCCGAACCGGGCTGCCGAACCTCAAGGTCGGCTACAACCGCATCCACGGCTACTACATCGAACTGCCACGGGTGCAGGCCGAGCAGGCACCTGCCGACTACATCCGGAGGCAGACGCTGAAGGGTGCCGAGCGCTTCATCACCCCGGAACTCAAGGCCTTCGAGGATAAGGCGCTGTCGGCCAAGAGTCGCGCCCTTGCGCGCGAGAAGATGCTCTACGAAGCCCTGCTGGAACTGCTGATCGAGCAGCTCGCGCCTCTGCAGGACACCGCAGCCGCGCTGGCCGAACTGGACGTGCTGAGCAACCTGGCCGAGCGTGCACTCAACCTCGACCTGAACCGCCCCCGCTTCGTCGACGAGCCCTGCCTGCGCATCACCCAGGGCCGCCACCCGGTGGTGGAGCAGGTGTTGGAAACCCCCTTTGTCGCGAACGACCTGACCCTGGATGACAGCACGCGGATGCTGATCATCACCGGACCGAACATGGGTGGTAAGTCGACCTATATGCGCCAGACGGCCCTGATCGTGCTGCTGGCCCATATCGGCAGCTTCGTGCCGGCAGCACGGTGCGAGCTTTCCATGGTGGATCGCATCTTCACCCGCATCGGCTCCAGCGACGACCTGGCGGGCGGGCGCTCGACCTTCATGGTGGAAATGAGCGAAACCGCGAACATCCTCCACAACGCTACGGACCGCAGCCTGGTGCTGATGGACGAAGTAGGCCGCGGGACCAGCACCTTCGACGGCCTCTCACTGGCCTGGGCGGCTGCCGAGCACTTGGCCAAGCTGCGTGCCTACACCCTGTTCGCCACCCACTATTTCGAACTCACGGTGCTGCCGGAAAGCGAGCCGGTGGTGGCTAACGTGCACCTGAACGCTACCGAGCACAATGAGCGGATCGTCTTCCTGCACCATGTTCTGCCAGGCCCTGCCAGCCAGAGCTATGGGTTGGCGGTGGCGCAACTGGCGGGCGTCCCGGGTGGCGTGATCCAGCGCGCTCGCGAGCACCTGGCACGGCTGGAAACCACCAGCCTGCCCCACGAATTGCTCCAGGCAGCGCCAGGGAAACCCGCGCCACCGATGCAGAGCGACCTGTTCGCCAGCCTGCCCCACCCCGTGCTGGAGGACCTGGCCAAGGCCGATCCGGACAACCTCACGCCCCGGCAGGCACTTGATCTGCTTTATGCACTGAAATCACGAATCTAACGCCGAGGCAAACAAGCTGTTAGAATCCCGCGCGCTCTGGACGAGCTTCGGTCGCCAGCCTGAGCCGGGATAGCCGATCCAGAGCAGGAAGCCCATGAAGTCGGGCTTCCATGCCGCCGCTTGAGGAGAGAATCAGAATGACCTTCGTCGTCACCGACAACTGCATCAAATGCAAATACACCGACTGCGTGGAAGTCTGTCCGGTAGACTGCTTCTACGAAGGCCCGAACTTCCTGGTGATCCACCCGGACGAGTGCATCGACTGCGCGTTGTGCGAACCCGAGTGCCCCGCACAAGCCATCTTCTCCGAGGATGAAGTACCGGAGGACATGCAGGAGTTCATCGAACTGAACCGCGACCTGGCGGAAGTCTGGCCGAACATCACCGAGAAGAAAGAAGCCCTCTCTGATGCCGAAGAGTGGGACGGTGTGAAAGGCAAGCTCCAGCATCTGGAGCGCTGAAAAGCACCAAAAGAAAAGGCCCGCCAAAGCGGGCCTTTTTTCATTTCTTGCGGGCAAAAAAAGGGGCGGTTGCCCGCCCACTCTTTTGTCCCTATCCCTTTGTTTCCCAATCATCATCCTGATGAACCGCATCCTGCGGCGTTCCTGGCAGAAATCCGTCTCTGCCTGCAACCATTCCGTGTCGCGTGGAAGTGATATTAACGGCTTCCTCGAACGGGACAAGCTCACGCCATGGAGCTGGAGAACAATGCCCTCGCTTTTTATCTCAAAAAAATATTCTTTAATTTCAATTAGATAGAAAAAAGAGAAACCTAAAAACCCCGTTCACGTCGCGCTCTTTACACACTTCACTTACGCCACATGTAAGCGATAGCTTACAAAAGCTCTATCACTTCGGCCGGACACTTGCTGAGACCCCTCAATAAAAAACCCGGCCGAAGCCGGGTTCTCAAGGGCAGCTCGCCTTATTGGAAAAGTGCGTCGCTGGAAAGCCCATTCTTTTCAAGGATTTCACGCAGGCGCTTCAGGGCCTCAACCTGAATCTGGCGCACGCGCTCTCGGGTGAGGCCAATCTCCTGGCCTACCTCTTCCAAGGTGCAACTCTCATGGCCACGCAGACCGAACCTGCGCACCACTACCTCCCGCTGCTTGTCCGTCAGGTCGGAGAGCCACTGGTCGATGCTCTGGGACAGATCATCGTCCTGCAGAAGCTCGCAGGGGTCGGTAGGGCGGTCGTCGGTCAGTGTATCCAAGAGGGTCTTATCGGAGTCTGGACCAAGGGAAACGTCAACCGAAGTCACCCGCTCGTTCAGGCCGAGCATGCGCTTGACCTCTTCGACAGGCTTCTCCAGCAGGTTGGCGATCTCTTCGGCCGATGGTTCGTGGTCGAGTTTCTGGGTCAGCTCACGAGCCGCACGCAAATAGACGTTCAGTTCCTTGACCACGTGGATCGGCAGCCGGATGGTCCGGGTCTGGTTCATGATCGCGCGTTCAATGGTCTGACGTATCCACCAGGTGGCGTAGGTGGAAAAACGGAAGCCACGCTCGGGATCGAACTTCTCAACCGCCCTGATCAAACCGAGGTTGCCCTCTTCGATCAGGTCCAGCAGTGAGAGACCGCGATTGACATAGCGTCGGGCGATCTTGACCACCAGCCGGAGGTTGCTTTCGATCATGCGCTTGCGTCCGGCGGGGTCGCCCCGCTGGGCCAGTCGCGCAAAGTGGACTTCTTCTTCTGGAGTAAGGAGAGGGGAAAAGCCGATTTCGTTGAGATAAAGCTGGGTCGCGTCCAATGCGCGGGTGTAGTCGATGTACTTGTGTTGCTTGGGTGAGTTCGACTGCCTCGAACGCGTGCCAGACGAAGTTGCCTCGGGCTCCTCGGTCAGCACGTCATCCACGATGCCCGGCTCAAGAATGAGCAGGTCGTCATCGACATCAAACTCCGGCGCTTCTTTGTTGAGTGCCATTGTTGTTGTCCCTTGCTGAGTTCGACAACAAGCCCTGGCGATACCATTTCCCTGGCTACGCCTGAGCCCGTCCAACCTACGAGGACGACGGGCTGAACAACGATCAGCGAGGCGGCAGATATTGCAGCGGATCTACAGGCTTGCCCTGGCGGCGAATCTCAAAGTGCAGCTTCACCCGGTCGGTACCTGTGGAGCCCATTTCTGCAATGGTCTGGCCAACCTTGACCTGCTGTCCCTCCCGAACCAGCAACCTGCGGTTGTGACCATAGGCGCTCACGTAGGTATCGCTGTGCTTGATGATCACCAGTTCACCGTAGCCCCGTAATCCACTTCCGGCATACACAACGGAACCATCAGACGCAGCTAAGACAGGCTGGCCTAATTCCCCGCCTATATCAATGCCTTTATTCAAACTTCCGTTTGAGGAGAATCGGGCAATCAACGGACCGCCCGCCGGCCAGGCCCAACCTCCCGCAGGGCGCCCGGCTGGCGGGGCTGGAGGGGGCTGGGAGACACCCGGAGCAGGCTGCGGCCTGGAAGTGGCCGGCGGCGTCTTGGTAGTCGAAGACGGCGGAACCGGTCGGGTCGACGGCGACGTCGTAGGAGCCGTTGCCACAGTACGAGTGGGAGTTGAGCCGGTCTGGCCGTCGAAACGGATGACCTGGCCCGGGCGGATTACGTAGGGAGCCGGAATGCTGTTGCGTGCCGCAAGGGCCTTCCAGTCCCAGCCGAAACGGAACGCAATGGAATAGAGGGTATCGCCCCGCTGGACACGGTACTGCCCGGAGGTGGTCGGCTGTCGCTGCGTGCCGGAGGCCGACGGGTTGTTCCGGTCCACGACCTGGACACCACCCTTGGGCGAGCTGGCGCACCCCGCCACCAACCAGGCGATGACGACCATCGCTGCCAGTGCACGCATGCTTCCAGTGCTAATCCCCTGCCGAATGGCCAGGCTCATTCCCGTCCCCTTTCCCTACGTCCCAAGGTCATGCTTATTGTTGCCAATTATATCTGAGGGGCACGTTATCCACTGCGCACCGCGGCGCAAGACTACGCCCGGCCACCAGCCAATCAGAGAGCCGACTGGCCTTGCAGGTTCCCTGCTGGCCGCATCAGGCCAGCGGACCGCTCAGCAAGGGTACGAACCGCACCGCATCAAGGATGTGCCGGGAGAAACCGTTTTCCTCGCGGACGATCAGCATCAATTGCTGGACGTCCCCTGCCCCAACCGGAATCACCAGCCGCCCACCCGGTGCCAATTGGTCCAGCAGCGCTTGCGGAACTTCGGCGGCAGCCGCCGTGACGATGATGCCGTTATAGGGTGCCAGTGCAGGCCAGCCTTCCCAGCCATCGCCCCAGCGGAAAACCACGTTGCGCAGGTTCAGCTCGGCCAGACGCTCCTTCGCACGATCCTGCAGTGCCTGGATCCGCTCGACGGAGAACACCCGCTCCACCACCTGCGCCAGGATCGCGGTCTGGTAGCCGGAACCGGTGCCGATTTCGAGCACCTTGTCCAAGGGCCCCGCTGCCAGCAGCAGCTCGCTCATGCGCGCCACCATGTAGGGCTGCGAGATCGTCTGGTTGTGGCCGATGGGAAGCGCTGTGTCTTCGTAGGCCCGGTGGGCCAAGGCCTCATCGACGAACAGGTGGCGCGGGGTCCGACGGATGCTTTCCAGCACATGGGCGTTGGACAGCCCTTCCTCATAGAGGCGCTGGATCAGGCGTTCGCGGGTGCGCTGCGAGGTCATGCCGATGCCCCGGCGCAACAGATCATCCTGCTCGCGAGCCATCAGGACAGGCCTCCCAACCAGCTATCCAACGAGTCGAACGCCTGGGTGAAGGTGCGATCGAGCTGGAGCGGGGTGATCGAGACATAGCCCTGCATGACTGCATGGAAATCAGTCCCGGGCCCACCATCCTCCGCGTCCCCGGCGACTGAGATCCAGTAGCCCTCCTTCCCCCTCGGGTTCACCACCTTCACCGGTGCGGCTGCACGAGCGCGATGGCCAAGGCGGGTGAGCTGGATGCCACGGATATGGTCCAGCGGGAGGTTGGGGATGTTCACGTTGAGCACGGTGCGGGGCGGCAGGTCGAGCTGCTCGTGCGCCTCCACCAGCAGGCGGGCGAAATGCGCCGCTGTCGGCAGGTTGTCCGGCTGCCGCGAAAGCAACGAGAAGGCAAAGGCCGGGCGCTCCAAGAAGCGACCCTCTAAAGCAGCAGCCACCGTCCCGGAATAAAGCACGTCATCCCCCAGGTTGGCGCCCAGGTTGATGCCGGAGACCACCATGGCAGGGGCCTCCTCCAGCAATCCGTTCAGGCCGAGGTGCACGCAGTCGGTCGGGGTACCGTTGATGCTGATGTAACCGTTGCCCAGGACCTGCGGATGCAGGGGGCGGTCCAGCGTCAATGCACTGCTGGCGCCGCTCCGGTCCTGGTCGGGCGCGATGACCACACACTCGGCATAACCCTCGAGCGCAGCATGGAGGGCGGCGATACCGGGTGCGTTCACCCCGTCGTCGTTGGAAATCAGAATACGCATGGATTGTCCGTGTGCCCCACCGGCACCAGATCGACAAGCTCGCGCACCACAGCGGTAGCGAAGCATCCGGCCGGCAGGACGAATTCCAGTTGCAGAACGTCAGGCCCGGGATAATGCCACGTAAGTCCCCCGATGGGGAGGCGCAGGATGCGCCGTTCGTGCGCCATGCCCGCCTCGACGAGCCAGTCACGCAGGGCCGGCTCGGCCAGCGCCACGGATTGCTCCAATGCCTGCGTCGAACCGCCGGCCGGCGGGTCACCCTGGCCCCACAGCGGACCGGTGGGATGCAGATCGAGAATCGCCAACCTCGGGTCGGCGCACTCGGCCTCTCCTGCCGGGAAGAAACTCCGGCTGTCGGTGAAGGCCAGGAGATCGCCGACCTGCGCCTGGTTCCAGTTGCCATTGGCCACACGCGCAGCCAGTACCCGGTTGAACAGGTAACTGCGGCCTGCCGAGAGCAAACGGGAGCGCAGGTTGCGCTGCTCGGGCAATACCTGCTGCTCGGCGAAGTGCCGTGCCTGCAGCAGGTTGCCGCCCTCGTGGCCAAAGCGCTGCAGGCCGAAGTAGTTGGGCACGCCGACGGCAGCCAGCGTCTTCAGCCGAGCCTCCAGGGCTGCCGGGTCGGCCTGCAAGGCCGTCAGCCTCAAGGTGAAGCCGTTGGCCGAGTGGGCACCCCGCTGCAGCTTTCGCTTGTGACGGACCTGGCGCAGGATGCGCAGGGTCTCGCCTTCTGCCGAAGCGAGGTCCGGATCGGACTTGCCCGGCAGGTGCAGGCTGAACCACTGGCGGGTCAGCGCCTGGCGATCCTTCAGGCCGGCGTAGCTGATGGCCCGCTGGGGAACGCCCGCAGCCCGCGCAATGCGCCGGGCCGCTTCTTCTGTATTGAGGCCGCGCTTTTCCACCCACAACCACAGGTGTTCACCTTCACCCGCCAGGGGAATGTCCAGCACCTCGTCCACCTGGAAGTCTTCGGCCACCGCCTTGAGGACGGCCTGGCCAAGCGCTTCGCCATGGGCCCGGGGGCCCAGCAGTTCGAGTTCGGTCATAGCGGCAGCAGCAAGGCAACAGCGTGGACGGCGATGCCCTCTTCACGCCCGGTGAAACCGAGCTTCTCGGTGGTGGTCGCCTTGACGTTGACCTGGTCGATACCGACCTCGAGGTCAGCCGCAATGGCAGCGCGCATCGCCTCGATGTGCGGCGCCATCTTCGGTGCCTGGGCCACGATGGTGGCGTCGACGTTACCCACCTTCCAGCCCTTGCCCTTCACCTGGGCCAGGACATGGCGGAGCAGCACGCGACTGTCCGCTCCCTTGAACTGCGGGTCGGTGTCCGGAAAGTGCTTGCCGATATCACCCAGCGCCGCCGCACCGAGCAAGGCGTCGGACAGTGCGTGCAGCACCACGTCGCCGTCGGAATGGGCCACCAGGCCGAACCTGTGGGGGATGCGTACTCCGCCGAGGGTGATGTGATCACCGTCACCGAAGCGGTGTACGTCGTAACCGTGTCCAATGCGCATGAGAGGAATGCCCCGTAAGAACAGGGGCGGGATTCTACCCGAAAGCGGAGCGACCGATGGCCGCCCCGCCTGGGTAACGCGTCAGCCCTGCAGGGCTGACGCGTGATGGCGCAGGTGATCGTCGATGAAGCTGGCGATGAAGTAGTAGCTGTGGTCATAGCCCGGCTGCAACCGCAGGGTCAGCGGATGGCCACTGGCGCGGGCGGCAGCCTGCAGCGCGTCCGGCTTGAGCTGGCCGTCCAGGAAGTCATCGCGGTCGCCCTGGTCAACCAGGATCGGCAGGCGCTCCCGGGCTTCGGCCAGCAGTGCACAGGCATCCCACTCGCGCCAGCGCGAACGGTCATCACCCAGGTAACGAGAAAAAGCCTTCTCACCCCAGGGGCAGGCCATTGGATTGCTGATCGGTGCAAAGGCCGAAACCGACTGGTAGCACCCGGGGTTCTTCAGGGCGCAGACCAGCGCGCCGTGCCCACCCATGGAGTGCCCCGCGATGCCACGGCGATCCGAAACCGGGAAGTTGGCCTCCACCAGCGCCGGCAGCTCCTGCACCACGTAGTCGTACATGCGGTAGTGACGGGCCCAGGGCTCCTGGGTCGCATTGACGTAGAAGCCGGCACCCAGGCCGAAATCCCAGGCCTTGTCCGGGTCATCCGGCACGCCTTCGCCCCGAGGGCTGGTGTCGGGCGCGACGATGATCAGCCCAAGCTCGGCCGCCAGGCGCTGGGCGCCGGCCTTCTGCATGAAGTTCTCGTCGGTGCAGGTCAGCCCGCTCAGCCAGTAGAGCACGGGCAGCTTCT
>Ga0247725_1001504_pt1 | contig 11646 bp, 9 predicted proteins | sample OKSTACKMCFT3sol_FD_183021 | JGI IMG/M metagenome (GOLD analysis project Ga0247725, IMG submission 183021) | Subsurface sediment microbial communities from gas well in Oklahoma, United States - OK STACK MC-FT3-sol | ecosystem: Environmental > Terrestrial > Deep subsurface > Rock core/Sediment... | reverse complement strand
CTCCTTGCCGATCACTTCGCGGGTGACATTGATGGCGATCTTGGCCGGCAGCAGGTCACGCAGCTTGGGGTCGGGGCGGGTCAGGTCGAAGTTGGTGACGGCGGCCTGGATCCGCATCACTTTCGGGCCGGGGGCGGTGGCGATCTTGACGCCCTGCTTGATTAGCTCGCTCTGGAACTTGTCGTGGTAGTAGCGGCCAATCTGGTTCTGTTCGTTGGCGGTCAGCAGATACCACTGACCATTCTCCTGCCGGATAAACTGCAGCGGATCGAGCAGCACCTCATTGTATTGGCGCAGGTCAACGCCCGGCTCCTTGTAGACGCGCTGATTTGGGTTGCTCTCGCTCTGCTGGAAGGCTGTCAACGGGATCGCCTGCAAGCTGTGGGATACCTGATTCTTGACGGCGCAGCCACCCAGCAGGGCCGCAGCCACGGCAACCATCACGACCTTTTTCATATTTGCTCCTGCATTTTACTGTTTGTTTTTACTGTGGATTTCGCACCACATGGTTGGAGAACCCGTGCCGGATGCCGCCAATGTCACAGAGAAATAACCTATTCATCACCTTCCCACAAGGGACAGATCAGGATTGTTCAGCTCACATCCAAGTTGTCACAATTGAGGCACTTTTGTACAGGGTCAGCCAGGGTACGAACGGCAATCTGGCGAGGGTTCGGTTGTTTAATCCGGCTAAATGGGGCTGCGGAAAGCGCTCAGTTTTTTCAAATGATGGGGGCCCGCGAGCGGCGTGAGTTGAACGGGGGAATGCCCTGGAACACGCGATGACCGATCATCAACCATCTTGCGCAAACGGGCCTGCTGCCGGAGAAGCGGCAGGCTAATTCATCAGTTATCGAGATCCCAGGGGCACTGCTTGACCAGTCCCTCTTTGCCGCTGGCGACGATCGCCTGCTGCACCATCCGTTTGTAGCGATTCTTGATATGGGCGGGCAACGCGGGCACCAGCAGTCGCTCGTCAAACTCCGGCAGCGGGCGATCCGGCAGCACCGCCTGCTCCTGCGGGCTGAGGGGCGGCCGGGAGGCAATATTGCTGGCCGAGATGGTGGGCGTGCCCACCAGCATCTGGCGTTGCAGCGGCGCGCTCAGCAGAAAATCCACCAGCAGGTAGGCGGCCTTGAGCCGCGCAGGATCATCCCCGACATGGCGGGCGATGGAGATCGCATCGAGGGCATAGATGGCCCCCTCCTGCACCATGGCGATCCGCCACTGCTGCTCGTTCTGCTTGTTGCACTCCACCAGTTCCAGCCCCCAGGTGGTGGCAAAGGTCTGCTGGCGCAGATCCTCACAGCGGTTGGCCTGATTGAACCAGAAACCGCGACTGGCTCGCAGCCGCTGCGAGAGCTGCTGCTCCACCTCTTGCTGCAAGGTCTTGTCGGCCAGCATCTCGCCGCTGGCAAACAGGGCGGGCGACTTGCCCAGCGAGAGCAGCACCGAAAAGAGCAGCGGCTCGAACTGGTCGCAAAACTCGGCAAACTGGCCCGGCGGCGAGCTGTTGGCGAGCACCTGCCAACTGGTGGGCGCTTGCGGCACCTGCTTGCTGTCGTAGGCGAGGCTGAACATGGCGTAAGAGAAGGGTACCGAGTAGTTGCGCTCCCCCTGCTTGTCATACTCGGTGTTCTTGAGGGCGGGCTTCACCTCGGGGTAGTGCTGCAGGCGGCTGAAATCGATGGGGAGCAGCAGCTTGAACAGCGGCTGGTGATGGGCCTTGTAGAAGTAGCTGGTCGGCAGCACCACATCGGCGCTACGGGTGCGCAGGGCGCGGTAGACGCTGTCGAAATCGGTCAGCAGCGGCTCGATCCGGCTGACCGTCGCCTCCACCCTATGGGCTTTGGCGTAGTCGGCAAACTGTTGTTCATAACCCGCAGGCAGATAGCCCCACTCCAGCAATTTGAGCTGAACCGGGGCCGCCAGCGCCGGGGTCATCCCCAACAACCAGCAAAGAGGCAGTAGACGCATGGCCGGGCACTCCTGACAGGTAAACCTTGTTGGAGTATAGGCCCATGCGCCGACTCGTCAGGCCACCAGCTCGGCCCCCATGCTCGCCAGAATGGAGAGGCTGACCACCGCAAACAGCACGCCGGTCACCAGATTGAGCGGCCGCTGCACCCGCAGCAGCAAGCGCTGGGCACGATCGGTGGAGAGGCTCCACGCCAGCAGCCCGAACCAGCAGAGGGAGATGATGAAGAGCTCGCCCACCAGCAGGCTGCGGGTCATTCCGTCCACCTCTGGCGTCACCATGGCGGCCAGCAGACCGATAAAGAACACCAGCGCCTTGGGGTTAAGCAGGTTGGTGGCAAGGCCAGTGCGCACGCCCCTGCCCCAGCCGCGCAGCTCGTTGGCGGCGCTGGCCATCACGGTACTGCTCTGCTGGCGAGCCGCCATCAGGGCGCCCCACCCCAACCAGCCCAGATAGAGGGCGCCGCAGCACTTGATCACCATAAACAGCAGCGGGTGGCTGGCGATCAGCATGCTGATCCCGGTCAGGCTCAGGGTAGCGTGCACCATGATCGCCAGCGAGATGCCCAGCGCCGCGCCAAGGGCGGTCGGCCGGTGCAGGCTGGTGCGCAGGATCAGGGCGAAATCGGGGCCGGGGCTGGCCAGTGCAATCAGGTGCATCAGGCCGAGGGTAACGAACAGACTGGTCAGCATAACAACTCTCGCTTTAACGACGGAGAGCCAGCATGGCGGATCAGCGGAGGGCGCGGCTTGTAAAAGATTGCATCTGGGCACGAAATTCGGCGGGTGTCAGACCGAATGCCTGGCGAAAGCCGTGGTGGAAGTGACTCTGATCGAAGAAGCCGACCGCCAGCGCCACCTCGCTCACCGCCATGCCGCTCGCCAGCAGCCGCTTGCCCTGCTCCAGCCGCAGCCGTTTCAGCCAGGCGTAGGGGGTCATGCCGCTGCGCTTCTTGAACTGGCGCAGGAAGGCGAAGCGGTCGAGCCCAAGCAGCCCCGCCAGCTCTTCCAGCGAGTGGGGCTCGTCGAGGGCAGCCATCAGGTAGTCGCGCAGGAATCGCAACTGGGGATCGGCCAGCTGGTGCACCTCGGGGGCCAGATGCAGCAGCTCCCCCAGCAGGGCGAGCAGCTGGCTCTCGATCAGCAGGCCATCGGCCTTGGGGTTGTCGAGATAGCCGTGTAGCTGGGCAAAGCCCTGATAGAGGTCGGGGCGGCTCTGCAATCCCTTGTCGAAGAAGGGTTCCGGCTGCTCCGGCAGCCAGAGCGCCAGCTGCTGCGGATCGATGGCAAAGACCCGCACCTCGTACCCTTCCGGCAGCAGGCTGAGGCCGTCGTGCACCTCATCTGGGTTGACGGTAGATAGCACCCCGCGTACCAGATGGTGGCTGTTCCCCTTGTGGATAAACTTCTGGCCACCCCGCTGCACCAGCCCGATATGGTAGTCGAGATGGACATGGCGGCCGTAGCTGAAGGCCCTGTGGTGGGAGTGTGACAGCTCGACCCCCGGCAGGTGCGGGGATTGCCAGTAGCGGATGAGGGAATCGGTGGTATTCATGGCTTATAGATACACCAGAAGCGGGCCTTGGACTTGTAGATTATTGTATTTCGGCCGTGCAGTAGTCCTGCTCAACCTCGCAATTATGCTCACCGCTAATCAACCTTAACTTTGATGTTGTTTTTATCTCTGGAGTATATTGGCGGCTCCATTCACCAACCCCTATCACAGGTAAACTCATGAGAGTGTTATTGGCGCTGTTGTCTTTTTTTTGCAGTGGCGGTGAGTGCAGATGAAAAGCCACAGGTTCCCTATTACGACTGGGGCCGATGCCCTTTTGAAGGTTGTACCTATCAGCAATGGACAACCAAACAGGAGGTGGTCGCCAGAGCAGAGCCTTCGCTGGCCGCCAACATCCTGTTCAAGGTGCCACGCGGCCAGCATGTAGAGGGACTGACGGGTGTCGTCATCGTCGAACAGCCGGGGATAGTCAAGGTTCTTAAACCGGTCACACTCGGTTATAACGACAAGAGTGAAGGCCCGCTGCTCAAGCTGAAAGCAGGCGAACAGCTGTATACGCTGGCCAGTCTCGGGGAAGGGGCGATGCAGTTCTGGTACAAGGGCAAGACCTATACCCTGGACTATGACTACGAGCGCAACCAGATCAAATATGTTGCCACGCCGAAGAGCCAGTGGTGGGTGAAGATCAGGGACAAGCAGGGACGTGAAGGCTGGGTTGCCGAAGCCAAAAACTTCGCCCATATGGATCGTTTCGAATAAGTGAGCGAGGGTCAGCTCCCCGAGAAGGGGGAACTGACTGGTGATGACTTACAACTTGGGCTGCAGCTTCATCTCCTGCAGATACTCCTGCACCTGTTGCTTGTAGTCCGCCTGATAGGAGAACTTGGTGCTGTCACTCGCCGCAATAAGGTTCACCGCGGTGCAGAACAGGGTGGCAGCCAGCAACCCCTTGCCGACCCACTGGGGATGGTTGCGGCTCCAGCTAACCAGCAGTAGCAGGATCGGGAACAGGGCGTAGGGGAATATCAGCATCAGGTGCCAATAGTTGAAGATGATGGGCGAGAGCGCCGCACTCACCAGCACCGCCAATATAGCCGCCAGCGCATAGAGGCCGAGCCAGCTCGTGCCGTCCACTGGCGCACGGTCGCTGCGCAACAGGCGCGGCTTGAGATCGCGCCATAGTTGCCAGTTGGCCTTGGCCGCCAGCAACACGGTCGCAGCGCCCACCCCGTAGATCACCACCCGCCACAGCCAGACGGCCGCCATCTGCAAATATTCATGACCCGCCAGCCAGATGAACTGGGTGTCGTTGACCAGCTTGCTGGCAAACAGCCAGGAACCGTAACGCAGCCAGTAGATCACCGACTTCAGCACCGGATAGACATGCACCAGACCCCAGCCGATATAACGCTGGCGCGCTTCGGGATCGACGTTCTGGGTGATGTGGCTGTTGTTCATCACTTCCATGGCGTAGGGGATCAGGGATGCACCGATCAGCAGGGCAGCGACCACCACCCCACTCCAGCTCACCTTGAGAATACGGCGCCAGAAGAGGTAAGTGGAGATCACAGCCAACAGCGGCCAGGAGTAGTGCAGTTGCATGGCCATACCGATCGCCAGCAGGTGCACTATCGTGTGCCAGAAGGAGGCGCGCTCGCGCATATGCCAGGCAGACCAGCAGTGCATGGCCGAGAAGAGGAACAGATAAGAGGGGTTGTAGAGCAGACTCTCGTACTGGAACCAGGGGTTGAGCCAGCAGAGCACCAGAAACAGCAGGCGTACCCTGTCATCAAACACCTGACGGATCACTGCATCAAACAGCAAGAATCCGACCAACCGCATCGCCAGCAGCAACACCATGGGGGCATAGGGAGAATCCCACAGCAGCAGCGGCCCGCCAATCAGCCAGGCAGACAAGCTGCCCGGCACATTGCCCACCGCACTCGCCGCATTGCCATAACTGAGCCAGACCCCCTCATAAGATCCAAGGTAACCCTTGTAGAGCATCTGGGTCTGGTCGCCGGTGAGCTTCTGTAAATTCGAATATAATATGCTGATCAAGAGACCAATAAACATCACACCGAAATAAAATAATTTATTTTTTTTTATGATAGAAATCGCTTCACCCACTGTTTGAATCTACTTTCAAAATCATCAACAGAAAGCGAGTTTACACCACGACCACTCAAATCCTTAGTAAAAACAACATCAGCCTTCTCATTATTTGGATGCCAGTTTAAAAAATTTTGATCTGGCTCACCACTTTTAGAATTATAAATTGCCAATGTTGGTAAATTCAGACCGGAAGCGATATGTATCGTAGCAGTATCTACGGATACCAACCCAATTGACATTCGTAGCTGAGAGAATAGTGACTCTATTGACACGTCTTCTGGCGGTAAACAAAAAACTCGTCCAGGATCTATGGTTTTAGCTATCATATGTTCAATTACCTTAACTTGATCACGCATACCTAACAATACGATAGAAAAACCCGTTTCTCTTAGCATGAAATCGCACAGGGAAATTATCAACTCAGAGTTCATTCTTCGAGATGACCCACTCCCATAAGGATTAAAACAAATAGTATTGCTCTTTTGTGGCCACCGATATGAACTTATTTTATTTTCAACTAATGGGAAGTCAGGAATGATATATTTCGCATCAACATTAAAAAATCCAATTCCATTTAAAAAATAAACAAACTTCTCACTAAAATGCATTTCTGATGTTACTTGACCAAGTTTAATATTTATTAAATCAAGGTCATCATCCATCCCCGCAATGCATGTTGTAGAGAGCTTACTTAGAAAATAAATGTCTCTCATTTTTAGCTTCTCACCAAAATGAAGAGCATAATCGACAAAACCTATTTTCTCTGCCAACAGACGCAACTCTCTATAAGAAGGCCGTTTTTTTATAACAAAAACATCACCTCCCCAAATATTCTCATACAATTTCTGTATGTTAGAATTGCAAATTACTATAAGTTGATTGTTTTTATTCTCTTTTTTAATCTCCCTATATAACCAAGAGCAAACTATAGAATCCCCTAGTTTGGCATCCCAACGAATAACCAGAAATTTTTTCCCATTACCTCTAGATATTGAAAGATTGTGTTTGTTACAATTTCTCTCTTTATCGAACAGTATTCTTGCCAGACGCCTTCTAAATAAATCTCGCCCTATGAAAAATTGATCTTTAATAGTCTTAAATAGCCGAAATTTCATTTTAATCAACTGCCTTTTTTTCTATTCCCCACGGGGTGAAGTACTCCCCTGATTTAACAACAGATGCATATATCTCATCATTAACTCGATCTCTAGGAAGCTCTTTATGATACATGTGAACCTGATTAGCTAAATAAAAAATATTTTTGCATCTAAAACCAGCCAACTTCAATCTGAATTCAACATCAGTATCTTCTCCGACCCCCGCAGCCTCATACCGCTCATCGAATCCATTAATATAAGTCAAATCTTTCTTGTAAAGAGAGAAATTACATCCAACAACCCCTTTGTTTTTCCTATTCAACCATCTACTCAAAAATCGATTAGTAATTCTTATCCCTTTCTCTATATTTTTCCCTTTCCCAAGAAAAATATATTCTGCAAGCATAAAAAATAAGTTCTCTTTAAAAAATGACTCTGGCCTGACAAGTGTTATTTTCTGACTAAATGATGGTGACAAGTCCGCCCTTCTTCCATTTAAAAAACAACCAACCTCTGCATTTTCCAAATGATCACGAACGAAGTTAACTTGTGGAATGCAATCTCCATCAATAAATATTATGTACTCATTGGATGCAAGTAACACAGCCTGATTAAGTATCTTGTTTTTTCTAAAACCTTTATCTTCATGCCATACATGCTTTATATGATAACTAAATCCTGTCTGAATAGACTTTATTTCTGAAACAACATCTTCCCTGGAGCCATCATCAGCAATAATAACCTCAAAGTTATCTTCAAACTGATTGTTAAGAGCTGACAGAATAATTTTCAATGCTTTTAAATTATTGTAAAAAGCTATAATTACGCTAGCTTTCATACGCCCGCCTTATTGTCATCAATATTATAATGCTCGACCTCTGAGTAGGCCAAGGCTACAACAAATAAAAATATGCTGGTTTGAAACTCAAGGTAGTTTGTGTAAAAAACACCCAAAATTAAAAATGAAGCAATTAAAATACTACCCTGAACGAGAGCGCCTTTCTTATAAAAAAGATAAACAATGAAAATCAATGAACAATAGAAAAACAGCGTATACAAAAAACCCATCTTGTTTGCAGAATCAAGATAAGAGTTATGCAAGTCATTTAAGGAATAATTACCTTGTGTCAACTTTATCAGTTCCTCGGTATTTGAAATCTTGTTCAAATAAGCAGAATATTCTGTCTGAAACTTATTGAACCCAATACCAAATAGAAACTTTAGAGGATGATATGATAAATTTTCATTAAGAAGAGAAACCCCATTTCCCCACATGAGAATACGGCTAAAGTTAGAATAATCTTTGGCTGTCGTCTCAGTTACAGATGTAGCCCTTCCCGCTACAGCATTAAATTGTGAGGGCATTGCTAGATAAAGAGAAAAAATCAACACACATGCAACCGGAGTAAAAACATACAACATTTTCCGATTCATAAAGATCATATACACCACAAAGGAAAATGATGCAGCAATCCAACCAGCACGACCGCCAGATATTATAAGACTCAAGAAAGTCACAAACAAAAATAATCCAATGACAATTTTCTTTGATGCCGTCATATCATCAGACAATTTTGGCAACATAAATGCAAAGACAAACGTTGTGATCTCAGCCCACCGACCTATATCCCAGAACCCACCAAATCGCTCACCACTCCAAGTATGTGGAAGCAGAACAAATGCTTGGACAAAAGACCATAATACCGATAGAAGAAAACCCAACATCGATATCGAGAATGCTAATCGTCTATTTTTATTCTCTCGCAAAGAAATAACCAAGGCCGGGAAAACCAATAAAAACATCCCCTTATAAAAAAAATGACCTATATCCACAAAGGAAGCAGGAGATATTATTTTCGCGAAGACCCCGAATAGGAACACCGCGATTGGCCCCCATAAAACAACATCGCGTTTCACCACATTATAATATTCTCTGTCAAAAACACATCGCCCAATAAAAAACACTATCATTAGTGCCGATGAGATATAAATCGCCGGCTTACTAGTAAATATAGAAGCAGCAAACAAACAAAGTAAATATCTTTCTATTTTTTTGTAATTCATTTTTTTCTCTTTCATTTTCTAAAAACATAATTCCCGCGGATCTTGCGCCACAGCCCGAATACATCAGTACGGGGGAAGATAGCAATCCGGCGGATCTGGTAGGGGTCCTGGTGCATCGCTTTGGGGCCGCTATTGGTAGCGACGGCAAAACGATACCCGGCAGCGATAGCCTGCTCCTTGGCGCTGTCGTTCATATCTCCGTAAGGGTAGGCAAATGAGAGCAGCGGATGGCCAAGCAGGGCCTCCAGTTGGCGTTTATTCTCCTGAATTTCATGGGCTTGTTGTTCGGGTGTGAGCTTGCTCAAGCGGGGATGGGTCAGGGTATGCCCACCAATTTCCACATGACAGCTGGCGGCCAACGCCTTGACCTGCTCACCACTCATCAATGAGACCTTGGTATCCGGATTGGTCGGATGCTCCACATCCCAACGGTTATAACCTTCGCCGGTGACTACGTACACCACAGCTTTGTAACCATATTTTTCCAGCAGTGGCAGCATGCGGGTCAGGTTGTCCTGATAGCCGTCATCGGCGGTGATCATCAGATACTTCTTGCCGTATTGCAGACGGTGGATAAAGCCTTTGTCCGCCAAATCGCGGAAAGTCAGGGTTTCGTAGCCTAGCCACTTCATCAGTCGCAGATGCTTCTCGAACATGGTGATCGGCATCCAGGTGCCATGCACTCCTTTCTCGCTATCCTGCTCGATAAAACGGTGGTACATGATGACGGGCATCTCGCGGCGCAGGGTTTCGACTACGGCATCCTGATAGATGGTTTCGAGGCCGGATACTACCCCCTGCAGGCCATACTCATCCTGAATGCGTTGGCGAATGGCTTCCGGCACCACATTGCTTGCGAGGGCGGATTCGATTTCGCCCTTCAGCGCGGCAAAATCGATGGCCAGATCCTTGGGGCCGATATCGCCAAAATTACTCGCCAGAGCATCATCCAGATTCTGTTCGGTTACCAGACCAATGGCCCTGGCTTCACCAATGGCAAAGGCGGGCCGACCACAGAGCAGTGCTTCCATCGCTACCCGACCGGCGCCGATCACCAGATCGCAACTCGCCAGCAGAGCGGGCACATCGTCAACATAGCCAACAAACTCGGCACGGCCTTCGAAACGGGCAAAGCGCTCAGGCACCTTGGTACCACTGACAATCCGCACCTTGTAGGCATCCAGATCGAGTACCTCGTCGAGCAGACGGTAACAGAGCTCCCCTTTGGGACCGCTCAAACGGCCAATGATGGCAATCACCGGCTTTGGGTTGTCCGGCGCTGGCACAGGCTGGAATTTGTCGGTTTCGATACCGTTGCGCAGCACCTGCACGATCGCGGGATCGACCCCCAGATTGTCGACAATCTGATGGGCAATATCCTCACAAACGGCAACTGCCCGATAGCCGAGAGCATGGAATGCCTTGCGCGAAGCGTGCACCGGCTGGCGACCATGAACCGTGGTGATCATCGGGGTGCCAGTCAGCTTGCAGGCCACATAACTGCTCCAGCCGGAGGCGCGGGAGTGAGCATGCACCAACTGGATATGGTGCTTTTTGATGAGATAGATAAGGTAGAAGACGTGCCAGAAGCGGCGCAGAATGCTGCGCTTGTTGAATCTCAGCTTGAAGACTGGGCCAAGAGTCGGCTTGGTCAGGGTATCTGATACATAAAAGACGTTGTGACCACGCCGGGTCAGTTCGTTACCGACCGTGGTGGCATAGACCTCAGCTCCCGTTACCTCGAGCTGGGAGAGTGCCATCAATATATTCATCGCGCGGTTACCCGGTAGAGAAGAGAGGAACGGCAAGCAGCCACAGAGACCAGAAACCGGAAGCAGGCGAGTGCCCACTTCCGGTTTTGCGCTCAAACTGCCGCGTTGTGCTAACCTGTTAGCGGTTGAGCCAAGCCATGTAATCCGCTACCCCTTCGGCAACGGTTTTAAACTCGGCGTCATAACCCACGCTGCGCAGCTTGGTCATGTCAGCCTGGGTGAAGCTCTGGTAGCGACCCTTGAGGTGATCCGGGAAGGGAATGTACTCAATGGCTCCCTTCTGATGATGCTTGATCACCGCTTCGGCCACGTTCTGGAACGGCTCGGCACGGCCGGTACCACAGTTGAAGATACCGGAGTGCTGCGGGTTCTGCCAGAACCAGAGGTTTACCTTGCAGACATCGTCGATATAGATGAAGTCACGCATCTGGCCACCGTTCGGGAAGCCATCGCAACCTTCGAACAGCTTGGGATTCTCGCCCTTCTTCACCTGGGTATTGAGGTGGAAGGCAACGGAAGCCATGGAGCCCTTGTGCTGCTCGCGCGGGCCGTAGACGTTGAAGTACTTGAGGCCAACGACCTGAGAGTTGATCTCCGGCATCCAGCGGCGTACGTACTGGTCAAACAGCTGCTTGGAGTAGCCGTAGACGTTGAGCGGCTGTTCAAACTTGGGATCTTCGATGAAGTTGTCGTTGCGGCCACCGTAGGTCGCGGCAGAAGAGGCGTAAATGAACGGGATTTCACGCTCGATGCAGTAGTGGAACAGATCCTTGGAGTACTCGTAGTTGACCTCCATGATGAACTTGCCGTTCCACTCGGTGGTGGCAGAGCAGGCGCCTTCGTGGAAGATCACCTCGATACAGTTGTCCCACTCTTCAAACTCGTCGCCGGAGACGATGCGCGCCTGAAACTCGTCCTTGTCCATGTAGTCAGCGATGGTCAGATCGACCAGGTTGACGAACTTGGTGCCGTCGGTCAGGTCATCAATGACCACGATATCGGTCCGTCCTTGAGCGTTCAGCTGCTTGACCAGATTGCTGCCGATAAAGCCAGCACCGCCAGTTACTACGATCATGGAGTTTGCCTCTCGTACGTTGATGGCTAC
>Ga0247725_1001503_pt1 | contig 11651 bp, 5 predicted proteins | sample OKSTACKMCFT3sol_FD_183021 | JGI IMG/M metagenome (GOLD analysis project Ga0247725, IMG submission 183021) | Subsurface sediment microbial communities from gas well in Oklahoma, United States - OK STACK MC-FT3-sol | ecosystem: Environmental > Terrestrial > Deep subsurface > Rock core/Sediment... | reverse complement strand
TGAGCAGTGCTACCCCTCGTAGCAGCGTCTACTCTGGGATAATCGCCGGTCGGCGAAGGACTGCCTGGCCCTGCCACACCCTGCCGAACCGTCACCTCCCGGCCATGTACCGGACGGGGCGATACCATGAGAACCGCGCCTGTCGGTGCTGCCACGAGCGGCACCGTCCAGCCGGCACTGTCCGCATGTCGCGGCCACCTACTGTCTGCCCAGAACAAAAAAGGCACACACCATGATCAAGAAGTACATCGCTGCCCTGACCTGCGCGCTTACCCTCGCCAGCGGCCACGCCCTCGCGGCGGAAACCGGCCCCATCACCATCCGCTTCTCCCATGTCGTCGCCGACGACACCCCGAAGGGCCAGGGCGCCTTGCTGTTCAAGCAGTTGGTGGAGAAACGCCTGCCCGGCCTGGTGAAGGTCGAGGTCTACCCCAACTCCACGCTTTTCGGCGATGCCGACGAGCTGCAGGCCCTGCAGGACGGCAAGGTGGACATGCTCGCCCCCTCCCTGGCCAAGTTCGACCAGTACACCAAGCAGCTGCAGCTGTTCGACCTGCCGTTCCTGTTCGATGATCAGGACGCGGTCAACCGCTTCCAGAAGCGTGCCAAGGGCCGCCAGCTGCTGCGCGCCATGGAGGACAAGAACATCATCGGCCTGGCTTTCTGGCACAACGGCATGAAGCAGCTTTCCGCCAACCGCCCGCTGCACACCCCGGCGGATGCCAAGGGCCTGGCCTTCCGCATCCAGGCATCCAACGTGCTGGAGTCGCAGTTCGCCCAGATCGGCGCCAAGGCCGTGCCCATGCCCTTCGCCCAGACCTTCGACGCGCTCAAGGGTGGCCAGGTGCAGGGCACCGAGAACACCTGGTCGAACTTCGCCAGCCAGAACCTCGACACCGTGCAGCCCTACATCATCGAGACCAACCACGGCGCCCTGGACTACATGCTGGTGAGCAACTCGCGCTTCTGGTTCGCCATTCCGCACCAGACCCGCACCGAGCTGGAAGCCATCATCGACGAGGTCACCTTCGCCGTGAACAACGCCGCCGCCCAGCAGAACCAGGCGGACCGCCAGCGCATCCAGGCGGCCGGCAAGGCCCAGATCATCACCCTCACCCCCGAGGAGCGCGCGGCCTGGCGTGCCGCCATGAAGCCAGTCTGGGACCAGTACACCCCCGACATCGGCGAAGACATCGTCAAGGCCGCCCAGGTGGTCAACCGCAAGTCCCGCTGATCCCCTCGCCCGGCCGGCACTCGCCGCGCCGGGCCTCCCCTGCTGCTGCCCAACCCTCGGCAGCGCTCGATCCGCCCCCGTCACCCACCAGACAGCATGCAGGCCGTAGGCTCTGTACGAAAAGTCGTCGAGCGAAGGTCAGGCAAGGCGAAAACGCTCGAAGAAGCGCAGTTTACGTGCTGTAAATGAGCATTCTGAGAGCGTTTTCAACGCAGCATCACCGATGCGCAGGCACTTGTCGTACAAAGCCTAGCGGGTCGGCAGGTCCTTATCATCCGCATCCACCTGCTCCAACCCGGCCCGATCCCAGCCACCGCCCATGGCGGCGATGAGCTGCACACTGGCGGTGAGGCGGCTGCCGGTGAGGGTGAGCACGCTGCGCTCGTTGGACAGCGCCGTGGCCTGGCTGCTGACCACGCTGCTGTAGTCCTGCGTGCCGGCCTTGTACTGGTTGCTGACCAGGCGCAGGGCCTCACGGGCGGCGTCCAGCGCCTGCTGCTGCACCCCGCTCTCCTCTTCCAGCACGGCCAGTTGCACCAGGTAGTCCTCCACCTCGCGGAAGCTGGTGAGCACGGTCTGCCGGTAGGTGGCGACGGTCTGGTCGTAGCTGGCCTCGGCCTGCTCCACCTGGGAGCGGATGCGGCCGCCGTCGAACAGGTTGAGGGCGAACTCGGGGCCAATGGACCAGAAGCGGTTGGGCGTGGTGATCCAGTCGTGCAGGCTGCTGGTGCGGTAGCCGCCGCTGGCGGTGAGGTTGAGGCTCGGGTAGTACGCGGCCTTGGCCACGCCGATCTGGGCGTTGGCGGCCATGACCTTGCGCTCGGCCGAAGCCACGTCGGGGCGGCGCTCCAGCAACTGGCTCGGCACCAGGGCCGGAACCGCCGGCAGGCTGGGGATGCCCTCCACCTCCGCCAGGCTGAAGGCCGACGGCGGCTCGCCGATCAGCACCGCGATGGCGTTCTCCAGCTGCGCCCGCTGGTATTTCAGGTCGATGGCCTGGGCCTCGGTGCTTCTCAGCTGGGTGGTGGCCTGGGCCACGTCGGCACGGGTGACGATGCCGGCGCGGAACTGGTTCTCGGTGAGCTTCAGGGCCCGCTTGTAGGCCTCGACGGTGGCGTCCAGCAGGCGCTTCTGGGCGTCGAGCACGCGCAACTGCAGGTAGCTCTGCGCCAGCTGCGACTGCTGGCTGAGGCGCACGGCCGCCAGGTCGGCGGCGCTGGCCTGGAGGCTGGCGTCGTCCGCCTCCAGCTGGCGGCGCAGCTTGCCCCACAGGTCCAGCTCCCAGCTCACGCCCAGGGTGGCGCTGTAGCTGTTGGAGATGGCGCCACTGCCCCCGCCGCTGTTGACGGTGGAGCCGTCGGACAGGCGCACGGTGCTGCTCCCGCCGCCCTGGCCGGAGCGGGTCTTGCTGGCGTTGGCGTTCACCGAGGGGAAGAACGAGGCACTCGCGCCACGGGCCAGCGCCTGGGCCTGGCGGTACTGGGCAACGGACTGGGCGAGGGTCTGGTTGGAACGCTCCAGGCGCTGCTGCAGGTCGTTCAGCACCGGGTCGTTGTACAGCTCCCACCAGGCGCCACGGGCCAGGGTGTCGGCTGGCGCGGCGGCCTTCCAGCCCTCCACGTGCTTGAACTGGGCAGCGCTGGCTGCGTCCGGGCGCTGGTAGTCGGGGCCCACGGCGCAGCCGGCCAGGGCGACCGCAAGGGCCAGAGCCGGGAACAGAAGGCGGGCATGGGGGTTCATAGCGGTGTCTCCAGCGAAGCGTCGGTACGCACGCCGCGCCAACGGTTGAAGCGGTGGCGCAGGCGGTCGAGGTACAGGTAGACCACGGGGGTGGTGTAGAGGGTGAGGACCTGGCTCAGCACCAGGCCGCCGATGATGGTCACGCCCAGCGGCTGGCGCATCTCCGCGCCCTCGGCGCCGCCGATCAGCAGCGGCACGGCACCGAGGATGGCCGCCAGGGTGGTCATCAGGATCGGTCGCAGGCGCAGCAGGCAGGCGCGGTGGATCGACTCCGTCGGCGACAGGCCGTCGTTGCGCTCCAGTTGCAGCGCCAGGTCGATCATCAGGATGGCGTTCTTCTTGACGATGCCGATGAGCAGGAACAGCCCCAGCAGCGAGATCAGGCTGAACTCGCCGCCCAGCAGCTGGATGGTCAGCAGCGCGCCCACCCCCGCCGACGGCAGCGTCGAGAGGATGGTCAGCGGGTGGATGTAGCTCTCGTAGAGAATGCCCAGCACCAGGTACACCAGCAGCAGCGCGGCGAGGATCATCCACGGCTGGTTCTGCTGGCTGCTGGCGAAGGCGTCGGCGGTGCCGCCCAGGCGCGCGATCACGCTGCTGGGCATGCCGATGGCCGCCACCGCCCGTTCGATGGCCACGGTGGCCTGGTCCAGGCTCACCCCCGGCGCCAGGTCGAAGGAGATGCTCTCCGAGGCGAACTGGCCCTCGTGGTTGACCCGGTCGTTCTCCAGGCTGCGCTCGTAGCGGGCGATGGCCGAGAGCGGCACGCGCTGGCCGTCGGCGGTGATCACCTGCACCTGCTCCAGGGTCGACGGGTCCTGGGCGTACTTCGGGTTCACCTCCATCACCACCTGGTACTGGTTGAGGGTGTCGTAGATGGTGGAGATCTGCCGCTGGCTGTAGGCGTTGTTGAGCACCGTGGTGACCATCGCCATGTCGATGCCCAGGCGCTTGGCCGCGTCCCGGTCCACCTTCAGGGTCACCTGCTGGGCGCCCTCGCCTTCCCGCGCGTCGATGGCGGTCAGCTCCGGCAGGGATTTCAACGCGTCGGTCACCTTGGGCAGCCAGGTGCGCAGGTCGGCCAGTTCGCCGGCCTGCAGCACGTACTCGTATTGGGAGCTGCGCTGCTCGCGGGAGCCGCCGGTCATGATGTCCTGGTCGGCCATCAGCATCAGCCGGCCGCCGGGCACCTGGGGCATTTCCTTGCGCAGCCGCTCGATCACCTTCTGGGCGGAGAGCTGGCGCTCCTTGATCGGCTTCAGCCGCACGATCATGAAGGCGTTGTTGATGCCGCCGCTGCCACCGATGAAGCCGGCCACACTCTCCACCGCCGGGTCCTTGAGCACCGCGCGGCGGAAGGTTTCCATCTTCGGCTGCATCACGCTGAACGACAGGCCGTCGTCGCCACGGACGAAACCGATCAACTGGCCGGTGTCCTGCTGCGGCAGGAAGGTCTTGGGCACGATCACGTAGAGCGCGACGTTGAGGCCGATGGTCACCAGCAGGCTGGCCAGGGTCAGGCGCGGGTGGCGCAGGGCCCAGCCGAGGCTGACGTCATAGAGCCGCGTCATGCGCTGGTGGATGGCCTCGCTCCAGCGCTGCATGCGGCTGTCGGCATCCGGCACGTGGGGCTTGAGCCAGCGCGCGCAGAGCATCGGCGTGAGCGTCAGCGACACCAGCAGCGACACCAGGATGGCCGCCGCCAGGGTCAGGGAGAACTCGCGGAACATGCGGTCGATGATGCCGCCCATGAACAGGATGGAGACGAACACCACCACCAGCGACAGGTTCATCGACAGCAGGGTGAAGCCCACCTCGCGGGTGCCCTGCAGCGCCGCCTTGAACGGCGGCATGCCCTCGTTGATGTGCCGGGCGATGTTCTCCAGCACCACGATGGCGTCGTCCACCACCAGCCCGGCGGCGAGGATCAGCGCCATCAGCGACAGCACGTTGAGGGAGAAGCCGCACAGGTACATCACCGCGAAGGTGCCCACCAGCGACACCGGCACCGCCAGCGCCGGAATCAGCGAGGCACGCAGGCTGCCGAGGAACAGGTAGACCACAAGGATCACCAGCGCCACGGCGATCAGCAGGGTGCGCTCGGCCTCGTGCAGGGTGGCGCGGATCACCGGCGAGCGGTCCATCGCCTGGTTCAGCTTGACGCTGGCCGGCAGCACCGCCTGCAACGCCGGCAGCTGGGCCTTGATGCTTTCGATGGTCTCGATGATGTTGGCGCCGGCCTGGCGGTTGATCACCAGCAACACCGCGTCCTGGTCATTGAAGAAACCGCTGTTGTAGCGGTCCTCCACGGCGTCGCGCACCTTGGCCACATCGCCCAGGCGCAGGGCCGCGCCGTCCTGGTAGCGGAGGATCAGCGGCGCATAGTCGGCGGCCTTCTCCAGCTGGTCGCTGGCGCCCACCTGCCAGTGGCGCTCGGCGTCTTCCACCGCGCCCTTGGGGCGGCGCTGGTTGGCGGCGGCGATGGTCTTGCGCACGTCATCCAGGGCGATGCCGTACTGGTTGAGCAACTGCGGCTCCAGCTCCACCCGCACCGCCGGCAGCGAACTGCCGCCGATCTGCACCTCGCCCACGCCCTTAACCTGGGACAGGCTCTGGGCCAGGATGGTCGAGGCCAGGTCGTACAGCTGGCCCTTCTCTAGCACGTCGGAGGTCAGCGATAGCACCATGATCGGCGCCTGGGAGGGGTTGACCTTCTTGTAGGTGGGCATGCTGCGCATGCCGCTGGGCAGCAGGTTGCGCGAGGCGTTGATGGCCGCCTGCACGTCGCGGGCGGCGCCGTTGATGTCCCGGTCCAGGTCGAACTGGATGATGATCCGCGTCGAGCCCTGGCTGGTGCGGCTGGTCATCTGGGTGATGCCCGAGAGCGTGCCCAGGGAGCGTTCCAGCGGCGTGGTGACGCTGGAGGCCATGATCTCCGGGCTGGCGCCGGGCAGGCTGGCCTGCACGGTGATCACCGGGAAGTCCATCTGCGGCAGCGGGGAGACCGGCAACAGGCCGAAGCTCATGCCGCCCAGCAGCATGATCGCCAGGCTCAGCAGCAGGGTCGCCACCGGCCGGCGGATGAAGGGAGCGGACAGGTTCACGGCGCCGCTCCGGCCGGGGCAGCCGGCACGAGGCGCATCATGCCGCCACCCCTGCCGCGCTGCGGCCGGTGAAGCGCCGCGAGAGGCGGTCGAAGAACAGGTAGATGACCGGCGTGGTGAACAGCGTCAGCACCTGGCTCACCAGCAGGCCACCCACCATCACCAGGCCCAGGGGCTGGCGCAGCTCCGCGCCGGAGCCGCTGGCGAGCATCAGCGGCACGGCGCCGAACAGCGCGGCCAGGGTGGTCATCAGGATCGGCCGGAAGCGCAGCAGCGCCGCCTGGTAGATGGCCTCCTCCGGCGCCATGCCCTGGTGGCGCTCGGCCTCCAGGGCGAAGTCGATCATCATGATCGCGTTCTTCTTGACGATGCCGATCAGCAGGATGATGCCGATGATGGCGATCAGCCCCAGGTCATTGCCCGACAGCAGCAGCGCCGCCAGGGCGCCGACGCCGGCCGAGGGCAGCGTGGAGAGGATGGTCACCGGGTGGATGTAGCTCTCGTAGAGCACGCCGAGGACGATGTACATGGTCACCACCGCCGCCAGGATCAGCAGCAGCGTGCTCGACAGCGAGGCCTCGAAGGCCGCCGCGGCGCCCTGGAAGCGGGTCTGGATGCCTTCGGGCAGGCCGATTTCCTGCTGCACCCGCTCGATCACCTGCACCGCCTCGCCCAGGGCCACGCCCGGCGCCAGGTTGAAGGAGAGGTTCACCGCCGGGAACTGGCTGATGTGGTTCACCACCAGGGACGACTGGCGCTCCTGGATGCGCGCCAGGGTCGCGAGCGGCACCTGCACGCCGTCGGTGCCGGCCACCCGCAGCTGCTCCAGGGCCTTGGGCCCGATGCGATCACCGGTGGCGGACTCCAGCACCACGCGGTACTGGCTGGCCTGGGTGAAGATGGTGGAGATCTGCCGCTGGCCGAAGGCGTCGTAGAGCGCATCGGTGATGGCCGAGACCTCCACGCCCAGGCGCCCGGCCATGTCGCGGTCGATGTCCAGGTACACCTGCAGGCCCTTGTCCTGCAGGTCGCTGGCCACGTCGGACAGCTCCGGCTGCTGGCGCAAGGCGTCCACCAGCTTGCCGGTCCACTCGCGCAGCAACTCGGCGTCCGGGGACTCCATACTGAACTGGAACTGGGTACGGCTGACCCGGTCCTCGATGGTCAGGTCCTGCACCGGCTGCAGGTACAGGCGGATGCCCACCAGGCGCTCCAGTTGCGGCTGCAGGCGCTGGATCACTTCGCTGGCAGTGACGTCGCGCTCGCCGTGGGGCTTGAGGTTGATCAGCATGCGCCCGCTGTTGAGGGTGACGTTGTCGCCGTCGACGCCGATGTAGGAGGTCAGGCTGGCCACCGCCGGGTCCTTGAGGATCACCTCGGCCGCCTGCTGCTGGCGCTCGCCCATGGCGCGGAACGACACCGACTGCGGCGCCTCGGTGATGCCCTGGATGACGCCGGTGTCCTGCACCGGGAAGAAGCCCTTGGGCACCGCCAGGTACAGCACCACGGTCAGCGCCAGGGTGCCCAGGGCCACCAGCAGGGTCAGCACCTGATGGCGCAGCACCCAGCGCAGGCCATGGGAATAGCGCTCGATCATGCCGTCGATGAAGGCGCCGCTGGCGCGGTAGAAACGGCCCTGCTCCTTCTCCTCCGGCTCGGGCTTGAGCAGCCGCGCGCACATCATCGGCGTCAGGGTCAGCGACACCACCAGGGAGATCAGGATGGCCACCGCCAGGGTGATGGCGAACTCGCGGAACAGCCGCCCCACCACGTCGGCCATGAACAGCAGCGGGATCAGCACCGCGATCAGCGAGAAGGTCAGGGAGATCAGCGTGAAGCCGATCTGCCGGGCGCCCTTGAGCGCGGCCTCCAGCGGCGTGGCGCCCTCCTCCAGGTGGCGGGCGATGTTCTCCAGCATGACGATGGCGTCGTCCACCACGAAGCCGGTGGCGATGGTCAGGGCCATCAGCGTCAGGTTGTTCACCGAGAAGCCGGCCAGGTACATCACCCCGAAGGTGCCCACCAGGGACAGCGGCACGGCGATGGAGGGGATCAGCGTGGCGCTGAAGCGGCGCAGGAACAGGAAAGTCACCATCACCACCAGGGCGATGGCCAGCATCAGCTCATGCTGCACGTCGCGCACCGAGGCGCGGATGGTCTGGGTGCGGTCGGTCAGCACCATCACGTCCAGGCCCGCCGGCAGGTTGGCGGTCATCTTCGGCAGCAGCTCCTGGATGCGGTCCACCACCTCGATGACGTTGGCGCCGGGCTGGCGCTGGATGTTCAGCAGCACGGCCTGGTTCTGGTTGGCCCAGGCGGCCAGGCGCTCGTTCTCGGCGCCTTCGACGATGGTGGCCACGTCCTTCAGGCGCAGCGCCGCACCGTTCTTGTAGGCGAGGATCAGGTTGGCGTACTCGTCCGCCGACTTCAGCTGGTCGTTGGCGTCCAGCATGGAGGTGCGGGTGGGGCCGTCGAAGTTGCCCTTGGGCTGGTTGACGTTGGACGCGGTGATCAGCGAACGCACGCTGGAGAGGTTCAGGCCGTTGGCCGCAAGTGCCTCCGGGTTGACCTTGATGCGCACCGCCTGGCGCTGGCCACCGGCGATGCTGACCATGCCGACGCCGCTGATCTGCGACAGCTTCTGCGCCATGCGCGTGTCCACCAGGGTGTGCAGCTGCGGCAGCGGCAAGGTGCGCGACATCACCGCCACGGTCAGCACCGGGGTGTCGGCGGGGTTGACCTTGTTGTAGACCGGCGGTGCCGGCAGGTCATTGGGCAGCAGGTTGGTGGCGGCGTTGATGGCCGCCTGCACTTCCTGCTCGGCCACGTCCAGCTGCACGTCCAGGTTGAAGCGCAGGGTGATCACCGAGGCGCCGCCGGAACTGGTGGAGGACATCTGGTCCAGCCCCGGCATCTGCCCGAACTGGCGCTCCAGCGGCGCGGTCACGGCGCTGGTCATCACGTCCGGGCTGGCCCCCGGGTAGAGCGTCATCACGCGGATGGTCGGGTAGTCCACCTCCGGCAGCGCCGACACCGGCAGCAGGCGGTAGGCGATCAGGCCGGCCAGCAGGATCGCCAGCATGCTCAGCGTGGTGGCGACCGGCCGCAGGATGAACAGGCGGGAGATGTTCATACGCCTTTTTCAGCCTTGCCGCCCTGCTCGCCCTTGTCGGCGCCTTGCAGTTGCTCGCTCGGCGCGGTCGGCACGGCATCGCTGTCGTGCACCACTTCCACCTCGCTGCCGTCGCGCAGGCGGTCGGTACCTTCCAGCACCACCCGCTCGCCGGCCTTGAGGCCACTGCGGATCACCGTGCGCTCGCCGTCGCTGGGGCCGGTTTCGAGCTTCTGCACCCGCACCTTCTTCTCGCCGTCCAGCACGTAGGCGAAGGTGCCCTGGCTGCCGAACTGCACCGCGGCCGAGGGCACCAGCACGGCCTGGGCCAGGGTGTCGGCCAGCAGGCGCACGTTGACGAACTGGTTGGGGAACAGGGTCTCGCTGTCGTTGGCGAAGCGCGCCTTGAACTTCAGCGTGCCGGTGGTGGTGTCGATCTGGTTGTCCAGGCTCTGCAGCACGCCCTCGGCCTGCTTCAGGGTGTCGCCCCGGTCCCAGGCCTCCACCGGCATCGCCTGGCCGCTGCGGAAGCGGCTGACCACGCCGGGCAACTGGTTCTCCGGCAGGGTGAAGGTGACGCTGATGGGGCGGTTCTGGGTGATCACCACCAGCGGCGTGGTGTCGCCGGTGCCGACCTGGTTGCCCAGGTCCACCTGGCGCAGGCCGACGCGGCCGGCCACCGGCGCGCGCACCTGGGTGAAGCTGAGGTTCAGCTTGGCCTCGGCGACGGCGGCCTGGTTGGCCTTGACCGTACCCTTGTACTGGCCCACCAGCGCTTCCTGGGTGTCCAGGGTCTGCTTGGCGATGCTGTCCTCGGCGTACAGGCCACGGTAGCGGGCCAGGTCGATCTCGGCGTTCTTCAGCTGCGCCTGGCTCTGTAGCAGCGTGCCTTCGGCCTGCTGCAGGGCGACCTCGTAGGGGCGCGGGTCGATCACCGCCAGCAGGTCGCCGGCCTTGACCTGCTGCCCTTCCTCGAAGGCCAGCTTGACTACCTCGCCGCTGACGCGGGCCTTGACGTTCACCGTGTTCAGCGCGGTGACCGTGCCGAGGGCCTTGTAGTAGACGGGGAAGTCACCCTGGGTGGCGGCGGCCACGCGCACCGGCACCGGGCCGCTGAACGGGCCGAAGCCCGGGCGCGCCATGCCGGCCGCTCCCGGACGGGTGCGGGGCTCCTCGGCCTTGTGGCCGGAGGCGGCGGGCCACAGCCACCAGATCAGCGCCACCAGGGCGAACAGACAGACGAGGATGAGCGGCCAGCGCCGGGCGGGACGAGCGTGCGGGTCTTGGATCGAGGGCATGATTCTGCGGTCGGTTCGTGCGAGAGCGTGCACGATAAGCACTCGGCGGGGCCAGGCAAAGCCTCTTTACCGCCTATTTACCCATTCCTGACTCCAGCGAAGTCGCGCCCTTGAGCGATGACGGCCCTCGGCGACCCACCGTGCAAATGTCACAACACCTTTCCGCCCCCGTTCTTGTCCATCCGCGCGTGCCGCGCGACCATGCGCGCTCGCCTTTCCGCTTCCTGGGAGTGCCCCGTGTTCGAACGACTCAAGCAGCAGTTCTCCACCCTGCGCAGCCGCGCCGATTTCCACGCCCTGCGCATCGTCCGCCAGAGCGGCGAGCACTGCCAGGTACGGCGCAACGTCGCCGAGCCGCCGTTCTTCTCCAGCGACCTGGGCGCCATGCTCAGCGTGCGCATCGGCGGCGTCGAAGCCTATGCCGCCACCAGCGACCTCAGCATCGCCGGCCTGCAGCGCGCCCTAGACCTGGCCGAAGCGCGCGCCCGGCTGATCGCCCCGTACAACCTGGTGGACGCCCGCGTCGCGCCGCCCCAGGGCCGCGCCGACTACCGCTCCCCCGGCCTCGACCAGCCGCTGCCCGGCATCGCCGAGCGCATCGAACTGCTGCGTGAGGAATCCGCTGCGGTGCCCGCCGACCCGCGCCTGGTCAACTGGACCCTGCTGCTCAGCGTCGACCGCCACGAGCAGCTCTACCTCAACAGCGCCGGCGCCGAGCACTGGCAGGAGCTGCAATTCGTCTACCCCGGCGCCAGCGTCACCGCCTTCGACGGCCACGACAGCCAGACCCGCAGCTTCGGCGGCTACCACGGCGGCCAGCAGGGCGGCGCCGAGGTCATCCAGCGCCTGGGGCTGCGCGGCGCGGCCCCGCGCGTGGCCGACGAGGCGCTGCAGCTGCTGCTGGCGCCCAACACCCCGGAAGGTCCGCGCGACCTGCTGCTGATGCCCGAGCAGATGATGCTGCAGATCCACGAATCCATCGGCCACCCGCTGGAGCTGGACCGCATCCTCGGCGACGAGCGCAACTACGCCGGCACCAGCTTCATCCGCCAGGAAGACTTCGGCCACTACCAGTACGGCTCGGCGCTGCTCAACGTCAGCTTCGACCCGGGCATCCCCGAGGAACTGGCCAGCTACGGCCACGACGACGACGGCAGCGCCGC
>Ga0247725_1001502_pt1 | contig 11652 bp, 14 predicted proteins | sample OKSTACKMCFT3sol_FD_183021 | JGI IMG/M metagenome (GOLD analysis project Ga0247725, IMG submission 183021) | Subsurface sediment microbial communities from gas well in Oklahoma, United States - OK STACK MC-FT3-sol | ecosystem: Environmental > Terrestrial > Deep subsurface > Rock core/Sediment... | reverse complement strand
ATCCTCCCCCCAGAGGGGGAGGAGGCCGAAGGCCGGAGGGGGAAGTCCTGCCGAGCCGGCTTCTTCCCCCTCCGTCGGCTTCGCCGACACCTCCCCCGCTGGGGGGAGGATTTGGTCCGACTTCCACCCAGATCTGTCGTTAGGAACGGCCGCTCACATCGGCCCGATCGTCTCGAATCTCAGTCCATCCGGGCCTTCGATCGACGTTGGCGCCTGAAGGTTTCGCGCGGGCAGCATCGCCCGGTAGCGCTCATACATCGCCTTCACGTTCCGAGCGGGCTTGGCCGTCAAGCAGAGGTCGTACTCCCCCTCGCGGCCCCACGGCTTTCGCTCCGAGCGCGCGACGTCGCGGTCGTCCTTTACAGCCGCCGCCACCTTGTCCGCCAGCGGCCGGTCGATACCCATGCCGTAGCTGCCGAACTTGATCGTCACGTCGCAGCGCGCCGCCGGGACCGGCGCCGCCGCGCAGGCGGCGACGGCGAGGATCGGCAACAGCGCGGCGAGGCGGAACATCAGGCGGGAAACCCTCCGGCGCGGGCCAGGGACGAGGCGGGAGCCTTGCCCAGGCGGTCGCTGATCTCGCGGCCGATGGCGATCAGGGCCGCCAGGTCATAACCGGTCTCGAAGCCGGCCCGTTCCAGCATGTAGACGAGGTCCTCGGTGCCGATGTTGCCGGTGGCGGCCGGCGCGAACGGACAGCCGCCCAGGCCCCCGACCGAGGCGTCCAGCACGTCGCCCCCCGCCTCGACGCTGGCGTAGGCGTTGGCGAGCCCTGTGTTGCGGGTGTCGTGGAAGTGCATGCGCAGGCGAGCGTCCGGCGCGGCGGCGCGGACGGCCTCGATGCGCTTGCGCACCGTCCAGGGATCGGCGACGCCGATCGTGTCGGCGATGGCGATCTCGGGGACGCCCAAGGCGGCCGCCTCGCGGACGATGGCGACGACCTGGTCCTGGCTGACCTCGCCGTCGAACGGGCAGCCGAAGGCGACCGAGATCGTGGCGGTGATCGGCGGGCCGCCGTCGGCTTGGCGGCGCTCGACGATGGTGGCGAGCGTCTCGATCTGCTGGCGCACCGTGGCGCCCTGGTTGCGCACGCCGAAGCCGTCCGAGGCGCAGACCACGACATTGGCCTCGTCGCAGCCGGTCGAGACGCAGCGCTCCCAGCCGCGCAGGTTCAGGACAAGGCCGATGCGCGAGCGGCTTGGATCGGTCGGCAGGGCGGCCATGATGTCCTCGGCGCCGGCCATCTGCGGCACCCGGGCGGGGTTCACGAACGAGACGACTTCGGTCCGCCGCGCGCCGGCGGCTTCCAGCTTGCCGATCAGGTCCAGCTTCTCGGCGACCGACAGCGAGATTTTCTCATTCTGCAGGCCGTCGCGCGGACCGACCTCGACGATTTCGATGAAGCGGCTCATCGCTGCGGCTCTCCGGCGGGTTCGTTGGATTCGGCGGCGTCCTCGGCGGGCGCGAGAGGCTCGCCGCGATAGATGGTCAGGCGTTCGCGGTCGCCGTCGGAATAGTTCAGGCCCTCGACCGTGGTGACTGGGCGCGGGTCGAGACCCAGTTGCTCCATGGCGGCGCGGAAGGGCTTTTCCTCGCGGCCCTCGACGATGGCGGGGCGGCCCTCGGCGATCGCGCCGGCGGCGCCTTCGCCGTCGGTCAGCTGGGTGGTCGTGCCCAGCTGGAAGATCAGGCTGGGCTCGGCGTAGCCAGTCACCGCCACCGGGCCGGGCGCGCCGGAGCGGGGCGAGAGACGCGCCTGGTCCAGGGCCTGGGCGAGATCGCGCGACAGGAACAGCGGCTCCAGGCGCGGGATCAGGCCGGCGGTGAGGGCGATGTGGGCCGCGATTCCCAGGGCGCCGGCCACGAACAGTCCCCGCACGGCGTGGCGACGGGCGACGAGGACCGCGCCGGCGGTTCCGGCGGCGAAGGCGAAGAGCGCCGCCACGATGGTCCAGCCCAGGTCATGGACGGTTCCGAATTCCTTTTGGCCATAGACGGCGACGGCCGCCAGCAGCGCGCCCATCAGCACCGACAGGCCCCCGCCCAGCCAGCGGACGATCCGGCCCAGCGGCTCGCGCACGGCCGCGGCCATCAGCATGGCCAGCGCGCCATAGGCGGGCAGGGCGTAGTGGACCAGCTTGGTTGGCAGAAGCTCGAACATCAGCCAGGTCGGGACCAGCCAGCAGACGGCGAAGCGGACGCCGGGGTCCTTGCGCCGCGTCCAGGCGACGGCCAGGCCCGCCGGCAGCAGGAGCGTGGCCGGGAACGACAGCAGCGGCGAGAGCAGGGCGTGGTAGCCGAACGGACCGGCGTGGCCCTCCTGGCCGCCGGCCATCTTCGGCGCCAGGTCGCCGCCGATCGCCGTCCCCCAGAAGGCGCCGTCGGTCGCCACGGTGATCATCATCGCCCAGGGCAGGACGATGGCGGCGAACAGGATGGCGCCCCAGGTCCAGCCGAGGTCCTTCATCCAGCGGACCTTGCGGTCCCAGATCGCCAGGGCCGCGAGGGCGAGGAACACCGTCAGCAGGCCGACCGGACCCTTGATCAGCGCGGCCACGGACAGGCCGAGCCAGAAGGCGAGCTTGGTCAGCTTGCCGGCGCTCTCGCCCTTCAGCTGGGCGGCGTAGATCCGCGCCAGGGCGCCCATGGCCAGGGTCGTGGTCCCGCATAGGGCCGCGTCGGTCTTGGCGATGAAGGCCTCGGACGAGAGCAGGAAGGTCGCGCCCAGGATCGAGCCGGCGATCAGGCCGGTGCGCGGGTCCAGCAGCGCCGCCGCGCCCCAGGCGCAGGCCGCCGCCGCCAGCATCGCGCCCAGCAAGGACGGGATGCGGTAGGCCCAGATCTGGCGGTCCTCGGCGTCCGAGAAGGTCTTCACCGTCACCGCCTGCAGCCAGTGGATGCCGACCGGCTTCTTGAAGCGCGGCTGGTCCTGGAACTTGATGACGACGTAGTCGCCGGTCTCCAGCATCTGCGAGGTGGCCTGGGCGAAACGCGACTCGTCGCGGTCCAGCGGCGGCATGGCCAAGAGGCCGGGCAGGCCCGCGATCAAGGCGACCAAGGCGGCGAACAGAGGGCCGCGCCACCCTCGGCTCCAGTCATCCAGGCGAGATTCAAGCGTCATGGCGCCTGGAATAGCACGATCTTTCCCGAAGCAACTTTTGCTGTATGAGGAGGCGATGAACGACACCGTCTCGCCGACGCCCGATTTCTCCGTCGTCGTCCCCGTCTTTGACGAGGGCGAGGCCGCCCCGAAGCTGGCGCGCGAGATCGCCGCCGCCTTCGCCGGCGAGACCTACGAGATGATCTTCGTCGACGACGCCAGCCGCGACGACACCAAGGCCCGCCTGATCGCGCTGAAGGCCGAGATTCCGCAGCTGCGCGTGCTGGGCCATCGCAGGAACTCGGGCCAGAGCCGCGCGGTGCGCAGCGGCGTCTTGGCCGCGCGCGCGCCGATCGTCATCACCCTGGACGGCGACGGCCAGAACGATCCCGCCGACGCCCCACGCCTCGCCAAGGCCTTGGCCGCCGGTCCCGAGACCCTGGCCCTGGTCGGCGGCGAGCGCGTGAAGCGCCAGGACAGCAACGCCAAGCGCTTGGCCTCCAAGTTCGGCAACGGCGTGCGCAAGCGCCTGCTGAAGGACACCGCCAACGACACCGGCTGCGGCCTGAAGGCCTTCCGCCGCGAGGCGTTCCTGCGCCTGCCGTACTTCGATCACATCCACCGCTACATCCCGGCCCTGATGCTGCGCGAGGGCTATGAGGTCGCGTTCCAGCCGGTGAACCACCGGCACCGCGAGACGGGGGTGTCGAAGTACACCAACCTCGGGCGGCTCAAGGCCTCGATCTCGGATTTGTTGGGTGTGATGTGGCTGCAGTCGCGGGCTCGCAATCCGCAGGGTGTGGACGAGGCTTGAGGCCCCGCGCCTGAGTCGAAAGGTCGCGCCGGCTTCACCCGGCCACAAAATCCCGTTAGGCCTTTAACCACCACGACGCCGGGGGGCGCTGTCGAAGGGGGAAGTTCGATGTTCGCCGCGGTTCCGCTGCTGGCCCTGCCGGTCCTGGTCTACAACCTGATCGTCCTGACCCTGCCGAACGGTTTCAAGGCCGCCGACGCCAGCCTTCGTCTGGCCGAGCCGCTGTTCACGATCCGGATGACCTCGGGCGCGGGCTGGGCCGTCAGCCTGGCCGACCTGCTGCTGGCCGCCTCGCTGGTGGTGCTGTTCGTCGAGCTTCTGAAGTCGGCCAACAGCAAGCGGCTGGCGATCGTCAATCACTCGCTGTCGATGGTGCTGTTCATCGTCTGCCTGGTCGAGTTTCTGCTGCTGCCGGCCTTCGCGACCTCGACCTTCTTCCTGCTGGCCCTGATGGTGCTGCTGGACGTGCTGGCCGGCTTCATCGTCACCATCGTCGCGGCCCGCCGGGACGTGGATTTCGGGGAGTAAGGCCTATTCCGGAAAGCCGCCCGTCTGCCGCAGCGCTTCGCCCAGGGCCATGGCGGCGGTGGTCGCCAGGTTCATCGAGCGCGTCTCCGGGCGGATCGGAATGACGATGCGGCCCTGCGCCGCCGCGTGAACCTCGTCGGGCGCGCCGCGACTCTCGTTGCCGAACAGAAGCGTGTCTCCGGGTTCGAACGAAAACCTGTGAAATGGTGTCGCACCCCGCGTCGTGAACAGCAGAAGCCGCCCGTCAACGCGTTCCGGCGCCTTAAGGAATGTCTCCCAGCTGTCGTGCCGCTTGAGGTGCGCGAGAGGCCCATAATCCAGGGCCGCGCGCTTCAAGCTCTTGTCGTCCAAGGGAAAACTGCACGGCTCGATCACGTCGAGGCCGACGCCGAAGCAGGCGGAAAGGCGAATGGCCGCCCCGACGTTTTGGGGAATGCCTGGTTGAAAAAGTGCGAGGCGCATAATAAGCGAACCAACCACAAGGGCAGCAGGGGCTTTGCCACGGATCGAAAGGACTTGCGGACTTCGCCCGCGCGTCCGATAGGACGATCCGACCGCTGCCTTGTGGCGGAGATCCGCGTGCGGGTCGAGCAAGATATGGCGTCGCAAGACGCTTCTCCAAGCCTGCCGCGCCGCGGTGGGAGGAAAAAAGGGGTGACTAGGTGGCCGACACCGCCGTGGGCGCAACGACCGAGCCGGAACACGGGAGCGATCCCTCCCGGCGCGACTTCATTCACATCGCCGCGATCGCGGCCGCCGCCGGCGGCGCCGCGACTCTCGTCTGGCCGTTCATCGATCAGATGAACCCGTCCGCGGACACGCGGGCCCTGGCCTCGACCGAGTTCGACCTGACCAAGGTCGCCGAGGGTCAGCAGGTCACGATCAAGTGGCGCGGCAAGCCGCTGTTCGTACGCAACCGCACGAAGGCCGAGATCGCCAAGGCCGTCGCGGACGACAACGTCGCGATGAAGGACCCCGCCACCGACGCCTCGCGCGTGAAGCCGGGCAAGTCCCAGTGGCTGATCGTCGGCGGCAACTGCACCCACCTGGGCTGCGTGCCGACCTTCGGCGGCGGCGAGTACGGCGGCTGGTTCTGCCCGTGCCACGGCTCGGTCTACGACACCTCGGGTCGTATCCGTAAGGGCCCCGCGCCCACGAACCTGGTGGTTCCGGAATACGCCTTCCTCACCGACACCAAGGTCAAGATCGGCTAAGCGAGATGAGCGGACATTCGACCTATCAACCCAAGACCGGTTTCGAGCGCTGGCTCGACGCCCGTCTGCCGATCGTGCGTCTGGGCTATGACTCGTTCGTCGACTACCCCACGCCGCGCAACCTGAACTACTGGTGGACCTTCGGCGGCATCCTGTCGCTGTGCCTGGCCTCCCAGCTGATCACCGGCATCATCCTGGTGATGCACTACACGCCGAGCGCCGCCGGCGCCTTCGCGTCGGTCGAGCACATCATGCGCGACGTGAACTACGGCTGGCTGATCCGCTACATGCACGCCAACGGCGCGTCGATGTTCTTCATCGCCGTCTACATCCACATGCTGCGCGGCCTGTACTACGGCTCCTATAAGGCGCCCCGCGAAGTGCTGTGGCTGCTGGGCTGCGTGATCTACCTGCTGATGATGGCGACCGCCTTCATGGGCTACGTGCTGCCCTGGGGCCAGATGTCGTTCCACGGCGCCGTCGTGATCACCAACCTGTTCGGCGCCCTGCCGCTGGTCGGCGAGAGCATCACCACCTGGCTGTGGGGCGGCTTCGCGGTCGACAACCCGACCCTGAACCGCTTCTTCTCGCTGCACTACCTGCTGCCCTTCATGATCGCGGGCGTCGTGATCCTGCACATCTGGGCGCTGCACGTGGTGGGCCAGAACAACCCGACCGGCGTCGAGCCGAAGTCGAAGGCCGACACCGTCCCCTTCACCCCGTACGCGACGGTGAAGGACGGCTTCGCGATGAGCGTCTTCCTGATCCTCTTCGCCTTCTTCGTCTTCTACATGCCCAACGCCCTGGGCCACGCCGACAACTACATCGAGGCCAACCCGCTGGTGACGCCGTCGCACATCGTTCCGGAATGGTACTTCCTGCCGTTCTACGCGATCCTGCGCGCCGTGCCGGACAAGCTGATGGGCGTGCTGGCCATGTTCGGCGCCATCGCCTGCTTGTTCGCCCTGCCGTGGCTGGACACCTCGAAGGTGCGCTCGATGCGCTACCGCCCGACCGCGAAGATCTACTTCGTGTTCTTCCTGGTGGCCTGCTGCATCCTGGGCGTCTGCGGCGCCAAGCTGCCCGATGATCCGGTGATCCCGCACCTGACCACGTTCCAGCTGATGGGTTCGGACCTGAACAGCTTCGTGTGGCTCAGCCGCGTCGCCTCGCTCTACTACTTCGCTTTCTTCCTGGTCGTGCTGCCGGTCCTGGGTCTGGTCGAAAAGACCCTGCCCGTGCCGGACTCGATCGCCTCGCCGGCCCTGTCGGCCGACGCCAACAAGGGTTGATCCCGATGCTCCGCAAACTCTCGGTTATCGCGGCGGCGGCGGGTCTCCTGGTCGCCGGCGCCGCCGGCCCGGCCCTCGCCAGCGGCGGCGCCCAGCACGCCAAGGACATCCAGTGGTCGTTCGAAGGCCCGTTCGGCAAGTTCGACCAGGCCCAGCTGCAGCGCGGCTTCAAGGTCTATCGCGAGGTCTGCTCGGCCTGCCACTCGATGAAGATGGTCGCGTTCCGCAACCTCGGCGACAAGGGCGGGCCCTTCTATAACGAGAAGTACCCGAACTCGAACGACAACCCGTGGGTCAAGGCGATCGCCAAGGACTACGAGGTCAACGACATCGACGGTGAAACCGGCGACGCCATCAAGCGTCCGGCCACCAGCGCCGACTACTTCCCCTCGCCGTTCGCCAACGAGGCGGCGGCCCGCGCCAGCAACGGCGGCGCCCTGCCGCCGGACATGTCGCTGCTGGCCAAGGCCCGCTCGGCGGGGCCGGACTACATCTACTCGCTGCTGACCGGCTATGCGACGCCGCCCAAGGGCCTGACGGTCCCGACCGGCGGTCACTACAACCCGTACTTCCCGGGCGACCTGACGTCGGCTTGGCACGGCGACCACAACGCTGTCCCGAAGGGCGGCTTCATCGCCATGGCCCCGCCGCTGAAGGCCGACCTGGTGACCTTCGACGACGGCACCAAGTCGACGCTGGACCAGCAGGCTAAGGACGTCTCGGCGTTCCTGATGTGGGCCGCCGAGCCCAAGCTGGAAGAGCGCAAGCAGACCGGCTTCGCCGTGCTGATCTACCTCGTCCTGCTGAGCGGCCTGCTGTACGCCAGCTACAAGGCGGTGTGGCGCAACGAGTCGCACTAGGCGATCGACGCTGCTGAATACGGAAAAGGCCCGGTGGAAACACCGGGCCTTTTCTTTTGTCTCGATCAGTTCGCGATGGACAGCGTCCGCCCGTCGGCGTCCAGCCTCAGGCGGTGGCGGGCCCAGAGGCCGGTTCCCAAGGCGCCGCTGACGCCCTCGGGCAGGTCGTCGGCCAGGGTGGCCGGTACGTTCTCGGCCAGGACGCCGCCAATCGACAGGGCCCGCAGCCGGGCCGGAGCCTTGTGGCGCGCCGCCGGGTCCAGCTTGCCGCTAGCGGCGGCGTCTCGGGTCGAAAGTCGGGTCATGGCCTTGGAGGCCGTGTCGATCGCGAAGGCCCCATAGAAGGCGCGGGGACCGTCGCTGACGCCCGCGGCCACCGTGGGCAGGCCCTCGATCACCGAGACGGGGAACACGACCTGTCGCCGGGCGCGCCAAGGCCGGTCAATCCGCAGGCGGCAGCGGGCGAAGTCGATCTCGACGCTATGCCCGGCCAGCACATCCATGCCGATCACCCCGGCGATCGGGGTGACGAAGCCGGCGCCGCGGGCGTCGAGGTCGGCGATCTTGACCGAGACCGCCGCGGCCCTCAGCCCGGCCACCTGCACCGAGGTCGAGATCTCCGGCTCGAGGATCCCCTCCATCTCGGCCTTGGTGTTGTGCAGCAGGGTGCGCGGCGCCGACAGGTCGATCACGTAGTCGCCGGCCATGACGCCGATCACCGCCGGCGCTACGACCGCGCCATTCTCGAACCAGCAGTCGGTCTCGCCGGCGTGGGCGCCGCCCGCACAAGCGAGGGTCACGACAAGCGCGACGGGCGAGATCACGGCGGGAATGCGAGGAAGCATGAGCGCAGCTTAGCCCAGGCGCGATCGCCGCGCGACGGACTCGACATTCGCGGAACGTTGTTCATTCTTTCTCCCCGCAGGAGGGGCGGGATGGCTGGTGACGAAGGTCGTGATCGCGAGGCGGGCAAGAGGCTGGACGCTTTCGTCGACGCCGCCTTCGCCTTTGCGGTCTCGCTGCTGATCATCGCCAGCGCCGATCGGACGACCAGCATCGACGCCCTATGGGACGCCATGGGACGCATACCAGCCTCGCTGGGCGCGTTCGCCCTGATCGTCATGTTCTGGCTGGCTTATCGGCAGTTCGGCCGGCTTGCGCCACGTCGCGACACGCTGACGACGCTGAACGCCCTGGCGATCGTGTTCACCGTGCTGGTCTATGTTTTCCCGCTTCGCATGCTGGTGGAGTCCGGTTTCGTCTGGGCCTCGCGCGGCTGGCTGTCGGGCGACGAGATGATCCGCACCCTGGGCGACCTCAGGGACCTCTTTCGGATCTACGGGGTCGGCTTCGCGGTCCTGGCGGGGCTGTTCGCTTCGCTCTATCTACGGGCCCTGCGCCACCCCGATCGCCTGGGCGTCGCCCCCGCCGATCGGGCGGAAGTTCGCACTAGCTTCGAGATCTGGACCCTTTCGGGCGGCGCGGGGCTGTTGTCCACGGCCCTGACCTTCGGGCCGATGGCCAAGGCGCCGTGGCTGCCCGGCATGGCCTATTGGGTGATCCCCCTGGCGATCTCCGCGCGGAAGCCGCTCGGCCGACTGCTCGCTCGCAAACCCGCGCCTGGAGGAGCCGCGCCATGATGTTGAAGTCGTCGATCGCCTGCGCCGTGGTCTTTTTCGCCGGCGTCGCCACGGCTCAGGTCCCGCCGGACGCCGCCGCCCGCCTGGCGGCTCAGACCGAGGCCATGAAGAAGCTCTCCCGTCTGGACGGAGTCTGGCGCGAGTTCGGCGAACGGATAGTCGAGGGCCGCCCGCCGTTCAGGTTCTTCGAAATGACCCTGAACCGCATCGGCGACAGCGCCTGGCCCGCGGCGGGCGCGATCCCGCCGAAATAGGGCTAGGCCTCGCCCTTGCCGCCGCCCGACCGCTGAAAGAGCTGGAAGGTGCGCAGCAGCGCCAGATGGGCGCTGTCGGGGTGATGGCCGCTGGGGGCGACGAAGGCGTGGCCGGCCTCGTAGAGATAGATCGGCAGGTCCGGATGCGCCTCGCGGATCGTCTCGACGTCAGCCAGGGGGATCATCGGGTCGGTCTTGCCAAAGTGCAGGATGGTCGGGACCTTGGGCGTCTCGTCGCGATAGGCCGCGATATCGCCGCCGTAGAAGCTTGAGACCGCCGTCAGGCCCTCGCAGCGGCAGGCCGCCAGCCAGGCCGTCGTGCCGCCATAGCAGAAGCCCAGGGCGAAGACGGGGCCGTCTAGGGCGTCAATCGCTGTCTGCACCCGGGGCAGGGTCGAGACGCCCCAGCCGGTCAGCCGGCCCATCTCCATGCGCGCGTCCAGGATCTCCGGCTGGGTGTCATGGTCGGGGAAGTCGGCGTCGGCCGCGTCGATCAGCGAGGGCGCGATCACCTCGTAGCCCTGGTCGGCCAGGCGGCCCGACAGCTCGCGGATATGCGGGGTGACGCCCCAGATGGCGTGCAGCATGACGACGCCGCCGCGCCGGGCCTCCCGCGCCGGTTCATGCCAGGCGGAGAACGGCGCGCCGTCGCGGGTGGCCAGGGCGATCCGCTGGCCCATCACGAGGCTCCGTGTTCGGCGAAGAAGGCGACGGTCCGCTGGCGGGCCAATTCGGCGTCGGCGAGGTCGCTCTCGGGCCGGCCGTCATTGTTGAAGCCGTGGCCGCTGGCCGCGTAGACGTGGACCGGAACCTCGGGGTGCGCCGTCCAGATGGCGGCCTTGACCTCCTCGGCGGGAATGTGCGGGTCCGTGGCGCCCAGATGGACGATCACCGGCGCCTTCAGGTCGAACTTGGCCATGCCCAGGACGCCGCCACCGTAGTAGCTGGCGGCCGCCGACAGGCCCTCGCAGCGGGCGGCGGCCAGCCAGGCCATGGTCCCGCCATAGCAGTAGCCGACGAGGAACACCGGGCCGCGGCCCTTCAGAAAGTCGATACAAGCCTGGATGTCGCCCAAGGCGTTGTCCGGACCGTTGGCCATCGCCAGTTCCTTGCCGCGTGCGAACCCCGCCTCATCGTGCAGGGCGGTGAAGCCCTTTTCGCCGCGATCGAACATCGACGGGGCCAGCACCTCGAAGCCGCGCGCCGTCCAGCGGGCGACGTCCTCGTGGACGTACTTGTCCAGGCCGAAGATCTCCTGGACCACGATCACGCCTCCCTTGCGTGGACCCTCGGGCTGGGCGTGCAGGGCGGTGAAGGAAAAGCCGTCGTGCGCGGCGGTCAGGGTGATCATCTCGGCCATACGCTGACTCCCAAAGAGAAACGGCCGGGGCGTCTCCGCTCCGGCCGCTGACATCTTGAACGCCTAGACGTTGAACCGGAAGTGCATCACGTCGCCGTCCTTGACGACGTATTCCTTGCCCTCGGCCCGCATCTTGCCGGCTTCCTTGGCGCCGGCCTCGCCGCCCAGCTTGATGAAGTCCTCGAAGGCGATGGTCTCGGCGCGGATGTAGCCCTTCTCGAAGTCGGTGTGGATCACCCCGGCCGCCTGCGGGCCGGTGTCGCCGACGTGGATGGTCCAGGCGCGGGCTTCCTTCGGACCGACCGTGAAGTAGGTCTGCAGGCCCAGCAGGTTGTAGGCCTCGCGGATCAGGCGGTTCAGGCCCGGCTCTTCCAGGCCCAGGGTCTCGAGGAACTCGGCGCGCTCATCGGCGTCCAGCAGGGCGATTTCGCTCTCGATCTGGGCCGAGATGACCACGGCCTTGGCGTTGTCGCGAGCGGCGCGCTCGGCCACGAGGTCGCTGTACTTGTTGCCCTTGTCGGCGCTGCCTTCCTCGACGTTGCAGACATAGAGGGCCGGCAGCGAGGTTAGCAGCTGCAGCATGTGCCAGG
>Ga0247725_1001499_pt1 | contig 11684 bp, 12 predicted proteins | sample OKSTACKMCFT3sol_FD_183021 | JGI IMG/M metagenome (GOLD analysis project Ga0247725, IMG submission 183021) | Subsurface sediment microbial communities from gas well in Oklahoma, United States - OK STACK MC-FT3-sol | ecosystem: Environmental > Terrestrial > Deep subsurface > Rock core/Sediment... | reverse complement strand
GAAGGAGAAGAGCACGTCCAGCATCAGCGGCGGGATGGGCAACACCACCATACCGAGCGCGGCCAATACCAGCAGAGGAGTGCCAAGGCCTTTGCCCAAAACTCCCCGGTACTCTTTGAACTGGCCCAATACTGCCTTGAATTCCATCGCGCTTCTCAATTTCAACCTGCTGGTGCCAGATTAAAGCAAACATCAAGCCAACAATACAAGACATTGAAATACAATGGATTTATTTTGACTACGTCAGAACTTTGTCATTTTCGATATTCGGTCGGAATGGGCAGATCTTTAGCCAGCGGCTGGGGACGGCGACCCTGACCACGACGGAATTTCTTGAGCTGGAAGACGTAAGCGAGCACCTGGGCAACCGCCGCAAACAGCCCTTCCGGGATCTCGTGGCCCAGCTCGGTTGAGTGGTAAATCGCACGGGTCAAGGCTGGTGACGGCATGATGGGGATCTCGTATTCTCTGGCTATCTCCCTGATCTTCATTGCAATTTCATCAGTACCCTTGGCCACGACCTTGGGCGCGGCGCCGGGTTTGCCCGCATCATACTTGAGCGCTACAGAGTAGTGGGTCGGGTTGGTGATCACCACATCGGCCTTGGGCACATCCCCCATCATCCGGCGCATCGCCATCTGCATCTGCAACTGACGGATCTTGCCCTTTACCTCGGGCTTGCCTTCGCTGTCCTTGAACTCATCCTTGACCTCCTGTTTGGTCATCTTGAGCTGACGCATGTGGTTCCACTGCTGGAACGGCACGTCGATGGCAACGATGGGAAGCAGAGCGCAACAGAGGATGATCAACATCCAGAGAAACAGCTCCAACGCATCGATAATACCGCCGGGAAATCCCTCCATGGAGAGGTTGAGCAGGTGATTGAACTGGCTGGATAACATCCACCAGGCAAACAGGGTGATGAACACCACCTTGGCGATGGATTTGACCAGCTCGATCAGCGACTGCACCCCAAACATCCGCTTGATACCGCTGAGTGGACTCAACTTGCTCATCTTGGGCATCATGGCTTCGGTGGAGAAGTTCATCCCCCCCATCAGGGTGTTGCCAATAAAAGCGGCAATCGCCACCAGCGCAAACAACAGCCCCAGCGGAAGCACCAGTTCCCCCAGCAGCGCCGGCACCATGGCGATCATGGCATTAGGATCGAACGCCTGCTCCCGGTCCAGGGTAAAGCCCATGGTGACAACCTTGATCATGGCCGTCGCCAGCGAGCCCTTGAACATCAGCAGACCAAATACCGCCGAGAGCAGAACGCTGGCGGTCCCCAGCTCTTTTGAACGTGCAATCTGCCCTTTTTCACGGGCCTGTTGCAGTCGTTTGCCCGTGGGTTGTTCGGTACGTTCCTGGTCGGTATCAGCCATGAGCGCCCCCGAGGCACTGGGTGTTGATCAGCTCGCAGCTGACCTCCTGCACCCGCTCCCACATGATGTCGAAGTGGCCGAGAAACCCGCCGATAGTGAGCCAGAGGATCAGCAGACCCGACATCATGCTGACCGCAAAACCGATACTGAAAATGTTGAGTTGCGGCGCCGCCCGGGTCATAACGCCAAAGGCGAAGTTGATTAGCAGCAAGGCGACGATGGCAGAAAGGGCCATCACCAGTGAAGCCTGATACATCACACCGAGAAAACCGATCAGGGTACGGATGGCCGGTAAAGTGAGCCCGGCGTCCGACACCGGCAAGGTTTCAAAGCTGAGGATCACCAGCCGCAGCATTACCAGATGACCATCCAGCGCCAGAAACACCAGGGTCGCCAGCATCAGATAAAACTGCCCCACCACAGGGGCCGACTGGCCATTCATCGGGTCCACCAGGGTGGCAAAACCCAAGCTGGTCTGCATGGCGATGACCTGACCGGCCATCACGAAGCTCTCCATCAGAAACTGGGTCATCAGGCCGAGGGCAATACCGATCAGCAGCTGCTGGCCCAATACCAGAAAACTGCCGGCAGAGAAGAGCTCGATAGGGGGCATTTTCGGAAGCAGCGGGGCAATCAGAAAGGTGATAGCAAGCGCCAGCCCCATCCGTACCCGCGCAGGAGCAAGGCGGCTGCCGAACACCGCCATCACCATCAGCAGGCTGCTCACCCGCGCCAGCGGCCAGAGGATGGAAGACAACCACTCCATGATCAGAGCGGTTGTGTAGGTCATCCCACCACCTCGGGGATTTGATTGACCATCAGTATGAAGAAGTCCATCAGACTCTGCAGACCCCAGTGAGCGCCCGCGCCCAGCGCAAACAGTGTCACGATGAGACGGGGCAGAAAGCTCAGGGTCTGTTCGTTGATGGAGGTGGCCGCCTGAAAAATGGCTACCACCAGGCCGATAGCGAGGCTGGGCAGGATCACGGCGCTGACCATGATATTGACCAGCCAGAGCGCCTCGCGAAAGACGTCGACAAAGGTTTCAGGACTCATGTTCGGGCTCCTTGCGCTCGACCGGCTAACCGGCACCCAGTCCGAAACTGTTGGCCAGTGACCCCAGAATGAGGTTCCAGCCATCCACCATCACGAACAGCATCAGCTTGAAGGGCAGCGAGACGATCATCGGCGAGAGCATCATCATCCCCATCGCCATCAGGATACTGGCCACCACCAGATCGATGACCAGGAACGGCAGGAACAGCATAAAACCAATCTGGAATGCGGTTTTCAGCTCGCTGGTGACAAACGCCGGGATCAGCACCCGCAACGGCACATCGGCAGGTTTCTCCACCTGCACGTTGGCGATCTCCATAAAGGTGTTGAGATCCTTGATCCGGGTCTGGGCCAGCATGAACTGGTGGATGGGCAACTCGGCCCGTTCCAGCGCCTCCTTTGCCTGAATGGTCTCGGCCAGATAGGGCTGCAACGCTTCATCATTGATGCGATCCAGCACCGGCGACATGATGAAGAAGGACATGAACAGGGCGATGCCGATCAACACCTGGTTGGAGGGACTCTGTTGCAGACCTATCGCCTGACGCAAGATACCCAACACCACAATGATGCGGGTAAACGAGGTCATCATGATCACCATGGCCGGCAAGAAGGAGAGCGCGGTCATCAGCGCCAGCACTTGCAGGGTCAGGCTGTACTCCTGAGAGCCATCCCCCATGGTCTTGACGGTCACCGCCGACATGGCGTCCTGTGCCAGCGCTGGCCAGGAGCAAAGCAGTGGTATCAGCAGGCTGACCAGCAGCCCCGTTTTCAGCCATAAGCCGTTAGCTTTTTTCATGCTTGCCCATCAATTTGCCAAGCTGCTGGGAAAACGCCTGCGGCTGGTTTTCGTCCAGCGGTTCCTCCAGCCGGTAGAGAAAGTTGACCTGCTGCGGTGTTACGCCGACCAGTAGTTGCTGTTCGCCCACCTTGACCACCAGCAGCTTCTCTTTGTAACCCACCGGCAACGAGGCGATGACCCGCATCTGGCCGCCCCCCATGGCGCTCGCCAGCTTGCTCTTCTTGAGCAGAAAGCCCAGCACCAGAATGAGACCAATCACCATCAGACTGGAGAGCAACCAGGAGCTCAGACTAGGCACGTTGGCAGATGCCGCAGCTGTCTCGGCAAAGGCCGGAACAGGCAGCAATAACAACAGGAGGCGCATCATTTGAGCTTCTTGATCCGTTCAATCTGGCTGATGACGTCAGTCAGGCGAATACCGAACTTGTCGTTCACCACCACCACCTCGCCGTGAGCGATCAGGGTGCCGTTGACCAATACGTCCAGCGGCTCGCCAGCAACCCGATCCAGCTCCACCACCGAGCCCTGGTTCAGCTGCAACAGGTTGCGAATGCTGATCTGGCTGCGGCCCACCTCCATGGCGATAGTGACCGGAATATCGAGAATGGTGTCGAGCTTGCGACGCTCCTCGGCACTGATGGGGGCATCATCTTTCAACTCTTCCAGCGGGGCTGGCTTGGCTTCCGCCGTCACCTGCTCCTCCAGAGCCGCAGCCCAGGCATCAGCCATCAGATCCTCTTCCTCAGTTCCGCTCATCTTGTTTCCTTATGCTACTTCGTGACCGTTTACCGTAATAAACCGCCAATTATCGCTGTTGATCTTCGATACTGCGCTCGAGCTCTTCCAGCTCGGCCTCGCCATCAATTCGTACCCCGCCCCGGGTCACCAGATGCATCTCCGTCTTGACCCCTTCCGGACGTTTGAGCTTGTCGGTGATCTTGAGCGCCACATTATCCTTGGTACGGCCCATCTTGGCGTGGAAAGTGGGCAAGTCTTCCACAAAGACCAGCAAATTTTCCGGCATATCGACCGGAATGATATCGCCGGGTCGCAGCTCCATCAGTTCACGCAGGGTGAGTTCGGTCTCCAGCAGCTTGGCCCGCAGCTCCACCTTGACGTCCATGATCTCGTCACGCAGCGCCTTGCTCCAACGTACGTCGGTATCCCCCTTGTCACTCTGCACACCGGCATCCAGCAGCTCGCGGATCGGCTCCAGCATGGAGTAGGGCATCGCCACGTGGAAGTCGCCACCGCCACCATCGAGCTCGATGTGGAACGAGCTGACCACGATCACCTCGGTCGGGCTGACGATGTTGGCCATCGCAGGGTTCACTTCGGAGTCGAGATACTCGAACCCCACGTCCATCACCGGCGCCCAAGCATCCTTGTAATCCTCAAACACCAGTTTGAGCAGCATCTGGATAATGCGCCGTTCGGTCGGCGTGAACTCGCGCCCTTCAATCTTGGCGTGATAACGGCCATCGCCACCGAAGAAGTTCTCCACCAGGATGAAGACCAGTCGGGCCTCCATGGTGATAAGTGCCGTCCCCTTGAGCGGGCGGAACCGCACCATGTTGAGACTGGTCGGCACAAACAGGGTATGAACATACTCGCCAAACTTGAGCATCTGTACCCCGTTGATGGAGACCTCGGCGGTACGACGCATCATGTTGAACAGGCTGATCCGCATATGGCGGGCGAAACGTTCATTCACCAGCTCCAGCGTCGGCATGCGACCACGGACGATGCGGTCCTGGGAGGAGAAGTCAAATTGGGCTACGCCGGGATCTCCAGCGCCGCCTATCTCTTCCTCTTCGACATCATCGACACCGTGCAAGAGGGCATCAATTTCGTCCTGACTTAACAGATCGCTCACGCTTCACCTACTGCATTACAAAGCCGGTAAACAGCACTTGTTCGATAACGGGGGAAGAGACCAGGTCCTTGAGCACCCGACGGCACTCTTCCAGTGAATCCTTGCGCAGCTTCTCCTTGCCTTCAAAGGTCATCAGCTGTTCGGCACTGGCTGCGCTGAATACCCGCAGCAAGGTGCCTTCAATCAGGGGGATATTCTGTTTGGCCAGCGTCTCGTCGGCGGTACCGCGCACCATCAGCTGGATCTTGATCTGCACCAGTCGATCTCGCTGGGCACCTGCGACGTTGAAGACAAAGGGGCGCGGCATACCGACATAGAGGGAAGGTTTAGGCGCTTCCTCCTTGGGTGTGGCCTCGGCACCTTCCGCCGCTTCAGCAGGCGGTTTATCGGAGCCGGAGAGCATCAGGAAGGCGCCAACACCACCTCCGCCCAGCAAAATAACCGCCAGGGCAATGATAATGATCAGCTTCTTTTTCTTGCCCGCAGCCGGGTCTTTTAGCGTCAACTCGTTATCGTCAGCCATCCCTTGTCCACCCTAGTCTCAAACTTGTTCGATATCATAAACTTACTCGGGATTGCATCAAGCATAGAAATCAATTCCGGAACCGTTTGTCGATTCCACCAGCAAACTGGGGTTGGAAGTGGTGAGTTCCCCTTCAACCAGCCCGTTACCGGACCGCGGCTGACCACTACTCTGACCTTGCTGCCCCTGCCCGTTAAAGGTGGGCTGGCCCTGTTGCTGCTGTTGTTGCGACTGCTGCTGTACCTGCGTCTGACCAAGCTGGATCCCCTGCCCTGCCAGCATGTCACGCAGCCGGGGCATCGCCTGCTCCAGCATCTCGCGGGTCTGTCCATGTTGTACCACAAAATGGACGTTGGCCTGGCTGTCAGCTCCCATCTGGATCTGGATCTTCATCTTGCCAAGGCCGAGGGGGTCGAGCTGAATTTCCGCCTGTTGCAGTTTTTCGGCCAGCATCACATTGACCTTCTGGTGCAATTCGGCAGGCGCTTCCTGACTGGCCAGTTTCAAATGGGGTAAATTCTGCGGCTCACGGCGCAGCGTCGTCTCAGCGGCGGGCGCCCGGCTATCGGCTACCTGTGGCTGAGTCTGGCTGTTCTGGCCATGCTGAACGGTCTGGCTCGGGCAGATCTCACTGCTAGATGTCGTCGCAACCAGGCTCTTCTCCGGCTCACCGGCCTTCGGCTTTACCTCAAGCGAAACCGCTTTTCGCACCTCGTCGGTGCCCGTCACTTCCATCTGTTTGATGCCGGCTGAAATGGTCGACAGCGGCGCTTGCGGCCCCTGAGATTCGGCCTGTGCCAACACCTGCTGCGGCGCCACCATCACGGGGGCGGCAGCGCTATCGCTCTGAGTCGTCGCATTTGCCGTCACGCTGCTCTGGGTTGCGGCACTTTCTGCTGCACTTTGCGCCGTCGTCACGTACGCCGAACCTTGATTGGCGGCAGTGGCTGACTGCTGGCTACCCTCGGCGGCACTCTTTTCTGCCCCCTTGCCAGCTACCCCACTTCCATCCGCAGTTGCGGAAGTGGTTGCAGCGCCCGCCTCAGACTGCTTGAGTCCCTCGCTGAAGGCCTTGATCGCGGCCCCCTGAGTCGCGGCTTGCGTCGCCTGCCCCTTGTTAGTCAAAACATTACCGGCGACGAGATCGGATTTGCTGTCGCCAGTCTCTTTGGTTGCAAGAGACTCCACGGATTTGGCGGTGCTTGCCGACTCATCGACCGGCAGCACCTTGGCCAGCTGGGCCATCCGCTCTGCCCCCGTGAGGGGCTTGGTGTGCTTGCCATCTGCTCCGAGGGTTTCTCCCTTGGCAGAGGCTTTCTCCCCGGACTGCCCATCCGCAGTAGTGGCGGCATCTTCACCTTCAGAGGAGAGAACGGCAGCAGAGGCATCGCCCTGCGCCACTACTCGCGCCGCTGAGGAGGATACGGTGGTTTCTGGAGTCGAGTTGGCGGTCGTCGCCAGCGGCGACTGCACCCCGGTCTGACCGGCAAGCTGTTGGGCAATCCTGGCTGCGGCTGGGGTCTGCTCGCTTTCATCAAGCACAATCCCCTCCAGCTCACCCTTTTGCGGCAACGGATTGCCGTCTACCGCAGTGGCGCTCTGTTCGGCCGCCACCGCCAGCTGGGGAGTCACTAGCGAGGTATCGAGCTTGAGGGAGTCTTGCAGGCGCAGCAGAAAGTCGGTGGCAGGGACCTCCTCCACCTTGTTATCAGCGTCAGGATCCTGCTCCTTGCCGATCTCCTCTTTGGGAGAGGCGCTCTCGGTCGCCAAAGATTTGGCTGAGCGGACATGGTTACCGCCCGGAGTGGCATCGGCGGCGCCCTGTTCGCTGTTCCGGGCCTTGGCAATCAGGGTGGCGAAATCCCCCTTGCTGTCGCTGCCGGTTCCCCCATCGATACTTTTGCTCTCGACGGAACCGCTCAGAGGCGCTTTGTCCAACCCGTTGGCCGGAGCCGAAGGCGTTTGTGTCAACAGTGTCTGCATCATGATGGGATCCCTGAATTCTGGTGGCCCCCAAAGAGATGGCCGCCGACAATGTCCATATCAAAGCAAGTTACAGGCCAGATTGATGAAAACGTCGCAACATGGCGTACTCATCCAGCATCTTCTGCTCCTGACGCTGGGCTTTCTGCTGCTCGCGACTCGCCTGCTTCTCCAGCAACAGCTCTACCGCCTTGCGCCGCTGCTGGGCAGCCAGCCACTCTTCACGGCGTTGCTCCAGCGCCTGACGCACCTGCAACACCCCTTCGTACTGCTGGGTCGCAGCCTGTTCGAGCTTGTTGATAAAGGCGTGATACTGGGTATTTTGTTGAGGCGAAATCCCCTGCAGGCCGCGATCGGTCCACTGCTGGTGATAGATCTGGCGGTACTGATTGAGGGCATTTTGCTGATCCATGAACAGCTTGAGATCCTGCTGCGCCTTCACCAGCGCCAGCGCACACTGCTGCTCCGCCTCCACCAGCCGATCGGCCAACAATACCAACCCTTTACTCATCGTCGACCTCTCTGTTACCGACCATCATCAGCGCATCAATGGCATCGCCACCATCTGCAAGGCTTGCAGGCCATCATCGTAGTGAATAACCTCACGCATCCCCTGCTGCAAGAACTGATCCAGATAGGGTTTTTGAATGATGGCGCGGTCAATGCGCGGATCAGAACCCTGACTGTAGGCGCCGATGGTGATGAGATCCCGGTTCTGCTGATAGAGGGAGTAGAACTGCTTGAGGGTGCGCGCCAGATCCATATGTTCCGGCGAAGTGACCATGGGCATGACCCGGCTGATGGACTTCTCGATATCGATAGCCGGATAGTGGCCCGCATCGGCCAGCTCACGCGACAGAACTATGTGGCCATCGAGGATCGCCCGCGCCGCATCGGCAATGGGATCTTGCAGGTCATCCCCCTCGGTCAGTACGGTGAAGAAGGCGGTGATGGAGCCCTGGCCGTCACTGCCGTTGCCCGCCCGCTCCACCAGCGCCGGTAATTTGGCAAATACTGACGGTGGATAGCCCTTGGTCGCTGGCGGCTCGCCCACCGCCAGCGCGATCTCACGCTGGGCCTGGGCATAACGGGTAAGAGAGTCCATTAAGAGCAACACGTTGAGCCCCTGATCGCGAAAATACTCGGCAATGGCCAGCGCCGTTTCACACCCCTTGAGCCGCATCAGCGGCGAGGCATCGGCAGGAGCCGCCACCACCACGGAGCGGGCTCGCCCTTCCTCTCCCAAAATGTCCTCGATAAACTCTTTCACCTCACGGCCCCGTTCACCGATGAGGCCGACCACCACCACATCCGCCACCGAGCCGCGGGTCATCATACCCAGCAGCACGGATTTACCGACACCGGAACCGGCAAACAGCCCCATCCGCTGGCCCTGACCCACCGTCAGCACGGCGTTGATGGCACGCACCCCCACGTCCATCGGCTGATGGATCGGGCGACGAGAGAGCGGGTTGATGCGATGCTGGGCAAACTGCACGGTCTGGGAGGAGAGAATGGGGCCGAGCCCATCGAGTGGCTGGCCGATGCCGTCGATGACCCGACCGAGAAGATTCATACCGACCGGAATACCATGCTCTTCAGTGATGGGCACCACCCGGGCACCGGGAATGACCCCCTTGAGCTGCTCGCTCGGCATCAGATAGAGGCGATCGCCAGAGAAGCCGACCACCTCAGCCTCCAGCGTCCCATCAAGGGTATCGATACGGCAGAGGGCACCGATGGCGGCACGGCAGCCGATGGCTTCGAGGGTCAGCCCCACCACCCGGGTCAATTTACCGGCGACCGGCGGTTTGGGGGCGCTGTCGCGTACCTTGTACCCTTGCAACCGGTTCAGTAGCGAGCCGCTCATCTGGCCTCCTGAGAGCTAAAAAGTGCAGCCGGACAGCAACGTCCGGCATCGGTTATGGGCGTGAGTCCGGCGAAGCCGGTTTCTGCGACGCATTATCCCGCAAGAAGTTGCGCAGCAACTGATCGATGCGCCCGGAGAGGGTCAGATCGATGCTGGAGAGCTCGGTCGCCAGTTGCAGATCGCCGGGGGAGAGGGTGGGATCGCTTTGCAATCGCCAGTGGCGCTTGGCGCACTCTTCGGCGCCAAATACCTGCTCGATTCGCGCGATATCGTCGGGATGCAACATCAGAGTCACCCCCTGTTCGGCGGCGGGCAGCAAGGCCAGCCCCTCTTTGAGCGCCTCCAGCAGAATGCGGGGGGAGGTCTCCGCTTCGTGACGAATAAGCGCGCGGGCCAGTTGCATCACCAGCGAGACCAGCTGCTGCTCCACCGCCTGATCCAGCTCGTTAAGCGGATTGGCAAGGCGGGCGGCGAGCCCCTGCCAGTGGGCGATCTCCTGCTCCACCAGCTCGCGGCCCATGGCCAGCCCCTCCTCGCGCCCCTGTTCGAGACCGGCAGAGTGGCCCTGTTGCAATCCTTCCAGCTTGCCCTCTTCCATACCCTTGGCATAACCGGACTCGCGCCCCTCAGCCATTCCCTCTTCCCAGGCGGCCTGACGGATCGCTTCAAGCTCTTCGGCGGTGATGCTGGGAGTCGGCTCCTGTTCGGGCTCCGGCTCCACCACCTCCTCTTCCTGCTGATACCAGTCAGGGGCAAGGCCGAGGGCATTGGTGGGCGCACCCGCCTCTACCTCGACCTCCATCTCGGGCCAGCCCCAGGTCTCAACCCGGGCATCATCGCCCTCGGGGCGCACATAACCACGCAGTTTGTTGTTCATGCTTTGCGCGGCTCCTCACCACTGCCTGATGCGGGGTTGGCATCGCAATTCGGTTTATGGGCCATGGCTTAGAGGAACTCCTCGCCGCCACCGGCACCCAGCATGATTTCGCCTGCATCCGCCAGACGACGGGCGATGGAGAGGATCTCTTTCTGGGCCGCTTCCACTTCGGAGACCCGGATCGGTCCCATGGCCTCCAGATCGTCCGCCAGCATTTCGGCCGCCCGTTTGGACATGTTCTTGAAGATCTTCTCGCGCATCTGATCGTCGGAGCCCTTGAGGGCACGTTGCAGCAGATCCCCAGGCACTTCCCGCAGCATGGTCTGGATGCCGCGATCGTCCACATCGATGAGGTTTTCAAACACGAACATCAAATCCTGGATCTGCTGGCTCATCTCTTCGTCCGACTCGCGGATGGAGTCCATCAGCTGGCCTTCGATGTTGGTATCCAGATAGTTCATGATGTTGGCGGCAGCCTTCAGGCCGCCCATCTTGGCTGCCTGGGCACCGGCCGCACCAGCGAACTGTTTCTCCATGATGTCGTTCAACTCTTGCAGTGCCGCCGGTTGTACCTCTTCGAGGTTGGCGATACGCATCACCAGATCGAGGCGCACCTGCTCCGGGAACTGACTCAGGATCTCGGCGGATTGCTCCGGCTCCAGATAGGAGAGCACGATAGTCTGGATCTGCGGGTGTTCGTTCTGGATGATGCTGGCTACCTGACGGGCATCCATCCACTTGAGCGAATCGAGGCCGCGGGCGCCGGAACCGAGAATGATCTGGTCCACCAGGTTGCTCGCCTTGTCCTCGCCAAGAGCCGCCACCAACGCCTTGCGCACGAAGTCTTCGCTGCCAATACCGATGTTGGTGTACTTCTGGATATCGTCGATGAATTGACGGTGCACCGCCGCCACCCGATCGTGACTGAAGTCGGACATGGAGGCCATCGACATACCGAGCCGCTGCACCTGCTTGGGCTCGAGATGACGGAAGATCTGGGCGGCATCCTCTTCATTGAGGCTCAGCATCAGCACCGCAGCCATTTCCATCCCCGACATCTGGTCGAGGATCTGGCGCTGACTGTCGGTGATGTCATTGCCGGTGACTTGACTCTTCTTTTCTTCAGGCATCTTTGTTCGTTACCCATTCTTTAATGACCTGAGCGGCCAGATCCGGCTCGTTCGCCACCAGCGCACGTACCGCCTTGAGCAAGTCTTCATCACGGTGCAGATCCGGCAGTTTCAGCTGGCCATCGCGGACACCAAATACCTGATCGTTCTCGACTTGTGCTGACAGCAGACTCAACTCGTCG
>Ga0247725_1001496_pt1 | contig 11706 bp, 9 predicted proteins | sample OKSTACKMCFT3sol_FD_183021 | JGI IMG/M metagenome (GOLD analysis project Ga0247725, IMG submission 183021) | Subsurface sediment microbial communities from gas well in Oklahoma, United States - OK STACK MC-FT3-sol | ecosystem: Environmental > Terrestrial > Deep subsurface > Rock core/Sediment... | reverse complement strand
AGCAGATGATGAACACCGCCATCAACCTCACCGCCGGTACCGCCATGCTGCCGCCGCTCTTCATCATGGTGGCCTACTTCGTGTTCCGCTGGAAACATGACGACACACCCCGCGACTTCCGCATGGGATCGCGCACCTTCGGGATGGGCGTGGTGTCGGTGCTGATCGCCATCTTCGTGGTGAGCATGAGCGCTTCCGCCTTCCCGGCCGGGGTTGATCTGGTGCGCGCCTTCTTCATCAACGTCTTTATGACCGCGGTATTCTCGGCGCTGGCCTACTGGTGGATCTCCCGTTTCGAGAAGCAGCAGGCCCGCAAGCTCGCCGGCAATGAGAAGAAAACCGGCAACGGCAAGCTGGCCAGTCAGCGCTGATCGGCTGGGTGAGAAAGCGTAACGGGCGGCTTTGGTCGCCCGTTTTTTTATCCATTTATCGCCGGTTTGGCTCTATCTGGCCGTGGGTCATCAACTTCCGCTATTCGACAAAGCAAAGGCGTTAAGCATTGATGAACAATTAACCGCTGCACAACGTTGCGCCGTTTCGATATCGAGGTAAGCTGGAGGTTCGTTTTAGCGGGAGGTGCCAGACATCTCCCGCTCTGTTTCTTGTCCTCCCCAATCCTGACTGTCGCCATGGCTGCAGGATGCCCTTCTGATGGAGACCTTTCGTGCGTCTGGATCCCTTTACTGTTGTGCTGATTGCGGTGGTCACTCTGGCCTCCCTCTTTCCCTGCGAGGGGCAGGCAGCCGTCTGGTTCGGTCTGCTGACCAAGCTGGCGGTGGCGCTCCTGTTCTTCATGCATGGCGCCAAGCTGTCGCGCCAGAACCTGCTGGCGGGCCTCGGTCACTGGCGGCTTCATCTGGTGGTGATGCTCAGCACCTTCGTGCTGTTTCCGCTGCTCGGGCTGCTGCTCACCCCGCTGGTACCGGGCTGGCTGAGTCCGGCCATCTACCTCGGTTTCCTCTATCTCTGCGCTTTGCCAGCCACCGTGCAGTCGGCTATCGCCTTTACCTCGATGGCGGGGGGCAATGTGTCGGCAGCGGTGTGCAGCGCCTCGGCCTCCAGCATCCTCGGCATCTTCCTCTCGCCGGTGCTGGTGGGGATGATGATCCACGTGCAGGGGGAGGGGATCGACACCTGGCACTCCATCCAGTCCATCATGATGCAGCTGATGCTGCCTTTTGTGGTGGGCCACCTGTCGCGTCCGCTCATTGGCCGCTGGGTCGACAGCCACCGGCCGCTCATCGGCAAGCTGGATCAGAGCTCCATCCTGCTGGTGGTCTATGTCGCCTTCAGCGAGGCGGTGGTACAGGGGATTTGGCATCAAGTAGGTTGGTACGATCTGGCCAGTATCGTGCTGCTGAGCTGCGTCTTGCTGGCGCTGGTACTCTGTTGGAACGTCTGGATCAGCCGTCGCCTCGGTTTCGACAAGGCGGACGAGATCACCATCGTCTTCTGCGGTTCCAAGAAAAGTCTGGCCAACGGGGTGCCGATGGCCAACGTCATGTTCCCGGCCGCCAGCGTCGGGGTGATGGTGCTGCCGCTGATGATCTTCCACCAGATCCAGCTGATGGTGTGCGCCGTGCTGGCCCGCCGCTACCACGAGCAGGGAGATTGATACTCGCGCTGTTTTTATTGCCATAACAAGAGGGAGGCCCGTTGGCCTCCCTCTTCTCATCTGCATGCCGATCGGCGGATTAGCGTTTGCGCCAGACAGTCAGCTGCGCCACCGTGTGCTGGTATTTACGGGCTGTCTCGCGGATGACGAAAGGCACATCCCGGGGGGGGCAGTGCTCCTCGAACTCCGCCGCCAGCAGCCGTTGCAGCGCCTGATAGGTGGTGAGCGCCTCGCCGTTTTCGCGAATGCCGCCGAGCCAGTTGGCGGGCGGGGTATATTCCGCCAGCCAGGTATAGGGGCTGGTGAGCACCAGCAGGCCACCGCTGCGCAGTCGGGGAGCTATGTCCCGCAGGAAGCGGGCGGGCTCCCGCAGCCGGTCGATCAGATTGGAGGCGAGCACCAGATCGTAGTGGTCATATTTGGGCTTGAGGTTGCAGGCATCCCCCTGACTGAAGTGGATGCGCTCAGCCTGACTCGCCCCCAGCCCGTGGCTCGACAGGCGCGCCTCGCAATACTCCACCAGTTCACCCTCCAGCGGAATGGCGTAGCGGAAGCTGTCCTGGCTGGCGAGGACCAGCGCCACATCGATGAAGCGGGCCGAGTAGTCCACCCCGTCCACATGCTGGAAGTGGCGGGCCAGTTCGAAGCTGGCGCGGCCGGTGGCACAGCCGATATCCAGTGCCCGCTGGTGGTTGCTGCACAGCTCGCCAGCAAGATCAGCAAGCGTCTTGGCGTAGTTGGCGACCCCGAAGTGGCTCGGGCCGTACTGGAAGTCGAGGTACTGAGCGACGAGCGTGTCGGTTTCATAGGGATTCACGATAACGGGTTCCTGATAACGGGAGACCAGATAGCGGAAACCCGCATGCTGGAAGAAGTGACGCCGGAAGGCGTAACGGGATGATTTGAGCGCTTCGTTACCCGTACTGATCCAGCTGCCACCCTTGATCAGGGTGTGCTTGCCATCAAAGGTGGGGGTGGAGAAGTCGTCGTAGAGCGGGTGGATTTTAAAGCCGTCGAAACCGTCGATGGCGGTGCTGGTCCACTGCCAGACATTGCCTACCAGATCGAAGAACTCCCCTTGCGGGCAGGCATCCACCGGGCAGGAGGAGGCAAAACGGGCCAGATTGATATTGCCGGGGGCCTGTGTCCAGTCCGGCTGATCGCCGGGTAGCTGCTCGCGCAGCAGCATCCATTCCGCCTCGCTCGGCAGCTGGATGGGGAGTCCGGTCCGGGCCGCTTTCCAGCGACAGAAGGCAGCCGCCTCCAGCTGATTCACCTCCACCGGCCAGTCCCAGGGCATGGCGACCTGCTCGGTCATCAGCCGCAGCTGCAATTGTTCGGGCTCGGCGGGGTCACCCACCCAGAAGGTGGGCATCTGCGCCTTGGCGTACTGGCACCAGCCCCACCCTTCCTCATCCCACCACTGTTGCTGGCCATAGCCCCCCGCCTGGACGAAGGCGTGGTACTCGGCATTGCTCACCAGCATGCGGCTGGCCTGAAACGGGGCCAGCTCGATATGGCGCTCGCCATATTCGTTGTCCCAACCGTAGGTGGCGTCCTGCTTGCCAAGGCGCACCTTGCCGCCGGCCACCGGCAGCAGGCTGTTGGCGGGCACCTGATCAATTCGGTGGCGGGCTTCGGTACAGGCGGGCCAATAAGGCTGCGGCCGCACCCAGGCGAGCGGCAACTGGCGGATCAGCACGCTGGAGGTCTCGAGGTGGATGCGCTCGTGCTCTATCCCCATCAGGATCACCCAGGCCGGGCTCTGCCAGTCGATGGGCAGAGTGAGCGGCATCTGGCGAATAAAATCGCCCACCAGCGAACGGACTTTGGCCCGATAGCTGCGCAGCTCGCTGACTTTGGGCCAGTCGTAGTGGGTCTCGTCCAGATCGTCCCAGCTCATTTCGTCCACCCCGATGGCGACCATGGCCTCGATGCGGGCATCCAGCCGCTGATCGATCAGGCGTGCCGCCAGCAGTTTATTGATGAAGAAGGCGGCGGTGTGGCCGTAGTAGAAGATGAGCGGGTGGCGCAGCGGGATTGCCTTGTTGAACCAGGCGCGCTCATCGGCCAGACAGTCGAACAGTGAGTCGTAGAGATCGAAGGTCTGGCAGAAGTAGGCGAGCAGCTCGCGCCGTTTCTGCTCGGGATCGCTGCCGGTCAGCAATGGGGTGCGAGTCGGCTCCGGCAGACCGATGGCGGTGGCATAGAGAGGGCTTGCTTGGGTCACGCTCTGGCTCCTTGTTGGCAGTGAAGACTGACAAGACAGTGGTAATGAGATTACCGCAATGGAGAGCTTGGTACGCACGAAGTACCACTATTGGCTCAACAGACCGGCAGGGCAATTAAAAACTTCTACGGCCTGTCAGCATAGTGACCGGCAGGACGACCCGCCAATCAGCCACAATCATATCCGTTCGAGAATGGTTATTTTCACCAAAATATGGTCTAAATGGCTCTCTTAATTCTTCGTTCTGTTCTGGGTGAAATAGTTATTTCCTTTTGAATCATTAGGTTAATTTTTGGCTCACGCTTTGCAGAGCATGAAAACCAATTGGCCCTGGATGGCCAACACATAAGGAGGAGAGTAGTGATGAAATGGATGATGGTTGTCATGTTGATGGCAGGGCTCAGTGGGTGTCACTGGCTGGATCAGACCAGAGTGACCGGAACGGGGGCTGTGGTCGAGCGCCAGCAGGTGCTCGGTGACGGGGTGACCCGGGTGCTGGCGGGTGTGCCTGCCACCCTCCATCTGGTCGCTGGGGAGCCGCGCGGTATCCTGATCAAGGGGCAGGAGAACCTGCTGCCCTATCTGGAGCTGACCGAGAGCGGCGACAAGCTGGAGATCGAGGTGAAGGAGGGTTACCGGCTCGATCCTACCGAGCCGCTGGAGCTGACCATCACCTTGCCGGTGCTGAACGAACTGGCATTGGCCGGGACTGGCAACGGCGATCTGAGCGGCTTCAAGGGCGATGAGCTGGTGTTGTCAGTGGCCGGTACCGGTGACATCGTCGCCAGTCAGCTGGAGCTGAAACGGCTGGAAGGGAATATCGCAGGCACCGGCAGTCTGGAGCTGGGCAGCGGTTCGGCGCAGGCCATCGAGCTGAACATTGCCGGATCTGGCGACGTGCTCGGGAGCGAGATGCGCGGCAACGAGGTAGAGGTCAATATCGCCGGTAGTGGTGATGTGGCGGTACGGGCGCAGGAGACGCTGAAAGTCGGCATCGCCGGCTCAGGCAACATCGCCTACTGGGGCGATCCCAAGGTGGAGCAGCAGATCGCAGGCTCCGGCGGAGTGACCCGAGCGGGCAGTTGATATCAACCGATCACCCCAGCTGAAACAGGCCCGCAACGGGCCTGTTTTGATCAGAGGTGGCGGGCGTGAAAGCGCAGGTGCGCCTCGATAAAGCTCGCCACGAAGTAGTAGCTGTGGTCATAGCCCTCGTGGCGGTTGAGCTCCAGTGGCCACTCCTTGCTGGCGGCCACTTCGGCCAGCGCATCGATATGCAACTGCTCGGCGAGGAAGGGATCATCCAGCCCCACATCCACCAAGGTTGGTAGCGGTGTGACCGGCTGGTGGCGCAGCAGCTGGCAGGCATCCCACTCCTGCCACAACAGCGGATTGCTGCCGAGGTAGGCGCCGAGCGCCTTCTGGCCCCAGGGGCAGCGGCTCGGGTGACAGATCGGGCTGAACGCCGACACCGAGCGGTAGCGACCCGGCTCCCGCAACGCGGCGATCAGCGCCCCGTGACCCCCCATGGAGTGGCCGCTGATGGCGCGGCGGGTCGAGACCGGGAAGTGGGTCTCTATCACATCGGGCAGCTCGCGGGTGACGTAGTCATACATCTGGTAGTGCGCCTGCCAGGGGCTCTGGCTGGCATTGACGTAAAAACCTGCGCCCATGCCGAGGTCATAACCGGGGTCGTCCGCTACGCCGTCGCCGCGGGGGCTGGTGTCCGGCGCCACCAAGGCGATGCCGAGCTCGGCGGCGATACGCTGGGCCCCCGCCTTCTGCATAAAGTTCTCATCGGTGCAGGTGAGGCCGCTGAGCCAGTAGAGCACGGGCACCTTCTGGCCGGTGAGGGCCTGAGGCGGCAGATAGATGGCAAAATTCATCTCGCAGCCGAGCACGCTGGCGCTGTGGCGATAGCGCTTGTGCCAGCCGCCGAAGCTCTTGTTGCTGCTGATAATCTCCAGATTCATCGAAGGACTCCTGCACCCCGCCCACGATGGCGGGCGGGGTGATCATGCTCAGTAGTGGATGACGGTGCGGATGCTCTTGCCTTGGTGCATCAGATCAAATGCATCGTTGATCTGCTCAAGCCCCATGGTGTGAGTGATGAAGTCATCGAGGCGGAACTCACCCTGCATGTAGCGCTGCACATAGCTCGGTAGCTCGCTGCGACCGCGAACCCCACCGAAAGCGCTGCCGCGCCAGACCCGACCTGTCACCAGCTGGAACGGACGGGTGCTGATCTCCTGACCCGCTCCGGCCACGCCGATAATGACCGACTCGCCCCAACCCTTGTGGCAGCACTCCAGCGCCGCACGCATCACCTTGACGTTGCCGATGCACTCGAAGGAGAAGTCGACGCCGCCATCGGTCAGTTCGACGATCACCTCCTGAATCGGTTTGTCGTAATCGTTCGGGTTGATGCAGTCGGTGGCACCCAGCTTGCGGGCCAGTTCGAACTTGCTCTCGTTGATGTCGATGGCGATGATGCGACCGGCCTTGGCCAAACGGGCCCCGATCACCGCCGAGAGGCCGATGCCGCCCAGCCCGAAGATGGCGACGCTCTCACCTTCCTTCACCTTGGCGGTGTTCATCACGGCGCCGATGCCGGTGGTGACGCCGCAGCCGAGCAGGCAGACCTCTTCCAGCGGGGCGGCCGGGTCCACCTTGGCGATGGAGATCTCCGGCAGTACCGTGTATTCGCTGAAGGTGGAGGTGCCCATGTAGTGATAGATGGGCTGGCCATCTTTCGAGAAGCGGGTGGTGCCGTCCGGCATCAGCCCCTTGCCCTGGGTGGCGCGGATCTTCTGGCAGAGGTTGGTCTTGCCGGATTTGCAGAATTTGCACTCGCCGCACTCGGGGGTGTAGAGCGGGATCACGTGATCCCCCACCTTGACGCTGGTGACCCCTTCGCCGACCGATTCGACGATACCGCCCCCCTCGTGGCCGAGAATGCAGGGGAAGACCCCTTCCGGATCTTCACCGGAGAGGGTGAAGGCATCGGTGTGGCAGACGCCGGTCGCGACGATGCGCACCCGCACCTCTCCCGCTTGTGGCGGCATGACCTCGACCTCTTCGATGGAGAGGGGCTGACCCGGGCCCCAGGCGATGGCGGCTTTACACTTGATGCTTTGAACCTGTGCCATGAATGACATCCTTCTTCTTGAGCAGGGTGAACAGAGATGAGTTCGGACAGTCAGTGTAGTTTCCCGCCGATTTGGTGATAATGAGGGCAAATCTCAAATCACTTTTACACACAGGTAATAATGTTCGGCTGGGAAGGGATCTGTGAATTTGTCAGCGTGGCGGAGCAGGGGGGCTTTACCCCGGCGGCGCGCAAGCTGGGGGTGTCGGTGGCGCAAGTGAGTCGTCAGGTGGCGCAGCTGGAAGATCGGCTGCAGGCCAAGCTGCTGCTGCGCACCACCCGTCAGGTACGGCTCACCGAGCTTGGCGAGATCTACTATCGCCACTGCCGTCAGCTGCTGGACAACCTCTACGAGGCGGAGCTGGCGGTGGGGCGCCATCAGGCGGTGCCGCAGGGCACCCTGCGCATTACGGCCCCCGTCTCCTACGGCGAGAGCCGCATCGCCCCGCTGGTGAACGACTTCATGGTGCGTTTCCCCCAGCTGGAGGTGACCCTTAACCTTACCAACCAGCTGCTGGATCTGGTGCACGAGGGTTACGATCTGGCGCTGCGGCTCGGCCATCTCAAGGATTCGACGCTGGTGGCGCGCAAGCTGGCACAGCGGGTGCCCTATGTCTGCGCCTCACCGGCTTACACCGCCCGCCACGGCATGCCCAACAGCCTCTCCGAGCTGACCCGCTACACCTGTCTGGTGGGCAATAGCGACGAGTGGCACTTCACCCTGGATGGCCGCCCCCACAGCGTGCGGGTGCGCGGATTGTTGCAGTGCAACAGTGGCCACGCTCTGCTGGATGCGGCGCTCAAGGGGATCGGCATTATCCAGCTGCCGGACTACTACGTGAGCGACCATCTGGCCCGAGGCGAATTGATCGAGCTGCTGCCCGAACTGCGGGCTCCGGCAGAGGGGATCTGGGCCCTCTATCCCCACAACCGCCACCTCTCCCCAAAGGTGCGGCTGCTGGTGGATTATCTGGCCGAGCGGCTGAGTGACCCGCACCAACCGGCGCTGGTGATGCCGATAGGTTAGGGCGCTTCCCAGCCGCTGACTCATTGGCGGCGGGCGACAGATGCGATGGCCGGAAAATAAAAGAGCCCTTGAGGAATCAAGGGCTCTTTTGCAGGCAACAACCGGATGGTCAGTGACCCATCATTCGATGTTCTGGATCTGCTCGCGCATCTGCTCGATGAGGACTTTCAGCTCGACGGCGGACTGGGTCACTTCGGCGTTGATCGACTTGGAGCCGAGGGTGTTCGACTCGCGGTTGAACTCCTGCATCATAAAGTCGAGACGACGGCCACAGGCGCCACCCTTCTTCATGATCTTGTTGGTTTCGCTGATGTGCATCTCCAGACGATCCAGCTCTTCGGCCACGTCGATCTTCTGGGCCAGCAGCACGATCTCCTGCTCGATGCGGGCCGGATCCAGCTCCACCTTGGCTTCGGCCAGGCGGTCGGTGAGCTTCTGGCGCTGCCACTCGATGATCTGCGGCAGGTGGACGCGCACCTTCTTCACTTCCACCTGAATACCGGCCAGACGCTGCTCGATCAGCGCCTTGAGGTTGGCCCCTTCGCTGGCGCGGGAGGCGAGGAAATCTTCCATGGTCTGGTCAAAACCGCCGAGCAGCTCGGTGGCGACCGCGTCCATGTCCTGCTCGGCGGCAGCCATGACACCCGGCCAGCGCAGTACGTCGACCGGATTGAGCTGGCCCTGACCCGCCTCTTTCATTACCCAGCTGGCGCTGTCGATGATCAGCTTGGCCAGCTCTTCATTAATGTGCAGCTGGCTGGCAGCGGCCTGAGCGGCTTCGAAACGCAGGTTGCACTCCACCTTGCCGCGCTGCAGCTTGGCGCGGAAACGCTCACGCAGTACCGGCTCCAGGCTGCGCAGTTGCTCCGGCAGGCGAATGTAGGTCTCCAGATAACGCTGGTTGACCGAACGAATTTCCCAAACGGCTGTGCCCCAGTCGCCCTTGAATTCCTTGCGGGCGTAGGCGGTCATGCTGTGAATCATTGATTGTTCCGGGCTTGATGAAGTGTGCGGCCAGTATACTCAGCCCGGCCCTGCTCGTCAGCCGATGCCGTGGTTTTAGCGGCTGATATTTGGGGCGGGATCACTTATAATCCCACGCCAATTTGAGCCAGCCCAGAGGTCCGTTCCATGTCACGTCCAAGCGATCGCAGTGCCGCGCAACTTCGCCCGGTTACCATTACCCGCAATTTCACCAAACATGCAGAAGGCTCAGTGCTGGTGGAGTTCGGTAACACTCGCGTGCTCTGCACCGCCAGCGTCGACACCAGCGTGCCGCGCTTCCTGAAAGGGAAGAATCAGGGCTGGGTGACTGCCGAATACGGCATGCTGCCGCGCTCCACCCACTCCCGGATGAACCGCGAAGCGGCCTCCGGCAAGCAGAGTGGTCGCACTCTGGAGATCTCCCGTCTGATCGCCCGCTCCCTGCGCGCGGCGGTAGACCTGACTGCGCTGGGCGAGCACTCCATCACCGTTGACTGTGACGTGCTGCAAGCCGATGGCGGCACCCGTACCGCTTCCATTACCGGTGCCTGCGTGGCGCTGGTGGATGCGCTGAACTGGATGGTCGAGAAGGGCATGATCAAGCAGAGCCCGCTCAAGCAGATGATCGCCGCCGTCTCCGTCGGCATGTATCAGGGCGAAGCCATCTGCGATCTGGAGTACATCGAAGACTCCGCCGCCGAGACCGACATGAACGTGGTGATGACCGAAGATGGTCGCATCATCGAGGTGCAGGGCACCGCGGAGGCCGAGCCCTTCACCCATGAGGAGCTGCTGGAGATGCTGGCGCTCGCCAAGGGCGGCATCGCCGACATCATTGCGCTGCAGAAGCAGTCGCTCTCCTGATACCAGGACCTGTTGATGTTTCGGCACAAGTCGCGTTGCAGTGTCAAAGGATGCCAGGCTAGGCGCAGGATGCCGCCAATGGTTATTCCCTTGGCAAGTCCTGCAACAACGCATGGCATCCTTTGCCACGCAACCCGTAGGGACGGGTCTGTTTTTGTGCATAACGTCGTTATTCGATGCCTCGTTTGGATTACCAAACTTCGCATCTCATGCCTAGTTCTGCGCAAAAACCGACTCCGTCGCGGCTGTGACGAAGCGTCAACAGATCCTGCAAACGCGGCATTGACCGCGTTTTTTTATACCCCCACACAAGACAACGACAAGCCAAGCAAGGAGCCAGAATGAAAGCCTACCAGCGTCAATTTATCGAGTTCGCCCTGGAGAAGCAGGTCCTCAAATTCGGTGAATTTACCCTGAAATCCGGTCGTAAAAGCCCCTACTTCTTCAACGCCGGCCTGTTCAACAGCGGCCGCGATCTGGCCCGTCTCGGCCGCTTCTATGCCGCCGCCCTGATGGATGCCGGCATCGAGTTCGATGTGCTGTTTGGCCCGGCCTACAAGGGGATCCCCATCGCCTCCGCCACCGCGGTGCAGCTGGTGGAGCAGCACGACGTGGACGTGCCCTGGTGCTTCAACCGCAAGGAGGCCAAGGATCACGGCGAGGGCGGCAATCTGGTGGGCAGCCCGCTCAAGGGGCGCATCATGCTGGTGGACGATGTCATCACTGCCGGCACCGCCATCCGCGAATCCATGGATCTGATCCAGGCCAACGGCGCCTCCCTGGCTGGCGTGCTGATCGCGCTGGACCGTCAGGAGAAGGGCAAGGGCGAGCTCTCCGCCATTCAGGAAGTGGAGCGTGACTACGGCGCTCACATCATCGCCATCATCCAGATGAGCGACTTGATCCAGTATCTGGAAGAGAAGCAGGCCGAGCAGCCGGAGCTGGCGGCGCAACTGGCCGCCATGAAGGCTTACCGCGCCCAGTACGGTATCTGAGTCGCCGCGCATACCGCGCAATAGTTGAAGGCGGCGCCCGTTTGTTCTCTGGCAGCAAACGGGCGCCGTTTTTTCATCTGCAAAAAGTGGATCATGTGGCTTGAGCTTACCCTTACAGTAAAGGTTAGGGTTTGCCAGTCGGCGTTTTGTGGTGCCGACGGGTTCCGGGGAGGAACAACATGAGCACTCATCTTCAATCACCCATTCATCTGCAGTTGCCGCTGAGCGGCATGAGCTGCGCCAACTGCGCCGGCCGCATCACGACCGCCCTCAACAAGCTCGACGGGGTATCGGCCACCGTCAACTTCGCGCTGGAGCAGGCGGCCATCGAGTTGACCAGCCCCGACCGTTTGCCGGCGGTGCTGGAGAGCATCAAGGCGCAGGGTTATGACTACGGCAGTGAGACCATCCTGTTTCAAATCACCGGCATGACCTGTGCCGGTTGCTCGGCCCGCCTGAACAAGATGCTGGCGGCGCTGCCCGGCGTCATCTCCGCCGACGTCAACTTCTCCATCGAGCAGGCTCGTATCGTGCTGGTACCCGGGATGCAGACGCCAGCGGCCCTGCGCGAGCAGATCGAGGCCCTCGGCTTTGGCGCCCAACTGGCGCAGGGCTCGGCCAGCGGCCGCCGCCAGCAGTTGCTGGCGCGGGAAGCGCAGGAGGCCGCCAGCGCCCGTCAGGCGCAAACCCGGGTCATCGTCTCGGCGCTGCTTACCCTGCCGCTGCTGGTGGGGATGCTGGCCATGGCCGGGTTGTTCCCCTGGCATCTGCCCGCCTGGCTGGAGCTGCTGCTCGCCACCCCGGTGCAGTTCTGGATCGGGGCCCGCTTCTATCGCGGCGCCT
>Ga0247725_1001494_pt1 | contig 11740 bp, 9 predicted proteins | sample OKSTACKMCFT3sol_FD_183021 | JGI IMG/M metagenome (GOLD analysis project Ga0247725, IMG submission 183021) | Subsurface sediment microbial communities from gas well in Oklahoma, United States - OK STACK MC-FT3-sol | ecosystem: Environmental > Terrestrial > Deep subsurface > Rock core/Sediment... | reverse complement strand
GGAAGAAGGGCGCCTGGGGGTGGTCGTCACCTTCATGGCGGTGCTCGAACTGATCAAGGAACAACTGGTGGAACTGGTGCAGAATGAGCCCTTCGCGCCCATCCACGTCCGTGCCCGAGCCGAATAACCGATGAACCTGAACGACCCCAAGGAACTCGCCTCCCTGCTCGAAGCCTGGCTGCTGGCCCAGGGCCGGCCGCTGTCGCTGGAGCGCCTGGGCGAGCTGTTCGAGGAAGGCGAGCGGCCGGAGCCGGCGCAGCTCCGCGAGGCCCTGGAAGTGCTGCGCCAGTCCTGCGAAGGGCGCGCCTTTGAGCTCAAGGAGGTGGCCAGCGGCTACCGCCTGCAGGTGCGCGAGAAGTTCGCCCCTTGGGTCGGCCGCCTGTGGGAGGAGCGCCCGCAGCGCTATTCGCGCGCCATGCTGGAGACCCTGGCGCTGGTCGCCTACCGCCAGCCGATCACCCGCGGCGAGATCGAGGATATCCGCGGCGTGGCGGTCAACAGCCAGATCGTCAAGACCCTGATCGAGCGCGACTGGATCCGCGTGGTCGGCTACCGCGACGTGCCGGGCAAGCCGGCCATGTTCGCCACCACCCGCGCCTTCCTCGACTATTTCAACCTGAAGAGCCTGGAAGAGCTGCCCCCGCTGGCCGCCCTGCGCGAGCTGGAGCCCGAGCCGGTGCTGGCGCTGGATGACGACCTGCCGGTGCCGGTCGAGCTGCAGGCCCTGGCCGACCTGGCGAGCGGCGAAGAGGCTGCGGCCGAGCCGCGCGAGGAAACCAGCTTCCGCAGCCTGCTGGTCGAGCTGGACCAGATGGAGCAGGGCCTGAAGACCGACTTCGACGACCTGCGCCTGCTCGACGAGGAGCAGGACGAGACCAGCGCCAGCGAACCGCCGTTGCATTGATTGCGCGCAAGCGGCGCATTGCGATTGCCAATGCCGCCCCGGTACCGGCGCCCCCTATGCTTGGTCGATCCCCCTGTGGCGGTTGCCCCCTGTATCAAGGTCTGCGAGTTCGCCGAAGGCATCTGCCTTGGCGGCGCAGATCGCGCTGAGCCGGCTATAGTCAGGCGGTGCGCATGGCCGGCTAAGCGCGTATGATGCGCGACCCCTTTTCATCCTCAGACACACCGGGAGGTGCCTAGCATGAGCGAATCCGAATTCCAGCCCAGCGGCGAGAAGCTGCAGAAAGTCCTGGCCCGCATGGGCTTGGGCTCGCGTCGCGACATCGAGACCTGGATCAGCGAAGGTCGGGTCAAGGTCAATGGCGCGGTTGCCAACCTTGGCGCGCGGGTCGGCCAGCACGACGCCATCAGCGTCGACGGCCACCTGCAGCGGCGCGAAGAGGCGCAGGTGGTGCGTCGCGTGCTGATCTACAACAAGCCGGAAGGCGAGATATGCACCCGCAGCGATCCGGAAGGTCGCCCCACCGTGTTCGACCGCCTGCCGCGGCCGAAGGAAGGGCGCTGGATCAACATCGGCCGCCTGGACATCAACACCACCGGCCTGCTGCTGTTCACCACCGACGGCGAGCTGGCCAACCGCCTGATGCATCCCTCCTACGAGATGGACCGCGAGTACGCCGTGCGCGTGCGTGGCGAGGTCACCGAGGAGATGATCGAGCAGCTCAAGGCTGGCGTGATGCTGGAGGACGGCCCGGCCAAGTTCACCGACATCAAGGAAGCGCCCGGCGGCGACGGCCTCAACCACTGGTTCCACTGCGTGGTGATGGAAGGCCGCAACCGCGAGGTGCGCCGCCTGTGGGAGTCCCAGGGTGTGGTGGTCAGCCGCCTGAAGCGCGTGCGCTTCGGCCCGGTGTTCATGACTTCCGACCTGCCCATGGGGCGCTGGCGCGAGATGGGCCAGCGCGAGGTGGACATCCTCAGCGAGGAGGTCGGCCTCAAACCGGTGGCCCTGCCGGCGATGAAGGAGAAGATGCGCGAGAAACTCGACCGTCTGCAGCGCAAGGCGGCCAAGCCGCTGGCCCGAGGCGAGCGGCCCAAGCGCGTGCTGCGCCCGGCCGAAGGCGAGGTTGCCGAGGCGCCCCGTGCGCCCCGTGGCGAAGGCGCCGAGCGCGCGCCGCGCGGGCCGCGCAAGCCGGCTGGCGAGCGCCGCGAAGGTGGTCGTGGGACGCCGGTGGCCGAGCGGCCGTCCGAGGTGAACAAGAAGCGCGCCCCGCGTCCGGCGGTGGAGCTGGCCGATCGGCCGGCGCGCAAGCCTCGCCCCGCCGCACCGGGCAAGCGCCCGCCGAGCGGTGATGGCCAGCGTCCCGGCTTTGGCCGCAAGCGCTGATCGGCGCAATGAAAAAGGGGCTCCACGGAGCCCCTTTTTGCTGCCCGGCGTTATCAGCCGGCCATGGACAGGCGATTGCGCCCCTCGCGCTTGGACACATAGAGCGCGTTATCGGCGCGGCGCTGCAGGCTTTCCGCCGTCTCGCCCGGCAGCAGGGTGGCGCAACCGAGGCTGATGGACAGCTCCAGGGCGCGGCCTTCTTCCAGGTACTGCAGGCCGAGCACGGCCAGGCGCAGGCGTTCGCCGACCATCTGCGCGGCCTCGCGGCTGGTGTTGGACAGCAGCACGAGGAACTCCTCGCCGCCGTAGCGGAACACCATGTCGATGTTGCGCAGGCTGTTCTTCAGGGCGCTGGCCACGGCCTTCAGCACTTCGTCGCCGGTGGCGTGGCCGAAGCGGTCGTTGATCGACTTGAAGTGGTCGATGTCCAGCATCAGCACCGACAGCGGCTGCTGGCTGCGCCGCGCAAGCTCGGTCTCGCGCTGCAGGGCCTGGTTCATGGCGATGCGGTTGCCGGTGTCGGTCAGCGGGTCGCGCAGCGCGCTCTGCAGGGCGGAGCGGTAGAGCAGGGCATTGCGCAGCGGGAACAGCAGGCTGGCCAGCAGCGACTCCAGCTGGCCCAGTTCGTCGTCGCTGAAGCGCTGGCTGCGGCGGAAGATCAGCTCGCCCAGGTACTCGCCCTCGTGGCTCAGGCGGTAGCCGGCCGAATGGTTGGCGCGCTCGCCCAGTTCGATGCGCAGGTCGCAGGCGGCCAGCTGGTAGCTCAGCGAGTTGAGCGGGACCAGGCGCTGCACTTCCTGGAAGAACAGGCCGAGGATCCGGTCGACTTCCAGGGAGGTCTGCAACTGCAGGCTCAGCTGCTGGCGCAGTTGCGCCAGGCTGACCGGCTTGAGCGCCTGGCGGTTGCGGCTGGCATAGCCCAAGCGCTGCAGCTTGGCGGCATCGAAATCGATGGTATTGGACGGAGTATGCGAAACCATGGAACTCAACCTCTGGCGCTGGGCGCGTTGACAGGAGAGGTAAAGCGAGTTCCGTGCCAATGATATAAAATCTTTTTAAATCAATGGCTTGCAGCTTTTTCTGAGGCTCTGGTGGCAGGCGTTTGCCGGTTCATTGGCGGCGATGATGGCAATCTGATGCCGCCTTTGCGGGAGGCCGCCGGAAAACCGGCGGCGCACCGCCGGCTTACTGGGCGTCGAATGCCTGGCCGTTGACGCCCCGGCTGTCCGGGCCCATCAGGTACAGGTAGACCGGCATGATGGCTTCCGGCAGCGGGTTGTTCGCCGGATTCTCCCCGGGGTAGGCCTGGGCGCGCATGCCGGTGCGGGTGGCGCCTGGGTTGACGCTGTTGGCGCGCACGTTGGCGATGCCGTCTACCTCGTCGGCCAGTACCTGCATCAGCCCCTCGGTGGCGAACTTGGACACCGCGTAGGCGCCCCAGTAGGCGCGGCCCTTGCGCCCGACGCTGCTGGAGGTGAACAGCACTGAGGCATCCTCGGAGAGCTTGAGCAGTGGCAGCAGGGTGCTGGTCAGCATGAACATGGCGTTGACGTTGACCTGCATGACGCGCATGAAGTTGTCGCCGGACAGCTGTTCCAGCGGCGTGCGCGGCCCGACGATGGCGGCGTTGTGCAGCAGGCCGTCGAGGCGGCCGAACTCGGCTTCCACGGTGGCGGCCAGCTCGTCGTACTGGTGCGGCAGGGCGGTTTCCAGGTTAAAGGGGATCACCACCGGCTGCGGGTGGCCGGCGGCCTCGATCTGGTCATACACCTGGTTGAGGTTTTCCTCGCTCTTGCCCAGCAGCAGCACGGTGGCGCCGTGGGCGGCATAGGCCTTGGCGGCGGCGGCACCGATGCCACGGCCGGCACCGGTGACCAGGATGACGCGACCCAGGAGCAGGTCGGGACGGGCGCTGTAGTCGAACATGGGGCGGAATCTCGTTGTTGCGTGAATCGGATCAGCAGCTGCACAGGGCGCGGTCGAGCACGGCGCGCAGCTCCAGGGGATGGTCCACCACCACGTCGGCGCCCCAGTGGCGCGGGTTGTCCTCGGGGTGGATATAGCCGTAGGTGACGGCGGCGGTCTTGCAGCCGGCGGCGCGACCGGCCTCGATGTCGCGGGCGTCGTCGCCGACGAACAGTGCCTCGGCGGGGGCGATGCCCATCTGCTCGCAGGCCAGCAGGAGCATGTCCGGCGCCGGCTTGCTGCGCGCCACGTGATCCGGGCAGACCAGTACTGCCGAGCGCCCGGCCAGCTCGAGTCGCTGCATGATCGGCTCGGCGAAGCACACCGGCTTGTTGGTGGCCACGCCCCACTTGAGGTGCGCCGCCTCGATGTCGGCGAGCAGCTCGGGCATGCCGGCGAACGGCTTGCTCAGCACCGCGCAGTGCTCCTGGTAGCGTTCGAGGAACTCCAGGCGCAGGGCTTCGAAGCCTTCGGCGCCGGCATCCAGGTCGAAGGTGGCGCTGACCATGGCGCGGGCGCCGCCGGAGACCACGTCGCGAATGCGCTGCTCGTCCGCCGGGGCCAGGCCGTGGGCGGCGCGCATGGCCTGGCATACCGCGACGAAGTCCGGCGCGGTGTCCAGCAGGGTGCCGTCCATGTCGAAGAGAACCGCTCGCAGGGCCATGCGCCTCACTCCTCGCGCAGGGTCTGGATCATGTAGTTGACGTCGACGTCCGCCTCCAGCTTGTAGCGCTTGGTCAGCGGGTTGTAGGTCAGGCCGATGATGTCCTTGACCTGCAGGCCGGCGGCACGGCTCCAGGCGCCCAGCTCGGAGGGGCGGATGAACTTCCTGAAGTCATGGGTGCCGCGCGGCAGCAGGCGCATGATGTATTCGGCACCGACGATGGCGAACAGGTAGGCCTTGGGGTTGCGGTTGATGGTGGAGAAGAACACCTGGCCGCCGGGCTTGACCAGCTTGTGGCAGGCGCGGATCACCGAGGACGGGTCGGGCACGTGCTCGAGCATCTCCAGGCAGGTGACCACGTCGAACTGGCCGGGCATCTCCTCGGCCAGGGCCTCGGCGGTTATCTGCCGGTACTCCACCGCCACGCCGGACTCCAGCTGGTGCAGCTGGGCCACCGCCAGCGGTGCCTCGCCCATGTCGATGCCGGTGACCGTCGCCCCGCGCTGGGCCATGGACTCGCTGAGGATGCCGCCGCCGCAGCCGACGTCGAGCACCTTCTTGCCGGCCAGGCCGACGCGCTCGTCGATCCAGTTGACCCGCAGCGGGTTGATGTCGTGCAGCGGCTTGAACTCGCTCTCGCGGTCCCACCAGCGGTGGGCGAGGGCCTCGAATTTGGCGATTTCGGCGTGGTCGACGTTGCTCATGATGCTTCTCTATGAAAACGAATTCAGGGTTTGCCGGCGATGCGCTGGCCCCAGGCGCGCGCGTTGGCGACGATGCGCTGCTCGTCCAGGCGGGTCAGACGGCCGTCGTCGAGCAGCTGCTTGCCACCGACCCAGAGGTGTTTGGCGCAGGCGCGGCTGCCGGCGTAGATCAGCTGTGACACCGGATCGTAGACCGGCTGCTGGGCCAGGCCGGAGAGGTCGAAGGCGGCCAGGTCGGCCAGCTTGCCCGGCTCCAGGGAGCCGGTGTGCTCGTCCAGGCCGAGGGCGCGGGCGCCGTTGAGGGTGGCCATGCGCAGGGCGGCGTGGGCATTCAGGGCGGTGGCGCTGCCGGCCACTGCCTTGGCCAGCAGGGCCGCGGTGCGGGTCTCGCCGAGCAGGTCCAGGTCGTTGTTGCTGGCCGCACCGTCGGTGCCGATGGCGACGTTGACCCCGGCCTGCCAGAGCTTTTCCACCGGGCAGAGGCCGCTGGCCAGCTTGAGGTTGGATTCTGGGCAGTGGATCACGCTGCTGTTGCTTTCCACCAGCAGCTCCACATCCGCCTCATCTATCTGGGTCATGTGTACGGCCTGGAAGCGCGGGCCGAGCAGGCCCAGGCCCGCCAGCCGCTGCAGCGGGCGCATGCCGTGCAGCTCCAGGCTCTGCTGCACCTCGAAGGCGGTCTCGTGGACGTGCATGTGGATGCCGGCGTCCAGCTCCTCGGCCAGCATCAGCACCTGCTGCAGCTTGTCGTCGCTGACCGAGTAGGGCGCGTGGGGGCCGAAGGCGACCTTGATCCGTGGGTGCTGCTTGAGGTCGTCGAACAGGCGCAGGCCCTTGCGCAGGGCCTCCTCGGCGTCGCGGGCACCGGGGGTGGGGAAGTCCAGCACCGGGATGGTCAGTTGGGCACGGATACCGCTCTTGTGCACCAGCTCGCTGGCCACTTCCGGGAAGAAGTACATGTCGGAGAAGCAGCCGATGCCACCCTTGAGCTGCTCGGCGATGGCCAGTTCGGTGCCGTCGCGCACGAAGTCCTCGTCGACCCATTGGGCCTCGGCCGGCCAGATATGGTCCTGCAGCCAGCTCATCAGCGGCAGGTCGTCGGCCAGGCCGCGGAACAGGGTCATGGCCGCGTGGCCATGGGCGTTGACCAGGCTCGGGGTGAGCACGTAGCCCGGCAGTTCGCGCACCTCCGTGGCCGGGTGGCGCAGGGCCTCGGCGCGCGGGGCGAGCAGGGCGATGCGGCCGTCGCGGATGCCCAGGCCGTGGTCGCGCAGTACCACGCCGGCGGGCTCGACCGGCACCAGCCAGCTGGGCAGGAGCAGCAGGTCGAGCGGCTGGCGCGGTTCGGGCATGGCATTTATCCGGGCAATAAAAAGGTGGCGGCAGTATAACTGAGCCACGGCGGGGCCGGCTCGCTATAATCCGCGGCTTTTCGTTTCATCTTGTGGGGATGTCATGCGCAACGAACTGTTGGCAGCGGAGAAGGTAAAGGCCATCGAGTGGCGCGACGGCACGTTGTATCTGCTGGACCAGCGCCTGTTGCCGGGCGAGGAAGCCTGGCTGGCTCATGACTCGGCCGCCGACGTGGCCGAGGCCATCCGCAGCATGGTGGTGCGTGGCGCACCGGCCATCGGCATCGCCGCCGCCTTCGGCCTGGTGCTGGGCGCGCGGGCGCGCCTGGCCGCCGCTGGCGACTGGCAGGCGGCGCTGGAGGAGGATTTCAAGGTGCTGGCCGCCTCAAGGCCGACCGCGGTCAACCTGTTCTGGGCCCTGGATCGCATGCGCGAGCGCCTGCAGCGGCTGAAGGCGGGCGAGGATGCCCTGGCGGCGCTGGAGGCCGAGGCGGTCGGCATCTTCGACAGCGACCGCGAGGCCAACCTGACCATGGCCCAGCTCGGCCTGGAGCTGATCCGCAAGCACCAGAACGCTCCGCAGAAGCTGCTCACCCATTGCAATACCGGGGCCCTGGCCACCGGCGGCTTCGGTACCGCGCTGGGGGTGATCCGTGCCGCGCACCTGGCCGGACTGGTCGAGCGGGTGTTCGCCGACGAGACCCGGCCCTGGCTGCAGGGCTCGCGCCTGACCGCCTGGGAGCTGGCGGGCGAGGGCGTGCCGGTCAGCCTGAACGTCGACTCCGCCGCCGCGCACCTGATGAAGACCGAGGGCATCACCTGGGTGATCGTCGGTGCCGACCGCATCACCGCCAATGGCGACGTGGCCAACAAGATCGGCACCTACCAGCTGGCGGTCAACGCCATGCACCACGGCGTGCGCTTCATGGTGGTGGCGCCCAGCTCGACCATCGACATGAACCTGGAAGACGGCGAGGACATCCCGATCGAGGAGCGCGACGGCCGCGAGCTGCTGGAAGTCGGCGGTCAGCGCATCGCCGCCGAGGTGCATGCGGTCAATCCGGTGTTCGACGTGACGCCGGCCGACCTGATCGACGCGATCGTCACCGAAAAGGGCGTGGTCGAGCGGCCAGATGCGGCGAAAATGGCGCAGCTCATGTGCCGCAAGCGCCTGCATTGAGTCCTGTGGTCCGGCGCCCGGCGGGGTAGGTCTGGGCGGGTGACTGTGGTAAGCTCCGGCAGTTCTCGGGCGGCCCCATGCGGGCCGCTCCAATAGCGCCAATAACCGACTTAACTCGTTGATTTGTCGTGAGTCGCCGCCGCGCAGGGGCGACCACGGCGGACTCCGGTCTTGCCCAGGAAGGGTGCGACGGGGTTTCACCAGAATAAGGAACCAGGCTTCTCATGGGCGAACTGGCCAAAGAAATCCTCCCGGTCAATATCGAAGACGAGCTGAAACAGTCCTACCTCGACTACGCCATGAGCGTGATCGTCGGGCGTGCGCTGCCGGATGCGCGCGACGGCCTGAAGCCGGTGCACCGTCGCGTGCTCTACGCCATGAGCGAACTGGGCAACGACTGGAACAAGGCCTACAAGAAGTCCGCCCGTGTGGTCGGTGACGTGATCGGTAAGTACCACCCGCACGGCGACACCGCGGTGTACGACACCATCGTGCGCATGGCCCAGCCCTTCTCCCTGCGCTACATGCTGGTCGACGGCCAGGGCAACTTCGGTTCGGTGGACGGCGACAACGCCGCGGCCATGCGTTACACCGAAGTGCGCATGGCCAAGCTGGCCCACGAGCTGCTGGCCGATCTGGACAAGGAAACCGTCGACTGGGTGCCCAACTACGACGGCACCGAGCAGATCCCGGCGGTCATGCCGACCAAGATCCCCAACCTGCTGGTCAACGGATCAAGCGGTATCGCCGTGGGCATGGCCACCAACATCCCGCCGCACAACCTGTCCGAGGTGATCGACGGCTGCCTGGCGCTGATCGACAACCCCGAGCTGACCGTCGACGAGCTGATGCAGTACATCCCCGGTCCGGACTTCCCGACCGCGGGCATCATCAACGGCCGCGCCGGCATCATCGAGGCCTACCGCACCGGTCGTGGACGCATCTACATGCGTGCCCGCGCCACCGTCGAGGACATGGAGAAGGGCGGCGGCCGCCAGCAGATCATCGTCACCGAGCTGCCCTACCAGCTGAACAAGGCGCGCCTGATCGAGAAGATCGCCGAGCTGGTCAAAGAGAAGAAGATCGAGGGCATCACCGAGCTGCGCGACGAGTCCGACAAGGATGGTATGCGCGTGGTCATCGAGCTGCGCCGTGGCGAAGTCGGCGAGGTGGTGCTGAACAACCTCTACGCCCAGACCCAGATGCAGAGCGTGTTCGGCATCAACGTGGTGGCCCTGGTCGACGGCCAGCCGCGCACGCTGAACCTGAAAGACATGCTCGAGGTGTTCGTCCGCCACCGCCGCGAAGTGGTGACCCGCCGCACCGTCTACGAGCTGCGCAAGGCCCGCGAGCGTGGCCACATCCTCGAGGGTCAGGCGGTTGCCCTGTCCAACATCGACCCGGTGATCGAGCTGATCAAGACCTCGCCGACTCCGGCCGAGGCCAAGGAGCGCCTGATCGCCACCGCCTGGGAATCCAGCGCCGTGGAAGCCATGGTCGAGCGCGCCGGCGCCGATTCCTGCCGCCCGGAAGATCTGGAGCCGCAGTACGGCCTGCGCGAGGGCAAGTACTACCTGTCGCCCGAGCAGGCCCAGGCCATCCTCGAGCTGCGCCTGCACCGCCTGACCGGCCTGGAGCACGAGAAGCTGCTGGCCGAGTACCAGGAGATCCTCACCCAGATCGGCGAGCTGATCCGCATCCTGACCAACCCCGAGCGCCTGATGGAAGTCATCCGTGAGGAGCTGGAGAAGGTCAAGGCCGAGTTCGGCGACGCCCGCCGCACCGAGATCATGGCCTCGCAGATGGACCTGACCATCGCCGACCTGATCACCGAGGAAGAGCGCGTCGTCACCATCTCCCACGGCGGCTACGCCAAGTCCCAGCCGCTGCATGCCTATCAGGCCCAGCGTCGTGGCGGCAAGGGCAAGTCGGCCACCGGGGTGAAGGACGAGGACTACATCGAGCACCTGCTGGTTGCCAACAGCCACGCCACCCTGCTGCTGTTCTCCAGCAAGGGCAAGGTCTACTGGCTGCGCACCTTCGAGATTCCCGAGGCCTCGCGCGCCGCGCGCGGCCGTCCGCTGGTCAACCTGCTGCCGCTGGACGAGGGTGAGCGCATCACCGCCATGCTGCAGATCGACCTGGAGGCCCTGCGTCAGCAGGCCGCCGAAGAAGGCGAGGACCTGGACGACAACGACAGCGCGGTGATCGAGGGCGAAGTGGTCGAGGCCGAGCCGGCCGAGGACAGCGACGCCGACGTGGCCGACGACGAGCAGGACGAGCCGACCGGCGCCTACATCTTCATGGCCACCGCCTTTGGTACGGTCAAAAAGACCCCGCTGGTGCAGTTCAGCAAGCCGCGCTCCAGCGGCCTGATCGCCCTGAAGCTGGAGGAGGGTGACACCCTGATCGCCGCCGCCATCACCGACGGCGCCAAGGAGGTCATGCTGTTCTCCGACGCCGGCAAGGTCATCCGCTTCAAGGAAAAACACGTGCGCACCATGAGCCGTATCGCTCGCGGCGTGCGCGGCATGCGCCTGGCCGAGGGCCAGCGCCTGATTTCCATGCTGATCCCGGAAGCCGGCGCGCAGATTCTTTCCGCCTCCGAGCGTGGCTACGGCAAGCGCACCCCGCTGGCCGACTACCCGCGCCGCGGCCGTGGCGGCCAGGGCGTGATCGCCATGGTGATCAACGAGCGTAACGGCAAGCTGGTCGGCGCCGTGCAGGTGCAGGACGGCGAGGAGATCATGCTGATCTCCGACCAGGGCACCCTGGTGCGTACCCGTGTCGACGAGGTGTCGTCCTCTTCCCGTAATACCCAGGGCGTGACCCTGATCAAGCTGGCCAAGGACGAGACCCTGGTTGGCCTGGAGCGGGTGCAGGAGCCGTCCGGCGGCGACGACGAGCTGGACGAAGAAGGCATCGAGCAGAACGAAGAAGCAGTAACCGTGGCCGAAGAGGGCGCGGAGACCGGCAACAGCGAAGAGTGAGAGAGTCGAAGTGAGCAAACGCGCCCATAACTTCTGCGCCGGCCCGGCCGCGCTTCCCACCGCCGTTCTGCAGCGTGCCCAGGCGGAGATGCTCGACTGGCAGGGCAAGGGCCTGTCCGTGATGGAGATGAGCCACCGCAGCGACGAGTACGTGGCCATCGCCGAGAAGGCCGAGCAGGATCTGCGCGACCTGCTGAGCATCCCCAACGACTACAAGGTGCTGTTCCTGCAGGGCGGCGCCAGCCAGCAGTTCGCCGAGATTCCGCTCAACCTGCTGCCGGAAGACGGCGTGGCCGACTACATCGAGACTGGCATCTGGTCGAAGAAGGCCATCGAAGAGGCTCAGCGCTACGGCAACATCAATGTCGCCGCCAGCGCCAAGGGCTACGACTACTTCGCCATTCCCGGGCAGAACGAGTGGCGGCTGTCGAAAGACGCCGCCTACGTGCACTACGCCAGCAACGAGACCATCGGTGGCCTGCAGTTCGACTGGATCCCCGAAGTGGGCGACACCCCGCTGGTGGTGGACATGTCCTCGGACATCCTCTCCCGCGAGATCGACGTCTCCAAGTTCGGCCTGATCTACGCCGGCGCG
>Ga0247725_1001492_pt1 | contig 11744 bp, 10 predicted proteins | sample OKSTACKMCFT3sol_FD_183021 | JGI IMG/M metagenome (GOLD analysis project Ga0247725, IMG submission 183021) | Subsurface sediment microbial communities from gas well in Oklahoma, United States - OK STACK MC-FT3-sol | ecosystem: Environmental > Terrestrial > Deep subsurface > Rock core/Sediment... | reverse complement strand
CGCCGGAGAAGGGCCTGTTCGACGAGCGCCAGGCCCTGGAATGGGCGCGCCGCTGGGATGCCGTCAGCCCCACGCCCTTCCTCCTCGCCCTGCCCGCCTACGGCGCCGGCCTGATCCGCTCCGACGAAGGCGTTCAGGTGGAGAGCGAAGCACCGCTGCCCATTGCCGGGGCACGCCAGGAATGGATGGCCGATCCCCAGCAGGTCGCCGGGCTGGCCGCCCAGTTGCGCCGCGACCCGCCCGCGCACCTGGCGGGCCTGATCTGGTTCCGCCTGCCCCTGCCCGGGGATCGCCGCGCCTGGCCGCTGGCGACGCTGATGGCGGTGGCCCGGGGCGAAGCACTGGCGGCCGACCTGCGCCTGGACGTGCGACGCCCGGACAACGACCCCCAGCTCAACGAACTGGCCCTGGCCAACCTCGGCAATGCCCCGGCAGCGTTGCCCGCTCGCCTGCAACTGGTCGCCCATGACTGCTTCGCCCATGACGCCCTGCCGGGCTATCGCCTCGTCACGGACGACGCCGGCCTGCGCCTGGAACGTGAGGCCGGCCCCACCCTCTACCTGCAAGCGGGCCAGCGCCGAGCGCTGGGCTGGGCCCGCTGCCATGCACCTGCTCAAGGAGGACTCCATGCACAACCCTGATCGGCCCCTCGCCCGCCTGGCCCTGGCCATCGCCCTGGCCCTGCCGCTGGCCAACCAGGCCCTGGCCTGCGGGCCCGACTTCAGCCTGACCCTGCTGGACAACCGCGCCCGCACCCTGGCCGAGATGCCAGAGAACAACTTCGTCTTCGAAGCCACCCACCTGGCCCCGCCCATCGCCGGGCTCAAGCCGGTGAGCCAGGCCACCCTGGTGATCTATTGGGAGGCGGACAACGAGAACTACGTGCGCCAGCGGGAGTGGGTGGAGCGGGACGAACTGGGACGCGACGTCGCCCAGCGCGTCGAGCAGCTGCGTGCCCTGGATGACCCAGCCCAGGTGGAAGCCCAGGCCGGCGACCTGCCAGAGGAGCAGCGTCTCTACATCGCCGGCGCCGTGGCCTTCCGCCGGGACGGGGAAGAGGCCAGCGGCTACTTCCGCCGCCTGCTCGCCCTGCCCGCCGACCAACGCCGGGCCCGCAGCACCTGGGCGGCCTATTCCCTGGGGCGCGCACAGGCGGAAATGAGCCGCAATCTGCCCGCTTCCGACGACGTGACCACCGATGCCGAGGCCGAGCAGCGCCGGCAGGCCCACGCCCAGGCCGCCCGCGAAGCCTTCAAGCTGACCCGCCAACTGGTCCTGGACGGTTTCTCCGACCCGCTGGAACTGGCCGCCGCCAGCCTCGGGGAAGAGGCCCGCGTGGCCAAGGACGCCGGCGACTGGGGCCAAGCCATCCGCTTCTATTCCAACCAGGCGGCGCTGAACTCCAGCGTCGGCATCAGTTCCCTCAAGTTCCTCTCCAGCGAACTGGCGCAGATGCCGGTGGATCAGTTGCGCCCGCTGCTGGAGGTTCCGGAGGTCCAGCAGTTGCTGACCATCCGCCTGCTGACCCGAATCGGCTGGGACTACGAGGGCCAGACCGAGGCCGAGAAGCCCCTCATCCAGCTGTTGCTGTCGCTGGACGAACCGGCCCTGCCCAATGCCGACCGCCTCGCCACCCTGGCCTACCAGAGCGGCCAGTACGACACCGCCCGGCGCTTGCTGGAAAAGGCCGGCGACTCGGGCCTCGCCTGGTGGATCCGCGCCAAGGTGGCACTGCACGACGGCGACATCACTACGGCCACCCAGGCCTATGCCAAGGCCTCCCAGGCCTTCCCCGAGGACGAGAGCTGGGCCTACCGGCGCGACGACGACGGCTACCTGGAAACGGTGAAGCCCCACTGCCGGGTCGACGGCGAGCGCGCCGTACTCGCGCTTAAGCGCGGCGACTACCTGGACGCCCTGGACATGCTCTACCGCAGCGGCGAGATCTACTGGGAAGACACCGCCACCCTCGCCGAGCGGGTGCTGACCCTGGACGAGCTGAAGGGCTTCGTCGACGCCAAGGTGCCAGCGCCCAATCCGCAGGACCAAGCCCAAGGCGACGCCTACCTGCCTCGCCCGATTGCAACCCTGCTGCGGGAGCTGCTGGGCCGTCGCCTGATGCGCGAAGGGCGCTACGACGAGGCACCGGCCTACTTCGCCACCGAGGAGCTGCGCACCACCGCCCGCGAGTACGCCCGGGCACGCCGGGAGGCGGAGAGCCGCTGGACCGACATCGGCCAGGCCGAGGCCTACTACACCGCCGCCGTCCTGGCACGCTGGCGCGGCATGGAGCTGCTGGGCTACGAGATGTCACCGGACTTCAAGGTCTACGAAGGCAACTACTACCAGCTCCAGGTGGAGCAACAGGCCCCGGCCGGCTGGCTGAGCGAAGACGAGGCCAGGCGCCAGAACAGCGCGCTGGCCGAGCCCAACCGCCGCTTCCACTACCGCTGGGTGGCGGCGGACCTGGCCGAACGCGCCGCCGACCGGCTGCCGCACACCAGCCAGGCCTTCGCTGCTGCACTGTGTCAGGCCAGCGGGTGGCTGGAGTACCGCGATCTGGACAGCGCCCGGCGCATTTACCGCCGCTACGTGGAGAACGGTCCGTTCGTGGAGTGGGCCGGCAACTTCGGCAAGACGTGTGAAGATCCGGATTTCGAGCGGGCCAAACCCCGCCAATGGGAAGAGCGCTGGAGCGCCATCACCGCCCTGGCGCCGTCCCGACGCCATGCCGCCTATGGCCTCGGTGCACTGCTGGTGGCCGGCGGCCTGCTGCTGGCCTGGCGTCGTCGTCGGGGATGAGCGGGTACTCTAGCCCTTGTCTATAGTGATCCAAACTGCCCAGGAGTCTTGAGCGATGAGCCAGAAAGAACACGAACGACGGCGCTTCCACCGGGTCGCGTTCGACGCCGTGACCGAACTGATCCAGGGCGAGCGCCAATGGCAGGCCGAACTGCAGGACATCTCCCTGAAAGGCCTGCTGCTGAGCCGCCCGAATAATTGGAACGGGGACGGGGACCAACCCTTCCAGGCGGTCATCCACCTGTCCCGGGACGCCCTGGTGCGCATGGACGTGGTCCTCACCCGGATCCACGACGATCAGCTGGGCTTCGTCTGCCAGCACATCGACCTGGACTCCATCGCCCACCTGCGCCGGCTGATGGAGCTGAACCTGGGCGACGAGACGCTGCTGGAGCGCGACCTGGCCGCCCTCGTGGACGCCTGACCGCTACTCGAACAGCGCGTCGAGCGCCTGTTCCAGGCGCGTCACCGCGATGACCCGCAAGCCGGGGGGCGCCTCTTTCGGGGCGTTCCCTTTGGGCACGATGGCCCGCTTGAAGCCATGCTTGCCCGCCTCCTTCAGGCGCTCCTGCCCGCTGGGCACCGGGCGCACCTCGCCAGACAGGCCCACCTCGCCGAACACCAGCAGGTCATGCTCCAGCGGCCGGTTGCGCAGGCTCGACATGATGGCGGCGATCAGCGCCAGATCGGAGGCCGTCTCCAGCACCTTCACCCCGCCCACCACGTTGAGGAACACATCCTGGTCGTGAGTGGGAATGCCGCCGTGGCGGTGCAGCACCGCCAGCAACATCGCCAGGCGGTTCGGGTCCAGGCCCAGGGTGACCCGGCGCGGGTTGGCCAGGTGGCTGGTGTCCACCAGCGCCTGCACCTCCACCAGCATCGGCCGCGAGCCTTCCCAGGTGGCCATCACCACGCTGCCGGGCACCGCTTCCTGGGCGCGGGTGAGGAAAATCGCCGACGGGTTGGAAACCTCCTTCAGGCCGCGATCGGTCATGCCGAACACGCCCAGCTCGTTCACCGCGCCGAAGCGGTTCTTCACCGCCCGCAGCAGGCGCAGGCGGCCGTCGGACTCGCCCTCGAAATACAGCACCGTGTCGACCATGTGCTCCAGCACGCGGGGGCCTGCCAGGGCGCCCTCCTTGGTCACGTGGCCGACCAGGAAGATCGCCGTACCGCTCTGCTTGGCATAGCGCACCAGCAGCGCGGCGCTCTCGCGCACCTGGGCCACGCCGCCGGGGGCGGACTGCAGCTGCTCGGTGAAGATGGTCTGGATGGAGTCGATCACCATCACCTTGGGCTTCTCCACCCGCGCGGTGGCGATGATGCTTTCGATGCAGGTCTCGGTCATCACCTTGAGCTTGTCCTCAGGCAGCCCGAGGCGGCGGGCGCGCATGGCGACCTGCTGCTGGGATTCCTCACCGGTGACGTAGAGCGCGGGGAAGCGGGTGGCGATGTTGCAGAGGGTCTGCAGGAGGATGGTGGACTTGCCGATGCCGGGGTCACCGCCGATCAGCACCACCGAACCATCGACCAGGCCGCCACCGAGCACCCGGTCCAGTTCGGCCGATGCGGTGGAGAAGCGCGGCATCTCCTCGACGCTGACCTCGGCCAGGGTCTTGATCTGCGCCTGGCCGCCGGCCCAGCCGGCGCGCCCGCTGGAGGACGAGGCGGCAGCCCCTTCCACCACGGTTTCCACCAGGGTGTTCCAGGCCCCGCAATCGGCACACTGGCCAGCCCATTTGGGAAAGGTCGAGCCGCACTCGGTGCAGCCGTACATGCGCTTGGCCTTGGCCATCAGCGGACTCCGTCAGAAAAACGAAGCCCGCATGATAGCGGATCACCCCTTGCAGGCGCGCCCGCAGCCGCAGCAGCCTTCCTTGCGCGGCAGGCGGGCCAGGTCCTGGGCCAGACCTTCGCGGCGCATCTGCAGGGCCTGCAGGCTGGAGCCGTCCAGCGGCTCGGTGCCGGCCTGGACGCGGGCGATGCGCTTGTCCAGCAGGTCCAGCTGCTGGCGCAGGCGGTCACGTCGTTCCTCGGCTCGGCGCGCCTCGTACTGGGCCTTGCGGTCGGATTCGGGGGTGGCGCTCGGAAGGGTGTCGTAGGCCGTCATGGCGAGTGCTCCGAAGGGGAAAGGCGGCCAGCCTAGCCAGCCGCCCCGGGCACCGCGTTGACGCCGGTCAACCGCCCTGATGGGCCCTGAGCAGCTGGGCGATCTCATCCTTCAGGGCGACCCGCTTCATCTTCAGGCTGTGCAGTTGCAGGTCATCCAGGGCATGCCGGCCGTCCTCCACTTCATAGATGCGCGTGTCGAGGTGGTGGTACTCGGCGGCCAGGCGGGCAAAGTGCACGTTGTGCTGGAGAAGTTCGTGCATCGTGGCGTGATCATCAGGGAATTCGCGTTCCAGAGCGTGGTGTTCGAGAGGCATGGCAAGGCTCCTTGCAAGACCGAAGCAGCAGCTAGAGGCTAGACCAGCCTGGGCGACCGGACAGCCACCTGTTTCACCGGCGTTACAGTGAACGCTCGTGACTGGGCGCCGCCTGGCGGGCGCACTAGGATGAGCGGTCGCCCCCAGGAGAGCCCCCGATGCTCGAGCTGCGCCCCACCTGCGAAGCCTGCGCCCGCGCCCTGCCGCCCGCCAGCACCGAAGCCCGCATCTGCTCCTTCGAATGCACCTTCTGCGCCGACTGCGTCGAGCGGCTGCACAACGTCTGCCCCAACTGCGGCGGCGGCTTCTACCCGCGCCCGGTGCGCCCGAAGGTGCTGCTGGGGCGCTACCCAGCAGCCGGCGTGCGCGTGCAGAAGCGCCCCGATCTCCAGGTACACGAGGACTTCTGCCGGCTCTACCGCTACACCGAACCGCAACACCGGTAGGATGGCGCTGTCAGAACACTCGGTTACACTTTCAGCCCATCAGTCCAATCCCCGGGGGAAATCGCATGAGCTTGCTGTCGGAATTCAAGGCCTTCGCGGTCAAGGGCAACGTGGTCGACATGGCCGTGGGCATCATCATCGGCGCTGCATTCGGCAAGATCGTGTCCTCCTTCGTCGGCGACGTGGTCATGCCGCCGGTGGGGATGCTGGTCGGGGGCGTGGACTTCTCCGACCTGGCCATCACCCTCAAGGCCGCCGAGGGCAGCGCCCCGGCCGTGGTCCTGGCCTATGGCAAGTTCATCCAGACGGTGCTCGACTTCGTGATCGTGGCCTTCGCCATCTTCATGGGGGTCAAGGTGATCAACAAGCTCAAGCGCGAGGAAGCCGCCGCCCCCGAAGTACCGCCGGCCCCCACCAAGGACCAGGAACTGCTCAGCGAGATCCGCGACCTGCTCAAGGCCCAGCAGAAACAGCAGCCCTGAGCGACAGGTGAATGAAAAAACGGCGCCCGAGGGCGCCGTTCTTCATGGAGCAGGCTCAGCCTGAGCGCCGCGGGTGACCGGGCGGCGGCTCCAGCAGCAGCCGGTTGACCCGACGCTCCTTCACCTCGATCACTTCCAGTCGCCAGCCCTCCACCTCCAGCTCATCACCCACCACCGGCAGGCGGTCCAGCAGGCTCATGGCCAGGCCGGCAACCGTCTGGTAGAGCGCCTGAGGACGTGGCGGGAAGCCGAGGCGCTCGTTCAGCAGGCTCAGGTTCACTGCGCCGCTGACCTTCCAGCCCGTGTCCACCGGCTCGATGTCCAGGCCGTCCACCTCGCTGGCATCCGGCAGTTCGCCGGCGATGGATTCGAGGATGTCGGTCATGGTCAGCAGGCCTTCGAAGCCGCCGAACTCGTTGACCACGAAGGCCACGTGGGTCGAAGCCTTGCGCATCTCCTCCAGGGCACTGAGCACCGAGGCGCTCTCCGGCAGGTTGGGCGGGATGCGCAACAAGGGCTCGATCTCCGGCGCCTGGCCCTGCAGCAGCGTGCGCAGCAGTTCCTTCTTGTGCACGTAGCCCAGGGGCTCGTCCACGTCGGCGTCACGGACCACCACCAGGCGCGAATAGGGCGAGCGCAGCAGCGCGTCGTACACCGTCTCGCGGCTGTCGGCCAGGTCGATGCGCTCCACCTCCACGCGGTTGGTCATCAGGGTGCGGATGGGGCGCTCGGCCAGGCCCAGCACGCCGCTGATCATCACCCGCTCGCGGCGGTCGAAGGGCACCTGGCCACGGCCGTTGTCCTTCACCAGATCGGCGATCTCATCGCCCACCTCGTCGGCCTCCACGCCACGGCCACCCAGCAGGCGCAGCACCGCGTGGGCGGTCCGCTCGCGCAGGCCGCCGGCCTCCTCCTGGCGGCGGCGACGGCGCCAGCGCACCGTCTGGTTGGCCAGCTCGATGAGGATCGAGAAGCCGATGGCCGCGTACAGGTAGCCCTTGGGAATGTGGAAGCCCAGGCCTTCGGCGGTGAGGCTGAAGCCGATCATCATCAGGAAGCCCAGGCACAGCATGATCACCGTGGGGTGGGCGTTGACGAAGGCGGTCAGCGGCTTGCTGGCGACGATCATCAGGCCGATGGAGATCACCACCGCGATCATCATCACTTCCAGGTGCTCCACCATGCCGACGGCGGTGATCACCGCGTCCAGGGAGAACACCGCGTCGAGCACCACGATCTGCGCCACCACCGGCCAGAACAGGGCATAGGTGCGGCTGCCGGTGCTCGGCTGGGCATGGCCCTCGATGCGCTCGTGCAGCTCCACGGTGGCCTTGAACAGCAGGAACACACCGCCGAACAGCATGATCAGGTCACGGCCCGAGAAGGCGTGGCCGAAGACCTCGAACAGCGGCTCGGTCAGCGTCACCAGCCAGGAGATGCTGGCCAACAGGCCCAGGCGCATCAGCAGTGCCAGCGACAGGCCGATCAGGCGCGCGCGGTCACGCTGGTGGGGCGGCAGCTTGTCCGCGAGGATGGCGATGAACACCAGGTTGTCGATGCCCAGCACGATCTCCAGCACCACCAGGGTGAGGAGGCCCAGCCAGGCCGTGGGGTCGGCGATCCACTCCATGTCAGCCCTCCTCGCCGCAACGACGGGCAGCCGCCATCCGGTACGCCGAAGGGGCGCGGAACGGGAGGCCGAAGGGATTCACGGCAGGGAGCCGGGGAACGGGAAGGCGCGAGGCGCCGGAGAGGGAGGGGGCCGGGGGAGGCCGGGTACTGTCGCTGTCCATTGGGGTCCGATCAGAAAAAACGGACGTGCATCGTAGGACAGAACGCGGCCTTCCCCCGAGCCGTCAATTTTTACCAATCGTGACATCGGCCTCGCGGCGCCGGAACAGCGGGCGCGGCTCGATCACCGAGCGGCCGTAGAGCACGCTGAGCCCGGCCAGCCCCTTGAGGGCGTCCTCGGCGGACTTGTCGGCACGCACCGCAAAGGCGTCGAAGCCGCACTGGCGCATGTGCGCCAACTGGTCCCGCAGCACGTCCCCCACGGCGCGCAACTCGCCGGCCCAGCCGAGCCGGCTGCGCAGCAGGTAGGCCTGGCTGTAGCCCCGGCCATCGCGAAAGCTGGGGAAGTCCACGGCGATCAGCGGCAGGCTGTAGAGGCAGTCCCGCAGGGCTTCCACGTCGTCGTCCGGCTGCAACAGCAGCGCATCCTCGCTGACGCGCTCGCCCGCCAGCACGGCGGCGTCCTGCCGGGCTTGCCAGAGCGCCAGCGGCAGGATCAGCGGCCCGCCGTCCGGCAGCGCCTCGTCCGGGCGCACCAGGGTCCAGGGGTCGTCCTCGACCAGGCCGGGCACACCCTGGCGCAGGCGGATCAGGTTGTTCATGCCGGTTCCTCCTCACGGGTGTAGACCCGTGCCTTGAACGGCTCCAGGCCGATGCGGCCGAGGGTGTCGACGAAGCGCTCGTCGCCCTCGCGGTGCGCCAGGTAGGTGTCGGCGATGTGCTCGATCACCTGGGGCACTTCGGCGGCACTGAAGGACGGGCCGATCACCCGCCCCAGGGCCGCCGACATGCCCTGGGCACCGCCGAGGGTCACCTGGTACCACTCGCTGCCGCCCTTGTCGACGCCGAGGATGCCGATGTTGCCGATGTGGTGGTGGCCGCAGGCATTCATGCAGCCGGAGATGTTCAGGCTCAGCTCGCCGAGGGCCTCCAGCCGCGCCGGGTCGCGAAAGCGCGCCTGGATCGCCTGGGCGATGGGGATCGACTTGGCATTGGCCAGGGCGCAGTAGTCGCCGCCGGGGCAGGCGATGATGTCGGTCAGCAGGCCGACGTTGGGGGTCGCAAGGCCCGCCTCGCAGGCGGCCAGCCAGAGGGCGTGCAGGTCGCGCTTGGGCACGTCCGGCAGCACCAGGTTCTGCTCGTGGGCAATGCGGATCTCGCCGAAGCCGAAGCGCTCGGCCCACTCCGCCACCGCCTCCATCTGCGCGGCGGTCACGTCACCCGGCGGGGCCTCGGGACCGGGCTTGGTGGAGATCACCACCGACGCATAGCCGGGCACCTTGTGTGGTTGCAGGTTGCGGGCGCACCAGCGGGCGAAGGCCGGGTCCTCGGCCAGGCGCCGGCCATGTTCCAGGTCGGCGGCATCGAGGGTGGCGTAGGCCGGCGTGGTGAAGGAGGCCGCCACGCGGGCGTACTCCGCCTCGGTCAGCTGGGCCGGGCCGTCGCGCAGGTGCTCCCATTCGGCCTCCACCTCATGGGCGAAGGCCTCGATGCCCAGGGCCTTGACCAGGATCTTGATGCGCGCCTTGTACTTGTTGTCGCGGCGGCCGTGGCGGTTGTAGACCCGCAGCACCGCCTCGACATAGGACAGCAGGTGGCGCCAGTGCAGCCCCTCGCGGATCACCTGGGCGAGGATCGGCGTACGCCCAAGCCCGCCGCCCACCAGCACCTTGAGGCGCATCTCGCCGTCCCCGTCGCGGTACAGGTAGAGGCCGATGTCGTGCATCTGCACGGCTGCGCGGTCCTCCTCGGCGGCGCAGAGGGCGATCTTGAACTTGCGTGGCAGGAAGAGGAATTCCGGGTTCACCGTGGACCACTGGCGGAGGATCTCGGCCAGCGGGCGCGGGTCCAGCACCTCGTCGGCGGCCACCCCGGCGAAGGCCTCGGTGGTGATGTTGCGCACGCAGTTGCCGGAGGTCTGGATGGCGTGCATGTCGACATCGGCGAGGCGTTCGAGGATGTCCGGCACCCGCTCCAGGTCGATCCAGTTGAACTGGATGTTCTGCCGGGTGGTGAAGTGGCCGTAGCCCCGGTCGTACTCCCGGGCGATGAGGGCCAGGGTGCGCAGCTGGTCCGACGACAGCGTGCCGTAGGGGATGGCCACCCGCAGCATGTAGGCGTGCTTCTGCAGGTACAGGCCGTTCTGCAGGCGCAGGGGCAGGAACTCTTCCTCGCTCAGCTCGCCGCTCAGCCGCCGCGCCACCTGGTCACGGAACTGCGCGACGCGTTCGCGGACCAGGGCGCGATCGTAGTCGTCGTATCGGTACATGGGGATCCTCATCGGGCCGCCGGAGGCGGCAATCGTCCGGGTAGCCACTATGGCGAGCCACCCGGCGCAGAAACAGAATCAGATCGAAGCAGAAATCCGATATCAGATGACCCAGGCCGCCCCTGGCGTCGCCTGGGCGCAGATGGCGCTCATCTGATCCCCTAAAAGCAGCCAAAACTGAGGCTGTTTCGTCCCGCCCCGCCTTCCTAGAGTGGCGCCCCGGTCGGCAGTGCCGGCCAGCCATTCCCACTCCTGAAGGTTTTCCGCATGAAGACTGCAGAAATCGAACCCGCCTACGACTACCGGGTGGTGCGCCAGTTCGCGCTGATGACGGTGGTCTGGGGCATCGTCGGCATGGGCCTGGGGGTGTTCATCGCCGCCCAGCTGGTCTGGCCGTCCCTGAACCTCGACCTGCCCTGGACCAGCTTCGGCCGCCTGCGGCCGCTGCACACCAACCTGGTGATCTTCGCCTTCGGCGGCAGCGCGCTGTTCGCCACCAGCTACTACACCGTGCAGCGCACCTGCCAGGCGCGGCTGTTCGGCGGCAGCCTCGCCGCCTTCACCTTCTGGGGCTGGCAGGCCCTGGTGATCTGCCTGCTGGTGACCCTGCCCCAGGGCCTGACCACCACCAAGGAATACGCCGAGGTGGAATTCGCCGGGGCGGTGTGGATGGGCATCGTCTGGGTCGCCTACGCGGTGGTGTTCTTCGGCACCGTGATGAAGCGCCAGACCAAGCACATCTACGTCGGCAACTGGTTCTTCGGCGCCTTCATCCTGGTCACGGCGATGCTGCACATCGTCAACCACGTCGCCATCCCGGTGAGCTGGTTCAAGTCCTACCCGGTCTACTCCGGGGCCACCGACGCCATGGTCCAGTGGTGGTACGGCCACAACGCCGTGGGCTTCTTCCTGACCACCGGCTTCCTCGGGATGATGTACTACTTCATCCCCAAGCAGGCCGGGCGCCCGGTCTACTCCTACCGCCTGTCCATCGTGCACTTCTGGGCGCTGATCACCCTGTACATCTGGGCCGGCCCGCACCACCTGCACTACACCGCGCTGCCGGACTGGGCGCAGTCCCTGGGCATGGTGATGTCCCTGGTGCTGCTGGCCCCCAGCTGGGGCGGCATGATCAACGGCATGATGACCCTGTCGGGTGCCTGGCATAAGCTGCGCGACGACCCCATCCTGCGCTTCCTCGTGGTGTCCCTGGCCTTCTACGGCATGAGCACCTTCGAAGGCCCGATGATGGCCATCAAGACCGTCAACGCCCTCTCCCACTACACCGACTGGACCATCGGCCACGTGCACGCCGGCGCCCTCGGCTGGGTGGCGATGATCTCCATCGGCTCGCTCTACCACCTGATCCCGCGCCTCTACGGCCGCGAGCGGATGCACAGTACCGGGCTGATCAACGCGCACTTCTGGCTGGCCACCATCGGCACCGTGCTCTACATCGCCTCCATGTGGGTCAACGGCATCACCCAGGGCCTGATGTGGCGGGCGGTGAACGACGACGGCACCCTCA
>Ga0247725_1001491_pt1 | contig 11749 bp, 14 predicted proteins | sample OKSTACKMCFT3sol_FD_183021 | JGI IMG/M metagenome (GOLD analysis project Ga0247725, IMG submission 183021) | Subsurface sediment microbial communities from gas well in Oklahoma, United States - OK STACK MC-FT3-sol | ecosystem: Environmental > Terrestrial > Deep subsurface > Rock core/Sediment... | reverse complement strand
AGCCGGACTTCCCCCTCCGGCCCTTCGGGCCACCTCCCCCACTAGGGGGAGGATTGGATTGCGTCCGCCTTCGGAACACAGCACAATCCGAACAACCGTTCGAAAGCCGCGCCGATGTTCCTCCGCTTCTTCTCCGAGCTCCGCCAGGCCAAGGTTCCCGTGTCCCTGCGCGAGTACCTCCTGCTGATGGAGGCCCTCGACAAGGACGTGATCGACCGCACGGTCGAGGACTTCTACTTTCTGTCGCGCGCCAGCCTAGTGAAGGACGAGAAGAACCTCGACAAGTTCGACCGCGTGTTCGGCCACGTCTTCAAGGGCCTGGAGACCGTCAACGAGGGGCTCACCGCCGACATCCCCGAGGAGTGGCTGAAAGCCCTCACCGAGAAATTCCTCACCGACGAGGAGAAGGCCCAGATCGAGGCCATGGGCGGCTTCGAGAAGCTGATGGAGACCCTGCAGGAGCGCCTGCGCGAGCAGAAGAAGCGCCACGAGGGCGGCAACAAGATGATCGGCTCGGGCGGGACCTCGCCGTTCGGCAATAACGGCTACAATCCCGAGGGCGTGCGGATCGGCCAGGACAAGAGCCGCCATGGCCGCGCGGTGAAGGTCTGGGACAAGCGCGAGTACAAGAACCTCGACGACAGCGTCGAACTGGGCACCCGCAACATCAAGGTCGCCCTGCGGCGCCTGCGCAAGTTCGCCCGCACCGGCGCGGCCGAGGAGCTGGACCTGCCCGGTACGATCAAGGGCACGGCCGAGAAGGGCTATCTCGACATCCAGCTGCGCCCCGAGCGCCGCAACGCCATCAAGGTGCTGATCTTCTTCGACATCGGCGGCTCGATGGACGGCCATATCAAGCTCTGCGAGGAGCTGTTCAGCGCCGCCAAGACCGAGTTCAAGAACCTGGAGTTCTACTACTTCCACAACTGCCTCTACGAGGCCGTGTGGAAGGACAACAAGCGCCGCCACACCGAGAAGATCCCGACCTTCGACGTGCTCCACAAGTTCCCGGCCGACTACAAGGTGATCTTCGTCGGCGACGCGACCATGAGCCCCTACGAAATCACCTATCCGGGCGGCAGCGTAGAGCACTGGAACGAGGAGCCCGGCGCGATCTGGATGCAGCGGGTCACCGACATCTACCAGAGCTGCGTCTGGCTGAACCCGACGCCCGAGCGGCATTGGGACTACACCCAGTCGATCGGCGTGATGAAGCAGATCCTGTCCGACCGCATGTATCCGCTGACCCTGGAAGGCCTGGACAAGGCCATGCGCGAGCTGGTGCGCGGCTAAGGCGCCCTACCGCGACGGCGCGGGCTCGCCGAAGAAATTCGCGTCGATCGCGGGCTGGCCCACCACCGAGACGGTCGGCGCGGCGGCGTGGTCGGCGTCGATCGTGGTTCCGATGCGGAAGGTCGCGGTGTTGGCGCCGCCCAGCAGGATGAAGACGTCCTCGCGCCCGTCGCCATCGATGTCGAAGCCCACGCGCGCGCCCGCCACCGTACGCGTGACGTCGGTCACCAGGTGCGCCGTCGATTCGGCGAGCGCGCTTTCCTGAGCGCTCAGCACGTTGCTGACCGCCGTCGCGCTGACAACGGTGAGCTGCCCCTTGCCCAGCACGGCGAGATGATCGCCCTGCGCGGCGGCGTAGTCGAGAACCACGCCCAAAAGAGCCTCGGCCTTGTTCGTCGGCGCCTTGGCCGAGATCAGGAAGGTGTCCGCTCCGGTCCCGCCGCTGGCCACCACGCGGGCGTTCATGACGATGCCATCGTCTCCGGCGCCGCCATCGATGCGATCGATCCCGCTACGCGCGCCGCCGCCGTCGATATGGTCATCCCCGGCGCCGGCGCGGATCACGTCGGCGCCCGCCGTGCCGACGATGTTGTCGTCGCCAGGGGTGCCGTTGATCACCGAGGCCGCCCCGGCGAAACCTTGCGTGCCGCCGGCCTCCGCGGTCTTGGAAGCGTCGGTTTGTTGGAGCTGGGCGGGAGGCTGCGAGGGCGGCGGCGCGATCGCGATCGTCTCGGCGTGCGCCGCCTTGCTCACGGTGAGTCCGGTCAAGGCGGCCCAAGGCGTTTCGATCGCCGCCGCCTTGGCGCCTTCGGGCTTGATGGCGGGCTGGGCCCCATTCTCGTTCGCCGGCGCGGCCTGCGGCGCGCCGCGGCTCTCAATCCGGTCGGGATCGAAATTGAGGGCGGCGATCAGCTTGGACGCCACGCCATCGACCGCCAGGTCCCCGCTGCGCGGCAGGCCGCCGAAGTCGAGACGGGAGATTTCGCCAAAACCCGCGTCGCGAAGTTCAAGGTAGAGACCGACCGCGATGACCAGCGACAGGAAGGACTGCGCCTCGCGGCTGGCGGGGTTGAACGACACGACCACGCCCGCCGGCTCCTCGGACGCGCCCGAGGCCAGCATCTGGCGCAGCGCGCTCCACAGGCTGCCGACCTGGTGGAACATGTCGACGGCGGCGTCATGGACGACGAACTGGCCGTCGATCCGGGCCACGTGAACCAGCACGTCCTGATTGGCGTCGGTCACCACGTACCAGGGATCGCCGGAATCGGTCTGGCCGAAGATGGCGTCGATCTCGCCATAGCTCTTTTCGAGATGCTGGGTGAGCAGCAGCAACAGGCCCCGCTCGCTGGCGGTCCAGTCTCCGGCCGGGGGCCGGGGCGCGAAGGCGAGGACTTCACCCATCGCGGCGCTCGTCAGCCTTGCGCCGCCCGCTCAACGACGACCGGCGCGTCCGCGTCGGCGGCGCCTTCGAACAGCAGTCGGTGAAGCTCGGGCTCATAATAGCGCAGCAGAGTACGGGCGAATTGGCTTGGATCCAGGCCGAGGCTTTCAGCCCAGACGGCCTGGGCCTCGATCGGCACGCGCCCCAGGCCGTTCTCAACCTGGGATACAAACGTGTAGTAGCGCAGTCCGGTCCGCTCGGCCAGTTCCGCCTGGGTCAGGCCGGCGGACTCGCGCGCGGTCTTCAACCAACGCCCAGCTTCGCGTCGGAGGGACTTGGTCAGCGCCGCCTTGGCGGGATTCATCGCCGTTCGTGACATCGCAAAGCCGTTTCAGCGCTCCCCAGCGAGCGCTCCCTAGTTGTTACACATTGCATAAAAACGCAACAACCTGTTGCGATGGACGCTCAGCCTCTTGCGGGATGCTTATCCAGCGACTACAGTTTTAACGCAACTATTTTGAACGCAGTGAGCGCATGTACATCGCCATTGATCCCGAACACGCCCGCGCCGCCTCATCGAAGGCGCGTCCGCGCGTGTCGGTCATCATGGTGGTGTACATGACCGGTCCCGCGCTGATGGAAAGCGTCCGACGCGTGCTGGCCGACCCCGCCGCGGACGAGTTCGTCATCGTCGACAACGGCTCGTCGCTGGCGGACGCGGCCTGGCTGCGCGAGCTGGCCCGGCGCGAGCCACGCGTGCGGCTGCTGCAAGGCCTGGGCAACATCGGCTTCGCCCGCGCGGCCAACCTCGGCGCGACCAGCGCCAAGGGCGACGCCCTGGTCTTCCTCAATCCCGACGCCTTCCTGACCCCCGGGGCCATCGCGGCGCTGCTGGACGCCGCCCGCGACCGGCCCTCGCCGTGCGTGATCGGCGCCCGGGTCTTCAACACCGACGGAACCGAACAGCGGGGCGCGCGGCGCGGCGAGATCACGCCCGTCACGACCCTGCTTAGCCTCTCGAAGCTCAGCGCCTTACTGCCCCCGCTGCGCCGCTTCGAGATCCACCGGGAGGGTGAGCCCCCGCCGCCCTACCCGGTGGACACCCCTACGATCTCCGGGGCCTGCTTCCATATGTCGGCGGCGGACTTCCAGACGCTGGGCGGCTTCGACGAGGGCTATTTCCTGCACGTCGAGGACATCGACCTATGCTGGCGGGCGCGGCGCCAGGGCGGCAGCGTGCTGTTCCAGCCCAACGCCCACATCGTCCACGTCGGCTCCACCAGCCGCGAGAGCCCGCTCGTGATCGAATGGCACAAGGGCCGAGGGCTGGTGCGCTACTTCCTCAAGCGCGCGGATCGGAAACGGCGCAAGGCGCTGGCCCTGGCGCTGGCCCCGTTGATCCTGTTCACCGCCGTCGCTCGTCCGCTGTTGCGCCAGCTGCGGCGCGGCCGGATGGGTCGCCCGGCCGAACGCCTGCGGCCAGCCTTGGCGGAAAGGTCGATCTCCGGCGCCCCTTCGGCGTAATTTGCATTGTACTGAACGATCTTGACGCTTGCGCCAAATTCGAACGGTCGTAAGACTTCCCCACGGGTAAAGGGGAATATGTAGTGAGTCCGACGACCGACGCCGCCGCCTCCGTCGAAACCGAGGGCGCGGAGACCGAAGCCGCCACCAAGAACCTGGTGTTCGTCGCCGCCGAGCGTCTGTTCGCTTTGCACGGCTTCCAGAACGTGTCGGTGCGCGACATCACCGCCGCCGCCGGCGTCAACCTGGCCTCCGTGAACTATCACTTCGGCTCCAAGGACGCGTTGCTGTTCGAGATCTTCAAGCGGCGCACGGCCGAGCTCAACCGCGAGCGGGCCAAGATGCTGCACGAGGCCAACGACCGGAACGCCGGCGCGCCGCCGCTGCGCGAGATCCTGGCCGCCCTGCTGACCCCGCCCCTGCGCTGGCTGGCGCCCGAGCACGAGCGCCGCATCTCGCTGCAGTTCCTGATCCGCGCCCGCAGCGAGGGCACCGACGAGATCCGCCAGGTGCTGAAGACCGATGTCTCGCACCTGCGCCGCTTCTCCGACGCCCTGCTGCGCGCGCGCCCCGACCTGTCGCCGGAAGAAGTCTACTGGCGCCTGCACTTCACGCTGGGCATGCTGCACAACAACCGCTTCGCCGAGTTCGACCGGCTGAACGTGCTGTCGGAAGGCCAGACCAGCGAAGCCGACGTGTCCGCCCTGCTGGAGCGGATGCTCAACTTCGCCGAGGCCGGCTTCCGCGCCTAAGCGTTCCGCGGGAACCCAAGTCTCGGTCGTGCTTTTGGGTTCGACATGGGACGGCTGCGCATCCTGCACGAGACGCGGTACTACTACGAACGACCGGTGAGCTTTGGCCCTCAGCGGCTGATGATCCGGCCGCGCGACAGTCACGCCCTGCGCATCGTCGAGGCGTCGCTGCGCCTGTTCCCGCCGGGCGACACCCGCTGGAGCTATGACGCCAACGGCAATTGCATTTGCCTGTTCCAGCCGAACGGCAAGGCCGACGCCATGCGGGTGGCCAGCGAGCTTGTCATCGACCGTTATCCCGCGCCCTTGGTCCCCCAGCGGATCGAAAACCCCGACACCCTGACGCCGATCGTCTATTCGCGCGAGGACCGCGCGACGCTGGAGCCGTTCATCGCCCCGGTGACCGACGATCCCGACGCGGTGCTGCTGCGCTGGCTGCGCGGCCTGGCCAGCCACAAGGACGAACCGGCGCTGGCCTTCCTGCTGCGGGTCAACGACCTGATCCACAAGCAGTTCGACTATCAGAGCCGCGAGGAAAAAGGCGTCCAGACGCCGGTCGAGACGCTGCGCAAGCGTAGCGGCGCTTGCCGCGATCTGGCCTGGCTGATGGTCGAGGGTTTGCGTCGCCTGGGCTACGCCGCCCTATTCGCCACCGGCTACATCCACTCCCCCAACGCCCAGATCCGCGGCGCGGGCGCGACCCACGCCTGGTGCGAGGTCTTCCTGCCGGACCTCGGCTGGCTGGAGTTCGATCCGACCAATGGCCTGGCCGAGTCGCCGGACCTGATCCGCGTGGCCGCGACGCGGACCCCGGCCCAGGCTCTGCCGGTCTCGGGCGCGATCATCGGCGACCCGGGCGAGTCGCGCCTGCAAGTCTCTGTGGACGTGCGACTCATCGATGAAATCGGGCGCGCGGCGTGATAAAGGTTAACGGCATGTGGGAGAAAACGTCATGACCAGCGGTTTTCAGAACCAGAACCCGATGACCAATGTCTGCTTCCCCAAGGCCGAGCCCAAGCCTCAGCACGGCCAGACGCCGGACAAGGCCTGCGTGAAGCTGAAGGAAAAACGCACCTTCGAGCCCCGCCCCGGCCACTGAGGCCTCCGGGTCTCTGGACCCCTGTCGCGCACGGGCGTAACACGCCCGCGTGTCCGATCCCTCCACACAGCCTGACGCGTCAGAGTCCGCGACGTCTCCGCTGTCGACCCGACTGGTCTCGATCGCCGTCGCCAGCGCGCTCTTGATGGAGTTCATCGACTCCACCGCGCTGTCCACCGCCCTCCCCACCCTGGCCCGCGCCTTTTCGGTGGACCCGATCCACCTGAAGCTGGCGCTCACCTCCTACATTCTCGCCCTGGCCGTCTTCACCCCCGCCAGCGGCTGGGCGGCCGAGCGTTTCGGCGCGCGGCGGGTGTTCCTGTCGGCCATGGCGGTGTTCCTGCTGGGCTCGGCGCTGTGCGGCCTGTCGCGCAACCTGGAGACCCTGGTCGCCTCGCGCATCATCCAAGGGCTGGGCGGGGCGATGATGACGCCGGTGGCGCGGCTGATCGTGGTCGGCGCCACGCCCAAGGCGCGCCTGTTGTCGGCCATGGGCTGGTTCACCATGCCCGCCCTGGTCGGTCCCCTGATCGGCCCGCCGATCGCCGGCCTGGTGCTGAGCGTCGCCGAGTGGCCCTGGATCTTCTACATCAACCTGCCGATCGGCCTGCTCGGCGCGATCGCGGTCATGCGGTTCGTGCCGCGAAGCGAGCCCCAACGGGACCTCGGGCGGTTCGACACCCTCGGCTTCGCGCTTTCCGCCGCGGCGATCAGCGGTCTGGTCGTGGTGGCCGAGACCTCGGGCGTCGGCCTGCTGCCCGCCTGGGTCCAGATCGCCCTGCTGGCGGTCTCACTCGCCTGCGGTCTCATCTATCTGAAGATCTGCCGGCGCACCGGCCGGCCGATCCTGGACCTGTCGCTGCTGCGCTATCCGACCTATCGGGCCAGCCTGCTGGGCGGCACGCTGGTGCGGCTAGGCATCGGCGCCAGCCCGTTCCTGATGCCCCTGCTGCTGCAGGTCGCCCTCGGGTGGAGTCCGCTAAAGGCCAGCTTCGTCACCCTGGCGACGGGCGTCGGCGTGCTGATCGCGCGTCCGTTCGCGGCCGCCGGCCTGCGTCGGTTCGGCTTCCGGACCTCGCTGGCGGTGTTCGTCACGCTCACCGGGCTGTTCACCGCCGCGCCGGGCTTCTTCACGCCCGAGACGCCGATGGTGGTGATGATGACGGCCCTGCTGCTGGGCGGCTTCTGCCGCTCCAACCAGTTCATCGCCGCCAACACCATCGCCTATGCCGACGTGCCCGACACCAAGACGGCCGCCGCCTCGACCCTGTCGGCCGTGACCCAGCAGGTCGGCCTGGCGCTGGGCGTCAGCTTCGGCGGCGTGATGCTGCACGTGGCGCGCGGCGCCGGCGGCGCCCTGACGCCGGACCGGTTCGTCCTGCCGTTCATGGCGATCGGCCTGGTGACCCTGCTGGCCCTGCCCGTCTACCTGGCGCTGGACAAGGACGCCGGCGCGACGATCAGCGGCCGGGCCAAGTCGACCTAAGCCTTTCGGCGACGTCCGCCGCGCGAATGGCCTGCCGTCATCGGGTCGGGCTTCACAGGCGGAACCCAACCCTCGGGCTTGCGCGGCACGGGCTGGTCGGTGCCCAGGCCCATGCGCCCCGGAACCTGGCGCTTGAAGTAGGACGCCTGGGGCGGGTCTTCGACATCGCGCACCAGGGCACTGTGCTGGATGGAGAGGATATGGTCGCGCAGCTTGGCCGCCGTCTCGAAGTCGTCGGCGGCGACCGCCTCTTCCAACTGCGTCTTCAGCTCGTCGAGGTGGGACATCGCGTTCTCCAGGGACAGCTCCGTCCCCGAAGAACGCATGAGGTCCGGTTTAGGCGCGGGCCGCGGCAATGCGGGCGCGGGCGATCTCGTCGGCGACCAGGTTGGCCGGACGCTTCTCGGCGATCGACTGGTCGATCACCTCGGCCAGGGTCTGGGCCAGGCGATCGAGCTTGGCGGCGACCCAGTCGCCATCGAAGGCCGCGCCGGCTTCCAGGCCGCGGATTTCGGCGGCCACATTGATGATGCCGCCGCCATTGATCACGTAGTCCGGGGCGTAGAGCAGGCCGCGCTCGAACACGGCCTGGCCGATCGTCGCGTCGGCCAGCTGGTTGTTGGCCGCGCCAGCGATGATCCTGGCCTTCAGGCGCGGCAGGGTCGCGGCCGAGATCGCGCCGCCCAGGGCGCAAGGGGCGAAGACGTCCGCCTCGACGTCGAAGATGGCGTCGGTCGGCACGATCTGGGCGCCGGTCTTGGCGGCGACGGCCTCGAGGGCCGCTTGATTGACGTCGGCGATGGTCAGGCGCGCGCCGGCGGCGTGCAGCTTCTCGGCCAGATAGCCGCCGACATGGCCGACGCCCTGGATGGCGACGTGGACGCCGTTGAGGTCGCGGTTCAGCGCCCGCTCGACGCACAGGCGCACGCCTCGGAACACCCCCTCGGCGGTGACCGGCGACGGGTCGCCCGAGGCGGCGGCGTGGCCTTCGAGGCCGGCGACGAAGCGGGTGGTCTTGCGGGTGCTTTCCAGATCGGCCGGCGAGACGCCGACGTCCTCGGCGGTCCAGTACTTGCCATTCAGGCTGTCGACGGCGCGGCCGAAGGCCTCGAACAGTTCCGGCGTCTTCTGGCTACGGCTGTCGCCGATGATCACGGCCTTGCCGCCGCCGAGGTCCAGCTCGGCCATGGCGTTCTTGTAGGACATGCCGCGCGACAGGCGCAGGGCGTCGGTGATCGCCGCGTCGGCGCTGGAATAGTCCCACATGCGGCAGCCGCCGGCGGCCGGGCCGCGGGCGGTGGAGTGGATCGCGATGATCGACTTCAGACCGGTTTTTTCGTCGAAGAAAGCGTGGACGCCTTCGTGTCCCTCGAAATCGGGGGAATCGAACAAGGTCATGCCGTCGGTCTCACGTCAGCCAGAATGAATGTGGCGCGGGGTTTACGCCCCCTCGCCGCGCCGAACAACCCTCAAGGCTGGCGACGCGGTATCTTGCGCTTACCGGGCTTGGGCGGGTCGAGGGCGGTCATGGCTTCGACCGAACGCGGAATGGCCGGCGCGCCCGACGGCGGCCACGAGGCCGTCGGGCCGCGCAGGAACGCCTCGGCGTCGGCCCAGACGCGCTCGGCCTGCCGGTCGACCAGCAGCAGGTGGTAGCCGTTGGCGTAGTAGGCCGTCCGCGCGTCCTCGGGCAGCCGCTGGACCGCCTCGACCGTCGGCTCGCGCGGAATGATCTGGTCGCGCGCGCCATAGAACCAGGCGGTGGGAACGCGGAGGCCGTCCGTCGAGCGCCAGGCGTGCTCCATCAAGCCCACGAGACCATAGATCGCGTCCGAGCGGGCGCCCCAGATCATCAGCGGATCGCGGCCCATCCGGCGCAGCTCGTCGATATTGTCGCTGGCCATGATGTTGCGCGCCAGCCAATCCGGCGGCTTGACGACCCACTCGCCCATCAGGTGGGCCGTGGCCCACAGGCCGACGCGGTTGGGCAGCGGCTGGCTCGACCAGCCCCAGACCGCCGGGGCGAACAGCATCAGCTTGTCGACCGGCGGCGGATCGTTCGAGGCCATGGCGCAGATGGCGAGGCCGCCGCCCATGCTGATCCCCGCCAGGGCGACCTTGGCGGCGGGATGGCGCTCGCGCACCGCCGCCACCAGCGCTCGCACGTCCTCCAGCACCAGATCCGTCGGCGCCCAGACCCCGCGCTCGGGCGAGCGGCCGAAGCCTCGGACGTCCAGGGCGTAGGTCGCGATCCCCCGCTGCGCCCACCAGGCCGCGGCCAGGTGATAGGCGTTGGCGTAGTCGTTCATGCCGTGCAGGCCCACGACCACCCAATCCGGTTCTCTGGCCGGCTCGCCCGCCGGCAGCCAGCGCATCAGGCCCAGCCGCGCACCGTCAAAGCTGACGAAGGCGTCGTTCAGCAGCCCCGGCCCGCGAAAGCCCAGGGCCGCGACATCTGGCCTCTGCGCCAGCGGCGCGCAGGCGGTCAGGCCCAGGGCGGAGACCGAGAGGATCAGGGCGCGGCGATTCATGACCCGAGGATTTCCCCGATCCTCTGGCGAAGATAGGGCGTCACCTCGGCCTCGAACCACGGATTGCGCTTCAGCCAGGCGGTGTTGCGCCAGGACGGGTGCGGCAGGGGCAGGACGTTCGGTCCGAACTCGCGCCAGCGGGCGATGGTCTCGGTCATGGTCTTGCTGGTCCGTCCCGGCAGCGCCCAGTCCTGAGCGTAGGACCCGACCAGGAGGGTCAGCTCGACGTTCGGCAACTGCTCCAAAAGGCGCGTTCGCCAGCTCGCCGCGCAGCGCGGCGGCGGGGGGTAGTCGCCGCCCTTGGGATTGGTGCCGGGAAAGCAGAAGGCCATGGCCGCGACGCCGATCTCGGGGCGGCCGTAGAAGGTCTCTCGATCGACGCCCATCCACTGGCGCAGGCGATCGCCCGAGCGGTCGTTGAACGGCAGGCCGGTCTCATGGACCAGCCTTCCGGGCGCCTGGCCGGCGATCAGGATGCGGGTCTCCTCTCGGACTCGCGTCACCGGCCGAGGCGTGTGCGGCAGGTAAGGCGCGCAGGCCCGGCAGGCGGCGATCTCGGAAAGGAGCGCGTCGAGCGACATGTCGCCAATCTAGGAACGCGGTCCCCTCCTCCCAAGCCTAGTCCTCGTCGCCTCCGGCCTCGTCCTCGAACGAGGTCGGATCGCCCTCCATGCGCAGGCGGATGCGGTAGACGCCGCGGAATTTCTCGGGATTGGTCGGCTTGTTGTGGCGCAGGATCACGACCTTGCCCTCGCGGGCCAGCTCGATGGCGTTGGTGCGCACGTGGCCCAGGATCTGCTGCCAGCGCTCGGGCTGGATGGCCTTGGCGACGTTCATCGGGTCGATCGACTTGCCCGGCGGCAGCGCGGCCAGCTGGGACAGGATCGTGTCTTGGATCGGGGAGGTCATGGGCGCTCCCATGCCACGGATTGTCAGCAGAGGCGAGACCGGCGCTTGCGCTCGCCGCCGGCTGCTTCTAGCTGATCCTCAAAAGAAACGGAGGGGATCGCCATGGACGGCGGCAATGAAGTCATCGGCGGGCCGCGCCTGATCGAGACGGGCGACTGGGCGGGCTGGCGGACGTGGTCGGGTCTCGACCCCTTCGAGGACCAGTCCGGCCCCTTCTATTTCCGCGAGGGCGAGGACGGTCGCGTCACCACCGCGTTCCGCGCCGAGACCAAGCACATGAACGGCGGCGGCTTCATGCACGGTGGCTGCATGATGACCTTCGCCGACTTCTCGCTGTTCGCGATCGCCTGGAAAGAGCTGGCCGACAGCCGCGCCGTGACCGTCAGCCTGAACGGCGAGTTCGTCGGCCCGGCCCGCCCCGGCGATTTGGTGACGGGCTCGGGCGAGGTGGTGCGGGCCGGCGGCTCGCTGCTGTTCGTGCGCGGCCTGATCTCGACCGGGACCGGCCCGATGCTGAACTTCTCGGGCGTGATCAAGAAGATCCGGGCGCGGTGAGAAGATGCTCCCCCGCGATGCGGGGGAGCTGTCACGGAGTGACTGAGGGGGCAAACTGGGCGAACACCGCGTGAGCCCCCTCCGGCCCTCTGGGCCACCTCGTGTGATGGAGATGAGCTAGCGTGAGGAGCGGCCGGTCGAGGCGCTGATCACGCATCGGCCGGCCGCCGCACGATCGAGGCCGTCGCCACCTTGGTTGGAACCCGTGGGGGAGCT
>Ga0247725_1001490_pt1 | contig 11750 bp, 14 predicted proteins | sample OKSTACKMCFT3sol_FD_183021 | JGI IMG/M metagenome (GOLD analysis project Ga0247725, IMG submission 183021) | Subsurface sediment microbial communities from gas well in Oklahoma, United States - OK STACK MC-FT3-sol | ecosystem: Environmental > Terrestrial > Deep subsurface > Rock core/Sediment... | reverse complement strand
TGGGTCCTGGAGGCCGCTTACCCCCTCTGAGCCCCATTCGCCCGGCATCGGCGCACTCCCCCAACAGAGGAGAGCGACAACATGCCCTTGATGAACGCCCAGCAGCTGCGTGCGGAGATCGCGCGGCTGACCATGGCCATGCGCGAAGAAGGCGCACGGCCCAATCCGGACAAGGCCAAGATCCAGATCTGGAGCCTGCGACGGCAAAGCCTCCAGGAACGTCTGTGGACGATCGAACTGAACGCCGCCACCGCGCGGTGGGCCTGAGATCATGGCCAAGGCCGTCAATGATAACGACAACGAGGAAAAGCTCATGAACAACGCCCTGCGCAAGGCGCTCGCGCCGACCGACGTCTGGACGCCGCGCCAGCTGGAGCAGCTCGACGCCGTGGTGGCGGCCTGCGCCCTGATCGCCCACGCCGATGGCGAGGTCTCGACCGAGGAGCGGGGGCGGATGCTGGACCGCATTCGCGGCCAGGCGGGGCTGATCCCGTTCGGCGTCGATGACGTGCTCGAAGCCTTCGAGGCCCTGGACGCCCGGTTCGAGACGCGCCCGGAGGAGGCGCGGGCGGAGGCGGAGATGATGATCCGCCAGCTCAAGGGACGAGCGGAGGCCGTGGAGGTCGCCGCCGCGGCGGTGGCGGTGTCGATCGCCGACGGCGGGCTTGAGGCCGAAGAGCGCCAGGTCATCCTCGACATCTGCGCGTGGCTCGGCGTCGCGCCGGCCCGGTTCGACCTGTCGCACTAGACCCGTAAGCAGCCGCCAGGCTTGACCCGACGCAACCGCCTGGGTCCTCCTTTGGTCGAATTCGATCAAGGGTGCGACCATGGCTCGGTTGAAGGCGCACGTCGAGCATCACGCGGTGTCGCGGATCGGCTGGCTGCGCGCGGCCGTCCTGGGCGCGAATGACGGCATCGTGTCGACGGCGGCGCTCGTCGTCGGCGTCGCGGCGGCGGAGACCACGCGCGGCGCGGTCCTGCTGGCCGCCGGCGCGGGCCTGGTCGCCGGCGCGATGTCGATGGCGGCGGGCGAGTATGTCTCGGTCAGCTCGCAGGCCGACAGCGAGGCCGCCGACTTGGCCCGCGAACGCCAGGAGTTGGCGACCAGACCGGAAGAAGAGCTGGACGAGATGACCGCGATCTATGTCTCCCGCGGCCTGACGCCGGACCTCGCCCGTCAAGTCGCCATGCAGCTGAACGCGGGCGATGCGCTGGCCGCCCATGCGCGCGACGAACTGGGCATTTCCGAGCACCTGACCGCTCGGCCGGTCCAGGCCGCCCTGACCTCGGCGGCGACCTTCGCCTTGGGCGCGGCCATGCCGCTGGCGGTCACCGCGATCGCGCCCCTTCAGGTGATGATCCCGGTCGTCACGGCGGCCACCCTGGCGGCGCTGGCCGTGCTGGGCTGGCTCGGCGCCTGGGCAGGCGGCGCGCCGCCGCTGAAATCGGTGATCCGGGTGACCTTCTGGGGCGTCCTGGCGCTGGCGGCCACCGCCTTGATCGGCAAGGCGTTCGGCGCGGTGGTCTAAACCGGCAAGGGCCGCGGCTTGCGGTGCTCGTCGATGGCCACGAAGGTGAAGACTCCTTCGGTCACCTTGTGCGCCTGCTCCCCGTCCCGGCGGCGACGCCACGCCTCGACGGCGACCTTGAGAGAGGTGCGGCCCGTGTGGATCACCTTGGCGAACAGGCTGACCTCGTCGCCGACGAAGACCGGGCTGATGAAGGTCATGCCGTCGATGGCGATGGTGGCGCAGCGGCCCGCGGCGCGGTGGAACGCGATCGAGGCCGCGGCCAAGTCCATCTGGGACAGCAGCCAACCGCCGAAGATGTCGCCTTCGGGATTGGTGTCGGACGGCATGGCGATGGCGCGCAGGACCGGCGCCTCGCTTGGCCACTCGGCCTTCTCCCAGGCCTTGGCGAGGGTCTCGGCCCGCTGGCCCGGCGGCACGCTGTCGTCCACGGCTTAGTGGCCGCCAGCGCCTTCGTAGACGCCCGGCGCGAGTTGCTCGTCCTCGTCGCCTTCGGCCGTCGCCGCGACGAAGCGACGATCGCAGTAGGGGCAGTCGACGAAGCCGGCCGCGCCCATCTCAAGCCAGACGCGCGGATGGCCCAGGGCCCCGCCGACGCCATCGCAGGCGATGCGGTGCGAGCGAACCATGATCGTCTCCGGCGCGGGACCGGCGATCGCCGCCGGGTCCATGGCGGTCGGAACGGTCGCGTTGGCGGTCGGAGTCTTGGCCTTGGCCATCTTGGGAGTCCTCGAATTCGGATCGCGGCCTTGGCGTCGCCGCGAACGAGGCATACCTATGCGACGCCGAAAGGCGCCGTCAATCGACGCGCGCCTCCGGGGGCCCTTCTCGCGGCGTTTCCGGCCTCGCCGTTTGCATTCTGGACGATCCATGGACCTGCCCGCCTACGCCATCGAAGCCGAAGGCCTCTACAAGACCTACGCCGCCACCAAGACCTCGCCCGAGAAGCGCGCGCTGAACGGCATCGACCTGAAGGTCCCGCGCGGCTCGATCTTTGGCCTCCTGGGCCCCAATGGCGCGGGCAAGTCGACCTTCATCAACATCCTGGCCGGCCTGGTCCGCAAGAGTTCGGGCACGGTGCGGATCTGGGGTCGCGACATCGACCAGCGCCCGCGTGACGCCCGCGCGGCCATCGGCGTGGTGCCGCAGGAACTGGCCGCCGACGTCTTCTTCACCCCACGCGAGTCCCTGGAGGTCCAGGCGGGCTTTTATGGCGTGCCCAAGCGCGAGCGCCGGACGGACGAGTTGCTGAACGCCCTGGGTCTCGGCGACAAGGCCGGCGCCTATGTCCGCCAACTGTCGGGCGGCATGAAGCGCCGCCTGATGGTCGCCAAGGCCATGGTCCACCAGCCGCCGGTGCTGATCCTCGACGAACCCACCGCCGGCGTGGACGTCGAGCTGCGCCGCCAGCTTTGGCAGTATGTGACGGGTCTGAACGAGCTCGGCGTCACCATCGTGCTGACCACCCACTACCTGGAAGAGGCCCAGGAGCTCTGCGACCAGATCGCGATCATCAATCGCGGCGAGGTGGTGGCCTGCGAGCCGACCGGGACCTTGCTGCGCCGGATGGACAGCCGCAACGTCGTGGTCACGCCGGAGCAGCCCGTGACGGCCGCGCCGGCCTTGGCGGGCTTCGACACCAAGCTGCGCGCGGGCGGAGCCTTCTCGGTCAGCTATCGCACCGGCCAGTCCAGCGTCGAACAGGTTCTGGCCGCGGTCCGCGCCAGCGGGTTGCTGATCAAGGACATCGCCACCGAGGATCCGGACCTCGAGGATGTCTTCGTCGCCCTGACCTATGGCGATCCGAACGCGGCCGACCCGACCAAGGACTAGTCAGCTCATCCCACGCCCAGTCAGCGGCGACAAACGCGCTTGCCAGGCTCGCCGCAGCGCGCCAGCTTCGCCGCGATTTGCGCGTGAGGGGTATGACAATGCGGCTTCTGGGACTTGTTGTGGCGCTATGCCTGGGTCTTTCGACCTTGGCCCAGGCGCAAGAGGCCAAGCCCATCCCCGTCAAGGTCGTGGTGCTGACGACCTTCGAGATCGGCGAGGTGACCGGCGACCGGCCCGGCGAGTTCCAGCCGTGGGTCGAGGGCCTGCCGCTGAAGGAGACCATCCCCGTCCCCGGCCTGCGCCACGCGGCCCGCTGGTCGCCCGAGACCGGCGTGCTGGGCGTGATGACCGACATGCGCGCGCGGGCGCGGGAAAGCGTCGCCGCCCTGATCCTTTCCAAGCAGTTCGATTTCTCCAAGACCTACTGGATCGTGGCGGGCATCGCCGGCGTCGACCCCAAGGCGGCGTCGATCGGCAGCGCCGCCTGGGCGCGCTACGTCGTGGACGCCGATCCCATTTACGAGGTCGACGATCGCGAGATCCCGGCTGACTGGCCCTACGGTCTCTATTCGCTGGAAACCGACAAACCCAATGTGAAGGGCTCGGCGGAAGGTTCGTCGGGCATGGTCTGGGCGCTGAACTGGCGGCTCGTGGACTGGGCGTATGGCCTGACCGTGAAAACGCCTATCCCCGACAGCCCGGCCTTGGCGGGCCTGCGCGCGCCCTACGCCAGCGACGGCAACGCCGCCAAGCCGCCTTTCGTCCTGAAGGGCGAGGCGCTGGGGGCCACTCGCTTCTGGCACGGCGCGCGTCGCACTCAATGGGCCGAGGACTGGGTCCGCCTTTGGACCGACGGCGCGGGGACCTTCACGATGACCGACTGCGAGGACCAGGGCATCATGGACGTGCTCGACCTCTATGCGAAGGCCGGCAAGGTCGACTTCTCGCGTGTCCTGGTGCTGCGGACGGCCAGCAACTACTCGCGCGCGCCGACAGGCGCTCCGGAGTTCCCGCGCGCCTTCCACGGCGAGGGCGCGCAGGCCGCGTTCGACTCGGCCTACCGTGTGGGCTCGGTCGTGGTGCGCGAGCTGACAAGCCACTGGGATCGCTACGAAACCAATACGCCCAGCGCGGCGTCCGTTGGGGGACGGTGAAATGATCGAACGGATGTTCAAGCTGTCGGCTCAAGGAACCTCGGTGCGCACCGAGGTGCTGGCCGGTTTCACCACCTTCCTGACCATGGCCTACATCGTGATCGTCAATCCGACGATCCTGGGCCAGGCGGGCATGCCGATCGCGGCCGTGGCGGCGGCCACCTGCCTCGCCGCCGGCTTCGGCAGCATCCTGATGGGCCTGATCGCCAACTATCCGATCGCCCTGGCGCCCGGGATGGGGCTCAACGCCTATTTCACCTTCACCGTGGTCAAGGGCATGGGCCTGCCTTGGGAGACGGCGTTGGGCTGCGTCTTTCTGTCCGGCGTGGCCTTCTTGGTTCTCACCGTCGCGGGCATTCGGCAGTTGATCGTCGGCGCCATTCCGCGCCCGCTGTTCTCGGCCGTCGCCGCCGGCGTGGGCCTGTTCATCGCCTTCATCGGCCTCAAGGAAGCCGGCGTCATCGTCGCCGATCCGGCCACGACCGTAGCGCTCGGCGACCTCACCAAGCCCAACGCCGCCCTCGCCATCCTGGGCCTTCTCGTCATGGGCGGCCTGATGGTCTGGCGGGTGAAGGGCGCGATCCTGATCGGCATCCTGGTCGCCGCCGTCGCGGGCTGGGCCCTGGGCCTCGCCAAGATCGTTCCCGGCGAGTACGGCCTGGCGGCTCTGACGGCCACGGCCTTCAAGCTAGACGTCCCCGCGGCGCTGCACCTGAACAGCGGCATGGGCATGGCGCTGGCCGAGGTGATCTTCGTCTTCCTGTTCGTCGACCTGTTCGACAATGTCGGGACCCTGGTCGCGGTGACCAAGAAAGCCGGCCTCGTCCAGCCGGACGGGACGATTCCGCGCCTCAACCGCATCCTGACCGCCGACTCGATCGCGACCATTGGCGGCTCCCTGGCCGGCACCTCGACCGTGGTCAGCTATATCGAGAGCGCCTCCGGCGTCGCCGCCGGCGGCCGCACGGGCCTGACGGCGGTCGTGGTCGGCGTGCTCTTCCTGGTCACCCTGTTCTTCGCGCCCTGGGTCCAGGCGATCCCCGCCGCAGCCACGGCGCCGGCCCTGATCATCGTCGGCTCGATGATGGTCGGCGCGCTGGTCGACGTGGACTGGGAGGATCCCGGCGTCGCGATCCCGGCGTTCCTGACCGTGATCGCCATTCCCCTGACCTTTTCGATCGCCAACGGCCTGGCCTTCGGCATCACCGCCTATGCCGGGCTGAAGCTGGTCCGAGGGCAGGCAAAGAAAAGCGACTGGCTGCTGTTCGTGCTGGCGGCCCTGTTCGTCGCCCGCTTCATCTACATGGGGGCGGCGTAGGCCGCTCCCCGCAAGACCGTTTGCGCCCCGGCCGCCTTTCGGCTAAGACCCGCTTCCCGCAAGGGATGCACCCGTAGCTCAGCTGGATAGAGCGTTGCCCTCCGAAGGCAAAGGTCACACGTTCGAATCGTGTCGGGTGCGCCAGTTTCCGCTCAAGCCGTGAACGCCGAGAACCGCCGCTTCTCCGACTGCTGAAGCGACCAGGGTTCTCCGCAAGTCAGTCCAGTCTTCCACGACGCGGGGCTCGCTTCCGCGACGGCCTTTATGCGCAAAGCGCACCGTGGAAGTCCGCGCCCGTGGCCGCGCGAGCCAGTCCTAGCCCAGATACTTCAACAGGCTCGACGAGGAGAGCGTGCTGATGGTCGCGTACAGAGCCTCCAATTGCGTCTGGTAGTTGGTGACCAGCACGGCGGCCTGGGCCAGGTCGGCGTCCTTGAGCCGCGACGCTAGGTCGTCCAGCGTGTCGATCTTGCTCTCGTTGCGGCTGATCAGGCTGGACAGCTGGTCGGCCTGGACACCTAGCCCCTCCTGGATCGAGCCGACGCCCGAGACGGCTTGACCGACGAGATCGAAGGCGGCCGACAGCGTATCCGCGTCGTCCGGGGCGGCGATCACCATGGAGAGCGCTCGCGCCAACTGCTCGAAGCCGCTGGCCTCGGCGGTGACCGATAGCGAGACTTTCGAGCCGTCCACGCCGGCGAACGTCCGCGTAGCCGATGCGCCTTGGTAGTAGCCGGTGTCGCCCGCCGTGGTCGGATCATAGTCGGCGGCCGAGAAATCGACCGGCGCGGCGTCGACGGCTTCGCCGCCGAACAGATAGACGCCGCCAACCTGGCCGTTCAGTTGGGTCCGCAAATCTTCAAGCCAGGCGCGCGCGTAGGAGGCCAGGCTGCCCGCGTCCAGGCTGGCTCCGCTGATCTGGGCGGCGAGCTGGGACTTGATGGTGTTGGCGAGGTCGGCGATGTCGCCCACCGCCGCGTAGGCCAACTGGACATAGGCCGAGGCCGTCTTCGCGGCGGCGTTGTCGGCGGCTAGCCGCGTCGATTGACTGGAGAGCCGCAGCAGCTGGGCGACGTCCGTTCCCAGCCCGCCGAACGCCGTCGACTTCAGTCCGGTGGCCTCCCGCGTCTGCTGGTCGGCCAGCTTGGCCTGGGTGCGCAGACTGGCGGCGATTAGGGCGTTCGAATGCGCGAATGTGCCGATCCGGGTGATCATCGCCGCGCCTCAGTTGACCATGTTCATCAGGACGTCGAACAGGTCCTGGACCATCGAGGTCAGCTGGGCGTTGGCTTGGTAGACCTGCTGATAGGTCTCGAGCTTCGCGAGCTCCTCGTCGAGATTGACGGCGGTGAGGTTGGCCAGACGATCGACCGCGGCGTCATAGGCGTCGGCGGACGCCTGGGCCTGGCTCGCCGCGTCGGAAATCGTGGTCGCGGCCGTCGAGACGAACGCGGCGGCGTAGGTCAGGAGGCTGGACTGGCCCGCCGCCAGATTGCCCGCCGCCGTGAAGCTGGTCGAGGTCGACAGCGCCGAGGCGATCGCGCTTACGGCGCCCGTTCCGCCCGAGGCCACGGCGACCTGGCCGACCGCCAGGACGCTCGTGGCGTCCATCGTGGCGGTGGGGAACCTGGACGCGTCGCTCGTCAGCGAAGAGGACACGGCGATGTCGACCGCCGAGTCGCCGGAAAAGACGTCGTTGAAGCCGAAGGCGGCGGAAAAGCCCTCGCCGCCAATCGAGGCGTCGATGTCGGCCAAGGCCACGCCGTTGCTCGAGGCGGCGGCGATGGTCAGCTTGCCGTCCGAGATCGAGGCGCTCAGTCCACCGATGGAATTGAGCCCGGCGATCAGGTCGTCGATCGTGGCGTATGACGACAGGTCGATATCCTGGGTCGAGATCACCGCGCCGCTGGCGTTGGTCACCGCCACGCGCACGGATCCGGTCGCGCTGAGGACGTCGGCTCCCGACACCGTCACGGCGCTGGTCAGGTTGTTGGGCGGCGGGCTGGCCGAGCCAGTGTTGGCGGCGGTGTTGACCTGGGCGATCAGGGTCGAGGCCAGCTGGTCCAGGGCGTTCTGCTCGCCCACCAGGATGTCGTCGCGCAGCGAGACCAGGCCGCCCAGCTTGCCAGAGGTCAGCGAGGCCGTGATGTCCTTGCCGTTGACCGTCACGCCGGCGATCGCGCCCGGATAGACCGCATCGGCCGACAGGCTGCTCGAGGCGCTGTAGGACAGCTTCGCCACCGAGGCGCCCAGAAGCTGCTCGCCGCTGTCGGTATAGACCATCACGCGATTGTCCGACGTCGTGTAGGTCGACACCCCCATCAGCGACGACAGCGTGGTCACCGCGGCGGCGCGGCTGTCTTCCAGATCGCTGACGTCGCCGCCGGACGCGGTCGTGCTGACGATCTGGTCGTTGAGCGCCTTGATCGTGTCGAGCGCGCCGTTGATCGTATCGACCGTCTCGGCGATCTGAAGATTGGCCTGGCTCCGCAGCGACTGGATCTCGCCCGACAGCGACTGGATAGACGAGGTAAGGCTGGTCGCCGCCGACACGGCGGAGGCCTTGGTCGCGGCCGTGCTGGACGAGGCCAGGCCGGTCAGCGCCGTCTGGAAAGCGGTCAGCAGGCTGGAGACATCGTCGCCGCCGTCCACCGACCCCAGGCTGGCGTCGTAGGACTGGAGATAGGTGTCGATCACCGCGTCGCGCCCGTCGGCCGCCGCGGTCTTGTCGACGGCCTTGGACAGATAGGCGTCCGCCGCGCGGGTGACGGTCGCGCTCGAGACCGCCAGGGTCTGGGTCGTCGCGGTCGTCGTGACGGTCTTGCGGCTGTAGTTGGCGTTGTCGGCGTTGGCGACGTTCGTCTGCGAGACGGCGATCTGGTACTGCGCCGTCGTCAAGGCCGCGCCGGCCGAGGACAGGATCGACGTCAGCGACATGGCCGCTAGCGCTCCCCTCGCGCGGCGCGGCCGCCATAGCCGTCGATCGCGCGGAGGCCGCGGTTGATCGCGGTGAGCTGGGTGCGTTGAGCCTCCATCTCGCTCGCCACGCGCGACATTCGTCCGTCCAGCGCGCGCCGCACGTCGTCGAGGTTCGACAACATCAACAGCCGAGCGTCCCCCGACAGCCCATCCAGCGTCTGGGCGACGGCGCGGGCGACGGCGATCGCGTCCTCCACCGTTTCCACCACGGGAACGCCCCCTTGGGCCTCGCGCGAGGCCCGGGCCTTGGCGGCCAGTTTCTCGATCGTCTCCATGGCTAGCGCACGGCCTGGATCAGAGAGTCGAACATGTCACTGGCGCTGCTGACCACCTGGGAGGCGGCGGAATAGGCCTGCTGGGCGATGATCATCTTGTTGAACTCGGTGGCGATGTCGGTGGTCGAGCCTTCCAGGGCGCTCGCCACCAGCGAGCCCGCGCCGCCCTCGCCCGGCAGGTTCAGGTGAACCTGGCCCGCGGCGCTGTTCTCGTCATAGGTCGTGCCGGACACCAGGGTCAGGCCGTTGGGATTGCTGAAGGTCGCGATCGGGATCTGGTAGATCGCCAGGCTGATGCCGTTGTCGAAATTGGCGGTGACCAGGCCGTCGGAGTCGATGCTGATCCCCGACAGCTCGCCATACAGCGCGCCGTCCTGCTCGGTCTGGACGTCCTCGAGGCCGATGGTGGACGAGGTCGAGGCGTATTGCGTGACGCCGTCCGTGCCGCCGATCTCGCCGATGTCCAGGGTTATCGTGCTGTCGGCGGCGCCGCTGCTGAAGCCGTTGACCGTGAAGTCGAGGGCGGGCGTCACCGAGCCCAGCGAGCCGTCGGTGTTGAAGACGATAGTATAGGGGCCGCCGCTGATCGTCCCCGATTGGGTCGTCCCATCCGAGGTCAGCACCGGGTTCGAGAGGGTCAGCGACCAGGTATTGTCCGCGGTCTTCGTCCAGGTCTGGCCGACCGTGTGGCTGACGCCCAGCGAGTCGATCATCTGCATGCTGGTGGTCAGGGCCGCGCCCAACGCCGCGTCGGCGGGAACGTTGGCGCTCATCTCGATCTCGGTGGTCGCCTTGGCGGTGCCGCCGATCGAGGACAGGTTAATGGCCGACAGACCCGTCAGGTCATTGGTGTTCGAGGCCAGCACGTTGCCGTCGGCGTCCGTCGGCCAGCCCATCAGGTAGAAGCCTTCGGTATTGATCAGATAGCCGTCGGCGTTGGTCTCGAAGCTGCCGTTGCGCGTGTACATGTCCTCCGAGGCGGCGGCGGTCGGATCGCTGGTCACGACAAAGAACCCGGCGTCCTGGATGGCGACGTTGGTGGCGACGCTGGTCGAGGTGACGGTCCCCTGGACCGACATGGCCTGGCTCGACTTGGCGGTGACCGCGCTGGTCGAGGTGGACGAGCCTTTCCCGCCGCTGACCAGGGCCTGGAAGTAGACGTCGGTGGTCTTGTAGGCCGTGGTCGACGAGTTGGCGATGTTCTCGGAAATGGCTGAGAGGGCCCGGCTCTGGGCGGTGAGGCCCGAGACGGCGGTCGAAAGGGCGGCTGAGAGCGACATGGATCAGCTCTCCGAGGCCAGCAGCGAGACCTGGGTCAGCACGTTCGACATCGTGTCCGACATGGTCGTCAGAGTGTCGTTCATGCTGATCTGCTGCTCGAGCTGGGAATAGGTCGCCAGCTGGCTGGTGAACTCGGTGGGATCGCTGGGATCCAGCGGGTTCTGGTTCTCCAGCTGGGTCATCAGCAGCTTCAGGAAATCGGTCGTGCCCAGCTTCAGCGAGCTGGACGAGGACGACGTCGCGCTGGTCGTCGTCGCGGCGCTGGTCGCGGAGGTGATGGCGGTCATCGGAGGCCTCGAGGGTTCCAGAGGTGCGACGCCTTGCCGGCGCCGATGACCTTTTGAACGGAGGCTCCCCGTCGGATGGGGCGCGGAAATTTTCGAAAAATCGCCGTCGAAAAAACACCGCCCCATTCGCGCGGCGCGCGCCGTTCAAATCGTGAAGCCCGTCCGCGAAGAACCGTGGCCGATGCTTCCCGGTCGGGACTTTCCCCGCCCGGCTTCCGAAGAGAAGCGGATTAGAAAATGCCTGTTATCTCGACCAACACGGCGGCCAACACCGCCCTGCGCTATCTGAACAACAATTCGGCGGCGCAGAGCGAATCCCTGGCCAAGCTGTCGAGCGGCTCGCGGATCGTGAGCGCGAAGGACGACGCCTCCGGCCTCGCCATCGCCACGTCCATGAACGCCGACATCACCGTGCTCAACCAAGCGGCCACCAACGTCACCAGCGGCGCCTCGGTGCTGAACACGGCCGATGGCGCGCTGTCCAACATCGCCGACATCCTGCAGCGGATGAACTCCCTGACGGCCCAGGCCCAGTCAGGAAGCTCGAGCGCCGATGATCTCAGCTACATCGACGCCGAGTACCAACAGCTGCTCGAGGAAGTCGACGACATCTCGACCACGACCAACTTCAACGGCGTGGCTCTTCTGGATGGGACCAGCGGCTACTCGACCGGCGTGGACTTCCTGGTCGGCACCGCCAGCACCGACACCATCACGGTGAAGCTGGAGGGCGCCACCTCGACGGACCTCGGCATCAACGGCACTTCGATCACGGACGCGGCCTCGGCCGCCTCGAACATGGACCTCATCCAGACCGCCATCACCCAGGTGTCGGAGATGCGGGCCAATGTCGGCGCGACCTTGTCGCGGTTCGAGTTCCGGGGTGACGTGATCAGCACCTCGCTGGAGAACCTGCAGTCGGCCAAGTCGTCGATTTCGGACGTCGACATCGCGACCGAGCAGACCAACTTCACCAACTATCAGACGCTGACCAGCGCCGCGATTTCGGCCCTCTCCCAGGCCAACTCGATGAGCCAGTCGCTTCTGAAGCTGCTGCAGTAGTCGGCTCGACACCTGGCGGGAGGGCCTAGGCG
>Ga0247725_1001489_pt1 | contig 11754 bp, 9 predicted proteins | sample OKSTACKMCFT3sol_FD_183021 | JGI IMG/M metagenome (GOLD analysis project Ga0247725, IMG submission 183021) | Subsurface sediment microbial communities from gas well in Oklahoma, United States - OK STACK MC-FT3-sol | ecosystem: Environmental > Terrestrial > Deep subsurface > Rock core/Sediment... | reverse complement strand
CCGGCGATCCTCGCGGCGCTGGTGTGGCTGCCCCAGGCGCGGCAGTCCGCCCATGCCGGCCGCCAGGCCTACCGGGTGAGCGGCCTCTGGCGTGACCCGCTGGCCTGGCAGGTGACCCTGTACATGGGGTTGCAGTCCTCCCTGGCCTACATCGTGTTCGGCTGGCTGCCGTCGATCCTGATCGACCGCGGGCTGTCCGCCGTGGAGGCCGGGCTGGTGATGTCCGGCTCGGTGATGACCCAGTTGGTCAGCGCCCTCGGCGCCCCCTGGCTGGCCACCCGAGCGCGGGACCAGCGCCTGGCCGTGGTGCTGGTGATGGGCATGACCCTGGCGGGACTGATGGGAATGCTCTATGCGCCCCTGGGCGGCATCTGGGGCTGGGCGGTGGTGCTCGGCCTGGGGCAGGGCGGCACCTTCAGCATCGCGTTGGCGCTGATCGTCCTGCGCTCGCGGGACGCCCACGTCGCCGCCAACCTCTCCGGCATGGCCCAGGGCGTGGGCTACACCCTGGCCGCCATGGGCCCGCTGGCGGTGGGCGTGGTGCACGACCTGACCCACGGCTGGAGTGCGGTGGGCTTCATCTTCGTCGGCGTCAGCCTGGCGGCCACCGCCTTCGGCCTGGGGGCCGGGCGCAACCTGCTGGTGAATGCCCGCAGCGAACACCTCTGACACCCGCACCCACGACAACGCCGGCCCCGGGGCCGGCGTTGTCGTTTCCAGGTATATGGGTGCCGTCCGCAGCCCGTGCGTCAGCCCGGGATTGTGTGCCGCCTGCTCCCGGACTGAAGTCCGGGCTACACGGGGTGGTGCAGTCCGTAGCCCGGGCTTCAGCCCAGGGGGTGTGCTGCCTGTTCCCGGACTGAAGTCCGGGCTACGTGGGGTGGTGCAGGCCGTAGCCCGGGCTTCAGCCCGGGGGTGTGTGCTGCCTGTCCCCGGACTGAAGTCCGGGCTACGTGGGGTTGGCTCAGTCCGTAGCCTGGGCTTCAGCCCAGGGTGGTGTGCTGCCTGCTCCCGGACTGAAGTCCGGGCTACGTGGGGTTGGCTCAGTCCGTAGCCTGGGCTTCAGCCAGGGTTGTGTGCTGCCGCTTCCCGGCCTGAAGTCCGGGCTACGGGGAGGGTGCGTCAGCGGCGGCGCAGCAGGCCGACGAAGAACAGCCCGCCGATGGCGGCGGTGGCGATGCCGATGGGCAGGTCCTGGGGAGCGGCGAGGGTGCGGGCGCCGACGTCCACCCAGACCAGGAACAGCGCGCCGAGCAGGGCGCTGGTGGGCAGCAGGCGGCGGTGCTCGGCGCCCACCAGGCGGCGCGCCAGGTGCGGCAGCATCAGTCCGACGAAGCCGATGGCGCCGCTCAGGGCCACCAGCACGCCGGTCAGCAGCGAGGCGCAGAGGAACACCCAGAGGCGCACCCGGCGGGGTTCGAAGCCGAGGCTGGCGGCGGTGTCTTCGCCGCTCATCAGGGCGTTCAGGCCGCGCGCCTGGGCCATCAGCAGCGCCAGGCCGAGGGCCAGGCTGATGGCCGGCAGGGTCAGCAGCTCCCAGCGGGCGAGGCCGAGCCCGCCGAGCATCCAGAACAGCACCGAGCTGGCGGCATGCGGGTCACCGAGGAACAGCAGCAGGTTGACCAGCGCCATGCACAGGAAGGACACCGCCACGCCCGCCAGCAACAGGCGGTCGCTCTCCAGGCGGCCGTGGCGGCTGGCGATGGCCAGCACCAGGGCGGTGCTCGCCAGGGCGCCGACGAAGGCCGCCAGGGGTAGGCTCAGGTGGCCGGCGAACTCGCCCAGGTAGAGCACCACCAGCACCGCGCCGAGGGCGGCGCCGGAGCTGACGCCCAGCAGGTGCGGGTCGGCCAGCGGGTTGCGGGTGGTGGCCTGCAGGGCGCTGCCCACCAGGGCGAGGCCGGCGCCCACCAGGGCGCCGAGCAGCACCCGTGGGGCGCGGATCAGCCAGACGATGCTGGCCTGGCCGTCGCTCCAGTCGCCCCGCTGCAGCAGCCCCAGGCGCTCGCCGACGATGGCCCAGACCTGCTCCTGGGGCAGCCGCGCCGGGCCGAAGCCGAGGGCGGCCACCAGCGACAGGGCCAGCAACGCGGCCAGCCCCGCCAGCAGCAGGCGGAAGGCGCCGGCCGAGCGCAACGGCCTCACCGGGCGACCCCGGCGAACACCTGCGGGTGCAACCCGGCGGCGAGGGCTTCGATGGCGGCGGCGTTCTCCACCGAGGGCGTGGCGTCCAGGTAGGGCAGCACCAGAAAGCGCCGCTCGCGGATGGCGGTGACCCCGGCCAGGGCCGGCTGGGCCAGCAGGAAGTCGCGCTTCTGCTGCCAGCTGCGCTCGCCGTAGTCGACGATGACGATCACCTGCGGGTCGCGCTCTACCACGGTTTCCCAGTTGACCTGGGTCCAGCTGGCGGCCAGGTCGCTGAGCAGGTTGTGCCCGCCGGCGGCTTCGATCAGGGCCTGGGGCATGCCGAGGCGGCCGCTGCTGAAGGGGCGGTCTTCGCCGCTGTCGTAGAGGAACACCCGGGGCCGCTCGGCGACGCCGGCCAGGCGTTCGCCCACCGCCGCCACGCGGGCCTTGAGGCCGGTCACCAGGGCCTGGGCGCGGGGCTCGACGTCGAAGATGCGGCCGAGGTTCTCCAGGTCGCGGTAGAGGTCATCGAGGCTGGCCGCCTCGCGGGGCATGACGTGGGCGCAGGACTCGCTCAGTTCGTACACCGGGATGCCCAGCGGTGCGAGGGTGGCGGGGGTGACGTCGCCACCCACGTGCATGCCGTAGTTCCAGCCGGCGAAGAAGAAGTCGGTGTCGGCGGCCAGCAGGGTTTCCACCGAGGGGTACTTGCGGGCCAGTTCCGGCAGGCCGGCGAGGGCCTCGCGCAGGCTCGGGTCCAGGGTCTTCCAGCCGCTGACGCCGCTGTAGCCGGCCATGCGCTCGCGCAGGCCGAGGGCGATCAGCATGCCGGTGAGGTTCACGTCCTGGCTGACGGCGTGGGTGGGGGCGTGCTCGAACACCACCTGGCGGTTGCAGCTGGTGATGGTCACCGGGTACTGGGTGGCCTGGGCGCTGCCGGCGAGCAGCAGGGCGGCAAGGGCGAGGGAGCGGCTTTTCATGTGGGGGTGATCCAGGTGATGCGCGGGTGGCCGCCGATGGGGTGGCGGTCCACCAGCGCGGGGGTGCCGAACACCTCCAGCAGGCGTTGCGGCGTGAGCACGGCTTCGGGTGTGCCGCTGGCCACCAGGCGGCCGCCGTCGAGCACCAGCAGGCGGTCGCAGAAGGCGGCGGCGAGGTTGAGGTCGTGGAAGCTGGCCAGGGTGCTCAGCCGCAGGCGGCGCAGCAGGGCCAGCAGTTCCAGCTGGTAGCGCGGGTCGAGGTGGTTGGTGGGTTCGTCGAGCAGCAGCAGGCCGGGGTCTTGCACCAGGGCGCGGGCCAGCAGGGCGCGTTGTTTTTCGCCGCCGGAGAGCCGGGCGAACGGAGTGTCGCGTTGGGCCTCCAGGGCCACCTGGCGCAGCGCTTCGCTGACCCGGGCGCGGTCGGCGGCGGTGTCGCCGTCGAACGGCCCCTGGTGGGGCGAGCGGCCCATGGCGGCGACCTCGGTGACGCTGAGGCCGAAGTCGCTGGGGAACTCCTGCAGCACCACGGCGACCCGCTGTGCGCACCAGCGCGGCGGTTGGCGCCAGATGTCCTCGTCGTCCACCCGCACCGTGCCGCCGTGGGGGCGGGCGGCGCGGTAGATGCAGCGCAGCAGGCTGCTCTTGCCGCTGCCGTTGGGGCCGATGAGGCCGACGAACTCGCCTTCCGCCACGTCCAGCCCGATACCGTCCAGGGACCAGCCGGCGAGGGCGCCGTCAGGGGCCCAGTGCAGGTCATGGAGGTTCAGGCGGGACATGGCGTAACCCTCAGAAGCTGTAGTCGGCGGTGACGAGGAACGAACGCGGCTGGCCCAGCAGCCACTGCTGGCCGCCGTTCTGCTGGGTGACGGCGTAGCGGCGGTCCAGCAGGTTGTTCAGCTCCAGCCCCAGGCGCGTGTCGGGCAGCACCTGCCAGCCGAGGTTGGCGTCGAGCACGGTGTAGCCGGGCACGTTGACGGTGTTGGCGGCGTCGGCGTAACGGGCGTCGACGTAGCGCGCGCCGAGGCCGGCGTCCAGGTCATGGCCGAGCGCCTTGCTCACCCAGAGGTTGGCGGTGCGCCGTGGCACGTCGGTGGGGCGGTTGCCGGACCGGGAGACGAGCTGGCCGCCGACGGATTCGTTGAAGTCGTCGTATTCGGCGCGCAGCAGCGAGGCGTTGGCCGAGACGTGCCAGCCCTGCTCCAGGGCCAGTTCCAGGGTCGCCTCCAGGCCGTCGGAGGACTGCTGGCCGATCTGCTGGGTGGGGCGGGTCACCGATTCGCGGGAGAGCAGCTTCTTCTTGACGATGTGGTAGGCGGCCAGGGTCCACTCGCCGCGCCCGTCCCAGAACTGCTGCTTGAGGCCGAACTCGGTCTGCTTCGACTCGGTCAGGTCCATCTGCTGCTGGGTGGGGCTGAGGGTGATGAGGTTGCTGACGCCGTCCTCGCTGGTGGAGTACTGGCCGTAGAAGGACAGCTGCGGGGTGGCGGCGAACACCAGGCCGGCGCGCCAGTTGCCGCCCTGGATGCTGCGGTCGCTGCGGCTGTTGGCCCGCAGGTCGGTGCGGTCGATGTGGTTCTGGTCGCGGCGCAGGCCGGTGACCACGGACCAGCGCTCGCTCAGTTGAGTGCGGTTCTCGGCGAACAGGGCGGCGGTGCGGGTTTCGCTGCGCGAGTGCGGGCGGTAGGCCGAGGCGCTCTGGTAGTAGCCGGGGGCCGGGTTCCACGGGTCGACGTAGTCGCCGCCGATGTCGGTGTAGGGCGCGTTGTTCAGCAGGTCGAAGCGGATGCGGTTGAACTCGCCGCCCACCAGGGTGCGGCTGTCGAGGCCGAACAACGAATGGTCGAAGGTGAAGGTCTGGCGGTCGCCGATCTGCTCCTGTTCATGCTTGATGCGAAGCTGCTCGGCACGCTCCAGCTGGCCCCGGCCGGCGTCCCAGGTGTAGGCCTCGGCGTTGCGCCAGTAGCGGCGGCTCTTGATGTGGTAGAGCTGGTTGCTGGCGCTGAAGCCTTCGCTGGGCGTCCAGTCGGTGACGAGCCGGGTCCACTGGTCGTTGTAGTGCAGCTCGGCGTTGTGCAGGTTGTAGTTCTTGTCTTTCAGGCTGTCCCGCAGATGGCCGTCGATCAGCGGGGTGCCGAAATAGTTCATCGGCTGCAGGTCGCCCTGGTCGTGGGCGAGGGTGAAGGCCAGGGCGTCGCTGGCCTGCCAGCGCAGGGCGGCGCTGAGGCCGAGGTTTTTCGAGTCGCCCCGGTCGATCCAGCCGTGGCTGGCCTCGCGGTTGAGGTTGAGGCGGTAGCTGAGGGTGTCGGTGAGCGAGCCGCCGCTGTCCAGGGCCATCTGCTGGCGGTCGTCGGAGCCGTAGCCCAGGCGCAGGCGGTTGCGGATCTCGCCGTCGAAGGGCTTCTTCGGCACCACGTTGATCACCGCGCCCGTGGCGCCTTCGCCGTAGAGCACCGAGGCCGGGCCACGGATCACGTCGATGCGCTCGACCATCCATGGGTCGGTGGGGAAGGTGGTGGTGCCCATGCCGGTGTAGAAGCGCGTGCCGTCGTACAGCTGCATCACCGAGGCGTGGCCGGTGAAGCCCCGGGCCGAGAGGGCGGTGCCGCCGTTGCCGGGAGTGCCGATGTGGGTGATGCCGGGGCTGCGGGTCACGGCGTCCTGCACGGTGGCGTTGTTGCGTGCGCGCACCTCGTCACCGCTGATGGCGCTGGTGCTGGCCGGGGTTTCCAGGGCGGACAGGCCCAGGCGCGAGCCGGCGGGCACGGGCGTGTCGAGGCGGATGGCGATGTCGTCCGCCTGGCCGGTGACGGCGGTGGCCGGTAGCGCCAGGGTGCCGTCTTCGGCGTGCAGGGAGAAGGAAATGGACAGCGCGAGCAGGCCGAAGGCGGCGCTCGCCGGAGCGTTGGAGCTGAAGGTACGGGACATGTCGTTCCTATCACGTCAGGAATGAATGGAGCCCGGAGGGAATGCAAAGGCGCGCGCGGGCGCGTGCACCCGTGCGAGAAACCGGCCCGTGCCCGCCCACCGCGGGTTTGCCTATCGATGCTCCAGGCCGGTCTCCGGGCTTGCGAGGATCACGCCGCATTCGCCTTCCCATGCCGTGGGCACAGTGGCGTATCGAATGCAGCGCTCGCTTACCGTTGCGGGGGCAGCGCCGGACTGGTCCTGATGGACGCACCGGCTTCCCGTTTCACCTCACGCGCGGCGGCGTGAGACACCTGGAACGGCGCGCATCTGACCACTGGCACGGGGTGGCGTCAACCGTTGTCGGGAATCATTCGCCCTGTCGGCCGGTCATGGCCGTTCCCGTCGCAGCCGGTAGAATGCCCGCCGCCGTTCACTGCCCGGAGGCCCCATGAGCCTGGAACCCCACGATCTCGATGCCATCAGCGCCATCACCCTGGATGACTACCAGCGCAATGCCGAGGGCTTCCGCGAGGGCACCCGCGACCACGATGTGAGCCAGAACATCGAGGCGCTGCTGCGCCACCTGGGGCCGGGCGGGCCGTTCGACATCCTCGACTTCGGCTGCGGCCCGGGGCGCGACCTGCAGACCTTCCGCCGCCTCGGCCACCGCCCGGTGGGGCTGGACGGTACGGCGCGCTTCGTCGAGATGGCCCGCACCGATGCCGGTTGCGAGGTGTGGCAGCAGAATTTCCTGGCGCTGGAGCTGCCCGCCGAGCGCTTCGATGGGGTGTTCGCCAATGCCAGCCTGTTCCATGTGCCGCTGCAGGAGTTGCCGCGTGTACTCGGCCAGTTGCACGCCACCCTGCGGCCGGGTGGCGTGTTGTTCAGCTCCAATCCACGGGGGCAGAACGAGGAAGGCTGGAACGGCCAGCGCTACGGCGCCTGGCACGACTACGCGCGCTGGCGTGAGTTGCTGGAGGCGGCCGGCTTTCAGGCGCTGGAGCACTATTACCGGCCGGCGGGGCTGCCCCGCGAGCAGCAGCCCTGGCTGGCGAGTGTGTGGCGGAAGCCGGCCTGAGCAACGGCCATTGCCGGGGGGCTGTCGAGAGATGCCTGGGCAGGGCACCGTCTGAAAAGCTATGCCCAAAAGCGTGTTGCTGATTATCGAGTTCTATTGATGTCACCTGTTTCGCCTTGCCGGGCGAGTTTCTTTTTTCAATCGCCAAAAAAGAAACCAAAAAGGCTCGCCCCTACATCCGGGTCCCGCTGCGCGGGACTTCCCTCGCTCCATCGTTGCTCCAGGGGCCGGCGCGATGGGCCATCCATGGCCTGGCGCGCCTCTCGCGGCATCCATGCCGCTCGCTCCCCTGCACAACGACTGCGCTCGGCCTCCTGAAGGGGCAGATTCCCCGCCTCACCCTCTGAGCCAGGGCCGATTTCGTCGTGCGCTCTAGAGGGAGCGCCAGGTGGTGGCAGGTGCTGGAGCGTGGCAGCGGAAGAGTCGGGCATAGCCGAAAAAAGCCCCCATGGCGGGGGCTGAAGAACGCACGGTAGTCAGGTGTCAGGCCAGGGCGGGGAGGGCACCCATCTTGCCGTGGCAATAGAGCAGGGGGCCGGCCTCTTCCTGGGGCAGGACCAGGTTCTTCACGGCGCCCACCATGATGGCGTGGTCGCCGCCTTCGTACTCCCGCCACAGTTCGCACTCGATGATCGCGCTGGCGCCGGCCAGCAGCGGGTTGCCCCGTTCGCTCAGGGTCCATTCGATGCCTTGCGCCTTGTCCTTGCCTTTGCGGGCGAAGGCATAGGCTTCCTTCTGCTGGGCGTCGGACAGGACGTGGATGGCGAAGCGCTTGTTGCGGATCAGCACCGGGTAGGAGTCGGAGCTGTAGTTGGGGCAGAACAGCACCAGGGCCGGGTCCATGGACAGCGAGCTGAAGGCGCTGGCGGTGAGGCCGACCACCTGTCCGTCGTCATCCAGGGTGGTGATCACGGTGACCCCGGACGGGAAGGAGGCCATGGCTTTCTTGTAGAGGGCGGCATCGATCATCGGTGGAACCTCGGTGGTGTACGGCAGGCTGAATCAATTAGGTCTGATGGTATACCGTAATACGCAATTTGCAAGCGCTTTCATGGGCGCTCCGTCGGCCTTCTACTTTCGTCGGAAAGCCTCAAATACCGGGGCTTTGGTTCTGGCGGCGGGACCTCGGGTTGCGTCAGGATGGCGGATCAGATGCGTCGTGGAAAAGCGGCTCAGGCTTGTCAAAAGTTTGGAATACCATAATATGGTGTTCATCTGAGGGGCGACGCAGAGCGCCTCCGGTTTGGCTTCAAACAACGATAAGAACAGACAAACTCGAGTTCATTTCCATGTCCCAGATGTCCCGGCAAGACCCCCTGATCGAAAACCACACGGTGGACTACGTCCCCCTTGCGGAGCGCCACGGGAAGGCGCGCGATCTGTTCACCCTGTGGTTCAGCACCAACATCGCGCCGTTGCCCATCGTTACCGGCGCCATGGTGGTCCAGGTGTTCCACCTCAACCTGTTCTGGGGGATGCTCGCGGTCGTCCTCGGGCACCTGATCGGTGGCGTGGTGATCGCCCTGGCCTCGGCCCAGGGGCCGCAGCTGGGGATTCCGCAGATGGTGCAGAGCCGCGGCCAGTTCGGACGCTACGGGGCCCTGCTGATCGTGTTCTTCGCCGCGCTGATCTACGTCGGCTTCTTCATTTCCAACATCGTCCTGGCGGGTAAGTCCATCGTCGGTATCGCCCCTTCGGTCCCGGTGCCGGCCAGCATCCTGATCGGTGCGCTGAGCGCCACCGCCATCGGGGTGATCGGCTACCGCTTCATCCACACCCTCAACCGCATCGGTACCTGGGTGATGGGCTCGGCGTTGCTGGCCGGCTTCGCCTACATCTTTGCCCATGACCTGCCGGCGGATTTCTTCACCCGTGGCGGCTTCAACCTCGCTGGGTGGATCGCGACCCTGTCGCTGGGGATCATCTGGCAGATCAGCTTCTCGCCCTACACCTCGGACTATTCCCGCTACCTGCCGGTGGAAGTGGGCATCGCCCGGCCGTTCCTGGCCACCTACCTGGGGGCGACCCTGGGCACCATCCTGTCGTTCGCCTTCGGCCTGGTGGCGGCACTGGCCACCCCGGAGGGTACCGAGGCGATGGCGGCGGTGAAGCAGGCCACCGGCTGGCTGGGGCCGATCCTGATGGTGCTGTTCCTGCTCAACATCATCAGCCACAACGCCCTCAATCTTTATGGCGCGGTGCTGTCCATCGTTACCTCGATCCAGACCTTCGCCGGCCGCTGGACGCCGAGCATCCCGGTGCGCGTGGCGCTGTCGGCGGTGATTCTCGCGGGCTGCTGCGTGGTGGCGCTGGGGGCCTCGGCCGACTTCATCTCGCGGTTCATCGGCCTGGTGCTGGCGCTGCTGCTGGTGCTTGTGCCCTGGGCGTCGATCAACCTGATCGACTTCTACCTGATCAAGCGCGGCCGCTACGACATCGCTTCGATCTTCAGCCCGGACGGCGGCATCTACGGGCGCTTCAACCCGCACGCGATCATTGCCTACTTCATCGGCATCATCGTGCAGCTGCCCTTCGCCAACACGTCGCTCTACGCCGGCCCCTACGCCAACCTGGTGGAGGGCGCCGACCTCTCCTGGCTGGTGGGCCTGGTGGTGACCTGCCCGCTGTACTACTGCCTGGCCACCCGCAGCCGCAGCGCGGCTTCGAACCTGGCCGGCGCCGCGCTGGCCGACTGAGCCCGGCGAACCTCGACACGCCGGTGCCAGGCCCTGCCTGGTGCCGGCGTTGTCGTACCGGGCGGGCCGTTTTGACCGCGTCTCGCCGCTCGGCATAGAGTGGCGAGCCGCTCTCCGACTCCCACCCAGGCCACGGAACCATGATCGACCTGCCCCTGCTGCTCGCCTTCGTCGCGGCCGCCACCCTGCTGACCCTCACCCCTGGCGTGGACACCGCCATCGTGCTGCGTGCCGCCACTGCCCAGGGCCGGCGCCCGGCGGTGATGGCGTCCCTGGGAATCGGCCTGGGTTGCCTGCTCTGGGGCGCGGCGGTGTCCTTGGGGCTGGGGGCGCTGCTGCAGGCCTCGGAGCTGGCCTACACGGCGGTCAAGCTGGCCGGGGCGGCCTACCTGCTGTGGCTGGGAGCCGGGCTGCTGCTGCGCCCGCGCCAGGCCCTGGACGAGGACACGGATGCAGGCTCGGGTGGCCAAGGGGCGGCGTTCTGGCGGGGCTTCCTGACCAACCTGCTCAATCCCAAGGTCGGGGTGTTCTACGTCACCTTCCTGCCGCAGTTCGTGCCCGCCGGCGCCAGCGTGGCGGGCTATTCCTTCTTCCTCGCCGGGTTGCACGTGGTGCTGACGCTGATCTGGTTCGCGGTGCTCATCGCCGCCACGGTGCCGCTGGGGCGGTTCCTGCGCCGGGCGGCGGTGATCCGCGCGCTGGACCGGCTCACCGGGGGCGTGCTGATCGCCTTCGGTGTGCGCCTGGCCGGCTCGTCGGCGCATTGAGGCCGGCTGCAATTTCGTCCAAGCCAGGACAGGGGGCGGCGCGCTAGAGTGGCGCGCATGGAACGCACCAGCCATATCGTCGGCGGCTTGCCCGGCATCCGCCTGATCGACGCCGAATACCACCGCTTCGCCTTCCCCCGGCATTTCCACCTGGAGTACCACGTGGGCCTGCTGCTGGAGGGGCGGCAGCGCTTCGTCTACCAGGGCGAGCGCCAGCTGGCGGGGCAGGGCGATGTGCTGCTGATGGCGCCGGAGCAGATCCACGACGGCGCCAGCCTGGACGCGGAGGGCTACCGCATTCGCGTGCTGGCCTTCGAGCCGCACTGGCTGGAGCAGGCCAGCCGCGCCTTGAGCGACGACCGCCGTGGCACGCCCCGGCTGCTCGGCGCGACCCTGCGCCACCCGGCGTTGCAGGCGCGCCTGCTGGCCGCCCATGACAGCCTGCTCGGGGATTCGCGGCTGGCCCAGGAGCAAGCCCTGTGGCAGGCCATGGCCTGCCTGCTGCAACTGGGCTCGAGCCTGCGCGTGGAGGACCCGGCCGGTGGCTTCGATGGGGCTACCTGGCGGCGCCTGCGGGAGTGGCTGGAGTCCCGGCTGGGTACGCCGCCCTCCCTGGAGGAACTGGCAGCCTTCTGCGCGCTGAGCCCCTGGCAGGTGCTGCGGCGCTTCCAGCGTCATTGCGGGTTGCCGCCGCTGCAGTGGCTGACCCAGTTGCGTCTGGCCCGCGCCCTGCCGCTGGTGCTGGCGGGGGAGCCGCTGTCGGACGTGGCGCTGCGCCTGGGCTTCTATGACCAGGCGCATTTCTCCCGCCTGTTCCGCCGCACCTACGGCGCACCGCCGGCCCGCCTGCGCGGGCGTGGCTGAAACCACCTTGCCCCTGGCCATAGCGCCGTCATCACCGTGCGTGAGAGTCATTGCCGGGTGGGGTGGCCTGCCGGAAAATCCCCGGCAGTTCCGCCACGAGCCGCCGCCATGACCCAGACCCTTTTCTTCGCCCATGCCAACGGCTTTCCGTCCGCCACCTACGCCAAGCTGTTCGATGCGCTGGCACCGGACTACCGCGTGCTGCACCTGGAGCAGCACGGGCACGATCCGCGCTTCCCGGTGAACGACAACTGGGAAAACCTGGTGGACGAACTCATCCACCACCTGGAGGCCCAGGCCGAGCCGGTCTGGGGCGTCGGCCATTCCCTCGGCGG
>Ga0247725_1001488_pt1 | contig 11761 bp, 10 predicted proteins | sample OKSTACKMCFT3sol_FD_183021 | JGI IMG/M metagenome (GOLD analysis project Ga0247725, IMG submission 183021) | Subsurface sediment microbial communities from gas well in Oklahoma, United States - OK STACK MC-FT3-sol | ecosystem: Environmental > Terrestrial > Deep subsurface > Rock core/Sediment... | reverse complement strand
ATCGAGGTAACCCAGGGCGGGAACAGTCGCAGTTTGCGAGTGCTTGACTTGCTGCCTGGGTTCGACAATGAACTGGCCGTTGACCCGGCTAACGCGAGCGATGCGACGAAGGGCGCCGCCATGATCGGCTTCCGCCCTCGCGGCGTTGGCGCTGTTGGCCGCACCGTCATGGATAAGCTGCGCGAGGGTTTGAGCACCAAGGATTTCGGCGCGGTTGGTGATGGCGTCACTGATGACACGGCGGCCATCCAGGCTGCACTTGATGCAGCAGGGGTTAATGGCGTGGTGGATGTGCCGCTTGGCATTTATCGCCTGTCGGCTACTCTGAATGCCCCGTATGGCTGCTGGCTGCGTGGTGATGCCAGTTCTTGGCAGGGCGTGGTGTTCATACGCTCTGGCGACTATGGCGACACGCTGGTGTTCGGCAACGCTACGCCTGGCGGGTATAGTGGTCCGGCGCGCGTTTCCGATATCTTTTTCCAGCACTCCGTCATGTATTCGACTGGCGACACAGCGTTGGCAGACAAGGCCACGACTGGTGCACACATTCGCATCTACGGGTCACAGGGCGCGCAGATTGAAAACTGCTGGATGTGGCGTATGCCGTCGCAAATCGTTTTCGAGGGCGGCTCTGTTATCAAGGTCGAAAACTGCAGCTTTAAGGGCATCTTCGACCATGCGAACGCCGCGCTTCAGGAGGGCTTCGCACAGGTCTGGCTGAAAAAGAGCACGAACCACGGGTATCCGGTAACGGTGACGTTCACCGGCTGCGAGTTCAACGGGGCGAACGTCAACGCCAGGCCGGTGAGCATCACCACTGGTGACGGCACCGTAAGCAGGTCGATTACCGAGTTAATCGGTAGCGCATATGGGCTTTATGCGGACGCCGTGGAAGACCTGTCTATTTCAGGCTGCTATCTCGGCGGCTTCAACATCAACGCCATCAAGTTCAACGTTGCTGCCGGAAGTGGCGCAATCGACATTCGCATTTACGGCAACCACTTTGATGGTGCGCGCGACTTCCAGATCAACTTCGACTCCACCAGTGCTTCGCAGTACGCACTTGGCGTACAGATTTACGGAAACACCTTCAACGGCGAGGTCGTTTCGAAGGGCGGTATCATCGCGCAAAATTCTGGTGGTGCTGGCGCGTCGCTGGTTAACTTCGCGATTTTCGGAAATACGTTCTTCCAGAATATCGGCACCACCATCGTCATGCTCGCAGCGAACGGCGGCACCATTGTCGGAAACACCCTGTGCAGCTGGAACACACTGGAAGTTGCAACCACCGATGCGCAATGGTGTGCTGCCGTTTATTGCGCCAGCGCCACTGCGAAGAATATCGGCATTGCCAACAACGTCATTGGCGGTGGCGGGAATGCATTCGACCAATCCACCGGAAACACTTACACTTATCGCGGCGTAGTTATCGACGCATCGTGTGAAAACGTTTCGGAGTCCAGCAACAAGTACGCTGGCATTCGCTCCGGGTCCAACTTCAGGACTGGCGCCGCACAAAGCCCGAACCAGCATTTCCCTACTGTTCAGGCAAACTACCAGATGCAGCCTGAAGACGATGTGTGGATTCGCGGATACACTGCAAGCGCAGCGACCGCCGTTATCCTCCCTGCGTATCCGATGCAAGGGCGCGAAGTCGTCATCAAAGACGGGAAGGGCGACGCTGCAACATGGGTGATCGTGGTTAGTACGTCTGATGGAACCACCATTGACGGCGCATCATCGGTTAACATTTCCACGAACTACGGGTTCGGCAGGTTCCGATTCAACGGCGCCAACTGGAACCGCGTAGGCTGACCGATTACGACAAGGGCTAAATAGAAATGGCTACTTATTTCACAATCTTGACCACCATCGGTCAGGCAAAAATCGCAAACGCTGTTGCGCTTGGTCAGCAAATCCAGCTTACCGAAATGGCCCTTGGCGATGGCAACGGCAACCCAACTACGCCGAACCAGGGGCAGACCGCCCTGGTTCGCCAAGTTTATCGTGCTCAGCTGAATCAGCTTAGCACTGATCCGTCCAACCCGAATTACGTCATCGCTGAGCTGGTGGTGCCTTCCGACGTTGGCGGATGGACCGTGCGCGAAGTCGGCCTGTATGACGTGGACGGCCAACTGATCGCGGTTGGCAACTTCCCTGACACGTACAAACCGCAACTGTCCGAAGGTGCAAGCCGCGACCTGGTGGTGCGCATCATCATTGAAGTGTCGAACGCTTCGGTGGTGCAGCTGAAGATTGATCCAAGCATTGTGCTTGCGTCGCGCCAGTGGGTGGTTTCCCAGTTCCTGCTGCGCAGCAAGGTGGCTGGCGGTCTGGCCGGCCAGGTGCTTACTAAGCGCACGAACACTGATGAGGATTTCCAGTGGCGCAGCCCTTCTGACGCCGTGAATGTGCTGGTGGACGTTATCCCCGAGCGCCAGACGCTCGCGGCCGGTCAAACCGTGGTGAACTTCGCACTGATCAATGCCAGTGGCATTTCGGTATACGTCGATGGTGTGCGCCTGATTGAAACCATCGACTACGCCGTCACCGGCACTGCGCAGATTACCCTGACAAGCGCTTACCCTGCTGGTTCGGTCATCCACGCCTACCAAAACGAGGCGCTTGACCAGATCGCGAGCGCTACGACTGAACAGCGCGGCCTGGTTGAGCTGGCAACCACTGACGAAGGCAACGCGGGGACCGCTGGCAAAGTGGTGGACGCTGCAGTGCTGAAAGCCGTTCTTGCATCGCTCGGCGCCCAACTGACGCCGCCTGGTGCCGTGCAGGCGTTCGCCTGCGCCACAGCCCCTACTGGATGGCTGAAGTGCAACGGCGGCGCCGTGAGCCGAACCACTTACAATGCGCTGTTCGCCGCCATTGGAACCACCTTTGGCGTTGGCGATGGCAGTTCCACGTTCAACCTGCCTGACCTGCGAGGGGAGTTCATTCGCGGCCTGGATGACGGGCGCGGCGCTGATGCTGGCCGTGTACTTGGCTCCGCGCAGGGCTTCGCGGTGCAAACTCACAGCCACTATATCAACACGAGGTCTCTGAACCCTGGGAGCGTAACGTCTCTGAACGACGATGCGGGTACTTTGTCGCAAGGCGACCTGACCCTGACTGGCGCGGGCAACTGGCAGACCGCAACGTTTGGCGAAAGCGGCGTCTTCGCAAGCGAAACGCGCCCACGAAACGTCGCCCTCCTTTACTGCATCAAGGCGTGAAACATGGACCTGCACAAAGAGGTTTACCAACTGGACGCCGAAGGCTTCCTGGTTGGGCCAGCGATGGCAGACAGACTGATTGACGGCACCTGGCAGATTCCTGCCGGGTGCATCACCCGAAAGCCGCCCATCGCGCGCCCTGGATACCGGCGCCGATGGGACGGCAAGAAATGGATTCAAGTAAACGCCGATGGAGGCGCCAGTGTATGAGTCGAGCGACACAATCTATCTTCGGCCTTTGTGGTGTGGTGCTGCCGTTTGCTGGCGCTGTCGCACCTGATGGCTGGATGCTTTGCCATGGACAGGCGGTAAGTCGCACGGCACATGCCCACCTGTTCGCGGTCGTCGGCACCACCTATGGCTCTGGCGACGGCTCCACCACGTTCAACCTTCCTGACCTGCGCGGCCGAGTGGCGGCCGGCAAAGACAACATGGGAGGCACGGCCGCCAGCCGACTGGCCGCAGGCGCTTCCGGCGTCAACGGTGCCACGCTTGGCGCCGCTGGTGGTGCTGAAACCCACGCGCTGACTGTGCCGCAGATGCCTTTGCACGCGCACGGCGTCAGTGACCCGACCCACGCGCACACCGTATACGACCCAGGCCACGCGCACGGCGTCTATGACCCTGGCCACTCGCACACCTATGACCGCGTAAGCGTCGCCAACGGGCAAGGCTCGCAGGTTGGCACGGCGAACAACCACCTGACCGGCAGCACTAGCGTAAGCGGCACTGGCATCAGCATTGCGGCCGCTGGCACCGGCATTGGCATCTATGCTGCCGGCACCGGCATCAGCATCCAGAATGCTGGCGGCGGCGGCGCGCACAACAACACGCAGCCCACCATAGTGCTGAATCACATCATCAAGACCTGACACACCGCACGCCTGCTTGCCGCCCTTCGGGGCGGCTTTTTTATGCTTGGAAAAAGCCCAAGAGGAACCGCGCCGCGCCAGCTGCGAACATTCCGGCACGCTTCCTAATCCTGCGTCTATCGAGGCCCACACAACATGGCTGGCGAAACTTTTCTTCATGGCGTCGAGGTTATCGAAATCGACGCTGGACCACGCCCGATTTCCACCGTTCGTTCCAGCGTAATCGGTCTGATCGGCACCGCACCTAACGCGGACGCTTCGGCGTTCCCGCTGAACACCCCTGTTCTGATCGCCGGCAGCCGTCGTGAGGCCGCGAAACTGGACCTGCTGGGCACTGGCGAAGGCACCCTGCCTGCTGCCATGGATGGCATCTTTGACCAGGCCGGCGCCGTGGTCATCGTCGTTCGCGTCGAGGAAGGCGAAACCGACGCCGAAACCCTGGCCAACATCCTGGGCGGCGTCAACGCCGTGAATGGCCAGTACGAAGGCGTGCACGCATTCCTGGGAGCCAAGTCGGTGGTGGGCTTCCAGCCTCGCATCCTGCTGGCGCCTGGCTTCACGCACACCCGCGTGGCCGGTGGCGTTACCGCCATCACCATGACCAACCAGGGCACCGGTTATACCACTGCCCCGGCTGTCGCCCTGACCGGTGGTGGTGGAACTGGCGCCACCGCTGAAGCCGTCCTGGGCACTGGTGCCAATGCTGGCAAGGTCACCAGCATTCGCGTGACCAAGGCCGGCAGCGGCTACACCAGCGCGCCGACCGTCGCCCTTACTGGCGGTGGCGGCACCGGGGCTGCGGCCACTGCATCGTTCGGCATCGTCGGCAACGCCGTGGTGGCCGAGCTGATCGGCATTGCCGAGCGCCTGCGCGCCGTCATCATCGCCGATGGTCCGAACACCAACGACGCCGACGCCATCGGCTACGCTGGCGACTTCGGCAGTGCTCGCGTGTACCTGGTTGACCCCAAGGTCATCAAGACCGACAGCACCGGCACGACCGTCACCGAGTGGGCCAGCCCTGCTGTCGCCGGTCTGATTGCCAAGATCGACAACGAGCGCGGGTTCTGGTGGTCGCCTTCCAACCAGACCATCAACGGCATCCAGGGCACCGCGCGCCCTATCGACTTCACGCTGGGAGATGCGAACGCACGCGCCAACCTGCTGAACGAAATGAAGGTTGCGACCATCATTCGCGAAGACGGTTTCCGCCTGTGGGGCAACCGCACGCTGTCGAGTGACCAGCGCTTTGCCTTCCTGTGCGTGCGCCGTACTGCTGACATCATCAACGACAGCATCATGGCGAACCACCTGTGGGCCGTGGACCGTGGTATCACCAAGCAGTACGTGGAAGACGTGGTGGAAGGCGTGAACGCCTACCTGCGCCACCTGGTGACCATCGGCGCCATCCTGGGCGGCACCTGCTGGGCTGACCCTGACGTGAACACGCCTGACCAGATCGCGCAGGGTAAGGTATACTTCGACTTTGATTTCACCCCTGTTTATCCGGCCGAACACATCATCATGCGAAGCCGTATCGTTAACGACTACATCACGGAGATTTTCGAATAATGGCCGCTCGCGACGTTCGGAAAAACTTTACTCTGTCCGTGGATGGCCGGGGCTACGCCGGCCAGGTCAGCGAATTCAACGCGCCCAAGCTGGCGACCGTTGAGGAAGAATTTCGCGCTGGCGGCATGGACGTGCCAATCGACGTGACCATGGGCATGCAGAAGATGGTCTGCGACTTCAGCCTGTTCGCCTTCGACCGCGACGTGCTGGCGCTGTTCGGCCTGGCTGCTGGCAGTGTCGTGCCGCTGACCGTGCGCGAGGGCCTGGAGTCGTTCGACGGCACCACCAAGGCCGTGGTGCACAACATGCGCGGCAAGATTACCGAGCTGGACCCAGGCACCAGCAAGCCTGGCGAAATGCCGTTGCTCAAGGCCACCATGACCCTGACCTACTACAAACTGACGCACGACGGCCGCACTATCCACGAAGTGGACGCCGAAAACATGGTTCGCGTCATCAACGGCATCGACGTGCTGGCGGCCATGCGCCGCGCACTGGGCCTTTAAGCACCACAAGGCCGGCGAAGACCGGCCTTTCCCCAAACCAGAAATCATTTGCAGGTGAATCAACATGGCGAAAGCGAAGCAACCCGAGTGGCTGAAGTACAACGACGACGGCAGCGCTGACATTACCCTGTCGCGCCCCGCTGAACTGAACAACATGAAGCAGTCCGTTGTGCGCATGCGCGAACCGACTGTGCGCGACCAGGAAGCTGTTTCCGAAATGAGCGGCACCGACGCTTCGCGTGAAATCCATGCGTTCGCCAACCTGTGCGACCTGTCGCCCGAAGACCTGCGCCAGATGCCACTGCGCGACTTCATGCGGCTGCAGACCGCTTACCGGGGTTTCATCGACTAGAGCGCAAATACGTCCGCGCGGGCGTTCTAGCACTGGCCAGCCACACAGGCTGGTCACTCGCGGAAATCATGGGGCTGAGAACGTCCCAGTTCCTTTGGTACTTGGACGGATTACCGAAAGCAGATGGCTAACAAGCGCCTGAGTGCGACAATCCAAATCGGTGGTGCAGTCGCAAGCAGCTTGCGTGCTGCCTTCGGTGATATCAAAGGCCAGGTTGGCCAGGTCGGCTCTGCCCTGCGCCGCCTGGAAACCGAACAGCGACTGCTGACAACTTCCATTCGCACGTTCGGCGAAATGGGCAAGAACGTGGACGGCCTGCGCGCCCGGTACGCTACCCTGACAGCGCAGGTGGACAAGCTGCGTGCAGCCCATGAAAGCCTGCGCCGCGTAGAGTCTGCGCAGCAGGCCAACGCACAGCGACGCGCTGACCTTCGCGGGCAAATGTTCGACACGGTGGCGCTGGGTGCCACCGCTGCTGCGCCCATCGTCAAAGCCGCCCAGTTCGAAACCGCAATGCTTGGCGTGGCCAAGCAGGTGGAAGGCGCGCGCGACAAGAACGGCCAGCTGACCCAGGTTTACTACGACATGGGCAAGGCCATCCAGCAGCTGGGCCGCGAAATCCCGCTGGCCACCAACGACCTGGCGGCAATGGTCACCGCTGGTTCGCGCATGGGCGTGGCCAAGGATGACATTCTGGAGTTCACTCGCACGGCTGCGATGATGGCTGATGCATTCGAGCTTCCGGCCGGAGAGCTGGCAGACAACATGGGCAAGATTGCCGGTCTGTTCAAAATCCCGATTCCCGCAATCGGCGACCTGGCCGACGCCGTGAACTACCTGGACGACAACGCCATTTCGAAGGGTAGCGATATTATCGACTTCCTGACCCGAACTGGTGGCGCTGCGTCTGCCGTCAAGATCGGCGCTAAGGACATGGCTGCGCTGGGTTCCACCCTGCTGACGCTGGGCGAGCGTTCCGAAACCGCGAGCACCGCGACCAACGCCATGTTCGCCAAGTTCGCGGCGGCCGATAAGGGCACCAAGAAATTCCACGCCGCCATGAAGCAAATCGGCCTGAGCGTGTCCGACGTGCAGAAGGGCATGCAGAAGGATGCCGGCCAGACCATCCTTAAAGTGATGGATGCCATCGGCAAGCTGCCGAAGGAAGACCAGCTGGGCGTCATGGTCGAGCTGGTCGGACTGGAGCACGCCGACACCATGGCGAAGCTGGCGAACAACACCGGGGAATTCCGCAAGCAGCTGGAAATGGCCAACAGCGCCGCAGCCAAGGGCAGCATGTCGCGCGAGTTTGCAGCGCGCCTGCAGACCACGAACGCGCAATGGCAGATCATGAAGAACCGCACCGAGGAACTGGCGGTCAACTTCGGGTTCGTCCTGCTGCCTGCCGTCAACAGCGTGTTCGGCGCCTTCGCGCCAATTGTCAGCGTGATGGCCGACTTCGCGCGCGAGCACCCGGCTTTGACCAAGGCGGTGGTGGGAACCGCTGTTGCCCTGGTCGGCCTGCGGGTTGCCACCCTGGCATCGGCCTACGCCTTCACCTTCCTGAAGGGTGGAGCCCTGCAGGTGGTCGCAACCTTCACCAGGCTGCGGGCCGGCATGGTCATGGCATCCACCGCGATGCCAGCTGTAGCGGCCGGCGTCCGCGCCATCGGCATGGCGTTCGTGTCTACCGGCGTCGGCGCTGCCGTGGCTGGCCTGGCCTTGGCTGGCACCATGATCTACAGGCACTGGGACGGCGTGCAGGCGTTCATGGGGGGCATTCTGACTGGCCTGCAAGCCGGACTGCAGCCGGTGGTGCAGACCTTCCGCGACTTCTGGCAGGCGCTGCAGCCCATCCACCCGCTGTTCAGCATGATCGGCAGCGCAGTGCAGACCGCCTGGCAGTGGTTCACCAGCCTGCTTGGCCCGGTGCAGTACACGCAGGACGAACTGGGCAAGGCTGGCGCGGCCGGCAAGACGTTCGGCGAGGCGCTGGCGGCAGGCATTAACTTCGTGCTGACGCCCATGCAGCTGCTGATTCAGGGCCTGACCTGGGTGGCCAACAATATCGGCGGCATTGCCGACAAGGCCGTGGCGTTCAAGAACGCCGTAGGCAACGGCATCGGCGGCGCCTGGCAGGCCACCAAGGAATTTTTCGGCGGCGAGGAACAGCCAGCTGCAGCAGCTGCGCCTGGTGCGCCTGCCCTGCCGCAGCCAGCCATGGCAACCGCCAAGGGCCAGGCCGGCAACTACACCGACAACAGCCAGAACAGTTACCAGATTGTCCAGCAGCCTGGTGAGAGTAACCGCGACCTGGCGCGCCGGATCGCAGAAGAACAAGAGCGCCAGCGCAAAATCAAACAGCGCAGCGCCATGACTGACGGGGCGACCGCACAATGATTGGCTATCGCATGGGCGCCAGCGTGATGATGCAGCTGGGCAGCTTCCAGTTCAGCATCACCACGGCGGCCTACCAGGAGCTGAGCCGGCGCACTGCTTACCGCTGGGCGCAGCAAGACCTGTACGGCCGCCTGCCTGGCCTGCAGTTCACCGGACCAGGCGAAGACGCCATGACCCTGGCCGGCGTCATCTATCCCGAGTATCGGGGCGGCTTTGCCCAGCTGAACCAGATGCGCGGCCTGGCTGGTCGAGGCGTGCCGCAGCTGATGGTCAGCGGCCAGGGCGGCATCATGGGGCGGTGGGTCATCGAATCCGTGGATGAAAAGCAGGCCACGTTCGCGGCCGAAGGCTTGCCGCGCAAACAGGAATTCACCCTGCAGCTTAAGAGGTTCAGCTAATGACGCAGTACCGCACCAGCGAGGGCGACACCGCCGACTACATCGCCTGGAAGTTCTACGGCACCCAGGACGGCCAGGTGGTCGAACAGCTGATGGAGGCGAACCCCGGCCTGGCTGACCGTGGGCCGGTGCTGCCGGCCGGCGTCCTGGTCACCCTTCCAGACGTGCAGCCGGCCACGGCCGTGCAGGCGGTGCGCCTGTGGGACTGATAAGCGGCATCCAGCCAACCTGGAGCATCACAGCCGACCAGGTGGACATTACGGCCGCCATTGCCTCGCGGTTCATCAGCCTGACGCTGACCGACGCCGTGGGCATGGAATCCGACATGTTGGAAATCACCCTGGCCGACAACAACCCGCTGGCGCCTATCGCCATTCCGCCGACCGGCGCCGAGCTGCAGCTATCCCTTGGCTACGACGGCATGAACCTGCCAATGGGCCTGTTCGTCTGCGACGAAGTGGAGCTGGCCGGCTGGCCTGGTGAAATGGTTATCAGGGCCAGGGCTGCCACCTACGACAAGTCGAAGGGCGGCAAGTCCGACCTGCAGACGCAGAAAACCCGAAGCTGGCCGAAGGGCACCAAGCTGGGCGACATGGTGGCGAAGATCGCCAAGGAACACGGCATGGAACCGGCCGTGGCTGCGTCGCTGAAGTTCATTGTTCTGCCGCACACCGACCAGGCCGACGAATCCGACATCAACCTGCTGCTGCGCCTGGCGAAGAAATACGACGCCGTGGTGAAGCCTGCGAACGGCAAGCTGGTCCTGGCCAAGCGGGGCGAATCCAAGTCGGTGAGCGGCGAGACGCTGGCGTCTGTGGCCCTGGTTCCCACCGACTGCACAGCCTGGCGCATGGTCCTGGCCAAGCGCGAGACGGCCGGCATGGTGGTGGCCTACTGGCACGCCGTGAAGCAGGCCAAGCGCAACGAAGTGAAGGTGGGCAAGGGTGAGCCGGTGCGCCGGCTGAAACAATACTACCCGACCCAGGAAATGGCCCTGGCGGCTGCGCGGGCCGAGCTGTCGAAGCGCGAGCGCGGCGAACAGACAGTGGCGCTGACCTGCACCGGCTCGCCGCTGATCGCCGCCGAATGCCCGCTGACCCTGGCAGCATTCCGGCCTGGCGTGGATGGTGAGTGGCTTATCAGCCGGGTGACCCATCGGCTGGATGCGTCGGGTGGCTATGTCTGCGACCTGGAGGCCGAGAAGCCGAACAAGGAAGAACAGCCCGAAGTCGAGGTGAAGGCAGAGTGATGGCGACCCCGGCAGGATTCGAACCTGCGACCTACGGATTAGAAGTCCGTTGCTCTATCCAGCTGAGCTACGGGGCCTGATTACGCCGGGTGAATCAGGGTGAAGCTTTTGCCTAACCGTACCCTAAACCGTACCCTAATTTTTCTGCGTTTCGCCTAAGTGCTTGTTTTTCCTACGGTATTTGAGTGCTTGCAAACTGCTTAGAAGGCGGTTAAAAATGGTTCACCGGCAGTAATTTGTAGTCACCCTAAATAACGCTAAGCCACTGATATCATTAAGCTATCTTGTGGCCTGCGGGTTAAGTGATTACGAACGATAAGCATTTTCGCTTCTGCCGAACCGTACCCTGAACCATACCCTAATTTGGGAGCCAGCCGCCGTGCTTACCGAACGCCAGATACAAGCCGCCATCCGCAACGTGACCAGTGAAACCGTTTTGAACGACAGCGCTGCCGGCCGTGGTGGTGGCAGCCTTCGCCTACGCATCCGGCTTGGCGCCAAGGGGCCGAACGCCACCTGGTTTGCCGTGTGGTGGAGCGACAAGAAACAGGTCAGCAAGACGCTTGGCCGATACCCCGACCTGGGCCTGGCCGACGCGCGCCGCAAGTTCGAAGACGAAGTGCGCGACCTGCTGCTGGCCGGCCGCGACCCTAACGCTGTCGTGGTCCGCGTCGATTCGCCGACCGTCGAAAAGCTGTTCCAGGGTTACATCCAGACGCTGAAGGACCGGGGCGCGTCCAGCGCGGGCGAGTCAGAACGCCTGCTGCTGACTGGCAAGTACAGCGCCGCTGACGGCCTGGGCAGGAACCGCCCAGCTGCCGAAGTCGAGCCGGCCGACATTGCCACGCTGCTGGCCAAGGGCATGAAGCGTGGCGCCAGGCGCACCACCGACATGCAGCGCACGGCCATGGCTGCAGCCTTCACCTGGGGCATGAAGTCCACGAACGATTACACCATTGAGCACCGCACCGACTGGGGCCTGAAGTACAACCCTGTTGCAGCCGTGCCGCGCGACAAGGCAGCGAACAACACTCGCGAACGCAACCTGACGGCCGACGAAGTTCGCCACGTGTGGAACACGGCGCCCGACCAGACCGGCGACGTGCTGCGCCTGGTGCTCGCCACCGGCCAGCGGGTGAAAGAGTGCCTGACGGTCGAGGGCTGCGACGTGGACCTGAAAGCCAG
>Ga0247725_1001487_pt1 | contig 11763 bp, 9 predicted proteins | sample OKSTACKMCFT3sol_FD_183021 | JGI IMG/M metagenome (GOLD analysis project Ga0247725, IMG submission 183021) | Subsurface sediment microbial communities from gas well in Oklahoma, United States - OK STACK MC-FT3-sol | ecosystem: Environmental > Terrestrial > Deep subsurface > Rock core/Sediment... | reverse complement strand
CAACAATCAGCAGGATTACTTCGCGGTGCTCGGCAAATCCGGGATTTTGGACGATGTGGAGCAGGTGCAGCACGCAGGTAACCGCCGTGTGCTGAAAGCCTACCGGCACTTTCTGTGGCGTATTGAGCAGTATCTGCAAGAGCTCAGTGAGCCAGTCGCGGGCTTGCAAGCGCTGCTGGACAAAGTGAACACCGCCACCCTGGTCAAGATCGAGGTGGCCGGTCATTCGGATGCCTACACGCTGTTTGAATCGCTGAACAATCGTGGCGTGCCGTTGACGGCCATTGATCTGATCAAGAACAAGCTACTGGCTGTGCTGGAAGCAAAGGACTCGGGCAGCATCGACAAGCACTACAACCGCTGGAAGAAAGTCATCGATGCCCTGGGAGATGACTATGCGGTGCAGGAGCGATTCTTCCGTCAGTACTACAACGCTTTCAAGCCTGATTTGAAGGACATCGTCTCGGTGCCGGTGGCGACCAAATCCAACCTGATGCAGGTGTACGAGAAGCTGATCGCCCATGATGCTGAGAGCTTCCTGCAGGCAATGATCCGGCTCTCTGCCCATTACGCTCAGATCGTGGGTTACCGCGCCGTGCCTGAGCAGCCAAAGCTATCCGGTCTGCTGTTGTCGCTGGATCGTATCCAAGGTGCCGCAGCCTATCTGTTGTTGATGGTGCTGTTTGAGCGTAAGGACACCCTGGAGCTTGAGCAGGAGCACCTGGAGCAGGTGGTGCATTTCCTCATCGCCTTCTTTGTGCGGCGCAACACCACCGACCTGCCGCCTACCCGAGACCTGACGCGGATTTTTATGGATGTGGCCGAGACAGTGCTGGCGTTAAAAGGCCAGGCAGTGGTCAGCCATATCCAGCAACGCCTGACAGGCGAAAGCGCCAGTGACGAGCAGTTTGAGAAGAGCCTTAAGGGACCTGTCTATGAAGACAACAAGGCCGTTTGCCGCTTTGTGCTTTGCGCTCTTGAAGAAAGTCGTATGACCCTTGAGACCCGGGTTGATCTCTGGGCCTTGAAAGGCAAGCAGTATGTTTGGACGATCGAGCACATTTTCCCGCAGGGTGAAAACATCCCCGATACCTGGGTACAGATGATCGCCAACGGCGACGCTGCGCTAGCGGAACAATACCGCCAAACATACGCCCACTGCCTGGGGAACCTAACCATTTCTGGCTACAACAGCGCTCTGGGTAACAAGAGCTTTGCTGAAAAACAGAGCCGGCTGGATAGCCAGGGGCGCAAGGTGGGCTACAACAATGGCCTGCACTTGAACCAGGCGTTGGTCAACGAAACTAGCTGGACCGTGGATAAGCTCAAGGCACGCACGGATCTTTTGGTGCAAGAGGTGCTGCAGAAGTATCCTCTGTCGGTTTTGTGATCATGGATTCACCCTTGTTTTGCCCACGCTGCCATTTTACCGGAGTAGAAGATGCTTAAAGAACTCAAGTTGAGCCACGTGGGGCCTGCGCCTTCGATGGAGCTGGAGTTTGGCGAGCGGCTGAATCTCATCACCGGTGACAACGGTCTGGGAAAAAGCTTTTTACTGGATATCGCCTGGTGGTCGCTGACCCGCAAGTGGCCTGCAGAGCTGAATAGCAGCCTGACAGTCGGAAAAAAAGTCAGGCCGCACGCAAAGCAGAAAGGCGAGATCAGTTTTTGCTTTAGCGCCAAGAGTAAGGACGAACGTTACATCAGTAACTACCAGCCGCGTGAAGAGGCATGGACAGGTCGATCCGGCCGTCCGGCCAATCCAGGACTGGTGCTCTACGCAATGAGTGACGGCAGCTTTGCGGTCTGGGACCCGGCGCGGAACTACTGGCAGACAAAGAACGATGTCGACATCCAGGAGCGTCGCCCGGCCTTTGTCTTTAGTCCCGCCGATGTGTGGGATGGTCTGGAAGATGATGGCAGTGTGCTCTGTAATGGTATGATTCAGGACTGGGCAACCTGGCAGAAAGAGGATGGAGAGGCTTTCAAGCTGTTAAAGAAGGTGCTCAAGGTACTGTCACCCAATGCCAAAGAAGCCATGGTGCCCGGCAAACTGGGCAAATTGAGCCTGGATGACGTCAGAGATATTCCCTCGATCACCATGCCTTACAAGCAGGATGTGTTGGTGCTGCATGCCTCATCAGGCATGAGGCGTGTCATTGCTTTGGCTTATTTTCTGGTCTGGGCCTGGCTGGAGCACCGCAAGGCGGCTGAACACCTGGGCGAAGAGCCCACTCATCAGGTGGTGTTCCTGATTGACGAGGTGGAATCGCACCTGCATCCGAGCTGGCAGCGGACGATAGTGCCGGCATTGTTGAAGGTCATGAAGGAGCTGACTAGTCGCCCTGACGTGCAGCTGATTACTGCAACCCATTCCCCGTTGATCATGGCATCTGTCGAGCCGCTGTTTGATGAGGGCAAGGATGCCTGGTTTGACCTGGACCTTGAACAGGATGAAGTGGTGCTGCGCAAGCGAACGTTTGTGCGCCAGGGCGATGCGTCCCGCTGGCTCACCAGCGAAGCTTTCGATTTGGGGGGTTCGGGCTCTATTGAGGCAGAAAAGGTGTTGGCAAAAGCGGCCCAGGCATTAACCGATCCAGGTTTTGACAAAGCCGCTGCTGAAAAACTCCACAATGAGCTTCGCAAGGTACTCAGCGATACTGATCCTTTCTGGATGCGCTGGCGTTTTGTCGCTGAAAAGAAAGGGTGGCTTTGAAATGCTGCACGTTCCCCCTCAGCCTGAGCCTGCTTCTTTTGATAAGAAAGTTCGCCGTCCCGGCTTGAAGTATCTTCATGACCAGGGAATTGACTTACATATGCATTTAGCCAAAGGGACAAAGATCAAGCCATATTGGCTAAAGTCGTTGGATGATCTCTACGAACGATATGACGGCGTGTGTGCTTATTTGGCTATCCACTTTGAAAGGATTACCGGTGCGGGGTCTGTTGACCACTTTGCTGCCAAATCACGCCATGCGGGTCAGGCCTACGAGTGGACAAATTACCGGCTAGCCTGCTTGCGCATGAATAGCCGTAAAAATGCCTATGAAGATGTGCTTGATCCCTTTGAAGTTGAAAACGGCTGGATCCAACTGGAGTTGATTACCGGGCACATTTACCCCAATCCAGAGCTCGATGCTGCGGTTTTTACATCTGTCAGGAATACCATTAAACGCCTGAAACTGGATGACGAGGGATGCCAGAAAGTGCGCGCACGCCATTACTCGCAATATGTGCAGGGTGATGTCAGTGCCAATTTTCTCAAGCGCCATTCACCTTTCGTTTGGTACGAAGCCAACCGCCAGGGATTGCTATGAAACTGATTGACCTGTTGGCCCAGGAAGTCCGTGCCAGCGCTGCGTACAACTCCAACGTGCAAGCCGCTCCCAATGTCATTCTCTGGACTGACAAGTTGCGTCAGTGGGAGTCGGCATTACCCATGTTGCAGGCTGCTCTGCCGGAACTGATCGTGCTGGGCAACTATGCCCCTGAACGCAAAACAGGTCCGGCGATCTGGATTAAATGTGTGGTTGAAGGCGTCTTGCCTGATGTTGAGTTGCCAGTTGGCCGTACGCCTATTGTCTATCTACCAGGCTTTGAAAGGCGTGATTTACGCGCCATTGCTGCCTGCCCTGATTCGCTTAAGCCGTTGGCTGAATTGCAATACCGGGGCTGCTGGTGGATCTATAGCAATGCGGGACGTGACTGGACGGTGAATGCCTTCCTGGTCTCCAGTAACGGCGGTGCCGGGCTTGATGTGGCCAAGGATGAGAAAACCCAGCAGGTCATGTTGCGTGTATTGCCCGAAATTCTCGAGAGCGAACGCGATGACTTGAGCAATCGACGCCTGGAAGCAGCGGACTTCAACAAGCTGGTCAGCAGCGATCCGGTACGTGATCTGCTCAGCTGGATGAACGACAGCCAGGCCTGTCGTGAACGCTGGGAGTCTTCCCGATGGCAAGCCTTGGTCGGTATATGCGAAACCGAATATCACTTCAATCCAGAGCTGGATGGCGAACTCACGGCGGCTGAGCTGCTATGCCAGCGTCAGGGTGTCTGGGAGGGTGTCTGGCAACGCTTTTTGGAGTCATGCACGCATTACCCTCAGTTGCCGCAGCTGCTATTGAAGGTGCAGGCAGATTTGGCGGCCAGCGGTGCTAGTTATCCTTCGATCAACGCCAATGAAGAGCAGCAGCTTGAACGTGATCTGAACGGGCTTTTGCAGCTTGATCCGGCCAAGGCGCGCCTGAGCATCGGGCAGCTTGAAAGCCGGCATGCGGAGCGTCGTAACTGGGTATGGCATGCCCTGGCTATGGCTCCTCTGGCAGGGGTATTGGAACATCTGGCCGAGATCGCTCAAGCAACCTCCAGCACATTCTCGGGCACCGATCCTGAGGAAATGGCGAGCCAGTATCGCGAAAGCTATTGGCGTGCAGATGATCATGCACTGCGAGCATTGGCTTATCCGCTGTCACCTGGTCAACAGACACTGGTGCATGGCCTTCTGGATCTGATTTACACCCCATGGTTGGACGGCGTTACTCGCAACTTCCAGAATCTGGTGCGTAGCAAGGGCTACCCAGGCATTGATCAGGTTAATGAAGCTACGGCGGAGTATGCCGTGGCCGGCGAGGCGGTTTTTTTTGTTGATGGCCTGCGCTTTGATACGGCGCAACGCTTAGCGGCCAAGCTGCAAGGCCTGGGTGAAATTCAGTTGGACTCGAACTGGGCAGCATTGCCTTCGGTAACGGCCACTGCCAAGGCGGCGGTAACGCCGGTGCATGATCGGCTGACCGGCCGACTAACAGACCGGGATTTTGAGCCGAGCCTCGCGGATGATGACAAGGACTTTTCCTCGCACTATCTACGCAAGTTCCTCAACGAGAAAGGCTGGCAGTATCTGGAAGAGGGGGAGTCAGGTGACCCTGCCTCGAATGCCTGGTTGCAAAGTGGTGACATTGATAAGGAAGGCCATGTTAAGGGCCTGAAGCTCGCTGCACGCATCGATACCTTACTCGACGAGGTCGTCGAGCGTGCCGAGGAGCTGATCGCTGCGGGTTGGCGCAAGATTCGAATTGTGACTGACCATGGTTGGATACTGACTCCCCGGCCTATGGCGAAAGTGGACTTGCCCAAGCATCTGACCGAAACGCGCTGGGGCCGTTGTGCGGTGATCAAGGATTCTGTGGACTCGGGCTATCAGCAAGTGGGCTGGTATTGGAATAGTGCCGTCAGCATCGCCATGGCGCCTGGCGTTTGCAGCTTCAAGGCCGGTCAAAACTATGACCATGGTGGCCTGAGCTTGCAGGAGTGCATGACGCCGGTGATTCAGATTCGCAATACCAAGGCAGTCGCGGCCGTATCTGCGGTGGCCGCGGCGCTGTCAGATATTCGTTGGTTGGGCCTCACCTGCAAGATTCAGGCTGAAACCACGGCTGAGGGCGTATTGGCAGTGCTGAGGACTCACCCAGCTGATCCTGACTCTGAAATAACCAAGCGCAAGCCGCTCAAAGACGGCAAATGCAGCTTGTTAGTAGATGACCAGTTTGAGGGCAGCTCAGCGGTTCTGGTGCTGCTGGATGATCAAGGTAACGTGCTGGCGAAGAAGCCGACACTGGTAGGAGACGAATAAGTGGAAATGGATACGCTGGACCACAAGGCCGCAACAGCCTTTGAGGGTTACCTGGTCCGAAAGGATCTGGTGCGAACCTTTGCCCGCCAGTTTCCGGTACCGACCTATGTGGTCGAATTTATGCTGGGCCGCTATTGCGCCTCGACCGACCCACAAGAGATTGAAGAGGGGCTTGAGATTGTGCAGCGTCAGCTGGCCTCTCGCACTGTGCGCGCCGGCGAGGAGGAGCTATTCAAAGCTCGGGCCTACAAGGATGGTTCGGCCAAGCTGATCGATATTGTCAGCGTGCGGTTTGTGGAAAAAGAGGGTGGTTACCTGGCCAGCCTGCCAAGCCTAAACCTCAATCGGGTCCGCATCCCCGACAAGATTGTCGATGACAACGAGCGGCTTTTGACCGGCGGCTTTTATGCCGAGGTCACCCTGGAATACGACAGTGTGATTGCTGAAGAGAAGGGCAACGCCTTTGGCATCTCAGAGCTGCGACCAATCCAGATGTCCAAGCGCAACGTGCTGGATATCCTGGCGGAGGCACGCAGTAACTTCAGCAGCGATGAGTGGCGCGACTTTCTGGTGCGGTCCATCGGTCTGGAGTCCAATGCACTGAGCCAGCGTGCCAAGGACGCCATCCTGCTGCGGATGGTGCCCTTCGTTGAGCGCAACTACAACATGGTCGAGCTGGGGCCGCGCGGCACGGGTAAGAGTCACCTGTTCCAACAGGTATCGCCTTATGCGCACCTGATTTCGGGCGGCAAGGCGACCATTGCCAAGATGTTCGTCAACAACGCCAGCGGGCAGCGCGGTCTGGTCTGCCAGTACGATGTGGTCTGTTTTGACGAGGTCAGCGGGATCTCCTTCGATACCAAGGAAGGGATCAATATTATGAAAGGCTACATGGAGTCCGGTGAGTTCAGTCGTGGCAAGGAAAGCATCCGTGCTGATGGTTCCATGGTGTTTGTCGGCAACTTCGATGTGGATGTCGAGCACCAGCAACGAGTTGGCCACCTATTTGGCCCTTTGCCTGCAGAGATGCGTGACGACACAGCCTGGATGGATCGCATCCATTGTTACCTGCCAGGCTGGGATGTGCCGAAGATGAACAAGGATCTGACCACTGACCACTTTGGTCTAGTCAGTGACTTTTTCTCAGAGTGCATGAGCCGGCTCAGGTTCGAGAGCCGCGTGTCCGCGATGCAAAACCGAGTTCACTTGGGCGGTGCCCTTAGCGGCCGTGATACGAATGCCGTTAACAAAACGGTTTCTGGTCTGCTGAAGCTGATGTACCCCAACCAGGATATGCCGGTATCTGACGAGGATCTCGAGTGGGCAACCCGCTTGGGCCTTGAAGTGCGCCGCCGCGTAAAAGAGCAGCAGAAGCGGGTGGGCGCAGCCGAGTTCCGTAACACCCATTTCAGCTACTTCATCGGTGACGATGGCGTCGAGAAGTTCGTTGCCACCCCCGAACTCAGAGCTGACAACGAGATTGGTGACGATCCGCTGGAGCCAGGCCAGATCTGGGCCATCAGTGAAGGCGGCGCTGACATCGATGACAATGCTGGTCTGTACCGTATCGAAGTTAACGGTGGACCAGGCTCCGGGGTGAAGATTCTCAACAATCCTGCGCCGGCGGCGTTCAAGGAGTCGGTACGCTATGCCGAGCAGAACCTGTATTCACGGTCTGTTCAGCTGGTTGGCGATCGAGACCCTCGCTCTCACGAGTTCTCCATCCAGCTGCGGGCATTCGATGCTGCAAAACGAGGCTCCAAGCTAGGCATGGCAGCGTTGATCGCCATGTGCAGCAGCCTGCTGAAAAAATCAGTTAAAGGCGGACTGATCGTTGTCGGCGAGATCAATTTGGGCGGCTCTATTGAGCCCATTAGCAACGCAGTAAATATCGCTGAGCTTGCGGTTGAGAAGGGTGCGAGCACTCTGCTCATGCCTGTAACTGCGAGGCGTCAACTGTATGACCTGTCTGACGACATGGCGACCAAAATTGATATCCAGTTCTATCAGGATGCTCGGGATGCGCTGTTGAAGGCGATAGTGGAATAGGCTCGCTCCTGGATTCCCTTCCAGGGGCGGAGCTTGGGTTCAGCGAGCTAGTTGAAATCCTTGAGGCTATCGTAGTCCGCGAGCCATTCGTCCATGGTTTGATTTTCGGGCAGCTTTTGCTGGCAGGGATTGGCAAGCCCCACCTTATACCCGTGTCCACTGATTGACTGGTTTTCGCAGTTCACAGCGCATGTACCAGGTTCGCTATGTTTCGCCTGCGCCTGCCGGCTTTGGGCGAATGTTTTGTCCGGCACGCTTGTCTGCTCGCTGTCTGGCCCATGTCCGGCTGCTGTCCGGTTGTTGTCTGCCAGAAAACGGCGGCTGATTTCATCCGCGGACACGCTGAGGGCGCGCAGGGACTGCGAGTTCAGACGACCGGGCCGGTTCGCTACCTCGTCTGCAATAAGCACAAAATTTTTGAGATTCCCCAGGTAGTCATGGAATGATGATAATCGTGGCGGAAGTGCAAGGTTAGTTGATCGCCAAAAATTGCAAAACGAGCTGCGTTTCCCTACACGAAATTTTCCAGCAGGTAACAATTCGCCCTGGCGGCCGTATTTTGTGGAGCGCTTACGTGTTATTTCAACGTTGAAGATTGTGTAATAAGGCTCGTCAGAGGTTGCCTCTAGTAACTGTAGTGTGAGTCCGGGATATTTCTTGTCGTAGATTCCGGTTGAGTGGCTCGTATAAAAGAAGGCTTTAATGTCAAAAAGCTCGAGAATTTCCTTTGCTAATGCGCAGGCTATATCTTTTGGGAGACTGGTTATTTTAAATCCGTTATGGGTTTCAATTACAACCTGGCCCCCCTCTATTGAGGTGGAGTCTCCCAGAGTTGTTAGCGCGTTGAGCATTGGAAGCCGGTTTTTAATATTATTCATGCGATAGTCCCCCTATACGGAGGAGCGCGCATTAGCGCACTTACGACTGCGGTTTTTCATCCACTCGTCGATGTCGGTACTGAGCCATCCGACTGAGCGGCTGCTACCGAGTTCGTATTGAGTAGGAAACTTCCCCAGTTGGATGTCCCGGTAAATACTGGAACGGCTTTTTCCAGTTTTTTTCTTGACATCAGGAAGCCTCATAAAATATTCAGCTTCTGAAGATTTTTGATAATTGTAGTCAGACGACATATGGAGGTTCTCATGCCGGCGCATCGCGTCTGCTTCCTCATAGCTGCGATATGCGAGTTAATAACTTTTGAGTGCGGCTTCCCCTGACGCAATGCGAATAAGCAAGAAAATAATATTTTTGGGGAATTAACTTGGAGGTATTAATCGGTCAGCATATAAATAGCTAAGCGATAGATTCTTTGCGCACAGCAACTGAGGTGCTGAGCGATGTAGGAAAGGTTTCCTACGATTTCAAGGCACGAGATTTTACCCATGTCTTGCTGCTGACGACCTGCGCAGTTGGCAGATTTCTCAGCTATTAGCCCGTTGCGGCGGGTTCCCTGGGCGTCCGAGGAGCACCTTATAGGGACTTTCTACCATTTTATATGACGTTTAGCAAAGGTTTTTTTCAGTCCAATAAGTGGGCGGGTAGTGGCCTGCCTGGCTAGTTGGTTAACTCAAGTTCGGATGGCTGAGGCCCTGATACTGTGTTGCTGCTCCTCGCCATAGCTCGCTATGACGAGTTGGCTGCATTGGCGAAGGTGCGGGTAGCTGAAAAATCCATTCAGGTGTTTCTGGAAGACATGTAAGCAGCAGATGCTCGGGCTTGGATTGGGCCGTCCAGTGTTATGCACATCGGCGTCTTCATAGGCAGCACAGTTTTTGTCTGCTACGATATTCAAAGGTAATACCTCTAGATAACGGAGGGCTGACCATGGCCACTTCCATCAAAATTGACGACGATCTGAAAGGTCGTATTCAGCATTTGGCTGGTTTGCGGCAGCGCTCATCTCACTGGATCATGCGTGAGGCGATCACCCAGTACGTCGAGCGTGAGGAGGCCCGTGAGAGCTTCAAACAAGAAGCGCTGGCATCTTGGGCTGCATACCAAGAAGCTGGCCAGCACTTGACCGGCCAGGAGGCTCGCACCTGGCTTGGTAGCTGGGGTACAGATGCTGAGGCAGAGCTACCCAAGTGCCACGATTGATTGTCACTGAAGGCGCGGCGAAGGGCTTGGAGCGTTGCCGGCGATTCCTCTCTGATAAAGATCCGCAGGTCTCACGCCGTGCTGCACAGGCAATCGAGCGCCAATTCGCTCGATTGGAGGACAGTCCGGAGGTAGGGCGTCCATTTCCAGATCTGCCGGAGCTGCGTGAGCTCATCATCGAGTTTGGAGACTCAGGTTACGTAGCGTTGTACCGCTATGAGCGTGCAGATGACACCGCCTATGTCTTGGCCTTTCGCCATCAAAAAGAAGCTGGCTACTGAGGCTTGACAGCAGCTACTGGGATCCCGGCAAGAATCGACTCTAACTTCTCGCCCAACAAGCGCCAGGCTTCGGTTTTTTCCTTGGCGTAATCGTGGTGCAGGTAATGTCGACGGACCTTCGAGCCGCCCAGCAGATGGTTCTGGCAGCGGTCGATTATTTCCAGCGTTACACCCAGCTCCTGCATCATCGTCGCGCCTGTGCGGCGCAGGTCATGCGGGGTCCATTCCCCCTTGGTTCCCTTACTCAGTACCAGTGAGTCGTCATGATGCCGGCCGGCCAGTGGCTTGCTGCGGTTCTTGAATCGACACTGGCGGTCTCCGATGAGCTTGCTGACAGTCTTGGTATCAACGTTGCTTCGACCATCCTTGCTGGGGAAGCAGAACGGCGAATCGCCGGTTTCTTTTTGAAGGCGTTTGAACTGCGCAACGGAAAACGCTGACAGGAACACATGGTGATCCTGGCGCTTGCCTTTATGGCCTTTGGTGGTCTCGGCTGGGATGAACCAGGTTCCCTTCTCCAGATCCACGAAGCGCCATTCGGCCTTAAGCAACTCGCCGATTCGGCAGAGTGTGCTCAGGCAGATCCACAGCGCGCACTGGACGCGCGTATTGACTGGGCGAATGCCTGAATACTTCTGGCCAGCAGGAAGCTCTTCGTAATCTCTCTCCAGGCGTTCGAGGATGTCACGCAGTTCTCGAATCTCGTCAGGGGAGAGCAGTCGATCCCGCTGTTCTTCGTAGCCATGGTCGAGCAGCTTGCTGACATCTATAAGGTCTGCTGGATTGCCGTCAGTCATCAGGCCTCGCCAGGGTTTGCGTTTCTCACCCCAGCGCAGCATCTGGCCAATGTCGTTGTTGCGGATAACGACGGTGCGGTTCAGGCCACGGGCTTTGATTGAGCGCAGCACCGCGAGCAGATCCTTTTCAGTCAGTTTGCGCAGTGGTTTCTTGCCAATCAGCGGTAAGACATCTTTCTTGAAGCTGCGGATCAGTTCGGCATTGCCATCCTGGCGGGAGACGCCGTCGCGAATCCATTCGTCGAAGAGGTCTGCCACCGTCTTGTTTTCTGCCGCTTGGCGTTCGGCTTCGGCGATGGTCGCTGCGACTGCCGCTTGAGCTTCGATCTTGGCAGCTTTGCGAGCAGCGGTTGGATCGATTCCTTTTGCGGCCGTCGCTCTGACCTCATCACGTTCGGCACGAATCTGAGCAAGAGACTTTTTTGGCCAGCTGCCCAGACTTTGATCGCGTTTCAATCCGTCTTGTTTGAATTCATAGCGAAACTGCACTGTTACGCCACGGACACCTGCGCGAACCCTCGCAACTAGCCCGCCTTCCTCCCGAAGGATTCTGCCGTCGTCGGCAGAAGTAAGTGCTTCCAGCTGCTTTACCGTCAACCTAGCCACTCTCTACCCCTTGCCTAATTCGACTGACCGAGAATTTTACCCCACTTTTACCCCACCGAAGAGCTTGGCTAGTGGTGGACTATCTTGGACATTATGGGACGCTATAATAGCTTGAAAGCCACGTATCATAGGGGTTTTCGTTGTCCAGGGTTGTCTCAGTTCATCCAGGAGATTCCGGCTAATAAGCGCATGGGGTGCAAGGGGTCGAGTGTTCGAATCACTCCGTCCCGACCAAAAAACCCTAGAAAATCCAGTCACTTAGCGGTGACTGGATTTTTTTATGGTGCGCCAGGCATGGCGC
>Ga0247725_1001486_pt1 | contig 11776 bp, 11 predicted proteins | sample OKSTACKMCFT3sol_FD_183021 | JGI IMG/M metagenome (GOLD analysis project Ga0247725, IMG submission 183021) | Subsurface sediment microbial communities from gas well in Oklahoma, United States - OK STACK MC-FT3-sol | ecosystem: Environmental > Terrestrial > Deep subsurface > Rock core/Sediment... | reverse complement strand
CCTGCTCATCATTTTCAAGATCGCGACCCTGTACTCTCCGCTGAAACTGTTCGCTCCTGTGGCACTGGCGTTCTTCATGCTTGGCCTTGGCTATTACGGATACACGTTCGCGACCATGCACCGGTTCACCAACATGAGCACATTGCTGTTCAGTGCATCGGTGATCATCTTCCTGATCGGATTGGTGTCGGAGCAGATCACGGGTCTCACCTACCTGGCGGCGCGAGACGGGCGAGGGCCGGAATGACCGTGAAGCCGCCACAGCGCGAGCGCCTGCTACTAATAACCCGCAACCTGCCGCCCCTACAGGGCGGCATGGAACGCCTGAACTGGCACCTATTGCAGCAGCTGCAACGTGTCGTCGACGTACAGGCGGTCGGCCCAGTCGGGGCGGCCAACTTGGCTCCCGCAGGCGCGCAAATGCGCGAAGCTCCCCTGCACCCTTTGTGGGGCTTCATGCTTACCGCCTTCTGGCATTGCCTGGCCCTCGGTCTGCGTCGGCAACCCAGCCTTTACTTGGCAGGAAGCGGTCTAACCGCCCCCCACGCATGGATTACCAGTCGACTACTAGGCGGTCGTAGCGTCGCTTACCTGCACGGGCTGGACATCACGGTCGACAACGTAGTTTACCGCCGCCTCTGGCTCCCCATCCTGCGTCGCTTAGACATGGTCATCGTCAACAGCAGCGCGACGGCCACACTCGCCATCGAGGCAGGAATCGCGCCTGCGAGAATACATCGCGTGCATCCTGGCGTCTCACTGCCGCAGGTCCCCTCACCTGCCCGCCGGATGGAAGAGGGCAGAGCATTCCGGATAAAGCATGCGCTGGGTGAAGGAGTGCTGCTGCTATCAGCCGGCCGACTGACACCCCGCAAAGGCCTGCTCGAGTTTGTCCGCGACTCGTTCCCTGCAATCCTTCAGGCCCATCCTCATGCCACCTTGGTGATCATCGGAGGCGCGGCCGGCCAAGCGCTTGGCTCTGAAATGCTCACGCCAGACCAGATCCTGGCGAACGCCACACCTGCCGTAAGATCAAACATCCACTTCATCGGCAAAGTCAGCGATGAGGAACTGGCTGTTGCCATGCACAGTGCGGCTGTGCACGTATTTCCAGTTCGCTCCCAACGCAGCGATCCCGAAGGCTTCGGCATGGTTGCCATTGAGGCAGCTGCGCATGGGTTGCCTACCGTGGCCTACGCCAGCGGCGGTGTGGTCGACGCAGTTGCTGCGGGTATCTCGGGCACGCTGATAGCACCGGGTGACAGCTGCGCATTTGCCGATGCCGTGATCGAGATGATTCATCACCCACTGCCGCCAGCACCGATGCGCATCTTTGCCTCCGCATTCGATTGGGATGTATTCGGCCGCCAGGTATGTGAGGTACTGGACGTAAGGGACCAGGTCACCCAATGAAGGTCTGGCTGCCCGCCATCCGTACCGGCAGCGGCACCGATGTGTTCACGCTACGTCTGGCCGACGCGCTGGCGAAGCGCGGGCACGAGCCGGTCCCGCAGTTCTTCCATCATCGCAACGAACCATGGCCAATCTGGCTTCAGCGAGTGCCTGCACCGCCAGGCACTCAGCTCGTCCATGGCAACAGTTGGACCGCACACATATTCAAGCGGCCTGAACTTCCTTTGCTGGTCACTGAGCATCACTACATCGGCGACCCTGCGTTCACCTCTTTCCGCACGCCCCTGCAGCACCTCTACCACCGTATCCTGATTGAACGCCAGGTGCAGAAGTCGTACGCGATGGCTGATGGTCTTGTCACAGTCAGCAAGCATACCGCCGAAGCTATGCAACGCGATCTTCATCAACCAATCACCCATATCCACAACTGGGTGGATCTTCAGCAGTTCAAGTCGACCTCCCAAGTGCAACCCGGGAACTCTCCATTGCGATGCCTGTTCGTCGGCAATCCGTCGCGACGCAAAGGAAGCGATGTGCTCCCTGCGCTGGCGGAACGGCTGGGCGAACGGTTTCAAGTGCTGTGCCTCGGTGGGTTACGCGATAGCGCCGCATCAGCCACCGGGCGGGTCGGCCTTCTGCCTCGTCACCTGCCGGAAGACATGCCCCAACTCTATAACAGCGTCGATGTAGTACTCCTACCCACACGCTACGAAGCCTTCGGCTATGTTGCACTCGAAGCGATGGCCTGTGGCATCCCGGTTGTCGGCTTTGACAGCACCGGCACAGCCGAAGTATGCCTGCATGGCGAAACCGCGCTACTGGGCCCGGTGGACGATTTGAACACAATGGTCATGCACCTTCGGCGACTGGCTTCTGATCCCGGCCTGCGCCAGCAGCTGGGCATCAACGCACGCCGTCGGGCCGAAGCTTTGTTTGGCGAAGAACAGGCCATGGATCGCTACATCGCGCTGTACGGACAACTTACGTCCAGCGCTCTCGCATGCCAGCAAGCACTGCCATCACGACGGGGTGCTGTTTGATGCACTCTGCCACCGTGGTGCGCCCTCGGTTCATCACGCGGCGCAGGGTCTTGCGCGCCTTAGTTTCGGCAGCCTTCTCAGCGCGGATTCGGCGCAAACCGGCTAGCAGCTGTGTCAGTACTGGAGCTAGAGGCTCATTGTTCAACACAGGCGTGTGAGCATATGTATCAACGATCGGTGATGCAGAAGCAACTGATTCGATGGCCGCCACCGCAGTATCGCCGACCACCGCACCGTGCATGATCGCCGCGCAGATACGAGACGCGCTACATCCGTCCGCATTCGGGAGAAATCGTGCCTTGCGTTGGGCCAGCGCCTCGGCATCCACCTTACCGTCCACGACCGCTTCCACGAATGCGCGGACCTGGATCATCGTCCACGCACCTCCCGAGGCGTCCACCAAGGCCGTAGCTTCCTCATTGAGCGGCTCACCTTCGGGATTCAACAATGCCAGCATGGGCCGCTGCATGACCAGGTAGTCGAACAGGAACGACCCTGGATCACTGATCATGGCATCCGAGCAGGCAAATGCATCCAGATGCCCCGGCGACTCATCCAGCACAACCCCCTGCGCACGTAACTCATCGCGAAGTATCAGCACCTGCTCTGCACTCAACAGCCCTTGCTCCAGCAGCGCCGGAAACAGACCTGGATGGGGGCGCCATATCAGGCATAGCGTTGTCCGTCGCGCCAGGAAGTATTCGAACATCTCCGGGCCAAGCAAGTCGAAGGTGGAGAAGTTGGATGACTGCGAATAGCGATGACCGAAGCTGAAATGGCTGTTCCAAAGGAATGCCACGCGGCCACCGATGCGCTCTTGCAACGCCGTATCGAGTGGGCCCCGCAAGGTCTGCAGCATGCGATCGAATCGCGGGTGCCCCAATACCTGAACATGCCCATCGGCGCGCGGACAGTGTCGTGCATACATGTTCTTCTCACTTGGGGCGCGCGCCACAACCAGATCGGCCCCGATCTGAAGCGGCTGGGCGAACTGCAGGCGCAGGTTCTTCACGCCCGCGCCCACGGTCAGGCCATAGGGAATGTACACAATCCGCTCCACACTGTGGCGCACCCTGTGGAACCACAGCAACGGCGGGCGCTCCCTGTCATAGGGATGGGTGAAAACGGCCACGTCGAACTGGTTTACTTCAATCTTCATCCCGGGCACCCACTCTACGAACGGGATACCTTCAGAATCAAGCAACGCTCGATGGATGTATGCACGCGTAGCACTCAAACCCGGGTCACAGTAGTTGTATGGCAATAGCCACGCCACGGGTTCAAAGCGTGGATCGGCCCGCATCTGCGCCCACAGCGCAGCTACATTGCCCCATGCCTCTGGACGCTGCAAAAGGAATAGCACGCGCAATGCAGACAACACTGATCAATCCGCCCCGGAAAAGCCGATGATGCCGACTTGCGCCAATGCAAGGTCCTCCGGCGTATCCACCTCGAACAGGTCCAAGGCTCGGGCCGCTGCTGGCAGCAGCGGCTCAATGCACTCGTACACGTAGCGTGTGCCGGCGTCCAGAAGACCGGGGGGGCCGGCAAAGATGTTGGCCCACTCCCATGGCGTCATGGGATCACGGTGGAAGGCGGACACTTGATCGACCTCACCATCGGCTCCTTCGACGGTACTGACAAACACCGCCTGGGTACTCTTGGCACGGGTGACACCCACCAGCAGCGGCACGGCCGCGGCAGCCTCGACGAATGCACGCAGCGAAGCAGGCTCGATGATCAGGTCACCGTCCAGGTACAGCACGCGACTCTGCATCCCAACCGATCCCAACCGGATGCTGTGGGCAGTGTTAGTTGTGCGGTAGTCCGGGTTTCTCACAAGCACCACGTCGCGATGATGGCGGGCGCAGTGATCAATAATCAGCTCCTCGCGATACCCGACCACGACTTGAATCCGCGGGACCAGCGGCTGCAGGGCAAGGATCAGCCGAGAAAGCAATGTTACTCCCTCGATCTCGATCATGCATTTGGGCATACCCATCCCCAGGCGCGAGCCCAGGCCGGCACAAGCGATTACAGCGCCTTCAAGAGCTTGCATAGGCTACTCGCATCATTTACGACAATATCGGCCACGGCGATGGTCTGTGGCGCGGGCGCGTGCACACCCCCATATGCGATGCCGATATCTGCTTCGCGCAACATCGGCACGTCGTTGGCGCCATCGCCAATGGCGACAATCCGCTCGTATCCGCCCTGGCAACGCAGGGAGCGCACCGCGTCATCCTTCGCGAGGATGGATTGCAACTGCACGCCGCCCGGCGTAACAACCGCACTTGAACTGAACGACCTGCAGCCGAGCCTCGCGATCATTGGCTCGATCCAAACATCAAGGTTGCCGGTCACCACGAAGCAACGATCAGCGTGTTCAGCTATGAAAGCCTGCAGCTCATCCATCAGCGGCACGGCCTCGATGATCTCGTGCACACGCGCTAGCGGCACCTGCCCGAGAATCAGCGTGCGCAGGCGCATTGAATCCTCGAACGGCACATGACCATCCATGGTCAGTCGGGTCAGTGTGGCTATCTCCCCAGCGATTCCAAGCTCGGCTGCGATGCAAGGCAGAATCTCGATGGAAGTCAGCGTGCCATCCAGATCGAAGCAGAATGCGGTTCCGCTCATATGCGCTCCAGCAGGAACCAGCGCTGGCGGGTTTCTGTACGATTGTTCAGACCGTCCTGCGCATAGACATCACCTTCACCGGTCAGGCGGAAGCCTGCAGCGAGCAGCGTTGGCTGAAGCAACGCCATGAACTCCGGTGCGCTACGGTAGATGGCGTGGTAATCATGCTCCAGCTCTGCAGAAAAGTGCCCCTTCAGAGTGAGTCGTGAATCGACCGCTATGGGCTCACGTAGCAGCACCATTGCGCCGGTGATGCTTACCTCACAGATCGCGTTGAACAGGATGGTCAGCTGAGAATCATTGAGGTACATGCAGATGCCTGCACATAGCACGCGATCGAACTCTCCCGCACCCAGTGAGGCCGCCGACAGCTGCTCGGCTTGCAAATGCGTGAAGCGGCAATGTGGGTCATCCAAATGCTGCGCACGCGCATGTGCCAGCAATCCTTCCGTGGAATCTATGCCGTGATAGCGCGCCACATGCGGAACCAATCGTCTGCTCCAGCGACCGGTTCCGCAACCGACATCCAGCAATGACTGGCGTCCATCCAGACGCAGGATCGGTAGTAAGCGTTTGATCTCAGCAGAATCGCGACGCTCGGCGAGATCGCCTTGCTTGTCTTGGTAGATGACCGCGCGCGTGGGCCCCACCTCGTCCATACGCCGCGCACGATCAGCGAAGAAGGCGGCGACCTCCTGCGGATCGATCTCAGGTGGCGATGGTTCGCCGAATGCTGTCGTTATCCTTGCCACATCTGTCCCCCAATTCTCACACCTGCTGTGGTCTCCAGACCGTCCACCACAGCGCTGCAACCAGCAAGAGGTACGTTGTCCCCAGTGCCAGGATCGCTCCGGTTCCGGCAAGTACCGGCACCCACGCCCCCATCAGAAGCAGCAGCATCAACAGCGCCCCCAATTGCAGCCCGATCCGTATCCGCTTGCGCCCGCGTGCCATCAACATGGTACAGCCTAGCGCCGACAAGCCGAGCAACGCGGGGAACAAGCAATTAAACCGCGCCAGCTTGGCGGCATACGCGAACTCGGCACCGAATAGCCAAGGCAGCGTGAAGGACAACGTCCATGCCACAGGAATGCTAACCAGGCCCATCCCCAAGCCAGCAAGGGCCAGCCGACGCAGAAAGCGGGACTGCTCCTCACCGCTGCCCAGGCGACGGAACATCTTCGGAGCTGCAGAGATCGCCAGAGACACCGCAGGCAGTGCAATCAGCGTAGCCAGCCTGTAGGCGGCCGTATAGTGGCCCGCAACGTCCGCACCAGCCAAGCGGAACACCACTGACTTGTCGAGGGCACCGAGACCCGTGTCCACGACGCGCATGGCCAGGAAGCCTGAAGCCTCGGCATACTCCCCCGATGCTACTGCCGCTGGTTTCCACCCGGGGCGTAGTAAGCCGGCCACTGCGAACAACGCCATCAAGGTGACCAACAGTCCCAGCAACACATGCCATTGCAGGTAACCGGACAAAGTCAACGGCCCGCCAAGCAGAACGCAGACCAACAGCGCCAACGTATTGCCCAGAGGTCCCAGTGCGTACATGGCGCCGGCCCAGCCCATCCTGTCATGGGCCTGGAAAGCGTAGCTGGCCAGCGTGGTCATTGGCACCAGCAGCATTTCGGGGCAGGCAATGGCCAGCAGCGCGGCGATTGCCACCGGGCTATCCAGCCACCTGACTGCCAACGCTATGTAGACCGAGCCGAGTATCACGCTACTGCCGAGCAGCCGCCACAGTGCCTTGCGCCACTGCAGCGAGAACGTGCTCGCACTGCGGGAAGTCGCCTGGAGCATGACTAGACCAAAGCCGATGCCACTCAGAGCACCGAGTGCCGTGGCCAGCCCCGCCAGCCCGGCAAAAGTTCCATATCCATCCAAGCCCAACAGCCGCGCCAGACCAATTGCCCACACCGCCTGAAGACCGGCCCGAAGGACCTGCCAAAAGACCATCAGCACCGTGTTGCGGGCAAGATGAGAAGACATCGAATCAATACTCGTACGGCGCGCGGATTGCCGTCCTCAGGATGAAGAGTCTGCGGAAAATTTCCCAACGCATGTCTAACGGCAGGATGATGGAAGAAACTTTCCATCCAATCCACCGCAACTCCAATTGATGCTGCCATTGGAGTCGGTCGCAGCAAGCATCAGGACCTGCCCCGCGATTTTGTTACTAGCCGAACTGGAAAACTCGACCACGATATCGCCGGCGGCTCCCACAGTTACTGATCGTACGTAAGCGCCGTTGACCGACGTTGGAGACGCCATTCCAGCAGCCAGGTTGTCTGCCGGGAACCGGCCATGATCGGAGTAATAGGTAGCAATTGCCTCCTTTGCACCAGTCGAGAGAGAGAACCCTTCGGCGACTTGCGACCTGACTACGTAGTCCTGATATGCAGGCAGGGCCAAGGCTGCAAGTACTGCGATGATCGCCACAACGATCATCAGTTCGAGCATCGTAAAACCATGTTGCTTCATTCCTCCCCCCTTACACGTGCTTGACTAGCCTGCCATTGCTGCAGGCGTTCGATATCCTCTGTGTAGATTCCTCGGCCGTTGGACCTATTTAACAAATCCAAGGCCTCATCCGCATCCCGAAATTCGAGCAAGTCTGATGCCAACCCCATTCGTACCAGCCACATCCAATAGCCGGGATCTGTTGGAGAGAGCATCACCGCCTCGCGGATCATGCGCATCGCCAGGTCCGGATCCCGCATGACGTTGAAGGCATAGTTTGCATAGATCGCTCGAAGGCGTGAGGAGCGAGGATTACGCTGCACGACTTCCACCAACAGGTTGAACAAGCGCTGCTCATCGGCGAATTTGCAGCTACCTGCAATCCGACACTCAACTACGCCGTTGACAGCCGAGAGCTCCTGCGGCCCAGCAGGACGACGCAGCACTTTCTCCGCGAAACGATCCCACACGGGATCCGGAACCGGATTGCCTACGCGGGCCCCCAGAACGATCAAGGCTTGGTCAGCGAGCGGGGAACTATTGGGCAATGCGGCAGCGTGCTCAAACTCCCCGACAGCCATGGACCAACCAAGCGATCGCGAGTCATTGCCAGCCAACGCGAGCAGCTGTCGGCCGTACTCATAGCCAGCGCGCGGAGATTCAGGATTGCGCGTGGTCAAGGTCAAAGCCAAACGCATGGGGTCACCCCAACTGAGAGCCTGGATGTACCCCATGGCACCGACGTAGGCCAGAAGCGGGATCAGCAACAACCTGCAGGCCTCGACAGTTGTCGACTTCAACGCAGCCTGAAGAGGTTGAATCAGTGCTAGCACCACGCCAAGCAATGCCAAATAATTGCGATGCTCAAACACCAATTCCAAAGGATGTACATTGCTGGTTAGTGAGTGAGACACAAGGAACCATGCGATGCCAAATGCAGTCAGCGGCCAACGTACGCGGATCAGCCAGCCCCCCAACGCCAAGCCCAGGAGTATCAGTGCCGCCACCAATGTACTAACCGGATGGAGCAACCCATGCGAAATAGGGAAATTGTCGTAGTAGAACCATAGCGACTCGGGCCACGGCAACAGCATTTGACGCAGATACAGAAGAAGCGCGGGCAGCTGGCTGTAGAGACGCTCCGACAAGGAAAAGTCCCGCGTGGCGTACGCCACTGGCGATAGTGCCGACGGCACCACCCAGCCGAAGAAGATGACCAGGCAGACCAGCCCACCAATTACATACGCCCCCACCAGCAAGCGTCGTTGTGCCAGAGTCGGTGCGACGAAGCGGAGCACAAACACCTCAAGCAACAGGCTGTACCCGGGAAGCAGCAATGCAGTTTCCTTAAAACCAAACCCGAATCCACTCGCCAGCGCAACTCCCAACCACCATGGCCACGCCCGTCTACCATCGCACATAGCTCCGCGCGCGCGCAGATAGCACAATAGCGACAGCAAGATACCAGTCGCCGCCCCAACCTCCATGCGTTGCACAATGTACAACGCACTTGAGACCTGTAGCGGGTGCACCATCCAAACAAATGCCACAGCCCAAGTCACCAAAGGCCGCGTTTTCTCCTGCAATGTCGTGCGCATGGCCAGCAACTTGCTGACAAACAGCCCAACCAGTAGTGCATTTAAAAGGTGCATCGCCAATCCGGTGGCCTTGAGCGGCATCGGTTCGGTCCCGGTGAATATGTGATTCACTGCAAAACTCAGCATCGCCAGCGGACGCCCTGCCGCACTGGCAATCCCAGAGCCAAACATCTGTGCAAGCGCCCCCCAACTCAGATGGTCAAGCTTCCAATCTGGGTCGTTAACCAGATTGGGTTGATCGTCAAACAGAAAGCCGCCGCCCAGTCCGGGAAGAAAAATCAACGCCCCCAGCACGGGCAGCAGCACGAATGCAGCGCTCATAAAGCTCGCGCCCCTACGTCCCCGATACTCGGACACGCCCCCCCCCTCCATCCGTTTCAGATCAAAGAAAAGGGCCGCTAGGCGGCCCTTTTCACACTTCCGTTACCCGCCTGCGATTAACGGCAGGACGACGGCAGGAACTTCGGATCGATAGTGCCGCCGGTCTTGCAGTCCCAAGTGATGCTGCCGCCGGAATCAGCCGGAGTCAGCACGAAGTCCTTGCCGGCGACTTTGGCGCTGACCGAGCCAGACGGGCCCATCTTCGCAGTAATAGCACCACCGGCGCCGACCGTAACGGTTGCAACGTACTTGCCCGTAATCGAAGCAGCCGGAGCGAGACCAGCATCAGCATTGGTGGTCGGGAATGCACCCTTATCGGCGTAGTACTCTGTCACAGCGGTCTTGGCGCCCGAGGTCAGGGTCATTGCTTCGGAGACCTGTGAACGCGCGACATAGTCTTGGTAAGCCGGCAGCGCGATGGCAGCCAAGATGGCGATGATCGCGACAACGATCATCAGTTCGATAAGGGTGAAGCCCTTCTGGTTCTTCATTGGTACATCCCCAAGATTAGTGGTGGTTGATTGATCAGCGCCCAGAATCTGACCAGCTGCTAGGCCGGTTGAGCTGATCCTGTGCACTGCGGGTGGATCAACGCAGGTTGCGTGCCAACCCCGGCACGCCCCCCCCTGGATTTCCCCACGCCCATGATGGCAGCAATTTCACAGATGGGAACCCCCCATGCTCGAATCTGCGATGGACGCGGCAATGTGACGCAGTGCGTCACCTTTAGCCGCCCCCCGGCACGAAATCGCACGCGCCCACGTCCGAGAACTGCCCAGATGCCCATGAACCCGCTACCATCCGCTGCTAGATGCCTGCCTGGGGATGGCGGGTCTTGGGGAGCCAATATGTCTGTCAGTCATAGTGCAATCAAAAAGGAGCCCGTGGCGCGTAGCACCATGGATCTGCAGCCGTTTGTCTGGGAGGGGACCGACAAGCGGGGGGTGAAGATGAAAGGGGAGCAGGTCGCAAAGAACGCGAACCTGCTGCGGGCGGAACTACGGCGTCAGGGCATCAACCCCGGAACAGTAAAGCCTAAGCCCAAGCCGCTATTCGGAGCAGCCGGCAGCAAAGTTTCTCCGAAGGACATTGCCTTCTTCAGCCGTCAGATGGCGACGATGATGAAGTCCGGTGTGCCAATCGTTTCGGCGCTGGACATCATTGCTAGTGGGCACAAGAACCCACGCATGAAGAAGATGGTGGACGGGATCCGGGCTGACATCGAGGGCGGTTCTTCGCTACATGAAGCGATCAGTCGGCATCCGGTGCAGTTCGACGAGCTCTACCGCAACCTCGTGCGCGCCGGTGAAAGCGCCGGTGTGCTGGAAACGGTGTTGGACACGATCGCCTCCTACAAGGAGAACATCGAAGCCCTGAAGGGGAAGATCAAAAAGGCCCTGTTCTACCCTGCAATGGTCATTGCGGTGGCGCTCCTGGTCAGCTCGATCCTTCTGATCTGGGTGGTTCCGCAGTTTGAAGACGTTTTCAGGGGATTTGGTGCCGATCTGCCTGCATTTACTCAGATGATCGTGGCCGCATCCCGGTTCATGGTCTCTTGGTGGTGGCTGATCGCGATCATCGTCATCGGCAGCATCGTCGGCTTTACCATGGCCTACAAGCGCTCTCCAAAGATGCAGCACAGCATGGATCGCCTGATCCTGAAGGTGCCAGTCATTGGCCAGATCATGCATAACAGCTCGATTGCCCGCTTTGCCCGCACCACCGCTGTGACTTTCAAGGCAGGCGTACCACTGGTGGAGGCCTTGGGCATTGTTGCAGGCGCCACCGGCAATACGGTTTACGAGCATGCCGTATTGCGCATGCGTGATGACGTTTCGGTCGGTTACCCGGTCAACATGGCCATGAAGCAGACCGCCCTGTTCCCGCACATGGTCATTCAGATGACAGGCATCGGTGAAGAAGCGGGCGCGCTGGATGCCATGCTGTTCAAGGTGGCCGAGTACTATGAGCAGGAAGTCAACAACGCCGTGGACGCGCTGAGCAGCCTGCTCGAGCCGATGATCATGGTGTTCATTGGTATCATCGTTGGCGGACTGGTCATCGGCATGTACCTACCCATCTTCAAATTGGCATCGGTGGTCTGACACATACATGGCATTTCTCGACCAGCACCCCGGCCTCGGCTATCCCGCCGCGGCCGCCCTGGGACTGCTGCTGGGCAGTTTCCTGAACGTGGTCATCCTGCGGCTGCCCAAGCGGCTGGAGTGGCAGTGGAAGCGC
>Ga0247725_1001484_pt1 | contig 11785 bp, 8 predicted proteins | sample OKSTACKMCFT3sol_FD_183021 | JGI IMG/M metagenome (GOLD analysis project Ga0247725, IMG submission 183021) | Subsurface sediment microbial communities from gas well in Oklahoma, United States - OK STACK MC-FT3-sol | ecosystem: Environmental > Terrestrial > Deep subsurface > Rock core/Sediment... | reverse complement strand
GAGCAGGTAGACCGCGCCCAGGGCCGCCCCCAGCGCCATGAGCATGTCGCGATAGACGTCCAGCGTCATGCGCATCTCACCGCCCCACAGCACCTGATAGCCGTCGATGACGTCGGGCGCGGTCTCGCTGAGGCTGAGATTGCCCGTGGCCAGGAGGTGGCCGTCGGGCGTGCGCAGGGCCGAGAGCCTCTTGTTGAGGTCCAGCACCGCATAGACCGGCACGCTCTGGGCCAGCTCGCCGCCGATATAGACCACGCGCTCGTTGTCCTTGCGCTGGATCGGCTTCTCGGCCGTCGAGGGCTGTCGGCGGACGAGTTCGGCCAAGGGCACCTGACGTCCCTGCTGGTTGGTGACGTAAAGGCCTTCCAGACGCGGAACGGACGGCTGATCCTTGCGCGGAACGAAAGCCCGGATCGGCACCGGATTGCGCTCGGTGTCGAAGTGGGCGCGCCCGACGACCTGGCCGTCATAGACCAGCCCCAGGACATCGGCGATCTGAGCGGTCGAGACGCCCGATAGCGCCGCCTTCTCGCGATCGGGCACGAGCCGCCACTGGGCTTGGCTGGTGGGTTCGCTGCTGGAGATGTCGACCATGTCGTAGGTCTTGGCGAACTCGGCCTCGACCTGACTGGCCAGCTCGCGCAGACCCTGCAGATCATCGCCGTGCACCTCGGCCAGGACCGTGGCGCGAACCGGCGGGCCCGGCGGATCCTCGACCAGACGCACGCGCGCGCCCGGATAACGCGCGGCGATCTCGACGATCTTCGGGCGCAGCTGGCGCACCATGTCGATCGAGCTTTCCGAGCGGTGATGCTTGTCGACGAGGTTGACCCGGATCTCGGCGACGTTTTCACCGACGCGCTGGGAGGTGCCCTGCATCAGGCCGTTGAAATCGGCCACGCCGGCCCGTCCGATCCAGCTCTGGTAGTTGGCGACGAGCGGCATGTCGGCCAGCTGGCGGTTGATCTCGCCGACCATGCGCGCGGTGTTCTCGGCCGAGGACGCCTCCGGCATGGTGATGACCACGTTGAAGGTGTTCTTGTTGTCCTTGGGCAGGAAGCCCAGGGCCACGCCGAGCGGCGGGACCGGGCCGCCCACGCCGGCCGGACGGATGAACTGCCAGCCCCCCTGCGCCATCGACAGAAGCAAGGCGACCAGGATGCCGATCGCGAGCGTGCGCCGGACCTTGGGCTGCTCCTGCAGCGGCGTGATGAGCTTCAGGTAGAAGTCACGCAGCTTGTCGGGCTTGGGATCGCCGTGCGCGTCGTGGTCGTCCTCGTCCAGGATGCCGCCGGTCGGCGCGGGGCGCTGCACCCACTTGTTGGCGGCCCAGGGGGTGACGATGTAGGCCACCACGATCGAGGCGGCCATAGCGATGGGGACGTTGTAGGCGATCGGGTAGAAGTAGTCGCCCGGCATGCCGGTCACCAGGAACAGCGCGGCGAACACCAGCATGACCGCGAAGGTGGCCAGGTTGGTCGCCCCGCCGATCTCGTTGGTCGCAAAGACCGTGATCTCCTCCTTCGAGGCCTTCGGGTTGGCGTGGTAGTGGCGGTGAATGTTCTCGATGACGACGATCGAGGCGTCGACCAGAAGGCCCAGCGCCAGGATCAGCGCGAAGAGGGTGATGCGATTGATCGTCACCCCGCCCAGGAGGTCCGCGCCCAGGGTGATCGAGAAGATGACCGGGACCGTGACCGAGACGATCAACGCCTCACGCCAGCCCAGGAAGATCAGCATGATGAAGCTGACGGTGACCAGGGCGATGACCAGGTGCTCCATCAGGCCGCTGACGGCGTCGTCGGCCTTCTGACCATCGTCGCGCGTGGTGACGACGTGAACATCGCGCGGCACGAAGCTTGCCTGCATCCGCTCGACGCGGTCGGCGACAGCGCGCGACACCGTCACGGCGTTCTCGCCCTTCTTCTTGGCCACGGCGATGGTGACGGCCGGCATTTCCCCTTGGCCGAGTTTGACGCGGTCATCGCCCGGACCGAAGGCGAAGCGCGACAGGCGCATGATCTCGTCGCGCGGACCGTCGGTCACGCTCGCCACGTCGCCGATCTTGATCGGGCGGCCCTGACGCACGCCGATCACCACGTCGCGCACGGCCTCGACGGAGGTCAGCGTGCCAGCATAGCGGATGCGCTCCAGTTGACCGGCCGCGACCGGGCCGGTGAGGTTAAGCCCGACGTCGGAAGCCCCCAGCGCCGCGCGCGCCTCCAGGACGGAGATCGAAAAGGCCTGCAGGCGGACAGGATCGAAGGCGACGCTGACCTCGCGGTCGCGGCCGCCGTTGACCGAGACCACCGAGACGCCGGGCGTGCTGCGCAGGCGTTCGGCCATGGTGTCGGCCAGGCGCTTGAGGCCATGGTCGTCATAGGTGGCCGAGGCCAGGGTGACGGTGACGATGGGCACGTCGTCGGCCTCGACGGCCTGGACGAGCGGAATGCCCGCATCGCCCGGCAGGCGTCCGCGATTGGCGATCACGCGGTTGTAGAGCTTGACCAGCGAGTCCTGCGGGTCCTGGCCGACCTTGAACTGGACCTGCACGACGCCCAGGCCCGGCTGGGCCACGCCATAGCTGTGATCCACCCCGGTCATTTCGCTCAGCACGCTTTCGAGCGGCGCGACGACGAGCCGGTCCACTTCCTCGGCGCTCGCGCCCGGAAGCGCCACCGAGACCATGGCGCCGGGCACGACGATCTGGGGATTTTCCTCGCGCGGCGTGAGCAGCACGGCCAGACCGCCCAGCACGATGGACGCCAGGATGAAGACGACGGTCAGCTTGGAGGTGATGAAGGTCTTGGCCAGACGCCCGGCCAGGTTCTGCGGGACGTCCAGGTCTTGAGGCGCGTGGCTCATCGCGACACCGCTCCGGTCAGGCGCGCGCCATCGCGCACGCCCGCATCGACGCGCGCCAGGATGCGCTCACCGGCCGTCAGGCCCGAGGTCACCTCGGTGCGTTCGCCAATCTGGTCGCCCAGGCGGATCCAGCGGAAGTTCACCCGCTGGTCCTTGCCCACGACGAAGACGCCCGTCAGGCCGCCGCGATCGACGATGGCCGCGCTCGGCGCCAGGACCGTGCCGCTCGGGGCGCCCGGCCCCGCCTCGGACGGCAGGCGCACGCGCCCGAACATGCCCGACCGGACGGCCGGATCATTGGGCAGGAGAACCTCGACGCCGAAGCGGCGCGTGGCCGGATCGGCCGCGGGCGTCAGGCTTCGGACACGGCCGGCGACGGGCCGGTCCTCGCGCCCGTCCAGCAGCACGGGCACACTGGCGCCGGGCGTGAAGCCGGCGGCCTGGGCCTGGGAAACAGAGAACCGGAAGACCATCCGTCCACGCCCCTCGACGGTCGCGATGGGCGTTCCGGGCATGGCCATGCCCCCGTCGCTGAGCTGACGCGAGACGACGAAGCCGTCGACGGGACTGACGATGGCGGCATAGCTGCGATCGGCCTCGGCGGCCGCGACAGCGGCCTGGGCTTGGCTGAGCGCGGCGGCGGCGACCTGTGCGCGCAGGACCTCCTTGGCGTAGGCGTCGGCGGCGATGGCCCCGCTCTGAGCCAGGGCCGCGTCGCGCTCCACGTCGCGCTGGGCGTCCTTCTGATCGGCGCGCGCGGCCTCGAGCGCGCCACGCGCCCGAGCCAGCCCGGCCTCGACCTGGCGAGGATCGATCGTCGCCAGGACCTGACCACGCCTGACGATCTGGCCGTCATGGAGATCAGGAGCCCGCAGCACGCCGGCGAGGCGGGCGGCGAGCTGGACGCGATCGTCGGCCTCCACGGTTCCGCTGGCCAGGCCCCCGCCCTCGGCCGGCCCAGCCAAGACCAGCGCGACGGGAAGGTTGACCGCCGGCGGCTCCGGAGGCGCGGCGGGCTTTTCCTTGCCGCATGCGGCCAGGAGAAGCAGGCAAGGGGCGGCCAGCAGGGCCTTGAACGAGGAGCCCACGATCAGGCCTCCGCCATCGAGGCTTGGATGAGTTTGGTCAGACGGGCCGCGGTCGCTTCTGCCGAGGCGAAGCGCTGATCGGCCCCCACGAGCCCGGAGACCAGCGGCGTGACCAGCACCTGGCCCAGGCAAAGACCGACGATGGACAAGGCGAACTCACGCGGCGCGACGGCCTTGGCGTCGCTTTCGATCGCGGCGACGAGGGCGTTGAAGGGACGCTGCAGCACGGTTCTGGAGAGCACCTCGATGCGGCTTTCGTCGCCGTCGAGAAGCTCGCGATAAAGGAGCCGCGAGAAGGTCTTGTCGGTGATCAGGGCCTGCACGAACCAGTGGACGAACGCCTCCAGCTGACGCTCGGGGGCGGCCGCCAGGCTGGCGTCCAGCGCGACGGACCGGTCTTCGAACACCTTCTCCAGGGTGGCCTGGATCAGGTCAGCCTTGTCCTTGAAGTGATAGTAGAGATTGGCCTGGGTGAACCCGAGCACCCTGGCGATATCCCGCATCGACACTGCTTCATAGCCGCGCTCCGCGAACAGCGGCGCTGCGGCGTCGAGCAGCTGGGACCGAGCATCTGACATCGTCATCTCACTTGTTGAACGACCGTTAAGTGGGTGATAGGAGATTTGGCCATGAGTGTCCAGCGGCGGCGTGCGAGCGGTCGTCAGGGCCGAACGGAGTCGCCGTCGATGCGCATCAGTCTTTCTCTGCGGCCTCTGCTGCTGGCGCCGCTGCTCGCCGGTTGCGCCATGGGCCCCAACTACGCACCGCCCTCGCCGCCCAAGGATGTGGGCGCAAGGTTCGTCCGCGCGGACGAAGTCTCACCGCAGACCCAGCCAAGCCTGGCGCCCTGGTGGCGCGAGCTGGACGACGCGCTGCTGAGCACGCTCATTGAAGAGGCCCTGGCCGCAAGCCCAACGATCGAAGCCGCACAAGCCCGTGTCGAGCAGGCGCGCGCTCAGGCCAACGGCGCTCGCGCCGCCTTCGCACCCGTCGCCGGCGCCGGCGCGGCCATCGGCGACATGCGCGCGCCCGCCTTGGTGACCGGCGGGCCGGCCCAATCGACCTCGGTGTTCATGACGGGGTTCGACGCGCTGTGGGAAGTCGATGTGTTCGGCGGCCAGCGCCGCGGGCTTGAGGGCGCCAAGGCTCGGCTGGAAGGGTCTCGCGCCGATGCCGACAATGCCCGCCTGAGCCTCTCGGCCGAGGTCGCGCGACAATATCTTGGCGTGCGCGCGGCCCAGGAGCGCCTGGCGCTGGCGCGCCGTGCGCTCACCACCCAGGAGCGGATCACCGCCCTGACCGCCCAGCTCCAGACGGCCGGCAAGGTCTCGCTGATCGAGCGGCAGGCCAGCGAGCGGGCCCTGGAGGGCCAGCGCCGAGCGGTCATGGGCGCCCAGGCGGGCCTCAACGACGCCCGCGACGGACTGGCGGTGGCGGTCGGCCGCGCGCCCGGGGCGCTGGATCAACGCCTGGAGACGGGCGGCGCCATCCCCCTGCCCCCGGCGGAGGTCTTGATCGGCGATCCGACAGGCATGATCGCCCGGCGACCGGACATTCGGGCCGCCGAGCAGCGCCTGCGCCAGGCCAACGCCGCCATCGGCGCGGCCCAGGCCGCCCGCATGCCCAGGGTCAGCCTGGCCGGCGTCATCGGCCTGGGCGGCGCGGCCAAGGGCGACTGGACGACCTCCGACAACCTCTTCTCGCTGGCGGCGCCCACGCTGCAATGGAACGTCGCCGACTTTGGCCGCGGCAAGTCCGGCGTGAACCAGGCCTTGGCCGGTCGCGCCGGCGCCGAGGCGACCTATGAGGCCACGGTGCTGGCCGCCCTCCAGGACGCAGAAGGCTCGCTGAACCGATATGGCGAAGCGCGCAACGCCCTGGCCGCCTCGGCGCGCGCCACCGGCTCGGCGCGTCAGAGCGCCGAACTCAGCAATAGCGCCTGGCGCGCGGGCCGGACCTCGGCCCTGTCGGCCCTGGGCGCGGACATGGCGCAACTGGCGGCCGAGGACGCCCTCGTCCAGGCCCGCGCCAATCTCACGGTCAGCTATGTCGCGCTCCAGAAGGCGCTGGCGAGCGGCTGGACGACGCAAACCCTGTGACGGCTGACGCCCGCGACCGCCACACACCGTTCCCGCGCCCACGGGCGCAGGGAAGACCGCGCGCCTCATTCCCCACCTGAGGCGCCGCGGTCGAAGGGGCGCATCCCCCCAACCCGATGCGCCCCTTCACTATTCCAAGCCAAGCGCCGGTCAGCCCGCCGCATCCCGCCCTCCTGACGATCAGCCTCACCTTCCCCTTGATCGATCATTCAGTCCCGGAGCCGCACATGTCGGACGCTGCGCTGCAAGAACGCCTGGCCTTCATGAAAATGGACGACGCAACGCGAGATGCGCTTTCGCGGTCGCGGGCGACCATCGAAACGGCGCTCCCGGCGGTTCTGGACGGGTTCTATGAGAAACTGGGCGATTTCCCGCAGATGCGCGCGCTCTTTGGCGACGACAGTCGGATAGACGGGGCCAAGTCGGCGCAGGAGCGCCACTGGAAGCGGCTCGCCGCGGGCGCATTCGACACCGACTACGCCCAAAGCGTCGAACGCATCGGATCGGTTCACGCTCGCATCGGCTTGGAGCCGCGCTGGTACATAGGCGGATACGCCCTCATTCTCACCGACTTGGTTTCCAGGCTGGTCGAAGACCATGCCGGCAAGCGCGGCCTATGGAGCCGGGGCGACCGCGGCCAGGACCTGGCCCAACAGCTATCAGCCGTCATCAAGGCCGCCTTGCTCGACATGGACCTGTCGATCTCCGTCTATCTGGAAGCATCCGAAGCAGCCCGCAAAGCCGCAGAGACCCGAACCCTCGAAGCACAGCGTCAGCAGAACCAAGTCGTCGACGCCACCGCCGACGCCCTGAGCGCGATGGCCAAGGGTGATCTGACGCGCCGGATCGACCAGCCCTTCCCGTCGGACTACGAGAAGATCCGCCGTGACTTCAACCTGGCCAGCGATCAGCTTGAACAGGCCCTGACCGCGGTCATCGGCAATACGGACGCCATCGCCCTCGGAGCCGAGGAGCTCAGCCAGGCCGCCGACAACCTCTCGCAGAGAACAGAACGTCAGGCCGCCACGTTGGAAGAAACGACTTCGGCCCTGGATCGGATCACTCACACCGCCCAGAGCGCCGCCAAGGCCGCCGTGGACGCCCACCACGCCGTGGGCGTCGCCCGCGCCGACGCCGAGCAATCCGACGAGATGGTCGATGAGGCGATGGCCGCGATGAACGGCATCGTCCAGTCCGCGGTGGAGATCGAGCAGGTCACCGGCGTGATCGACGAGATCGCCTTCCAGACCAACCTGCTGGCGCTGAACGCCGGCGTCGAGGCCGCCAGGGCCGGCGACGCCGGCAAGGGCTTTGCGGTCGTGGCCATGGAGGTGCGCGCGCTCGCGCAGCGCTCGGCGGAGGCGGCCAAGGAGATCAAGATCCTCCTTTCAACCGCTTCGGGCCAGGTCGACAAAGGCGTGCATCTGGTCGCAGGCGTCAGGGAGGCGCTTCACCGCATTTCCGGCCAGGTCCAGCAGATCAACGCCCTGGTCGGCGCCATCGCCGCCTCGTCCGAGGAGCAGTCGGGCGGCATCGCCCAGGTCAACGACACGGTCGACCAACTCGACCGGGTCACCCAGCAGAACACGGCGATGGTCGAGCAATCGATGGCGGCCAGCCAGGCTCTGACCCAGGACGCCGACGCCTTGGCCAGGCTGATGGCGCGCTTCAAGGTCTCCAGCACGCCGGCCAGTCTCGCGCTCCACGGGTACGCCCCGCGCGCCTGCCAGGCCCGCTAGCGGCTCAGCATGAACGCGACCGCCGCCTTGGCGGCGAGGTCGGCGGTCCGCGCGCACGCGGAGGTTCCGGCCTCCGCCCAGGCCTTCACCCCGTCGCCGACATTCCAGAGATTGGCGATCGGTGTCTGGATCGGCAGGTCATAGCCTGGGACGGCGCGCTGTGCGGGCCATCCATGCGCGGCCACGTCGGTGGCCAGGATCATGGCCGCCTCGTCCAGGCCGGGAAAATAATCCTGCAGATCGGCGATCAGGAGCTGCTTCTCCAGCTCCAGATCGAAGGGACCACAAGCGGGCCTGGGCATGGCCGTGCCGGAATAGAGATGCCACCGCCCCTGTCGCAGGATGTGCCCCTGCTCGGGCGCACTGTAGTTGGCGGCATGGATCAAGCGCCGGCTGGATCCGGCGAAGGCCAGGCCCGCCCAGGTGACGAACGGCGCAGGACTGGCGAAGTGGACGGTGATGGTCGCCCCGCCGTCGGCCCTGTCCTCGACGGCCTGGATATAGTCGGCGGCAAACCGTCCAGGCTCGGCCAGGCGGACGGTGTTGTGGGGCCCAACATTGCTGATCACCACCCTGGCCGAGACCTGGACCGGCTCGCCATTGCGCACGACCTCCGCGCCGGCCACCAGACCATCGGCGCCAAAGACCAGAAGGCGCACTAGGCTCCCCAGCCAGACCGCGCCGCCATGGGCCTCGATGTACCCAGCCAGCGCCTTCCAGACCTCGACGGCGCCGCCGGCCGGGTAACCGATGTTCGTGAAGGCGTCCCCGCTCATCACGCAGTGCAGAAAGATGTCGGCCGGCAGCTCGCTGGCAGAAGCGGCGAAGAACGCTCCGCAAAGGTTGTCGACCAGATTGTGGACCCGCTCGCTGCCGGTGAAGCGGGTAAGCCAATCGCTGGTCACCTGGCCAGGCCGGGGCCGAAGGACCGGTTCAAGCCGGCAGAAGAGATCGACGAGGCCGGGCACGGCAACGCGCATGACTCGCGCCAGCCCCTCGCCGCGCAGAACCGGGGTCTCCTCGCGCCCCCATAGCAGCGTCGCCACAGGATCTGGCGCCCACAGATCCAGCCCCAGGCCAAGGTCCTGAAAGAGTTGCGCCACGGCCCCGTCGCGCTCGAAAACACCAGCGCCGGTGTTGAGCAGGAAACCGTCGACCTCGCGCGTGGAGGCGTGGCCGCCAAGCTGATCAAGCGCTTCGACCAGCAAGGTCCGATAGCCCGCCTGAGCAAGTCGCGCGGCGGCGCAGACACCGCCCGCGCCCGCGCCGATCACCAGCGCGTCGAAGAGATAGTGCACGTTACGCGACATTCGTCCTGGCCTGTGAAGGAGCGCTGCGCCTTCACGCGGGATCGGGCGGTTCTGGCGCTTTGATTGTCTAGGATGGCGGCAGGCGGTCCCGACTTCTGCAAGCCAGCGCCATGGCCCGACCTCGCCGGACCCACGCAATGGGTCGAAGACTCCCGGTCGAACACCGCACGCTTGGTCATCGGCAAAGGGACGGAAAGACCGATGTCTTTCCGTCCCTAGGACCGGCTGCTCGATCACCCTCAGGCCGGGAGGATGGCCCCGAGGATCATGCAGCCAATCAGGTCTTACTTTTCGGCGTCTTCGCCGTGGCCGTCATGGTCGCCCTTGAAGGTCTTGGAGACCGAACGGTAGGTGTCCAGGAACAGACGCTCGGCGTCGTCGGCGCCGTGGCGCACGATGGCCCACGACTTCTTCGACGCGTCCTTGAGGTGGGACGCGCGGTGCTTGGCCGCCTCGCGCTGCTCTTCGAGGCGAGCGATCCGCGCCTGGGCCTTGCTCTTCTCTTCGGCCGAAAGGTGGCTGGCGCGCGCCTTTAGGCTGTCGATGCGCTTCTGCCAGGCGCCCTGCTGGGCCGTGACCTGGGCGTCAAGGACGGCGCGGCGGGTCTCGACGCTGGCATGAACGCTGTCGAGATAGGCCTCGAGCCGCGCGTCGAACGCAGAGCGCTTGGCGTCCAGAGAGTTGCGCGCCGCGATGATCTGCGCGTCGCTCCAGCCTTGAGCCTTGCGCGCGGCTTCTTCAGCCTCGAGCCGATAGGCGTCACGCGCCCGCTTCAGCTCGGCCACCTTGGCGTCCGCGTCGGCCCGGGCCTTCCCCTTGAGCTTCGACGCGTCCTTCTCCACCACCGCGATCGCGGCGTCGAGTTCGGCGAGCTTGTCCTGCGACCAGGCGATGGCCTGGCGCGAAGCCGACGCATCCTTCTGGTCCTTTTCCGGAGCCGGCTTCGACGCCTCGGCCGCCACGGCCGGCTTGGCCAAGGCCGCGCCGGACGCCGGAACAAGCAGCGCCACACCAAATATTACAGCTTTCATACTCATCAAAATTCTCCGCGAATCCAAATAATCTTTCAACACCCTAGAACATCAAGCGACGACGTTCTTGATTTTGCTCAAAGATTGACCACTGATTCTTTTAATGTCGGCGATAATTTTTCCGAATGCTTCGCGAGAAATTTCCGATACGCGCGAAACCTTATCCAAATCACTTTCGATAGCCTTGATGGACTCTTCGATTTCGGCCTGCGCCTTGGCCACCCGGGCCTCATATTCTTCGCGAAGGATCTCGAGGCGGACACTCCAGGCCAGGCCCTGGGCGGCGACGCGGGCGGCGACGATCCGGCGAACCGCGTCGCCCTCCTCGCGCAGCTCCCAGAGCAGTTCGCTCACGCGCCGCTCCACGTCCAGCCAGCGCGCCTCGGCCTGCTCGCGAAGCTCGGCGACCTCCTCGGGCGCGGCGGCCACCTTCTGACGAAGCGCGACCAGCTTTTCGAAGAGCTCGTCGCGCTCTTCCTTCAGTTCCTTGACCGCGCGCTCGACCATGTCGCGCGTCGACTGACCGGCCTCCTTGACCGAATTTTCGACCTCGAGGATCACGGCGTTCAGGTCTTCGATACGCGCATCGATCAGGCGCGAGAGATCTTCCTTAACCGAATTCAAGCTCATTACTGCCCTCGTGAAATTGAACGCCATGAAAACTGAAGCAGGCGACGCGTTCGATCACCGCCGCAGGAAGTCGCTCCGGCACACCTCGTCGATCATCCTGGAGACCTGGTCCATGTATTGGGGTCCCAGATCAGACCAGGGCGATCCGCGAAGCATGATGCCTTTCAGCAACCTGAAACTGACCATGGCGGTGAATATCACCGTGATCTTCGCGCGCGACTGGGCGACGAACTCCAGGTCCTGGCTGTCGCCGCAGAAGTAGGACACCATCCGATCGATCAGGGGCGCGACGGCCTTGTCGTGGATGATGCTGTAGGCCTCGCCGTCCTCGTAGGCGCAGCGCGCGACAAACGCCGTCCAGCCCTTGGGATCGTCTTCGGACAGGATGATCTTGGCGACCTCGCAGAGCTCGCGGCTCAGCCGCCCGGCCCCATCATCGAACGGCTTCTCAGGCGACTGCACGGAGAGCAGAACGTGGCTGGCATAGGCGGCGATGTGTTCGGCAGCGGCAAGATAGAGCTCGCGCTTACCGCCGAAGTGATAGGGGATCGCGGTCTGATTGACCTTGGCGACCTGGGTAAGCTCGCGCGTACTGGCCCCCTCGAAGCCGAGCCGCCCGAAGACGTCGATGGCGGCCTCGACGAGCTGCATCTTGGTGCGCTCGCTTCGGGCTTCCTGGCCAGCTCCGACTTGAGATTTCGGCATGAGATGAACCTCCACTGCGAGTCGATTTAATTCATTCGAATGAATTAAACAAGCCAAAGGCTCCGCTTGCCCAAGGCGAGCCGCGACATCGGGGACCTAGAACCGGCGGACGTAGGCCAGGCCGTAGACGAGAGGATCGCCGTCGCCCTTGCCGACGTCGCGCCCCCCGATCCCTACCCGCGTGCCGACCTTGTCCGCCGTCAGCGCCCATGAGACAGATTGAGGGTTCCGTTTAGAGGAGGGTTTTGGTCTCGTCGAAGTGACGAAGGAACGAAGATGAGACCAAAACCCTTGGCCGCGAAGGCCACGCCCGGAGAG
>Ga0247725_1001483_pt1 | contig 11800 bp, 10 predicted proteins | sample OKSTACKMCFT3sol_FD_183021 | JGI IMG/M metagenome (GOLD analysis project Ga0247725, IMG submission 183021) | Subsurface sediment microbial communities from gas well in Oklahoma, United States - OK STACK MC-FT3-sol | ecosystem: Environmental > Terrestrial > Deep subsurface > Rock core/Sediment... | reverse complement strand
AGCCCGTTCCAGCACGGTGAGGTGTTCGTCACCCATGACGGCGCCGAGACCGACCTCGACCTGGGTCACTACGAGCGGTTCATCCGCACCACCATGACCCAGGACAACAACTTCACCACCGGCCGCGTCTACGAGCACGTGCTGCGCAAGGAGCGCCGTGGCGACTACCTGGGTGCGACCATCCAGGTGATCCCGCACATCACCGACGAGATCAAGCGTCGCGTGATCAAGGGCGCCGGCGACGCCGACGTGGCCATGGTCGAGATCGGCGGTACCGTGGGTGACATCGAGTCCCAGCCGTTCCTCGAAGCGGCCCGCCAGCTGCGCGTGGAGCTGGGCGCCAAGCGCGCCATGTTCATGCACCTGACCCTGGTGCCCTACATCGCCACCGCCGGCGAGACCAAGACCAAGCCGACCCAGCACTCGGTCAAGGAGCTGCGCTCCATCGGCGTGCAGCCGGACGTGCTGATCTGCCGCTCCGACCACGAGATCGACCTGGCCTCGCGGCGCAAGATCGCCCTGTTCACCAACGTCGAAGAGCGCGCGGTCATCGCCCTGGAAGACGTCGACACCATCTATCGCATTCCCTCGGTGCTGCATGCCCAGGGCCTGGACGACATCGTCGTCGAGCGCTTCGGCCTGCAGTGCCAGCCGGCCGACCTCTCCGAGTGGGATCGTGTGGTCGATGCCAAGCTGCATCCGGAGAAGGAAGTCACCATCGCCATGGTTGGCAAGTACATGGAGCTGCTGGACGCCTACAAGTCGCTGATCGAGGCGATGGGCCACGCCGGCATCCAGAACCGTACCAAGGTCAACCTGCGCTACATCGACTCCGAGGAAATCGAGAACGAAGGCACCGCCAAGCTGGAGGGCGTCGACGCCATCCTGGTGCCGGGCGGCTTCGGCCTGCGTGGCGTGGAAGGCAAGATCAAGGCCGTGCAGTACGCCCGTGAGAACAAGATTCCCTACCTGGGCATCTGCCTGGGCATGCAGGTGGCGGTCATCGAATACGCCCGCAACGTGCTGGGCTGGAGCGACGCCAACTCCACCGAGTTCACCCAGACCAGCAACCACCCGGTGGTCGGCCTGATCACCGAGTGGCAGGACGCCGCCGGTAGCGTCGAGGTGCGCAGCGACAGCTCCGACCTGGGCGGCACCATGCGCCTGGGCGCCCAGGACTGCCAGCTGATGGCCGACTCCACCGTGCGCGAGTGCTATGGCAAGGATGTGATCGTCGAGCGCCACCGCCATCGCTACGAGGTGAACAACAACCTGCTGCCGCAGCTGGAAGCCGCCGGGCTCAAGGTCAGCGGGCGTTCCGCCGACGGCGCCCTGGTCGAGGTGGTCGAGGCCCCGGATCATCCCTGGTTCGTCGCCTGCCAGTTCCACCCGGAATTCACCTCCACCCCGCGCGATGGTCACCCGCTGTTCAGCGGCTTCGTCAAGGCCGCGCTGAAACAAGCCGGCAAGGCATAAGGACAGGATCATGGCGCAGAAGATCATCAAGGTCGGCGGTATCGAGATCGCCAACGACAAGCCTTTCGTCCTGTTCGGCGGCATCAACGTGCTGGAGTCGCGCGACCTGGCCATGCAGGCCTGCGAGGAGTACGTGCGGGTGACCGAGAAACTCGGCATCCCCTACGTGTTCAAGGCCAGCTTCGACAAGGCCAACCGTTCCTCCATCACCTCCTTCCGTGGCCCGGGTCTGGAAGAGGGCATGAAGATCTTCGAGGAAGTGAAGAAGACCTTCGGCGTGCCGGTGATCACCGATGTGCACGAGCCCTACCAGGCCGCCCCGGTGGCCGAGGTCTGCGACATCATCCAGCTGCCGGCCTTCCTCTCGCGGCAGACCGACCTGGTGGTGGCCATGGCCAAGACCGGCGCGGTGATCAACATCAAGAAGGCCCAGTTCCTCGCCCCGCAGGAGATGAAGCACATCCTGCGCAAGTGCGAAGAGGCCGGTAACGACCAGCTGATCCTCTGCGAGCGCGGTTCCTCCTTCGGTTACAACAACCTGGTGGTGGACATGCTCGGCTTCGGCATCATGAAGTCCTTCGACTACCCGGTGTTCTTCGACGTCACCCACGCCCTGCAGATGCCGGGCGGGCGCGCCGATTCCGCCGGCGGCCGCCGTGCCCAGGTCACCGACCTGGCCAAGGCCGGCATGAGCCAGGGCCTGGCCGGTCTGTTCCTCGAGGCCCATCCGGACCCGGACAATGCCAAGTGCGACGGCCCCTGTGCGCTGCGCCTGAACAAGCTGGAACCCTTCCTCACCCAGCTCAAGCAGCTGGATGACCTGGTGAAGAGTTTCCCGCCGATCGAGACTGCCTGATTCGGCAATTCTCCGGTAAAGTGCGCGCCCGTTGGCCGCAACCGGCATCCCCTTCCGACAACTTTTGGAGTGCTATACGCGATGGCAAAGATCGTCGACATCAAGGGCCGTGAGGTTCTCGACTCCCGTGGCAACCCCACCGTAGAAGCCGATGTAATCCTCGAAGGCGGCATCATCGGCAGTGCCTGTGCGCCGTCCGGTGCCTCCACCGGTTCGCGCGAAGCGCTGGAACTGCGTGATGGCGACAAGAGCCGCTACCTGGGCAAGGGCGTGCTGAAGGCCGTGGCCAACATCAACGGCCCGATCCGCGATCTGCTGCTGGGCAAGGACGCGGCCGACCAGAAGGCCCTGGACCGCGCCATGATCGAACTGGACGGCACCGAGAACAAGGCCAAGCTGGGCGCCAACGCCATCCTCGCCGTGTCCCTGGCCGCCGCCAAGGCCGCTGCCCAGGCCAAGGGCGTGCCGCTGTACGCGCATATCGCCGACCTCAACGGCACCCCGGGTGTCTACTCCATGCCGGTGCCGATGATGAACATCATCAACGGCGGCGAACATGCCGACAACAACGTCGATATCCAGGAGTTCATGGTCCAGCCGGTCGGCGCCAAGAACTTCGCCGACGCCCTGCGCATGGGCGCCGAGATCTTCCACCACCTCAAAGCCGTGCTGAAGGCCCGTGGCCTGAATACCGCCGTGGGCGACGAGGGTGGCTTCGCGCCGAACCTGGCCTCCAACGAGGACGCCCTGGCCGCCATCGCCGAGGCCGTGGCCAACGCCGGCTACAAGCTGGGCGAGGACATCACCCTGGCCCTGGACTGCGCCTCCTCCGAGTTCTTCAAGGACGGCCAGTACGACCTGGCCGGCGAAGGCAAGGTGTTCAGCGCCGAAGGCTTCGCCGACTATCTGGCCGGCCTGACCCAGCGTTACCCGATCATCTCCATCGAAGACGGCATGGACGAGTCCGACTGGGCCGGCTGGAAGGTGTTGACCGACAAGATCGGCGCCAAGGTGCAGCTGGTCGGCGACGACCTGTTCGTCACCAACACCAAGATCCTCAAGCGCGGCATCGAAGAGAAGATCGGCAACTCGATCCTGATCAAGTTCAACCAGATCGGCTCGCTGACTGAGACCCTGGAAGCCATCCAGATGGCCAAGGCCGCCGGCTTCACCGCGGTGATCTCGCACCGCAGCGGTGAAACCGAGGACAGCACCATTGCGGATCTCGCCGTAGGCACCGCCGCCGGCCAGATCAAGACCGGCTCCCTGTGCCGTTCCGACCGCGTGTCCAAGTACAACCAGCTGCTGCGTATCGAAGAGCAGCTCGGCGGCAAAGCGCCCTACAAGGGCCGTGCCGAGTTCCGCGGCTAAGCCGGGAATGGTAAAAGGGCAGCGCAAGCTGCCCTTTTCGTATGGATACCCGCGTTCCCATGGCTAACAAAGCTCCCTACTGGCTGTTCGTTGCGCTCGTGCTGGTCCTGGCCGGCCTGCAGTACCGCCTGTGGGTGGGTGAGGGCAGCCTGGCTCAGGTCGCCGAACTGCAGCGGCAGATCGCCGAGCAGAAGGGCGAGAACGAGCGCCTGCTCGAGCGCAACCGCATCCTCGAGGCCGAGGTGCTGGAGCTGAAGAAGGGCATGGAGACCGTGGAGGAGCGTGCGCGCCACGAGTTGGGTATGGTCAAAGAGGGCGAGACCCTCTATCAGCTGGCCGAATGAACCAGCACGAACTTCCCGCCTTCTGGGTGGTGATTCCCGCCGCCGGCATCGGCTCGCGCATGCGCGCGGACCGTCCCAAGCAGTACCTGCAGCTGGCCGGGCGGACCATCCTCGAGCACACCCTCGACTGTTTTCTCGATCATCCGCGCCTCAAGGGTCTGGTGCTCAGCCTGGCGGCGGACGACCCCTTCTGGGCGGCGCTGCCCTGTGCCCGCGATCCGCGCATCCAGCGCGCCGAGGGTGGCGCCGAACGAGCCGATTCGGTGCTGGCCGGCCTGCTGTGTCTGCTCGAGCTGGGTGCGCAGCCGGATGACTGGGTGCTGGTGCACGACGCGGCGCGGCCCAACCTGGCGCGCAGTGATCTCGACCTGCTGTTGGCCGAGCTGGCCGACGATCCGGTCGGTGGCCTGCTCGCCGTGCCGGCGCGCGATACCCTCAAGCGTGTCGGCGCCGATGGTCGGGTCGCCGAGACGGTGGATCGCAGCCTGATCTGGCAGGCCTACACGCCGCAGATGTTCCGCTTCGCCGCCCTGCACCATGCCCTGGCCGATGCCCTGGTGGCCGGCGCGGCCATCACCGACGAGGCCTCGGCCCTGGAGTGGGCCGGGCAGGCACCGAAGCTGGTGGAGGGCAGGGCGGACAACCTGAAGATCACCCGCCCGGAAGACCTGGAGTGGCTGCGCCAGCGCTGGGCGCACAAGCACTGAGGGATCTGGCGGGGCAGAGTGCCCCGCCGGCGGATTACACCTTGAACTGATTGATCAGCCGCCGCTGCTGCTCGGCCAGCTTGGTCAGCTCGGCACTGGCCTGGCTGGCTTCGTCGGCGCCACCGGCCACCTCGGCGGCCACCTGGCCGATGTTGGTGACGTTGCGGTTGATGTCCTCGGCCACCGCGCTCTGTTCCTCGGCGGCGCTGGCAATCTGGGTGTTCATGTCGTTGATCACCGATACCGCCTGGGTGATGTTCTCCAGCGCGCTGGCCGCGGCCTGTGCCTGCTGCACGCTGTCGTCGGTGCGTGCCTGGCTCTGCTCCATCACGTTCACCACCTCGCGGGTGCCGTGCTGCAGCTGCTGGATCATGCTCTGGATTTCCTCGGTGGCCTGCTGGGTCTTCTGCGCCAGGTTGCGCACTTCGTCGGCCACCACGGCAAAGCCGCGGCCCTGCTCGCCGGCCCGGGCGGCCTCGATGGCGGCGTTGAGGGCGAGCAGGTTGGTCTGCTCGGCGATGCCGCGGATCGCCACCAGGATGGCATTGATGTTCTCGCTGTCCTTGGCCAGGGTCTGTACCACACCCACGGCGCGGCCGATCTCGCCGGCCAGGGCGGAAATAGCCTTGGCCGTGCCCTCGACGATGCGCTTGCCGTCGTTGGCCGAGCGGTCGGCGTGGTTGGCCGCCTCGGCCGCCTGGGTGGCGTTGCGCGCCACGTCCTGGGCGGTGGCGGTCATCTCGTGCACGGCGGTGGCGACCTGGTCGATCTCCGCCATCTGCCGCTGCACGCCCTGGTTGGTGCGGATGGCGATGTCGGCGGTGTGTTCGGAGGAGTCGCTGACCTTCTGCACCGAGGTGACCACGTCGCGGATCATGTTCTGCAGCTTGTTGAGGAAGGTGTTGAAGCCGCCGGCGATCTGTCCCAGCTCGTCGGCGCGGTCCACCTGCAGGCGTACGGTGAGGTCGCCGTCACCCTTGGCGATGTCGTCGAGCATGCCGACCATCTGTTTCAGCGGGCGGGCGATGCCGTAACCGACGAACCAGATCACCAGCAGGCCCAGTGTCGCTACCAGCAGGCCGACCAGGGCCATGCCGAAGGTATCCTCGTTGGCCTGGGTTGCCAGCTCGCCCTGCAGCTGGCGTAGCTCGGCCAGCACCGCCGCGGTGGGCAATTCGATGGCCAGGGTCCAGCGGGTTTCGGTGCCGGCCACGCGGAACGGTAGCAGCAGCTGGATCTGCTCGCGCTCCTCGTTCAGCTTGAGGATGGGCGCGTCGCTGCTGCTCTGCTTGAGCTGCTGCAGCAGCTCGGCGTCCAGCGCCTTCTCGGCGGGCTGGGTGATCAGGCTGGCGTCCTTGGTGGCGGCGATCAGGTTGCCGTTGGCGGAGATCAGCGCCAGTTCGCCCGCGCCGGAATAGAGCCCCTGCTTGGCCTGGTTGAGCAGGTCCTGGATGAAGTTCAGGGCCAGGTCGTTGCCGACTATGCCCTTGAACTGGCCGTCGACCATGATCGGCGCGTTGAAGGAGGCGACCAGCACCTGCTTGCCGCCGAAGTCGTAGGCGGCCGGGTCGATCACGCAGGGCTTGCCGGTTTCCTTGGGGCACAGGTAGTACTCGCCGGTGCGCACGCCGGTCGGTTGGCGCTCCTGGCTCTCCATCTGCTCGATGGTCAGCGGCTCGCGCTTGAGCTGGCCGCCGTCGCGGTACCACCAGGGCATGAAGCGGCCGGTCGCATCGTAGCCGTTGTCCTTCTGCCCGGCGTAGAGATCGTCATCCTGGTCGAAGGCGTTGGCTTCCCAGCCGATGTACAGATCGATCAGATCGGGGTTGTCCTTGAGGTATTCGCCGAGCAGTGCCGACAGCTCTTCGCGACTCATGCCCAGTACCGTGCCATCGGGCAGGCTCTGGCCGAGGCGGCTGTTCAGCGTGGCGATCGACTTGGCCAGCAGCATGGGCGCCTCGAACTGGCGCTGCAGGCTACCGACCTGGGCTTCGGCCAGGGCCTGCAGGCGCTGGTTGATGGTGCCCTGCAGCAGGCTCTGGGTGCGCTCCTGCACCAGATCCTGGGTGCGTGCCCCGGCAAACACGGCATACAGCACCAGTGCCACGACCACGGCCAGAATGCTGGCTCCGGCCAGGAAGGCCACGGAGAACTGGATGGACTTGAATCGCATAGGGACTCCACATCATCGGGTTACACCTGTCCCTGGCTTATCGGCTGGCCACCACAAAAGCATGAGTGCTCTTGCAACTAGCAAAGATGGTCGCCGGTCATAGTGCAAGCGGGAGCATTGCCCCGCCAGCAGCGGCGCCCTAGCATACGGCGCCTGTTTATCCGGAGGATCGCTATGCACAGCCTGTTTCGCCTGACCGCCCTGGCCAGCCTTTCCCTGCTGGCGGCCTGTCAGGCCGTGAATACCACCAGCGGCGGCGCGGTGGGGGTGGAGCGCAAGCAGTACATGTTCAGCATGTTGTCCACCCAGGAAGTCAACCAGATGTACGCCCAGTCGTACCAGCAGACCCTCAGCCAGGCCGCCAGCCAGGGTGTGCTGGACAAGAGCAGCAAGAACGCGCGGCGGGTCGATGCCATTGCCAGGCGCCTGATCGCCCAGGCTCCGGTGTTCCGGGCCGACGCCGCGCAGTGGGACTGGCAGGTCAACCTGATCGACAGTCCCGAACTCAACGCCAACTGCGGCCCGGGCGGCAAGATCATCGTCTACAGCGGCCTGATCGAGAAACTGCAGCTGACCGATGCCGAGATCGCCGCGGTGATGGGTCACGAGATCGCCCACGCCCTGCGCGAGCACAGCCGCGAGGCGATGTCCAAGGCCTATGGCATCGAGCTGGCCAAGCAGGGGGCCGGCGCCCTGCTGGGGCTGGGGGAGGGCGGTGCCGCCCTGGCCGACGCGGCGGTGCAATACGGCATGATGCTGCCCAACAGCCGTGCCAACGAGAACGAGGCGGACATCATCGGCCTGGAGCTGTCGGCGCGGGCCGGCTATGACCCGAATGCGGCGATCAGCCTGTGGCAGAAGATGAGCCGGGCCGGCGGCGGCGCCCCGCCGGAGTTCATGAGCACCCACCCGTCATCGGGCAGCCGCATCGAGGCGTTGCGGGCGGCCATCCCCAGGGTGATGCCGCTCTACGAGCAGGCCAGGCAGTAACGAAAAACGGCGCCCTCGGGCGCCGTTGTCGTGTCAGGGCAGGGCCTTCTCGGCGAAGGGGCGGGTTTCCAGGCCGAGCTGGGCGCGGAAGCTTTCCATGTCGAACATGGTGCAGATCTCGCGGATGTCGCCCGAGGGCGTCAGGGTCCAGAAGGCCATGGCGGAGATGCTGAGCACCTTGTCGCTGGGCGGGTAGCCCAGGGCCGGCTTCTCGATGGTGCCGATCAGCGTGCTCCAGGTCACCACCTTGTAACCTTCGGCGATGCATTCCTCGACCACCACCTCCATGTCCGGCATGGCGCTGCGGATGTCCTGCACCATCTGCACGAAGGCCGAGCTGCTCAGCGGGCGGCCGATGAACGAACTCTTGTAGAGGAAATCGGGGCTGTGCATCTGCTCGGCCAGGGCCAGGCGGCCCTTGTTCCAAGTCAGATCGATGTGCTGGCGCACGCGTTTCTTCATCTCTTCCTGTGACATCTACTGCTCCTTCGGTTGGTACTGCGCAATCCCTTGCACAGATTACCAGCCAAATCCGCTGCCGCTGTAGCCGCGCGTTTCGACTGCCGCGCGGCCGGCGGTCACAGCCCGCCGGCCAGCCCCAGCGCCTGAGCGGCTGCGTAGAGTGCCAGGGCGGCGAAGGCCAGGGCGGCGAGGCGACGAATGAGCGTCAGTGGCAGACGATCGGCGGCGAAGTGGCTGGCCAGTACGACCGGTACGTTGGCGATCAGCATGCCCAGGGTCGTGCCCAGTACCACCATGACGAAATGCGGGTACTGAGCGGCCAGCATCACGGTGGCGACCTGGGTCTTGTCGCCCATCTCGGCCAGGAAGAAGGCGATCAGGGTGGTGAGGAAGGGGCCGAAACGCTTGAGGTGGGACTCCTCGTCTTCGTCCAGCTTGTCCGGAATCAGCGTCCATACCGCCACGGCGGCGAAGCATGCGGCGAGTATCCAGCTCAGGGTGGTGGCCGAGAAGAAGCCGGCGACCCAGTTGCCCACGGCACCGGCGGCGAAGTGGTTGGCCAGGGTGGCGAGCACTATGCCCCAGATGATCGGCCAGGGGCGGCGGAAGCGGGCGGCGAGGAGCAGGGCGAGTAGTTGCGTCTTGTCGCCGATTTCGGCGAGAGCGACGATTCCGGTGGGGACCAGCAGGGATTCCAACATCAGGCGTTCCTAAGGGGCGGGTTTGACTGTGCTATGACACGTACTACCTCCCCGCCCCGGGTTGAGGTGTGCGTGTCATAGGTCTTGTCAAACCTCAGGCCGCGCGGGCCTTGGGTCGCATGCGCCATGCTCTGCGGAGCAAGTGTGTTGACGCATGCCGGGTGAGCGGGCGCTCACGGGAGACTACTCCCCTAGGACGGGGCGCATTCTGCCCAAACCGACAGCGTGCGGCAAGCCTCAGCGCCGAATGGCGCGGTAGATGCGAAAGCCCTCGGCATCCTTGAGGGTCTGGCAGGGGCCCAGATGCTGCTCGATCAGCGGCGGGTATTTGAGGAAGCTGTTGGCCACCAGGCGCAGCTCGCCGCCCTTGTCCAGATGGCGGCTTGCCTGGCGCAGCAACTGCTCGCTGGCCTGGTAGTCGGTGTGCACGCCCGTGTGGAAGGGCGGATTGCTGACGATGGCGGCCAGGCCCGTGGGCGCTGCGTCGATGCCGTCGCCGGCGATCACCTCGGCCTCCAGGCCGTTGGCGGCCAGGGTCAGGCGGCTGCTCTCGACGGCGAAGGCGTCGACATCGAGCAGGCTCACCCGGCTCTGCGGATAGCGGCGCTTGAGCACGGCGCCGAGCACCCCGGCGCCGCAGCCGAAGTCGAGCAGATGGCCCTGTGGCAGGCCGTCCAGCTGCTCCAGCAGCAGGGCGCTGCCGCGATCCAGGCGGCCGTGGCTGAACACCCCGGGCAGGCTGATGACCTGCAGCGGGCCGTCGGTCAGTGGCAGTTCGAAGCGCTGCGCCAGGGCCTGCAGGTCGGGTGCTGGCGGCGCATGGTCCACCGTCACCTGCCACAGCTGGCAGTGCCTGGCGCTGTCCAGCTTGCGCGGCTGGCCGTAGGCGGCCAGCTGCTTGGCGGCGCGCTCGATGCCGCCACGCTTCTCGCCGACCAGGTACAGCTCGCCGCCGGCCAGGCGCGCGGCCAGGGCCTGCAGCAGGTAGTCGGTGAGTTCGCGCGACTTGGGCAGGAACAGCACGGCGCTGTCGAACGCCGCATCGGGGGCCCGAGTGCCGAACCGGCTGCGCCCGCTGAAGCGCGCCTCCAGTGCATTCTGCTCGCCGGCATGCCAGCTCCAGCCATGGGCGCGCGGCAGCTGGCCGAGCAGGTCGTCGGCCGGCAGGCCGGCCAGCAGCAGATCGCCCTGGAACAGCTCTGCCTGGCGCAGCAGCACCTCGCTTCGTGGGTCCATGGCGATCTCCGGGCTAGCAAAAGGGCGCGTAGTTTACCCGTTGACCACCCGCATGGGAGCGCCGGCGAAGAAGGCCGTGGCGTTCTCCGCCAGTTGCCCGACGATGCGCTGTCGCGCCTCACGACTGCCCCAGGCGTTGTGCGGGGTGATGATCAGGCGCGGGATGTCGGTGGCCAGCAGCGGGTTGCCGTGGCGTGGTGGCTCCTCGCTGAGCACGTCGAACGCCGCGCCGCCCAGGTGGCCGGCGCGCAGGGCATCGGCCAGGGCCTGTTCGTCGACCAGGCCGCCACGGGCGGTGTTGAGCAGCAGCGCCTGCGGTTTCAGCAACGCCAGCTCGGCGGCGCCGATCAGGTGGCGGGTCTGCTCCGTCAGTGGGCAGTGCAGGCTGAGGGCATCGACCTGCGGCAGCAACTCATCGAGCGGCAGGCGGTCGGTGCGGGCGGGGCGGCCGGGCAGGGCGCCATACAGCACGCGCATCCCCAGGGCCTCGGCGAGGCGGGCAAAGGCGCCGCCCAGCTCGCCATGGCCGAGGATGCCGAGGGTCTTGCCTTCCAGCTCGATGATCGGGAAGTCGAGCAGGCAGAACTGGCTGGCATGCTGCCAGGCGCCGGCGCGGACCGCCGCCTGGTAGTCGGGCAGGCGGGTGGCCAGGGCGAGCAGCAGCATCAGCGCGTGTTGGGCCACCGAGGCGGTGCCGTAGCCCTGGCAGTTGGCGACCGTGATGCCGCGCTCACGGGCGGCGGCCAGGTCGATGTTGTTGGTGCCGGTGGCGGAGACCAGGATCAGCTTGAGTTCGGGGCAGGCGTCTAGGGCGGCGGCGTCCAGGCGCACCTTGTTGCTGATCGCCACCTCGGCGCCCTGCAGGCGTTCGGCGACCTGTTCGCCGGTCGTCGCGGGGTGCAGGACCAGCTCGCCGAAGACCTGGCGCAGCGGCGCCAGGTCGAGATCGCCGAGGTCGAGGGAGGCGTGGTCGAGGAAGACGGCGCGGGCGCAGTTGCTCATCAGCTGTACCTGTTTCGGGGCAATGGACTGGCGTAAGGTTGCCAGATTCCCATCCTCTGGAGGTGCTATGTACTGGGCGGAATTTCTCACCGTGGCGCTGATCCACCTGCTGGCCGTGGCCAGCCCGGGGCCGGATTTCGCCATCGTCGTGCGCGAGAGCGTGGCCCACGGTCGGCGCGCCGGAACCTGGACGGCGGTCGGGGTCGGCACCGGCATCTTCGTGCATGTGGCCTACTCGCTGCTCGGCATCGGCCTGATCGTGTCGCAGTCCATCGTGCTGTTCAACGCGCTGAAGTGGCTGGCGGCAGCCTACCTGTTCTACATCGGCATCAAGGCGCTGTGCGCCAAGCCGGCGACGCCGGGCAGCCTGGAAGTGGCTGGCGATGGCATCGAGCGTTCGCCGCGCGCGGCATTCATGACCGGTTTCGTCACCAACGGCCTGAACCCCAAGGCCACGCTGTTCTTCCTCTCGCTGTTCACCG
>Ga0247725_1001482_pt1 | contig 11803 bp, 7 predicted proteins | sample OKSTACKMCFT3sol_FD_183021 | JGI IMG/M metagenome (GOLD analysis project Ga0247725, IMG submission 183021) | Subsurface sediment microbial communities from gas well in Oklahoma, United States - OK STACK MC-FT3-sol | ecosystem: Environmental > Terrestrial > Deep subsurface > Rock core/Sediment... | reverse complement strand
CCGTTCCTACGCCGGCGCGCCATTCGATCCGCGACGCCGCCGTCACGGGGGCGGCGGCCCTGATCACGACGGGGCTGATCTCGAAGCTCTCCAGCGCATCAGGCTGTGGCTGGGGAAGGCGGAGGTCTCCTCCTCGAACCCAGATCGCGCATAAAGAGCCCGTGCGCCGTGATTGGTCTTCTCGACATAGAGAGTCACGGCGTCGGCGCCGGCCTGGATGGCCGCATCCTGGATCGACCGGATCAGAGCGCCGCCGACGCCCGCGCCCCGCGCCCTGACCAGGAGGCTCAGGTCTATCGCTCTCCATTCGGGCTGGCTGCGATCGAGGTAAAGCCGACCGATCGCCTCCTTGCCGCCATCGGCGCCGATCCGCTCGATCAGCCAGAAGTCCGCGTTGGGATTGCGCTGCAGGTAGTGTTGATGCTGCAGGCTGAACTGGTCCGCGATGAAAGCTTGCTTCTGCGCCTGCGACCATGGCGAAGCGTTCAGGTCCGCGATGCGCGTCTCGCCGTATAGCCTCAACAGAAACGGCAGGTCCTGGTCCCGCGCCGGACGCAGCGCGATGTCCGGCGCGACGCTCGGCGCGCGCGACTTGGCGTTCGGAAAAGGAGGGAGGGGAGAGCGTGCGAACGCGGCGTGGCTTGCGCCAGCCGGCGCAACGTGATGATTTTGCACGTTAGAGTACGATTTCATCACTTTTCTCGCTTAAGGGGAAGCTTCTTGCGGCTGCTGACGCCTGATGATTTCGAGCCTTGGCTTGGACGCCAGGTGCGCATCAATACCTTGCCACAGCCGGTCGAGGTGCTGCTGGCCCGCGTGGAGCGGATGCCGCGATTGATCGGCTTCGATGTCCGCGAGCGTTTCCGGCTGACCTTCGAGGCCCATCCGAGCGTCCTGCTCTTGGACACCACCTACGAGTTCGACTGTGGTCGTGGCGGTCCTCACCCGATCCACATCAGCCAGATCACGCCAACCCCCAATGCGCGCCGGTATCAGGCGATCTTCACCTGACCCGGCGCGCTTGACTGCGGATTAGATCACGGTTGCTCGGGCCAAATGCCGACCGACGCAATGATCGTCGTCACGGCCAGATAGGGCTGCATGATCGAGAAGGCTTGGTTGGCCCCCGCAGTCCCGATCGCGATAGTGGGCGGCGTGTAGCTGGCGTTAACCTGAAGGCCGCCAAGGGGAACCGGCGTGCCTGAGGTATTGGCCGGAATATAAAGCACCGGCGCGGTGTCTTGTTCTAGGACGGTCCCCAGGTGCGCCCCGGGCGTGGGCTGGGGCGTTTCGTCCGCCGCGCTCACGCCGGTCATCGCCATCATGGCTCCGTTCACGGTTACGGCGCCGCCTAACACAGTCGGCGTATGCGTGTGGATCGGCAGGTTCGCCTGGGTTAGGGATTGCTGCTCAACGCCACCTTTGTCGCCTGGCTGCCGAGGGGTCAGTCCCGCGCCGTTTCCCGTGCCGATGAAGGCTCGCCCCTGCGCGTCAGGCAGGCAGAAATTTGACGTGCCGTTTCCGCCAAAGCGGTTGCCCAGAAGGGCGAACAGCGCCTGGTTCTGGCCGACTTGCAACTGCTGCCCCTTGCAGGTCAGCCAGTTGACCGGCGCATAGGCGAAGCCGACCTGCATGATCTGGCCGATGAATGGATCCGACATCAAAACCTCCCTGTGGTTTGTCTAAAGGGGCATCCCCAAAATGGGGACGCGCCTGACGGCGTCTCTCTGGAGGTCTGGAGGGGGCCGAAACGCTACGCAGCACTTGTCCAGGGGTCTCCTGTGTGCGAGCCTCTCTGCAACCGTGGGGCGAATTTCAGCTTCGGTATGTGATAAAAAGCACATCACGGCCAGGGCGCGGCCATAATAAGTAAGCTAATCGCGCCTAGGCAGACACGATTGCCTCCGCGAGAGTTTCCGCGTTAGCTCTCGGCGTTAGGCGCGTCCGCGCCGACAGTATCCAGTCAAAATTCTTGCGACAGCCGACGATTTTTACTCGGTGTCGCGCCCCCGGGGGGAAATGATGTTCGCGAAGATCGGTCGCGGGCTTAGCGCGGCGTGCGCGAAGTCGATCCGTCGTGTTCATGGCGTGGCCGCCGCCGTCATGCTGGTGGCGGCCGGCCTGACGCCGGCCGCAGCGCTTGCACAAAGCGCAGGTTGCATGGCCGTCAACGACGGGGCGATCGATTTCACGGCGAAAATCGTCAGTGGAGACCCGCGACAGCCGGAAACGACCTCTGTCGCCACGTCCTCCGCGTACGCCCTTTCGATGATCAAGGCGACGGCGGGTTACACCGACAACGTCGCGACCACGTTCGTTCCCGGGGTGTTGCCGTTCACGACCGGCGATCGAATCGATTTCACGGCGAACGTCACGCAGTATTCCAGCTCCTCCGGCGGCGTGCGTATCCGCTTCCGCATCAATAACAGCGTTATCGGACTTCCCGCCGGGGCGCGGGTGACCCCGGACGCGCCCGGCGTCGGCACGTACACTGGCTATTATACCATCGCCTCGGGGCTGACGGGCATCGGCCTGTCGATTGACCACCCGACCCAGAGCTCGACCACCAGCATCACCGCGACTTGCACCCCCTATGTGGATTCCGGTCTCACGCTCGGCGTCTCGATGTCGCACAGCGGCACGCCGCAACAGGGCGGCACGGTCGACTACACCATCACGCCCAGCGCAAGCGGCGCCGCCACCGGTTCGAACCTGACCCTGACGTTCAGCCTGCCCTCGGGCCTGAGCTACAACTCCGGCTCCGGTTCGGGCTGGAGCTGCACGTCCACGCGCTGCATCTATTCGAACACGATCGCCAACGGCGCCAGCGGCAATCCGCTGACCTTGCGAGCGAACGTCGCCGCCAACGCGGCGACGAGCCTGACGCCCAGCGTGACGCTCTCCGGTGGCAACTCGGGCAGTTCCGCGACCACCAACGACCCGACAACAATATCCGTGGTCCAGACCCCCGCCTCGGTCACGGTCGCGGGCGGCAACAACCAGACCGCCTCGGCGAGCACGGCTTTCACCACGCCGCTCAGCGTGACGGTGCGGGACGGCTCGAACGCGGTGATCCCAAACACCTCCGTCACGTTCGCGGCGCCGGGCTCCGGCGCCAGCGGGACGTTCTCCAATTCCAGCAACACCATCACCGTGACCACCGACGCTTCGGGCGTCGCATCGGCGGGGACGTTCACCGCCAACGCGACGACGGGCAGCTATTCGGTCACGGCGACGGCCGGTTCGGCGTCGACCAGCTTCAGCCTGACCAACAGCGCCGCGGTCACCCCGCCGACGGTGACGGGGATCTCGCCGACCTCCGGATCGACGGCGGGCGGGACCTCGGTGGTGATCACCGGGACCAATTTCACCGGCGCGACGGTGGTGCGTTTCGGCGCTACCGACGCATCGGGCTTCACGGTCGACAGCGCGACCCAGATCACCGCGACCTCCCCGGCGGGCGCGGCGGGGGCCGTGGACGTCACGGTACAAACGCCTTCCGGAACCAGCGCGACCAGCGTCGCCGACCAGTTCACCTACGTCGCCGCTCCGGCGACGCCCACGATCGCCAGTTCGCCGGCGTCGCTGAGCAACAGCAGCAACGCGACCTTCCAGTTCAGTCTCGCCTCGGGGACGGCGGAATGCGCGATCGACGGCGGCGCCTTCTCGGCCTGCACGAGCCCGAGGTCCTATACGGGCCTGGCGGACGGCAGCCACACCTTCCAGGTCAAGGCCGTCAATTCGGGGGTCTATAGCAGCGCCGCCAGCTACAGCTGGACCGTGGACACGACCGCGCCGGCCGCGCCCGCGGTCACATCGCCGGCCAACGCCTCCACGCGCGGGGTTTCGCAGAAGGGCGTCTCGGGGACCGCCGAGGCCAACAGCACGGTGACGGTCTATCTCGACGGCTCCGCCGACGGCACGACCACGGCCGATGGCTCGGGCGCGTGGAGCTACACGCTCACGGCCCTGACGGCCGCCTCTCACACGGTGAAGGCGCGGGCGACCGACGCCGCCGGCAATACGTCGTCCGACTCCGCCACGAACACCTTCACGGCGGTGGCGGCGCTGGCCGCGACCCAGGCGGTGTCCTCGATATCGACGACGGTCAACGCCGCCCTGACGACGGTCCAGCCGGTGACCACCAGCGGCGGCCAGGCCCCGATCACCTATGCGTTGAGCGGCGGATCCCTGCCCACCGGCCTGTCGTTCAGCGCCGCCACCGGGCAACTGTCCGGCACGCCCACCACGACGCTGTCGGCGACGACCTTTACGGTCACCGCCACGGACGCCCTGTCGCAGACGGCCTCCCAGACCTTCAGCCTGACGGTCGCCAGCGCGGCCCAGACCATCAGCTTCCAGTCCTCGGCGCCAGCGTCGGCGGTCGTGGGCGGAACGACCTATACCCCCTCGGCGACCGCGACGTCGGGGCTCAGCGTCACGTTCACGATCGACGCCAGCAGCAGCGCGGTCTGTACGATCTCCGGCGGCGTCGTCAGCTTCACCGGCGTGGGGACCTGCCGGGTCAACGCCGACCAGGCGGGCAGTGGCGCCTACAGCGCCGCGCCGCAGGCGCAACAATCGTTCTCCGTCGGCGCGGGAACCCAGACCATCAGCTTCACCTCGACGGCCCCCGCGGGCGCCAAGGTGGCGGGGGCGACCTACACGCCCGCCGCGACGGCGACGTCGGGATTGTCGGTGACCTTCAGCATCGACGGCGGCAGCAGCGCGGTCTGCGCGATCTCCGGCGGCGTGGTCAGCTTCACGGGCGCCGGGACCTGCGTGGTGAACGCCAACCAGGGCGGCAACGGCAGCTACGGCGCCGCGACCCAGGTTCAGCAATCCTTCAGCGTCGCCAAGGGCAATCAGACGATCACCTTCGGCGCCTTGTCCAATGTCGCCATCTCGGCCTCGCCCGTGACCCTGAGCGCCACCGCCGGCTCCAGCCTGGCCGTGGCCTTCACCAGCACCACGACCAGCGTCTGCACCGTTTCCGGGGTCACCGTGACCTTGGTGGCGCAGGGAGCCTGCACGATCGACGCCAACCAGGCCGGCGACACGAACTGGAACGCCGCGCCGACTGTCAGCCGCAGTTTCACGGTGATGCCGGCCACCCTGGCGCTGTCGACCGGGGCGGCCGGGACGACCAAGGTCGGCGTCGCCTTCAGCCAGGCGAACACGGCGACCGGCGGCGTCTCGCCTTACCACTTTACGGTCAGCGCCGGCGCCCTGCCGGCGGGGGTCAGTCTTGACGCGAGCACCGGAGCCGTCAGCGGCACGCCGACGACCGCGGGGGCGTTCAGCTATGCGGTTTCGGTGACGGACTCCAACAGCCCGACGGGAACGGTCGCCGGGACGACGGTGTCCGGAACGATCGCCAAGGGGACGCAGACCCTGAGCTTCACCTCGACGGCGCCGACGAACGCCAGCGTCGGCGGCGCGACCTATACGGTCGCCGCGACATCCAGCGCCAGCCTGACGCCCGCGTATTCGATCACCGTGGGCGGCGGCAGCGTCTGCACGATCAGCGGCGCGACGGTCAGCTTTGTCGCGGCGGGCAGCTGCGTGGTGGCCGCCGATCAGGCCGGGAACGCCAATTATGATCCGGCCGCGACCGTGACCCAGACCATCGCCGTGGCCGCCGCGCCGATCGCGGCCGCCAAGTCTGGCGTCGTGGTTCCCTTCAACAGCACAGGTCTGGCCATCGATCTGAGCGCCAGCATCACCGGCGGCGCGCATACGTCGATCGCCGTCACGACCGCGCCCGCTCATGGGACGACGACGATCGCGGGCGACGTCGTCACCTATGTTCCGACAAACGGATATTTTGGCGCCGACAGCTTCGCCTATACCGCGACCGGTCCGGGCGGCGCGTCCGCTCCGGCCACCGTGAGCCTGACGGTGGGAAACCCCGCCGCGCCCAGCGTCGCCAACATCAGCGTGGATGTCGTCTTCAACTCGACGGGCCAAGCGATCGGCCTGCAGGCGACGGGCGTCTTTACGGCAGTGGGTATTGAGTCCGCGCCGGCCCATGGCGCCGTCACGCTCAGCGGGAACACCGCGACCTATGTCCCCGAGGCGGGCTATTTTGGCGCGGACAGCTTTACCTATACGGCGACCGGTCCGGGCGGCGTCTCCGCCCCGGCCACCGTGTCGTTGACCATCGCGCCGCCCAGCGCGCCCACCGTCAGCAACGGCAGCGCGGAAGTGTTCTCCAACGATACCGGCCAATCGATCGGTCTGGCGGTCTCGGGGGTCTATACGAGCGTGGTGCTGGTCTCGGCGCCGAGCCACGGCTCGGTGACGATCAGCGGCGCGACGGCGATCTACACGCCCGCCAGCGGCTATGTCGGCGCCGACAGCTTCAGCTTCGCGGCGGTCGGTCCGGGCGGAACGTCTGCGGCCGCCGGCGTCAGCATCACGGTCCTGGCTCCGCCTCCGCCGCCGACTCCGCTGCCCACCAACGTCAATGCGGCGGGCGCCTCTGTCGAAGGCGGCTCCTCGGTCGACGTCAATCTCTCCACGCTGGTCGTGGGCGTCTACGACACGCTCGAAATCGCGACGCCGCCGAGCAACGGCACGGTGACGCTGATCGGTCCCGGGGGGGGCTCGATCGCCTCTCCGCGGGCCGGCCGCGCAGCGCCGACCGAGAGCAGCGGCGGGTGGACCGCCGTCTATTCTCCCAAGCCCGGCTTCATCGGCAAGGACAGCTTCCAGTTCGTGGCCATCGGCCCTGGAGGCCGTTCCGAACCGGCGACCGTGACGATTCTGGTCGGGGTGAGCCTGCCGGTCGCCCAGTCTAAGACCGCCAAGGCCGCCGACGGCCAGACCGTCTCCGTCGACCTTCTAGCCGGCGCGACGGGCGGTCCGTTCACGGGCGCGGAAATCGTGGCGATCACGCCGGCCAACGCGGCCAGCGCGAAGATCGTCCAGGACGGAACGGCCGATGCGCCAACCTACAGGCTGGACGTGACGCCGCGGACGCGTTTCTCAGGCGACGTTGTCGTCGGCTATCGCTTGCTGAACGCCTTCGGCGAGTCGGCGCCGGCGACGGTGACCGTCACCGTCATCGCGCGACCCGATCCGTCGCTCGATCCCGCGGTGCGTGCGCTGTCCGACACGCAGGTCGAGGCCGTTCGCCGCTTCGCGCGCTCCCAGACCGCCAACTTCATGGACCGCGCCCAGCAGCTGCATGGCGGCGGAGGCGGCGACGCCATGGCGATCCGGCTGAACCCTCGCGACCTTTCCGACCCGCATCACGACGGCCTGCTGGCGGCCCGCGACGATCAGTTCGGACTTACGGATTGGCGGCGCGGACCGGGCGCGAGCGATCGGGCGGCGGGCCAGGACGAAGAGCGCGATGTGGCGACGGGGCGTCTCGCCTCGCCCCGTGGGGGCGCCCCGCTAGGACGAGGCGACCAAGCCGCCCCCACGTCCGACGACTCCGAGGACGGCGACGGGCAGGGCGGTCCGCGCGCGGTCGGCAAGGTCGCGCTGTGGACCGGCGGCGCGATCGAGGTCGGGACCATGGATCGCCGCAAGGGACGGGCCAAGATCACCCTGTCCAGCTCGGGCCTGTCGGTCGGCGCGGACGTCAAGCTCGCGGAATGGGCGACCGTCGGCGTCGGCGGCGGATACGGCGAAGATGTCAGCCGCATCGACTCGGGCGCCGCCCGGGTGCGGAGCGAAACTCAGGTGGCGGCGGCCTATGGCAGCTTCCAGCCGCTTCAGACCGCCTTCATCGACGCCGTCATCGGCCACGGCAAGCTCGACTACCGCACCCGCCGCGCCGTCGAGGCCAACGGCATGACCGCGCTGGGGCGGCGCAAGGGCGACATGACCTTCGGGGCCTTGTCGTTCGGCGTCGATCGAAACGACGCGGGAATCCATTGGTCGAGCTACGGCCGTTTCGAATGGCTGAAGGGCGACCTGAACGCCTACGCCGAAACCGGCGCCGACCGTTACGCGCTCCGCTTCGACGCGCGCGACGTTCAGTCCATGACGGGGACATTGGGGGCCAAGCTGGAGTTCAAGCGCGATCTGCGCTTTGGCGTCGTCACCCCGCGTCTCGGGATTGAATGGCTGCACGAGTTCCGCGGCGTCGGCGCCCAGGGGCTGGACTACGCCGACATCGAAGGCGCCTCGAGCTATCGGATTTCGACGATCGACTGGCGTCGCGAGCAGTACCACCTGTCGCTCGGCGGACGCCTGGTGACGCCATCGCGTTGGATGGTGGACATGGAGGTCGGGTATCGCGGCTCAGCGGGCGAGGGCGTCGGCCAGTTGCGCCTGCGCGTCGTCAAGCCCCTGTAAGGCCGAATTGGATTTAGTCCGGGGGCGGACGGCTTTCGCGGCCCGTCGCGATCTCTCGGGTGATTGCAGGCGCGACGGAGCAAGTCGCGCCCGGCTCTCTGGCGCGCCATTCTCCTTTAGGCCTTCCGACGGCTCAAGGTCGCGCCGGCCATGCGACCGCGCACGCGGAAGACGTCGTGTTACCGATTTTGAGTATCGAGCGGGCGCGTAACGCCCCAACCGTTCCGCCCGTTCAGGGTGATGCCTGGTAAGGACGTAAGCGCCTGTATTATTTAGAGATGTTATGATTTCTAGGCCAGGGGCGAAACCAGCTTGGCGTTCGGTGACTGGAGCCATCGCCGCAGGGGGCTGTGACATCGCGTCGCGCGTGGCGGAATGTCACCGCCGCCTAGGTTGATAAATTTACCTCAATTTAAGGCCGGAGCCCTCAAGTTCATATCCAGAATTAGGGCCCGCACATAACGCGGGTATATTTTCTTGGGCGCGGGGGTGTTGTGTCCAGAATTTCTGAATATTTGGTCAGCTTCTCGGGAAGTGTGACGGTTTCTAGTATCTCTGACGCCTACGCGATCCTGGTCGCGGGGATGGAGCAAGGCGACCCGGTTGTCGTGAACCTCGACGGGGTCGAGGACGCGGACTTGACCCTGGCTCAACTTCTGGAAGCGGCGCGCCTGACGGCGGCGGCCAGGGGCCAGGAGATCCGTCTGGAGAAGCCCGCCGAGGGCGCCCTGCTCCAGGTCCTGCAACGCGGCGGTTTCCTGGAGCCGGACGACTCCGACCGCCTGAACTTTTGGTCTGGGGGAAAGACACAATCATGAGCGCTATTCTCACCGTCGACGACTCGATCAGCATCCGCGCGGCGATCAAGATCGCCCTCAGCAGCGAAGGCTACGCCGTCAGCGAAGCCGGCGATGGCGCCGAGGGGCTTGAGAAGGCCTCGGCCGGCGGCTTCGACCTGATCATCACCGATCTCAACATGCCGGTGATGGACGGCCTGACCATGATCCGCGAACTGCGCGGGCGACCGGCGGGCGCCGGGGTGCCGATCGTCTTCCTCACCACCGAGTCCGACGCCGACGTGAAGGCCCAGGCCAAGGCGGCCGGCGCCACCGGCTGGCTGACCAAGCCGTTCGAACCCGACCAGCTGGTCCGGGTCGTCAAGAAGGTCCTCGCCAAATGAGCGGCCTCGATCCCATCGAGACGTTCCGGCAGGAGGCCCAGGAGCTTCTGGAGCAGGTGGAGCAGGGCCTGCTCGACCTGGCGCATCGTCCAGGGGATCGAGACCTGATCGACGCGGTCTTCCGCGGGCTGCACACTCTGAAGGGCTCGGGGGCCATGTTCGGCTTCGACGCCCTGGCCGCCTTCACCCACCACTGCGAGACGGCCTTCGACCGCGTGCGCAAGGGCGAGGTTCCGGCCACGCCGCGTTTGGTCGCCTGCGTCCTGGCCGCCCAGGACCACATGCGCGCCCTGGCCGAGGGACGCGCCGTGGAGCCCAGCGCCGGCGAGGCGCTGCTGGCCGACCTGCACGCCGCCGTCGAGGGCGGAGAGGCGCCCGACGCCTCGGCCGCGCCGGCCGATCCGGCCGCGCGCGTCTGGAAGATCCGCTTCAGCCTGCCCGCCGACGCCCTGGTCAACGGCGCCCGTCCCCTGCCGCTGCTCGACGAACTGCGCGAACTGGGCGAGTGCCGGGTCCGGGCGATCACGGACGACGTGCCGCTTCTGGAGGACTTGGTCCCCACCGAGTGCCATCTGGCCTGGGAAGTGTTGCTGACCACCCCGCATGGCCGTGACGCCATCGACGACGTCTTCATCTTCGTCATCGACGAGATGACCCTCGAGGTCGAGGAACTGACCGCGCCGGCCGACGTGGAGACGGTTACGAGCGAGAACGACCCGGCTGTTACGGTCCAGGCCGAGAAGCCCGCCGAGACCGCCCAGGATACGCGCGCCGCGAAGACGGGCGGCGAGACCGTCCGCGTCCCCGCCGAGCGGCTGGACGAGATGATGGACCGGGTGGGCGAGCTGGTCATCGCCCAGTCCCGTCTGAAACAGCTGGCGTCCTCCAGCCTCGATACCGCCCTGCGCACCGTCGCCGAGGAGATCGAGCGCCTGGCCGCCGAGATGCGCGACACGATGATGGTCGTGCGCATGGTGCCGGTGATCCAGCTGTTCGGCCGTTTCCGTCGCCTGATCCACGACCTGCAGAACGACACCGGCAAGAAGATCGAGCTGCAGATCGAGGGCGAGACCACCGAACTCGACAAGACGGTGATCGAGCGCCTGGCCGACCCGCTGGTCCACCTGGTCCGCAACGCCGCCGACCATGGCCTGGAGACGCCCGAGCAGCGCTTGGCCGCCGGCAAGCCCGAGGCGGGCCTGATCCGCCTCTCGGCTCGACAGTCAGGCGCCGAGGTGCTGATCACCATCACCGACGACGGCCGCGGGGTCGACCGCGACCGGGTGCGGGCCAAGGCCGAGGAAAACGGCCTGATCGCCCCAGGTCAGGCCCTGACGGACAACGAGCTGCTGAACCTGATCTTCGCGCCCGGCTTCTCGACGGCGGCGACGATCACCAACCTGTCCGGCCGCGGGGTCGGCATGGACGTGGTCAAGAAGACCATCGAAGGCCTGCGCGGCTCGCTGGACATCACCAGCAACCCGGGCGAGGGCTCGGTGGTCTCGCTGCGCATCCCGCTGACCCTGGCGATCATCGACGGGCTGCTGGTCCGCGTCGGCGCCAGCCGCTTCGTGATCCCGCTGGCCAATGTCGAGGAATGCGTCGAGCTGTCGCCGGCTCAGGACCTGCGCTCGACCGGCCGCACCCTGATCACCCTGCGCGACGAGCTGGTGCCGTTCATCCGCCTGCGCGAGCAGTTCAAGACGGGCAGCGCGCCCGATCCGCACCAGAAGATCGTCGTCGTCTCGACCGGCCAGGACCGCGTCGGCCTGGTCGTCGATCAGATCCTGGGCGACCACCAGACGGTCATCAAGCCGCTGTCCAGCTTCCACGCCGACATCGGGGCCTTCTCGGGCGCGACGATCCTGGGCGACGGCGGGGTGGCCCTGATCCTCGACATTCCGGTCTTGGTCAATTTGGGCCAGCGCCACGACGCCCAGATGCGCGTGGCGGGCTAGGCGGAGCGCGACATGACCCAACACGCCATCGAAGCTCTGACCTTCGACCTGCAGGGCGAGACCTTCGCCCTGGAGGCCGGACTTGTCCGTGAAGTCTTGGACCTGCTGCCCGAGACCGAAGTGCCGGGCGCGCCGCCGTTCGTCGGGGCTGTGATAAATTTCCGCGGACGGATTATTCCGCTGGTCGATCTGCGCATCGCGTTCGACATGGAGCGCAACGATCCCACCATCGACACTCGGATCGTCGTGATCGAGCACCCGCTGGACGGCGAACCCGCCCTGATCGGCCTGCGCGCCGACAAGGTGCACGAGGTCACCACGATCACCGAAGAGACCACCGAAGAGGTTCCGC
>Ga0247725_1001480_pt1 | contig 11808 bp, 13 predicted proteins | sample OKSTACKMCFT3sol_FD_183021 | JGI IMG/M metagenome (GOLD analysis project Ga0247725, IMG submission 183021) | Subsurface sediment microbial communities from gas well in Oklahoma, United States - OK STACK MC-FT3-sol | ecosystem: Environmental > Terrestrial > Deep subsurface > Rock core/Sediment... | reverse complement strand
GGTGGCCCCGGGCCGCCGACGAGCTCGGCGCCCAGGGTGGCCACTGCCGGCGGGGGTGATCCGGTGCTGCGTCCGGCGGGCCGGTGTAGCAGGTGGCCCCGGGCCGCCGACGAGCTCGGGCCCAGGGTGGCCTCCGCCGGCGGGGTGGATCCGGTACTGCGTCCGGCGGGCCGGTGTAGCAGGTGGCCCCGGGCCGCCGACGAGCTCGGGCCCAGGGTGGCCTCCGCCGGCGGGGGTGATCCGGTGCTGCGTCCGGCGGGCCGGTGTAGCAGGTGGCCCCGGGCCGCCGACGAGCTCGCGCCCAGGGTGGCCTCCGCCGGCGGGGTGGATCCGGTACTGCGTCCGGCGGGTCGGTGTAGCTGGTGGCACCGACCCGCCGCGGTCTCGGCGCCCGGGGCGGCCTGCGGTGAGCGAAGGGAGGAGGCCCAGAGCCAAATGAAGGGGTCTGCATATGAAAGAACAACCGGGATGTTAGATTACCTTGCGAAACGCTGAACGAAGTAGGGGGTTTACCTTGCCAAATGAAATGAAGCGCGTAATAGTGTGTTAACATTTTTGTGTGGTATGACATTGTAGTGTAGGCAAACTATACATTTGGTCTGTTGTAATTTGAGTCCCAAACTGCCATGCTGTGATTGCTGCCGTGAAAAACCATCACCTCAGCTGACTATTAATTTCGCTTACGGAGGTGTGTCACAATGCCTAAAGACAAGCGGAGAAAAAAACATAACCACATGAAACCAGATAAACTCACGGCGGCTCAATTGGCACGCCAAGCAATTGCTGCTGATAGCATCAAGCTGACCCTAGACCCAGTGTTCCCTGCTGATGGGGATACTACGAATGCTCTTGTGCTTCGCCTTCCGCTATCTATGCGCTTTGCAACCTACACCTACGATGTAGAGTTTTTGCTTGGTTCGTACCTTCTTGGTAAAGCACTAGATGTCTGGAAAAGCATACCTCGCGATGCTATTGGTGAAGCTCCGAAAATGTTCATCCCAATTAGCATGCAAATATTGGCTGATTATCGTTTCGTTGAAACCGTGACAAGACATGTCGCACTGCTGGCTCACAATAAACATTTTATTTTAATGGGAACGCCTGATTCATTAGGGATGTTTCCTGAGCGTTTAGATACCAAAGGACTCGCCGAAATATATGATGCTGTCGGCATTCAAGTTGGTATCGGAGATATTCAATCCAATCATTTCTATCCATCCCTCCTACAGAAAGGAATTAATTCCGTTCTCCCATCCCACCGTTTCGCTGTCGCTAACTCTGCAAAAATGATATTGAACGAGCTGCAGAACGTAGCAAGAGGTGTAGGGATCCGCTACTACGAACCAACACCTCGTCCATGGGAGATGACGCTTCCTGAAAGCGCGGGAGATTTCGGTACCATTTGCTCCTGAGAATCCAAGTCAATAATCGTGAGAGATGACGGCCGCTGAAGTTTTTGGGGGGAGGTAGCTCAGGGCGCTAGAATTCAATGAGAGTCGGCTTTTTCGGAGCTTTTTTAATCGCACCCTAGTCTGTATTAAGCCACTTTCCTTTTGAAGTGCCACTGATACGCCAACACGAAAAAGAACCCCGCCAACACCCCGAGTGAAGTGACAGAAAACACACCCCCCCCAAAAGCCGCCAACATAATCAAATTGTTGGTCATCGCCATTGAAATACCGAGTCCTATCGCAGCTCGACGGCGCATCACCAAGAGTGATGCCAGGCGAGTGCGGGTGCCTATGTCATATGGGTACTGGAACAACTGCCAACTTAAGCCCAGGTAGTTCGCTGATAACCCGAAGTACAGACACCCTAGGCCTATGGCCATGACCAGTGCCGTGAGCGCGTAGTAACCAGCAGCGAAGTCCGCTCCAGATCCAAACCGTAGTGCGCAGCCGGTCGCCACCGTGGCCCCAAGAAAGGCCTGCGTGACGAATCGGTGGTCAACCCCTAAAAACAAGCCTCTCACACTTCCTCCTTTCGTTGCTTCCAACTCTAGCACCAACCATATCGTGGTTGATGGTCATGAGCCCACTCATTTGCTTGGTAGTGTCGTCGTGTAGCGATGGTTACACCGACAAAATGAATCCTACCCCCGCTGGGGATTTAACGCAATAGAATATACATTTCATTGCGCTATGTATTTTTGATGGGGTATCTTGACGCTCCAGTCCTTTTATGGTTTTGGTTTCGGCTGTATTTATCGCTGTGCTGGTGACTTGGGGTTGTGTCGTGTCGCGTGTAATGAGATGCTACGCGATACGCGATTGGCTAAATGTGGTCACTATTGGGGACAGTTATGAAAACAAAGGTAGCTTTGCAACGAGAAGATATCTGGAGGGCCATTGAGGAGGTTGCCGCTACTGGCCATGCTCCAACATACAAGCTCATTATTCAGCGACTGGGCCGCGGCTCTAACTCCCAAATCGGCCCGGTATTGAGGGAGTGGCAGAGCGCAAATCGCCCTGCACCGAGCTCCGCTAATGTACCTTCGTCGGTGTCGGCCGCCGGCATGGAGTTCATTGAGCAGATGTGGCGGATTTCAGCAGATTGCCAACAAATGGACCTGGTTGCCGAACGCCGGCGCATGGATGAGCAAGCTAAGATGAGTGAGTCTGCCATTGAGGCAATTGAGGCTGAGAATGCCTTATTGGTGGAACAGCTCGACCGGCAGCAAGCACTTAATGATCAGGTGAATGCGCAGAATCACGAGCTTCAAAATCGGCTTACCGAACTTTCAGATACTCACAATTCGACCAAGTTAGAGGTGGCCCGTCTTACTTCCGCTCTCGCAATTGCATCAGAAAATCTTCTGGAGGCAAGGACTCAGGTCGATGAAGCACAAGCGATAGCTCGGGCTGCAAATGATGAAGCGAAAGCACTCAAGCTAGAAGCCACTCGTCTGCAATCAGGCCTGAATATGTCGACAGAGCAGCGTGTCGAATTACAGAGACAACTTGCTGAGTCAAACGCTACCATTGGTCAACTTCAATCAGAAGTTGCCTCGTCGAAGTCTGAATTGCTCAAGGTCAAAGATCATTCCACAGCGCAGGAAAATCAGCTTGATGCCACTCAGGAAGCATTACGTTCATGCCAACGGAACTGCATCGAGCTTGAGCACAAGATCCTCATGCTTCAAAACCAATTAGATGGAATGAATGAAGTAAAAATCGAATGCAATACCTTGCGTCAACAGCTTCAAACTGCTGCAGTTACAGAGCAACAGATGGCGAATAAAGTTAATAACCTCGAACGTGATTTACTGGAACTGACAGAGCAAAATGATTCATCCAAACAACAATACTCATATGCTCAAGATGAACTGAAGGCGGCAAAGATCGTTATTATTCAGCAAGAGGCTAAGTTGCAGACTATGAATGAAATGCTGAGTATGCTAGGGGGGAAGGATAATTGAGAAAGGTCAAGGGTGAATTGATAAATGATGGTGTAAATAAGGGGTATTTGAAGGAGCCGTCAACAACACTAGTGCCGTATGGTGAAAACACCCTTGCGGGCAGAATAGATCTAATTCCAGAATCGCCATACACCGGATACTTAGCTTCACTTTCTGCCGGTAGCAGGTCCACGGCAAAATCGACATTGACGAAAATCAGTCAGCTATTATATGGCTCTGAACCTGAAGTGGCCCCCTGGCATCTAATGACATCAAATCACTACCAGATAACCATGCGTTATCTCGAACAACAAGGGTTGGCACCAAAAACAATACATCGTCATATGAGCATGATTCGTTCTGTATTAAAAATGGCAAAGTTGTTACGGATGATCCCGGATGACAATCATGGTGAATATGATGCGATTATGGCGTCAAAGAACATCAAGGGCTCACAAGGGCGTGGCGAAATCCGCCCCCACAGAAGCCTAACTGACGACGAGATTTCTTGCCTCTTTAGTATGCTGGGAGCTGACAAAAGTCCTAAAGGGCTTCGTGATATGGCTATCTTGTCCGTTATGAGGGGGTGTGGGTTACGTCGAATGGAAGTGGTTGGCCTACGGATTGAGCATATCAGATGGGCGGGTGCGATTGATGGAGAATTACTGGTTTACAAAGGAAAGGGAAATAAACCAAGAACATTGCCTATGCCACGAGGGTTACGAGAAATATTTGGGAACTGGACCGAGGTCCGGGGGGATGACCTCGGTCCATTATTCTGCTCAATCAACAGGGGTGGGAAAACTGTAAGATACACAGACAACGATGCCGTTAAGAAGCGGATTCCACCGAGCATGGTCGGTCAACTGAGGCCACTCGACCGCTCTAGCGTGAACCGTATGATGGAGCAAAGGCTGATCTTGGCTGGCATCGAGCATGCAACACCACATGACCTAAGGTATACCTTTGCACAAAAGAACCTCAAACGCAGCGATATACAAACAGTGTCAGACTTGATGGGTCATTCAAATATATCAACTACCTCGATCTACACTGAAACTAGCAGAGATGAAATGCGCGCCGTCATCGCAGGCGAGGATATATTTAGCAGATATTCTGAAGGTACTGAAGATTAGCCAATCGCATCTGTATATTGCAGCGTTATTTGCGCCGATTGGTACTGATCGGCGTTCAACAATTCAGTTCAGAATTGTGTTCTTTGAATGAGCGGCATAATGAGGTTGTTTGCAAATCCCGGGGGAGCATTTTGCGATATGGCATCAATGACCAGGGTCGACAACCAGAAAGAATCATTGCCATTGAGAGTTATCGAACGCCCATGGCCTGCGAAATGTATCACCAGCTTGACCCCTACTCCAGTGTTTAAAAATTCATAGCTATGGTTTTTCTCTTCGCCATGGAAAGAGCCAGAGCAAGTCTTCTTAAGGCCCGTCAGGACAGACGCAACTGCATGCAGCTCCTTGAATGAGATATTAATCCCCCACTTATTTTCCCAGTTCGCATTGCTTCCGGACATTGGTGCCAACTCCAGTCTCACAGTCGGATATCCGGCGGAGGCCTTCACTGCCTGGAAGGTGGCGGCCATTGATAGATCCTGCCGGTACACTTTGAACGCCTTGCCGTATTCTTGTGTCATAACCCACTCATTTTTCGATGTTTTTTGGTATTCTACATGCTATCTACCGGCATGCAAAAACCCCCCTATCAATTCGTACCCGATTATCAAGAGAGCTTTGAGCTATGCTGCCGAGGGATAAATTGATAGACAGATACTATGGCCACAGATACACAAATAGCACCTTCATTGGGCGAAATTATGATCATGTACGCGAGCATTCTTCCACCTGGTTGCCACATCCATTTAGAGTTCACAGAGATCATTGTTGACTCAACATCCTCTTCTGTATTGACATGGCTTCAGCATTGCAGTGATCAGGGCATAAACTTATCGTCAAATCATACTGAGGCTATAATGATGTGGCTGAACCATGCTGAAGCAACACGACTCGAATCGGTAGAATGATCGTTGGGATTTGATCCAGGGGTCATGAATGGCAGCTAAAATCCGCATTCGTGGTGTTTGAAGAATGGTTTGCTGACTATGCTCTCCTAACCATCTATTAATTCTGTTCTGTAACGGGCTAATCTGGCCATTGTCTCCGGAGGATATGAGGGAACCAGCTAATCGACTTGGCCCCTACTCATAGTCCATCTACACCCCCCTGCTAACCATATCGTTCTGTGGTGTATCAATTAGCCCCTCGCTTGTTGAATCCTTCATGTCCGTTCACCGATATGTCTATGGCATCAGCTCACACACAGATTCACCTTCGACATCCTCTATGGCACACGCCACTGCAGTCAGTCATTAGAATTAAGAGGTTCTTAACGCGATGGACAAGTGCCATACCGCAGGCCGTCCAGCAGGGGCTTGTCCTCTGTGGACTGGGCTGTTGTCCACGGTGCGGGGTTACCCGTGACAACCGGCCATGATCGCCCCGACCGGATAGTCATGTTGGCGATGGACTTGCCGCTGCAGGTAACTCCCTAGATCGGTCACTCCGGCCTTGCGCAGGGCGCTGGCCACCTTCATCGAATTGCGGTCGTCCCTGGGCAGCAGCAGTGCCCGCCCCTCGCGGTGAGGGCGGGGTAAGTCGCCGGCAAACCAGGTGGCCTGCAATGCACGCATCGACTCAAACAACTCATCCCAGAGCAGCGGATCCCGGGTGATGGCGAACAGCTCATATTCGTCTGTCAGGCCGGTGACGGCGGCAGGGTTGAGCAGGTAGCCCTTGAGCATCCCTTTGAGCTCGACCGGTTGGCGGGCGACGCCGGCCAGGTAACGGGCGGTGGCAAAGTGGTGACTGCCGCCGCTGTTGATGAGGCAGAGCCGGCCAGCCCAGCCGTGGTAGAGAAAATAGTCGCCGCGACCCGGTTGCATGATCCTGACCTCGCCATGGACCAGGTTGCGGGCGATGTTGTCGGAGCTGGCGTCATCGAGGTAGCCCCGGCAACGGGCCTCGGCAAAGGCATCCAGATCGGCAAAGGCTTCGAGGGGGCTCTTGGAGGCAGAGAGCACCTGCACTTGGCGAATATCACACGTCCAGTCTTCAAATTGTGCCTGTTCGCAGAGGGTGGCCAGCGCACCGTTCAGGATGGCATGACCCTGGTATTGGCCATTGATCCGTGCCCAGCCGCGCAGCTCGCCGGGTTGGGCGTTCCAGCCTGCTGGTCGCCATTCGTGCCAGCGAGTGATGCTGTCGGTACTGACAGAGGGGGGCAGCTCGAGGGCATAGCCCAGGGCGGGATCGGTGGCCAGCAGGGCATTCAGGCGGGCGGGGTGGCCCAGCTGATGCTTGATAAAGCGCACAGTGGTGGCAAACATGGCAAGGACTCCATCGAATGTTGATATTGATTGTTCAAAAGTGATTTTGATAACCCCGAGCGCCGTTGACGCGAGGGCTGTTTGCGTCCCCTATCCTGTGGGCTGTGCCGGCGAGCGTCAACTCCACCTTCCCGTAAATTGCGGGTTTTCCTGTAGCAACACCGCGGCGTCAGCACCACCAATGTTATATCCCTCCCCCTCTGTCTCTTTCAGCCAGTTCCATCGGCCAGCACCGCCCGCACTTTATGGGGGCACCTCAGAAAACGGAAAATAAAGCACGCTAAGGCATAGCTGACCTTGCCAGGCCTGCTTCGCCCTGTAGTGACGCGATCAACGGGCAGGAAACATTCCCCTTTCGTGCATGGCAGGCGCACACGAGTTCAGACAGCACGGTTTCCATGCGCGCCAAGTCGGCCATCTTCTCGCGCACGTCCTTGAGCTTGTGTTCGGCCAGGCTGCTGGCCTCCTCGCAGTGGGTGCCATCGTCGAGCCGCAACAGCTCGGCAATCTCGTCCAGACTGAACCCCAGCCGCTGTGCCGATTTCACGAATTTCACCCGAACCACGTCCGCCTCCCCATAGCGGCGGATGCTGCCGTAAGGCTTGTCCGGTTCCCGCAACAGGCCCTTGCGCTGATAGAAGCGGATTGTCTCCACGTTGACCCCGGCCGCCTTGGCAAAAACGCCAATGGTCAGGTTTTCCAAATTATTTTCCATATCGCTTGACTCCGTACATGAGTACGGAAGTAAGGTTACGCTATCCAATCCAAATTCAAAAGGGCCAACGTATGTCTGAACCACAAAACGGGCGCGGTGCGCTCTTCGCCGGCGGGCTGGCCGCCATTCTTGCATCGACCTGCTGCCTGGGGCCGCTAGTACTGGTCGCCCTGGGCTTCTCCGGTGCTTGGATCGGCAACCTGACGGTGCTGGAACCCTATCGACCGTTGTTCATCGGCGCGGCGCTAGTGGCGCTGTTCTTCGCCTGGAAGCGGATTTACCGGCCCGTGCAGGCATGCAAGCCAGGTGAGGTCTGCGCGATTCCGCAGGTGCGCGCCACCTACAAGCTGATTTTCTGGATCGTGGCCGTGCTGGTCCTGGTCGCGCTTGGATTTCCCTATGTCGTTCCATTTTTCTATTAACCAGGAGTTCATCATGAAGAAACTGTTTGCCTCCCTTGCCCTCGCCGCCGCTGTTGCCCCGGTGTGGGCCGCTACCCAGACCGTCACGCTAGCGGTTCCCGGCATGACTTGCGCCGCCTGCCCGATCACAGTCAAGAAAGCGCTCTCCAAGGTCGAAGGCGTGAGCAAGGTCGATGTGGGCTTCGAGAAGCGCGAGGCCGTCGTCACTTTTGACGACACCAAGGCCAGCGTACAGAAGCTGACCAAGGCCACCGCAGACGCCGGCTATCCGTCCAGCGTCAAGCAGTGAGCCAGCAAGCCAACGACAACAGCGAGAGCCGCTTCATGGGACTGATGACACGCATTGCCGATAAAACCGGCGCGCTCGGCAGCGTCGTTTCCGCGATGGGCTGCGCCGCCTGCTTTCCAGCCCTCGCCAGCTTCGGCGCGGCCATCGGGCTGGGCTTCTTGAGCCAGTACGAGGGACTGTTCATCAGCCGCCTGCTGCCGCTGTTTGCCGCGCTGGCCTTCCTGGCGAACGCGCTGGGTTGGTTCAGTCATCGGCAATGGCTGCGCAGTCTGCTCGGCATGATCGGCCCGGCCATCGTGTTTGCGGCCACGGTCTGGCTGCTCGGCAACTGGTGGACGGCGAACCTGATGTACGTCGGCCTGGCCTTGATGATTGGGGTGTCGATCTGGGACTTCGTGTCGCCGGCGCATCGCCGTTGCGGACCGGACGGCTGCGAACTCCCCGCCAAGCGCTTGTGAAAGACGGCTGACCGTGCGACACGGCGGCCCACACGAATAAGGAACGATGGTATGAGCACTCTCAAAATCACCGGCATGACTTGCGACTCGTGCGCAGTGCATGTCAAGGACGCCCTGGAGAAAGTGCCCGGCGTGCAATCAGCGGATGTCTCCTACGCCAAGGGCAGCGCCAAGCTCGCCATTGAGGTCGGCACGTCACCCGACGCGCTGACGGCCGCTGTAGCTGGACTCGGTTATCGGGCCACGCTGGCCGATGCCCCCTCAGTTTCGACGCCGGGCGGATTGCTCGACAAGATGCGCGATCTGCTGGGCAGAAACGACAAGACGGGTAGCAGCGGCGCATTGCATATCGCCGTCATCGGCAGCGGCGGGGCCGCGATGGCAGCGGCGCTGAAGGCCGTCGAGCAAGGCGCACGTGTCACGCTGATCGAGCGCGGCACCATCGGCGGCACCTGCGTCAATGTCGGTTGTGTGCCGTCCAAGATCATGATCCGCGCCGCCCATATCGCCCATCTGCGCCGGGAAAGCCCGTTCGATGGCGGCATCGCCGCTACCACGCCGACCATCCAGCGCACGGCGCTGCTGGCCCAGCAGCAGGCCCGCGTCGATGAACTGCGCCACGCCAAGTACGAAGGCATCTTGGAGGGCAATCCGGCGATCACTGTGCTGCACGGCTCCGCCCGCTTTAAGGACAATCGCAACCTGATCGTGCAACTCAACGACGGCGGCGAGCGCGTGGTGGCATTCGACCGCTGCCTGATCGCCACCGGCGCGAGCCCGGCCGTGCCGCCGATTCCCGGCCTGAAAGACACTCCGTACTGGACTTCCACTGAAGCGCTGGTCAGCGAGACGATTCCTAAGCGCCTGGCCGTGATTGGCTCATCAGTGGTGGCGCTGGAGCTGGCGCAGGCGTTCGCCCGACTCGGAGCGAAGGTGACGATCCTGGCTCGCAGCACGCTGTTCTTCCGCGAAGACCCAGCTATAGGCGAAGCCGTCACGGCCGCATTCCGCATGGAGGGCATCGAGGTGAGGGAACACACCCAGGCCAGCCAGGTCGCGTATATCAATGGTGAAGGGGACGGCGAATTCGTGCTCACCACGGCGCACGGCGAACTGCGCGCCGACAAGCTGCTGGTCGCCACCGGCCGCGCGCCCAACACACGCAAGCTGGCACTGGATGCGACGGGCGTCACGCTCACCCCGCAAGGCGCTATCGTCATCGACCCCGGCATGCGTACAAGCGTGGAACACATCTACGCCGCAGGCGACTGCACCGACCAGCCGCAGTTCGTCTATGTGGCGGCAGCGGCCGGCACTCGCGCCGCGATCAACATGACCGGCGGTGACGCGGCCCTGAACCTGACCGCGATGCCGGCCGTGGTGTTCACCGACCCGCAAGTGGCGACCGTAGGCTACAGCGAGGCGGAAGCGCACCATGACGGCATCAAAACTGATAGTCGCACGCTAACGCTGGACAACGTGCCGCGCGCGCTCGCCAACTTCGACACGCGCGGCTTCATCAAACTGGTGGTTGAAGAAGGCAGCGGACGACTGATCGGCGTGCAGGCAGTGGCCCCGGAAGCGGGCGAACTGATCCAGACGGCCGCACTGGCGATTCGCAACCGGATGACGGTGCAGGAACTGGCCGACCAGTTGTTCCCCTACCTGACGATGGTCGAAGGGTTGAAGCTCGCGGCGCAGACCTTCAACAAGGATGTGAAGCAGCTTTCCTGCTGCGCCGGGTGAGGACAAGGAGGTGTGCGATGAGCGCCTACACGGTATCGCAACTGGCCCATAACGCTGGGGTGAGCGTACATATCGTGCGCGACTACCTGGTGCGCGGCTTGTTACGGCCGGTGGCCTGCACCACGGGCGGCTACGGCGTGTTCGACGATGCGGCCTTGCAACGGCTGTGCTTCGTGCGCGCGGCCTTCGAGGCGGGTATCGGCCTGGATGCCCTGGCGCGGCTGTGCCGTGCGCTCGACGCAGCGGACGGCGCACAAGCCGCAGCGCAGCTTGCCGTGCTGCGCCAGTTGGTCGAGCGGCGGCGCGCGGCGTTGGCCCATCTGGACGCGCAACTGGCCTCCATGCCAGCCGAGCGGGCGCACGAGGAGGCATTGCCGTGAACGCCCCTGACAAACTGCCGCCCGAGACGCGCCAACCCGTTTCCGGCTACCTGTGGGGTGCGCTGGCCGTGTTGACCTGCCCCTGCCATCTGCCGATTCTCGCCGCCGTGCTGGCCGGGACGACCGCCGGTGCCTTCCTTGGCGAGCATTGGGGTGTTGCCGCGCTCGCGCTGACCGGCTTGTTCGTTCTGGCCGTAACGCGGCTGCTGCGCGCCTTCCGGGGCGGATCATGACGAGTTCGCAGCCCGCCGGATGGACGGCGGCCGAGTTGGCGCAGGCGGCGGCGCGCGGACAGCTTGACCTGCATTACCAGCCGCTGGTCGATCTGCGCGATCACCGGATCGCTGGCGCGGAAGCGTTGATGCGCTGGCGGCATCCGAGGCTTGGCCTGTTGCCGCCCGGCCAGTTCCTGCCGCTGGCCGAGTCGTTCGGCCTGATGCCGGAAATAGGCGCGTGGGTGCTGGGCGAGGCCTGTCGCCAGATGCACAAGTGGCAAGGACCGGCATGGCAACCGTTCCGTCTTGCCATCAATGTGTCCGCCAGCCAGGTTGGGCCAACGTTCGACGACGAGGTAAAGCGGGTGCTGGCCGATATGGCCCTGCCCGCCGAGCTTCTGGAGATCGAACTGACCGAATCGGTCGCATTCGGCAATCCAGCCCTGTTCGCCAGTTTCGACGCCTTGCGCGCCATCGGCGTGCGCTTCGCCGCCGACGACTTCGGCACCGGCTATTCCTGCCTGCAACATCTGAAATGCTGCCCCATCACCACATTGAAAATCGACCAATCCTTTGTCGCCAGGCTCCCGGATGATGCCCGTGACCAAACTATCGTGCGGGCGGTGATCCAGCTCGCGCACGGGCTGGGCATGGATGTCATTTTCAGAAGACGACTGCACCAGTTGATTGGGCGTAATGGCTGTTGTGCAGCCAGCTCCTGACAGTTCAATATCAGAAGTGATCTGCACCAATCTCGACTATGCTCAATACTCGTGTGCA
>Ga0247725_1001477_pt1 | contig 11839 bp, 7 predicted proteins | sample OKSTACKMCFT3sol_FD_183021 | JGI IMG/M metagenome (GOLD analysis project Ga0247725, IMG submission 183021) | Subsurface sediment microbial communities from gas well in Oklahoma, United States - OK STACK MC-FT3-sol | ecosystem: Environmental > Terrestrial > Deep subsurface > Rock core/Sediment... | reverse complement strand
TGGGTCAGCAACAGGGTGTTCATGCCCATACGGGCTGCCGCTGTTGCTGCTTCGGTTCCGGCATGACCGCCACCGACGACGATCACATCAAATTGTTCATGGTATTGCATTGGGATCACCTTGATCTGCACGCCTGAAGATCTTTATTTGCCTGGGCTAAAGGGCGGAACATTCTATCTGTTTCGCGTCCTGAGGGGAACGTCTACTTAACGTTCAGTATGAAGGGAGGATCCACTAATTAGATCTTAAGGATCTTTAGATCGATCTTTTACTGGATCTCTTATTAGGATCCGCCCTTTCTGTTGATAAGCACTTTTTGATCATAAAGATCATTAATTTAAGGACGATCCTAGCTTGTGGAAAAGCTTGGATCCTGGCCCGGTGAACGAGGGGATAACCAGGACTTTTATACACAGAGGTCTGTCGGTCTGGATCTAATACATGGATAACTATAGGTTTTGCAGAGCTTTACACCGTAGTTATGCACATTATCCCTGGGCGTTGTGGGTAACCTTGTAGAACAACTCCCCCGGATCAATCTGTTAATAACATGGTGGATAGTCGATCTGGGGATAAGTGGGGAGATCAAGCTTTTTTTCAGGATCTCCCGTACGCTGATCAGGCGATCATCGTCATCCAGTCGCGGATCCACACTTCTGCGGCATCTTCGGGGATCTCGTGTTGGGTCACATCAATGTCGAGCCGCTCGCCGATCCGGCTGGCTCCGCACTCGGCCAGCAGCCGATCCAGCGTCTTGCCACCCTGGCAAAAGGTGTCATAACTGCTGTCACCAAGGGCGATCACGCCATATTTCAATGAATTAAGATCCGGATGCTGCTCGGCAAGATCCTTGGCGAAGGGTTGCAGGTTGTCGGGCACATCCCCGGCACCATGGGTGGAAGTGACCACCAGCAGGATGGATCCCGCATCATCCAGCACCTCTGCCAGCTTGGCCGGGTTGTGGATCCGGGTCTGGTGGCCAGCCTGTTCCAGCAGGTTGGCGACGTGGTCTGCGACATATTCGGCGGCGCCCAGCATGGAGCCGACGACGAGATTGAGTTTGGCCATGGAATGGATCCTGATTTCAGACAAAGAAACGGAAAGCCTGATTCTACCGCCAAAGGGTGTGGATAAATATGGATAAAGCTTGGGGATAATGGATCCAGTCAGATAATGTCACCGGATCCATCCCGTCGATCTTTTTTCTGCTTCTTTATATTCCTCTTCATTTTCTTCTCCAACCATGGCTCTCCTGATGGCTCCCATCTCCCGCGAAATCCTGCCAACGATGCAGTTAGATAACAATGTAGATGCAAATGATTAGCAATTATTGAATCGATTCGATCACGGCTCCTGTAGTAGGATTGCGCTGCTTTATTCGCCCATGGAACAGGGTAATGTCGTGACAAACGACCACAAATAATAATTAAAACAACATAACTCATTGATAAACGAGACTTTAATATGATTGCGCAAAAATACACTACAGGACCCGGCAAGAAGGGCGCCTTCGGCGTGCTTTCGCTCTCCGGTTTGCTTGTCTCCCTGCCGCTGATGGCCGAACAAACCACCGCTGAGCTGCCCAAAGCCAGCGAAACCATGGTGGTGACAGGTACTGCCATGAAGGTGGAAGTGCCGATGGCCGAGACCCCTCGCGCCGTCTCCGTGGTTAATCGCGAGGAGCTGGCTCAGCACGCCGTGTTGCAGCTGGATGAAGCGATTCGCTACCGTTCCGGTGTATTGACCGGCCTCTATGGCTCCGACAACAACACCGACTGGTTCAAGGTGCGTGGCTTCGATGCTGCTTCCTATCTCGATGGAAGCATCCTGTTTGGCTCTGGTTACTATCTTTGGACGCCGGAACCGTTCGGCCTGGAGAGTCTGGAAGTGCTGAAGGGGCCCGCTTCAATGCTCTATGGCGTAGCGCCTCCGGGCGGGGTGATCAATGCCATCAGCAAGCGACCGACCACCACGCCGCAAGGGCAGGTGGATCTGCAGCTTGGCAGCCGGGATCATCGTCAGGTCGGGGTGGATGTCTCTGACGCGCTCTCCGACAACAGCCGCTACCGCATGGTTGCTCTCTATAAAGAGCGTGATGGGGTGCTTACCGGTACTTACAACGATCGGGTTTATCTGGCGCCGAGCGTCACCTTCGATCTTTCGGATCGTACCAGCCTGACCCTGCTGGCCAGTTTCCTGCACGACGAAGGAGTCCCGACCAACGGCTTCTTCCCGGTCTATGGCACCCTGAATTCGTTAGGTGGCCAGATTGATCCCTCCACCAACCTGAGCCAGCCGGATTACGATCGCAACCGCAATACCCAGCTCTCCACCGGTTATGAGTTGGCCCACCAGCTCAACCAGAGCTGGGAGTTCAAGCAGAAGGTTCGGTTCAACTATAACGATCTGCTGCTGCGCCAGACCTATATCTATCCTTGGGCTGCCTGGCCCGCGACACCCGATGAAAATATGCCGGTTCGTGGCCGTGGCATGATCTATCGGGATGGCAATACCAAGAGTGCCACTATGGATAATCAGATGGTGGGCTACTGGAACACCGACAGCACCGAGCAGACCCTGCTGCTTGGGGTGGATCTGCAGCGTCATGTCAACAAGGGGATGGAAGCGGACTCATGGATGGGGACCATAGATACCCAGAATCCGGATTACAGCGGCTTCCCTGGATTTGATGAGTCAACGGCCACTTACCAGAAAACAACCATGGCTCAAGAGGGAATCTATGCCCAGCATCAGATCCGTTGGGACGATCGCTGGTTGCTGACAGGAGGTGGTCGCTTTGACTATGTCGAGACCCATAACATCAGCAAAACATATGATAGAGATGAAAAGCAGTACGATCATGCGCTATCCCTTTCCGGCAGCTTGATGTATCTGGCCGACAACGGCATCTCGCCATATCTTGCTTATTCTGAGTCGTTCTTGATGTTGCCCGGGATCGATCCGAATACCAAAACTTCATATAAATCCCGTGAGGGAAAATTGTATGAAGCAGGCGTTAAATATGCGCCTGCCTTCCTCGACGGTTACATCAATCTGGCGCTGTTCGATCTGGAGCAAAGTAACGCTCTGGTTTCCAGTGGCTCAGGCCAGCAGACCCAGGCTGGCGAGATGACCTCTCAGGGGATTGAGCTGGAAGGGAGCGTGCAGGTGACCGATGCGCTGCGTCTGACCGCTGCTTATACCTACACAGATGCCAAAACCAACGACACCGGCAGTGGCGATCGCCGTGCCAGCCTGATCCCGCGCCACCAGGCCTCCTTCTGGGGTAACTATAAGGTGCAGCAAGGGGTGGCTTCGGGTCTGGAGCTGGGTACCGGTGTACGTTATATCGGTTCCAGCGTGGGTATTGGCGCCGTGAATGCGGACTATACCCCCATCTACGGATCTGCCGAGGTGCCAGCCCATACCGTGTGGGATGCGATGATCGGGTATGACTTTGCCAAGAACTGGCGTGCTCAGCTCAACGTCAACAACCTGCTGGGTGAAACCTACGTGGCCAGTTGTGACTATTACTGCTACTACGGCGAGCCGCGCAGCGTAGTGGGCAGCATCAACTACCGCTGGTAATCGAAGTCGGGCGGGAACCGGATTCCCGCCCTTCTTTTCACCCGCAGTTGTTCTGCTCTCTCTGGAATACCGGTCCGTTATGGAACTCTTGTCTCTGGTTTATCGTCAATATCGTTGGCCCTTTATCGCCATTACCCTGCTCAGTCTGCTCAGTGCTGTCAGCGGGATTGGCGTCATTGCCTTTATCAATCAGTCTCTTATCGAATCTATAGGTGATCCGCTGCCGATCCTCGGTCAGCTGGTCGGCCTGATTGTGCTGCTACTGGTGATCACACTCGGATCTCAGCTGGCCCTGACCACTCTCGGTCACCATTTTGTCTACCGGTTGCGCGGACGCCTGCTCAAGCAGTTGCTGGATACCGATGTCGCCCGCATCCGCCAGATTGGTCAGGGGCCGCTACTGGCCTCCCTCTCCAGCGATATCGGCCAAATCACCATCGCCTTCGTGCGCCTGCCGGAGCTGGTGCAGGGGCTGGTGCTCACGCTGGGTTCTGCCCTTTACCTTGGCTGGCTCTCTCCTGCATTGCTCGGGGTTACTGCGCTCTGGGTCACCGTCACCATGGTGGTGGGTTGGTTGCTGGTGAACCGTGTTTATCGCCATCTCTCCCACATGCGTCAGGCCGAAGATCGGCTCTATCAGAACTATCAGGCCATCATCGCCGGCAGCAAGGAGCTGGCGCTCAACCGCGAGCGGGCTCATTTCGTTTACCACCAGCTCTATGAGCAGAATGCCCGTGACTACCGCCAGCAGATCATCCGCGCCGACACCTATCACCTGAGCGCGGTGAACTGGTCGAATATCATGATGCTGGGGGCCATCGGTCTGGTCTTCTTTCTGGCCAACGGCCTTGGCTGGGCCAACACCAATGTGGCCGCCACCTTCGCCCTGACCCTGCTGTTCCTGCGCACCCCGCTGTTGCAGGGGATTGGCACCCTGCCGACCCTGCTTGCCGCTCAGGTGGCGTTCGACAAGATCGCCGCCCTCAATCTGGCCGAGCCGGATGCGGACTTCCCGTTGCCGCCCGCCATCCTCCCCTGGCAGCGTATCGAGCTGGAGCAGGTGAGCTTTCACTATCAGGGGGAGGGCGGTTTTGCCGTTGGCCCCATCGATCTGGTCATCGAAAAGGGGGAGCAGATCTTCATCATCGGTGGCAATGGCTCCGGCAAGTCGACGCTGGCCATGCTGCTGACCGGCCTCTATCAACCTGTATCGGGCCGGATCCTGCTGGATGGTGAGCCGATCACCGATCGCAACGGCTATCTGGCGCTCTTCTCCGCCATCTTCACCGACTATCACCTGTTCCAGCACCTGCTGGGGCCGGAACCCAAGGATGAGCTGTTGGCCGAGTGGCTGGAGCGGTTGCAGATGGGCAGCAAGCTCACCATCGAGGATGGCTTTATCGCCGATATCGATCTCTCCCAAGGGCAGCGCAAGCGGGTCGCCCTGCTGCTGGCGCTGGCCGAGCAGCGCGAGGTGATGCTGTTTGACGAGTGGGCTGCGGATCAGGATCCCCAGTTCCGCCGCATCTTCTATCAAGTGCTGTTGCCGCGCCTCAAGGAGATGGGCAAGACGGTGATTGCCATCAGTCACGACGATCACTACTTCCCGCTGGCCGATCGCCTGCTGGAGATGCGTCAGGGTCAGCTCACCGAACTGACCGGGGCGCGCCGCGCCGAAGTGAGCCGCGATGCGATCGCCCATCTGGATTGTGAGGTGCCGGCTTGATGCCGGCACCGATGAGACTGGCGGCAAGCCAGCACAGGGATTGCTTATGTTTGAGATGAAATCAGCGAGTTTTGTGGTGAACGACCGCACGCTGCTGCACCCCACCGACCTGCGTTTCGAGCAGGGACAGGTCTATGGCCTCATCGGCCACAATGGGTCGGGCAAATCGACCCTGCTCAAGCTGCTGGCACGCCAGCAACCCCTCAGCGACGGCGAGATCCTGTTCGATGGCAAGCCGCTGCCCGACTGGGGTAATCGGGAGTTTGCCCGTCAGGTGGCCTATCTGCCCCAGCATTTGCCGAGCGCCGAGAATCTGCTCGGGCGGGAGCTGGTGGAGATGGGCCGCTATCCCTGGCGCGGCCTGTTGGGCCGGATGGGGGCGGAGGATCACCGTCAGGTCGATCGGGCCATCGCCCTTACCCATACCGAACGCTTTGCCGATCGGCTGGTGGATACCCTCTCCGGCGGCGAGCGGGGGCGGGTCTGGCTGGCGATGCTGCTGGCCCAGGAGAGCCGCTTTATCCTGCTGGACGAGCCGCTGGCCGCGCTGGATGTGGCCCATCAGGTGGAGGTGCTGACGCTCGTCAAGCAGTTGAGCCGTCAGCTCAACCTTGGGGTCATCATCGTCATTCACGACATCAATATGGCCTCCCGCTTCTGTGATCGGCTGGTGGCGCTCCACTCCGGCCGCCTGCTCACCCACGGCGAACCTGAGGGGCTCATGACCTGCGAGACCCTGCACGCCATCTATGGCATCCCGATGGAGGTCATTCGCCACCCGGCCCATGCCCATCCCATCGCCATCGTCTGACCGGGGGCTCTCTTGAACCGTTTATTTAAGAAAATGGCACCCTGCCTTATCAGCCTGCTGCTGCCACTTGCGGCGCAGGCCGACAAATCCCCGATCGCCTCTGCACCGCTAACCCGTATCGCCACCGTCGACTGGACCATAGCCGAAACCCTGCTGGCACTCGGGGTGACTCCGCTGGCGGTGGGGGATGCAGGCCCCTATCAGGCCTGGGTCGGCGAGCCACGGCTACCTGCCGGAGTGGTGGATATCGGCCTGCGCACCCAGCCCAACCGTGAGCTGCTGGCGGAGCTCAAACCCGATCGCATCCTGATCTCGCCGCTGGCGGCCCCGCTGGCGCCAACTCTTTCCCGCATCGCGCCGGTGAGCACCATCGCCCTCTATGATGGGCAAACCGATCTGTGGCAGCGGCTGCACGAGGTGACCCTGACCCTCGCCCGCATGGTGGGCAAAACCGCCGAGGGCGAACGGCTGCTGGCCGGGCTGGATCGGGATCTCGCCAGCATGCAGGCCAGATTGCCTGCGGATCTGCCGCCTCTGCTGGTGGTGCAGTTTATCGATGAGCGCCATGTGCGGGTGTTTGGTCGCCACAGCCTGTTCGATGCGGTGATGACGCGGCTTGGGCTGCGTAATGGCTGGCAGGAGCAGACCAATGACTGGGGTTTCTCGGTGGTCAGCATCGAGCAGTTTATGACCTTGCCAACCGCGCGGCTGGTGGTGGTCGATCCCATCCCGGTAGGGGTGAGCGAACGGCTGCAGGAGCCTGGGCTGTGGCAGCATCTGCCGCTGGTACGCCAAGCCCCCGTGTTGCATCTGCCTGCGGTCTGGAGTTTTGGTGGCGTATTGGCAGCCCGCCGTTTCGCCGGTCTGCTCAGCGATGCATTGCTGCAAGATGCCCAGCGTATGGAGGCTAGCCGATGAAGCGACTGCTCACATCGCCGCTGCTGCGGCCGGTCTCGATCTTGCTGGGGTTGACCCTCTTGCTCGCGTATTGGGAGCTGGCTCGCCAGCTGCCCGGTGCGCTCTGGTGGCAGAGCCTCTTCACCCCCAATCTGGATGACGTCAGCCAAGCAGTGGTGCATTTCAGCTGGCTGCCCCGCTTGGCGGTCACCCTGCTGGCCGGGGCGGCGCTCGGGCTGGCGGGCACCCTGATGCAGCAGGTGCTGCGCAACCCGCTCGCGTCACCAACCACCTTGGGGGTGGCCTCCGGTGCCCAACTGGCGTTGATGATGGTGACCCTGTTTGCCCCCTCCTGGTTGCTGTTGGGGCGAGAGTGGATCGCCATGGCCGGTGGCAGCCTCGCGATGGCACTGGTGTTTGCCCTGGCCTGGCGTCGCCAGCTCAATCCGGTGGTCATCGTCTTTGCCGGGCTGGTGATCAACCTCTATCTGGCGGCCATCAGCATGGGGCTCTTGCTGTTCTTTCAGGAGGAGCTGAAAGGCTTGCTGGTATGGGGCAGTGGCTCGCTAGTACAGAACAGCTGGAGCGGGGTGAGTTACCTGTTGCCCCGCCTGCTGGCAGCTGCGGGGCTGGCCGTTGTGCTGGTACGCCCGCTGGCGGTGCTGGAGCTGGATGATGCCAGCGCCCGCAGTCTGGGGGTCTCCCTTCAGCATCTGCGTTTTGCCGGACTTGGGCTGGCGGTGTTTGTCACCGCTTGCGTGGTGAGCGTGGTGGGGCTGATCGGCTTTATCGGGCTGGCCGCACCCGCCATGGTGCGGCTGCTCGGGATCCGCCAGCTTGGCCAGCGGCTGTTGTGGGCACCGATCCTCGGCGCCCTGCTGCTGGCGGCGACCGATCTGCTGCTGCAGAGCCTGAGCCGCTTCTGGCCAGTCTTGATCCCCACCGGCGCCATGACAGCCCTGCTGGGGGCGCCGCTGCTGCTCTGGCTGATCCCGCGCCTGGGTATCAAGTCGGGTACGCCTAAGGCAAACGCCGGCCTGCTGGTGGCTCGCCATCCGGCTCCGGCTCGCCTTATCGGCTTGTTGCTGGTCGGGCTGCTGCTGGTCGTGGTCGCCTCCCTGCTGTTTGGGCAGGGAATGACGGGCTGGTGCTGGCCAAGCTGGCTCCGCTGGCAGGCACAACTGGAGTGGCGGTTGCCGCGCAGTTTGGCGGCGGGGGCGGCTGGCGTGCTGCTGGCGCTGGCGGGCACCCTGTTGCAGCGGGTCAGCAACAACCCGATGGCGAGCCCGGAGTTGCTGGGGGTGAGCGGCGGCACCTTTATGGGGGTGATAGCGACGGCGTTGTTGCTGCCTGCATTGCCCCTGCCGCTGGTCGGTGGCCTGCTCGGTGCCTTCGCTTGTCTCTTGCTGCTGGTGGTGGTCAATCGCAAGCACGGCTTCCAGCCGGAACGGATCCTGCTCTCAGGTATCGCCATCACGGCGTTGTTTGAGCCGCTGCAGGCTATCGCGCTGGCCAACGGTGACCTGCGGGTGCAACAACTGCTCTCCTGGATGTCCGGTTCCACCTACTACGTCACCCTGCCGGTGGCTTATGGGTTGGTGGGGCTGGCGCTGTTGATGCTGGCCGCCTGCCTGTTGGTGACCCGCTGGCTCGATCTGATGCCGATGGGGGCGGCGGTAGCCACTGCACTCGGTATTCGCCTCAACCGTGCCCAGCTCGCCATCCTGCTGCTGGTGGCCGTACTAACCGCCAGTGCCACCTTGGTGGTGGGGCCGCTCTCGTTCGTTGGTCTGCTGGCACCACATATGGCCAAGCTGATGGGGTTGGTGCGGGCACGCTGGCACCTGCTTGGGGCCGCCGCTTCCGGCGCCCTGTTGATGGTATCGGCGGACTGGGTCGGCCAGCAGATTCTCTTCCCGCAGGAGGTGCCGGTCGGGCTGGTATCCACCTTGTTAGGAGGCGCTTACTTCATGTGGTGCCTGCGTCGCCTCTAGGTTTGCGGACAAAAAACGCACAATAAAAAGCCCGGGATGAACCCGGGCTTTTTATTTTTTGCCGAACCGGCTCACTTGCCGATGCAGAAGCTGGAGAAGATGCGGCCCAGCAGATCGTCGGAGCTGAATTCGCCGGTGATCTCGGAGAGGGACTCCTGCGCCAGCCGCAGCTCTTCGGCCACCAGCTCGCCAGCCACGAACACTTCCAGCTGCTCTTTGGCCACCAGCAGGCGCTCGGCGGCGCGCTCCAGCGCATCCAGATGGCGGCGGCGGGCCATAAAGCCCCCTTCGGTGTTGCCCTGGAAGCCCATGCAGGCTTTCAGGTGCTCGCGCAGGGCGGGCAGCCCCAGTTCGGTCTTGGCGGAGATGCGGTAGACGGCATGGCCCTGCTCCTGGCTCGGTGCCAGATCCTCGCCGGTCAGGTCGGCCTTGTTGCGAATGACGGTGAGGCCGATGTTTTTTGGCAACCGATCAACAAATTCCGGCCAGATCTCCCGCGGGTCGACCGCGTCTGTGGTGGTGCCATCCACCATAAACAGCACCCGATCAGCCTGTTCAATCTCGGCCCAGGCGCGTTCGATACCGATCTGCTCCACCTTGTCCTGAGTGTCGCGCAGACCGGCAGTGTCGATGATGTGCAGCGGCATGCCATCGAGATGGATGTGCTCGCGCAGCACGTCGCGGGTGGTGCCGGCAATCTCGGTGACGATGGCTGACTCACGGCCTGCCAGGGCGTTGAGCAGGCTCGATTTGCCGGCGTTGGGGCGACCGGCGATCACCACCTTCATCCCTTCCCGCAGCAGGGCGCCCTGTTTGGCTTCCCCGCGCACGTCGTCCAGCTCGGACATGATGCTGTAGAGGTCGCCCGCCACCTTGCCGTCGGAGAGGAAGTCGATCTCCTCGTCCGGGAAGTCGATGGCCGCTTCCACATAGATGCGCAGCCGGATCAGGCTCTCCACCAGTTGCTGGATTTTGCTGGAGAACTGCCCCTGCAGGGAGTGCATGGCGCTGCGGGCGGCCTGTTCGCTGGAGGCTTCAATAAGGTCAGCGATAGCTTCGGCCTGGGCCAGATCCAGCTTGTCGTTGATGAAGGCGCGCTCGCTGAACTCGCCGGGGCGGGCAGGACGAATGCCGTCGATTTTCAGAATGCGGCGGATCAGCATGTCCATGATGACGGGGCCGCCGTGGCCCTGCAGCTCCAGCACATCCTCGCCAGTGAAGCTGTTGGGGGCTTTGAACAGCAGGGCGATGCCCTGATCCAGTACCTGGCCTTGCTCATCCCTGAACGGCAGATATTCGGCGTAGCGCACCCGCGGGAGCTTGCCGAGCACTATCCCGGCGACCTGTTCGGCGGCGGGGCCGGAGACCCGGACTATGCCGACGCCACCACGGCCTGGCGCGGTGGCCTGGGCCACGATCGTATCTGTTGTCATCTTGCTTGGCTCGTTTGTTCGCTGATAGGAAAACGTAGTGGGAGACATTGTAATAAAAAAGGCGGCCCGAAGGCCGCCTCTTTTGTCATCACGGGAAGATTAGCTGCGTGAATGCAGTCCTTTCTTCTCCAGCTGACGATAGATGATGGTCTGCTGGATGATGGAGATGACGTTGCTCACCAGCCAGTAGAGAGTCAGGCCAGCCGGGAACCAGAGGAACATGAAAGTGAAGATGATCGGCATGAACTGCATCACTTTCTGCTGCATCGGGTCGGTTACGGTGGTCGGGCTCATCTTCTGCAGATACCACATGGAGGCACCCATGAGGATTGGCAGCACGAAGAAGGGGTCCTTCACTGACAGGTCAGTGATCCACAAGGCAAACGGCGCGTGACGCAGCTCAACGGACTCCATCAGTGCCCAGTAAAGGGCGATGAAGATCGGCATCTGAACCAGGATCGGCAGGCAGCCACCCAGCGGGTTGACCTTCTCCTTCTTGTACAGCTCCATCATGCCCTGAGACATTTTCTGGCGGTCATCGCCGAAGCGCTCGCGCAGGGCCGCAATCTTGGGTTGCAGCATGCGCATCTTGGCCATGGAGGTGTACTGGGCCTTGGTCAGCGGGAACATGATGCCGCGTACCAGCAGGGTCAGCATGATGATGGCCAGACCCCAGTTCTGGACGAAACCGTGGAACACGGTCAGCAGCCAGTGCAGCGGTTGGGCGATGAACCACAGCCAGCCGTAGTCGACGGTCAGGTCGAGGTGGTTAGCCACCTTGGCCATCTGGTCTTGCAGCTTGGGACCGACCCACAGCTTGCTGGTCACTTCGGCTTGCTGGCCGGCAGCCACGTCAACCAGCGGCGCCTTGTAGCCGATGATGGCCTGGTCTTTGCCAGGGATCACGCGGCTGTAGAAGCTGTTGGTATCGTCGGCATTCGGTGCCCAGGCAGAGACGAAGTAGTGTTGCAGCATGGCGACCCAACCACCCTTGGTGGTCTTGTTCAGGTCGGCATCCTTCATCTCGTCGAAGGTGTACTTCTTGTAGCGGGTATCTTCAGTGGAGAAGGCACCACCACGGTAAGCGCTGGCTACCATGGCATGACCTTCCTGATCCTTCGGCGTTGCTACGGTCTGCTTCAGCTGACCATAGAACTGCACCTGAACCGGCTCGGCAGATTTGTTGTCGATCTTGTAATCAACGCCAACGGCATAGTCGCCACGCTTGAGGATGAACTCCTTGGTGAAGACCACGCCCTTGCTGTCGGTCCAGGTCATCGGAACGACGACTTGATCCTGACCATCGGCCAGCTGATAGCTGGTCTGGGCGGCTTCATAGGTAGGACGACCTTCGGCCTGACTGTCCGGACCGTTGCGACCCACCAGACCG
>Ga0247725_1001476_pt1 | contig 11845 bp, 11 predicted proteins | sample OKSTACKMCFT3sol_FD_183021 | JGI IMG/M metagenome (GOLD analysis project Ga0247725, IMG submission 183021) | Subsurface sediment microbial communities from gas well in Oklahoma, United States - OK STACK MC-FT3-sol | ecosystem: Environmental > Terrestrial > Deep subsurface > Rock core/Sediment... | reverse complement strand
GTCACATTCCGCTTCTTACTGGAATCAAGCCTGGTATGGTTCGTATCGTCAAACAGTTTGGCGAAGAGCATCTGATTTATGTCGCTGGTGGCGTACTTGAAGTACAGCCGCACAGCGTCACAGTGCTTGCCGACGTAGCGGTACGAGCTGAAGATCTGGACGAGCAAGCTGCTTTAGCTGCTCAGAAACGTGCAGAAGAGCAAATGCAACACGCAGGTGCTGACTTCAACTACGCAGAAGCAGCAGCTCAATTGGCTGAAGCTATTGCTCAGTTACGTTTAATTCAGAAACTTCGCAAAAAATAAGCGTATTACTGCAAGCTGAAAAAGCCACCTTCGGGTGGCTTTTTTTATGAAAAAATGAACTGAGCAGGCAAAAATTAAAAGCATTCAAAACTACATATTGTTTTCATTTTTGCGTTAATATGGGGACTAAGGTAAAATTTGTTATTGTATTTGTTTACAATTATGTGTGCGGCCTTTTCGCGGTAAAGGGCAGTAATCCGTAGCACTTGGTGTAATCTGAGTTTTGACACCAAATGATAAACAGCTGTACCCAATTGGCCCGAATGAACTTGTTCTGCCTTTATTAATGCGCAAAAAACACACTTAGAGAATTAAAGTAACCAACACGGTAAGGTAAAAGAGCCTTGTTAACTACTTTATGACACACAAGCAATTTAGGCTATGAGCATCGAGAACATTAAAACTCAGATTATGTTGTTGATTAATAATCAGAATATTTGCAAAACCGGAAAAACACTTCTAACAGAGTGATCAGAATACAGGTCTCTACTTAAGAGAGGCAGGCCTGTTTGCAACAACACGAATTAGTATAAATAATAAGTGCGCTGAAAAGCTGATTTGTCTTTAGGTGAGTGGTTTACATTATGGATTTAGTAAATATCGGCGATTTTGATGTTGATGTGAAAGAAAAACGCATTTATAACAGCGAAGGTGAGCTACCGGTTGAGCCTAAAGTCATAGATGTGTTGTGTTATCTGATCCAGCATTCTTCGCGGTATGTTAGTTTACAGGAGCTGCATACAGAGGTTTGGGCTGGCAGAGTTGTCACTGATACAGCTGTCAGGCGTACTATCAGCAAATTGAGAACTTTGTTAGGAAACTGGGCTGCCGTTTTTATAGAGAGTATCTATCTACTTCAATGATTGATTCATGCTATCACGTCGATGATTGCGAATAATCGTTTTATGTAATGTAGACAGAGCTTTCTTAATTTATTATTCCGTAGGCTTTAGAACAGTAAAAAACAGCTTGAAATTCTACTCTCCTGTCATCCACTTTTGCGGGTTCTTACTCTTGTGAAAGATGTAATGCTCCCGGGCCAATCTGACGTTTTTGGTCCGGCTTTGCTTTTCAACTACTCTGCCTGAGAGTGTTTCTTACTTTTCCTAAAAGTCGTTACTTTGTGTTGTTGATTCTTGAAACTCTATGGTTGTTTCGCATCTTTGTCCCTGCTATGCACAGCTCGTCTTTGTAGGTCTACAACTGCCAACTTTTGTGAACAGATATATTCGTTGTTACCTGTCAAAGCTGACAGTTTCGCCAGCCATAAACTACGGGCACTATGAACTCATCAGATGAACACAGAGGAAATGAAAAATGATTTTATTGATGGGTGCTAAAGACGACGCACAAATCCTTAGTGTGGCAACACAACTGGATGCAATGCAACAAGAGTATTCCGTATTTGATAGCTCAGCTTTTCCTCAAATAGACACTATTGGTTATCAGCCACAAAGTGGAAACATGGTGTTGAAGATCGGTGGTCAAACATTGGCGTTAGCCGATGTGAAGTCTATGTACTGGCGGAATTATCTGGCACCAAACCATGGCAGTGATAATCCTATAGCTCACAAAGACAGCGTCAGCTTATTAAAATCGGTACTAAACGAGTTAGGCGGGAGAGCTAAAAACAGTGCTGCAGCCGTGCATTTCCATCAGGAGAAACCACGTCAATTGGCAGCTGTTGCGAAGTTAGGCGTCAAAATTCCTGCCACCTATGTGGGTAATGATCCACTGGCTGTGCGTGAATTTTGCCAGCAACATTCCGAAGTCATTTTTAAACCCGTTACAGGTGGTGATTATGCTCACTTGTTAACCGAAGAACATTTGTCTGTTGAGCATTTAAACAAGAGCTTGCGCCAGGCTCCGGTCACATTACAGCGCTTTATCAAAGGAACTAACATCCGTACCTATGTTATTGGTGACGAGGTATTTAGCGCGGAAATTCGCTCCCAACACACAGATTTCAGAACTGACGGTGAGATTGAATTAACCGTCATTGAGCTACCTGAGCATGTAAGGCAACAAGCCTTAGCGATAAAAACGACACTGGGATTAGCCTGGACTGGTATCGATTGGCGTCGGGATATGCAGGGCGATTATTACTTTCTTGAGGCAAACCCAAGTCCTATGTTTGCTAATTTCGAAACTTACACAGGCCTACCCGTTGCGAGACATCTCGCACAACTTTTAGTAGCAGCCTGATCGAAGAATTTGTCAGCTCATGTTGCTGCATGGGCTGCAAATACATCGCAGTAGCGGTGTTTGAATTAACCTAAGTAACTTACCAGGCATAGCCTGAAACAAAATCAATGGAGATTACAATGATGAATACTAAATTACCAGTTCACCCTTTTGCCCAAATCACGACAACAGACATCGAGCAAGTAAACGGCGGTTTGATCTCTGGCGATTTTAAATTCGTGACCATGAAACAGCCTGAAGATGGCGTTGGCTCAGTGTCAAAGTTGAGTGATGAAACTGGTACTGGCCCAATCTTCACAACTTTGGCTGTAGGCGAAGAAGGTGGCGGTCTGCCTGAGTTGTTCTAATACGAACAGGCAATAAAAAGCCGGGACTGTTGCTGCAGAACCCGGCGGTCACAATCTTAATGGAGATTTAGATTATGTGTCCAAAAGATATAACCATATTTACCACCTGTCAACGTGAAGCCTGTCATTTTTAACAGCTTTTGTAAGATCTAAATCTGAATACACTTATTGGACAGATTTCAATTTCGAGGACATTTGCAATGAGTTCTGAGAGCTTGTTCCGGCCAGAAGCCGTAAAACAACAAGGTGTAAAGCTAGATGGCGATGTCATCATTGCGCAACCAATAAAAGCTACAGTTTTGGTTGCAGCCCTTGTCAGTACAGTGATTCTTGCGCTGATTTTTTTGAGTCAGTCCTCTTTTAACCGCAAAGAAACAGTGAATGGTTACTTAAAACCAGATTTGGGAGTGGCCAGAATAGCTCCTCAACGCAATGGAACTATAGTGACTTTGTATGTTGAAGACGGACAAACAGTACAAGCCGGGCAAAAACTGGCATTGATTTCTTCAGATGAATATCTGGAACAGGGCAATAATCTTAGCTCCCAACTGCTTGCTGCCCTTGAACAACAACGCACTAATCTTATGTTCAGATTAAGTGAGTACGAAGTGAGTTATCGCCAGCAAAAAGAAGCTCTGGAGGGGCGTCTGGCGAACATCAAGTCTCAGTTAAGCGAAATCAAATCACAACAGTCCGTTATGGCTGAGCGCCTCAGACTGAATGAGCAAAAACTTAAAGACTTCAAACATTTACGTGAGCAGGGGCATATCTCAAATACCGAATTGAATAACTTGCGGGAATCTGTGCTGACTATGCAACAGCAACAAAAAGATCTGCAAATTAATTATCAGGCACAGCAGGGGCAATTAATTCAACTCGAAGCTCAGTACCAAGCATTGCCTAACGATTATGAGCAACAAAAAGTCCAGGTTTCTACAGAACTTGCGCAATTGTCCCAACAACAAACTGAAATGACGGCCAGAAGCGAAGTGCTGCTAACAGCCCCTGTTGCTGGCAGGGTCACTAATCTGGTTGCTGAACTGGGCAGCATGGCATTGGCTGGAAAGTCTATTCTGACCATAGTTCCGGAGAACAGCACCTTGTATGCCGTACTCTTAGTTCCAACTCGTGCTTTTGGTTTTATTCAGCCAGGACAAGAGACCCGGATGCGCTATGAAGCCTTCCCTTACCAACGTTTTGGTTTGTACAAAGGTGAGATAGTGCAGTATTCCAAGTCTGTTTTGTTACCCAACGAAGTCAGCATGCCTGTTCCTGTAAATGAACCTATGTACCAGGTGCATGTGAAGTTAGAATCGCAGGCTGTAAATGCCTACGGTGCAGAAGTGATGTTGCAATCAGGTATGTTACTCAGCGCCGATATTGTGTTGGAGCAACGCAGCCTTTTGAACTGGTTGTTTGAACCTATTATCAGTTTACGTGGCAGACTATAAGGGATTGTTATGATGAAAGTTATGGTTGCAGCGCTGCTGGTGCTTTGTGGTTGGTTTATGTACCAGTATGCGCTGGCACCTGTTTATGTGACTTTTAGCAATGAGCAGCAAGGCAGAAGTGCAAGCGAGACGACGCTTTATTTCTGGGCTTCAGATCGTGACAGAGACTTCTTTCAGGTTGGTCAAACTTATGAGTTAAGCGCTGAACAACAAAAGACACAGCTGATACTTTTTTCTGTGGCTCATGCTGAAGTCAAACCCGAAGCATTGAAATTAGGTTTTCGGTTCGTCCAGTCGGAAGCATTTATGCCTGAACATGAAAAATATCAGGTGATACTGTTACCTTAAAACCTTCAACGTTTTTTTGGCATACCTGAGGGCAATACGGTTTTTTTGTAATGCGTTACAGCTCAGGAAAATTTCATACTGAACCTGTATTCTGCAAAGTTATCTATTAGAATAACCACAAAATTATTACAAGGGTTATTTTATGGCTTTAAATGTTGTGATCCTGGCTGCCGGTAAAGGCACGCGGATGAAGTCTGCTTTACCTAAAGTGCTGCACAAAGTTGCCGAACGCCCTATGGTGCAGCATGTGATCGATACAGCCCGCTCTCTGGGCGCAGAGTCTATTAATCTGGTGTATGGCTATGGTGCAGACCAGCTGAAATCTGCGTTAGGTGAACAGGATCTACACTGGGTATTGCAAGCCGAACAGTTAGGTACTGGCCATGCAGTGCAGCAGGCTGTGCCTCATATCGCTGATCACGATACAGTGCTGGTGCTTTACGGTGATGTGCCTTTAACCCGCAAAGAAACTTTAGAGCAACTGCTGGCTGCCCGATCTGCCGATGGTTTAGCTGTACTGACTGTGCATCTGGCTAATCCTATGGGGTATGGCCGCATGGTGCGAGAAAATGGCAAAGTGGTGGGTATTGTTGAACAAAAAGACGCCAACGCCGAACAGCTGAAAATCACTGAAGTAAACAGCGGCATTATGGCGGTTCCGGGTAAGCAACTGAAAACATGGTTAAGCCAGTTACAGAACAACAATGCGCAGGGCGAATTCTACCTGACCGATATTATCGCTATGGCGCACAAAGAAGGGGTAGACATCACGACTGCTCATCCTGCTACAGCCATTGAAACTGAAGGCGCGAATAACCGTGTGCAACTGGCGCAGTTAGAGCGGGCTTATCAGGCGCGTAAAGCTGAAGAGTTAATGCTCAACGGTGCTAACCTGCGCGACCCGGCACGCATTGATATACGGGGTGACGTCACCGTTGGCAACGATGTGATGATTGATATCAACGTGATTTTTGAAGGCAAAGTAGTGCTGGGCAATGGCGTGGTGATTGGCCCCAACTGCGTGATTAAAGATGCAGTGATTGGTGACAACACTGAAGTGAAAGCTAACAGCATGATTGAGAAATCCACTATTGGCATTGGCTGTTCTGTCGGCCCTTATGCCCGTATTCGTCCTGATTCTGTATTAGCTGACGACAGTCATGTCGGCAACTTTGTTGAGCTGAAAAAAACCACTTTAGGTGTAGGTTCTAAAGCCAACCATTTAACCTATTTAGGTGATGCGGTGATTGGCAGCAAAGTGAACGTAGGTGCCGGCACTATCACCTGTAACTACGATGGTGCCAATAAGTTTGTCACTACTATTGAAGACGGTGTTTTTGTCGGTTCCAACAGCTCTTTAGTGGCTCCTGTCACTTTAGGCCAAAACTCCACCGTAGGTGCTGGTTCTGTAGTGACAGCCAGTGTCGCGGCGGATGAACTGGTGGTTGCTCGCTCTAAGCAGCGTCATATCAGTGGCTGGAAAAGACCGGTGAAAATTAAGAAATAATGATCGGCTGATCAGACTAGAAACCCGTCCTTGTTGGCGGGTTTTTGTTATGTGCATGGAAGGACTGTATGTCGCAACTGTAGGGAACAGAGTTGCGACTAGGGTGAGCCAAATTAAAACAAAACCGATAGCCAGCTCATTGGAAATAATAACTCTGGCGCTATTAAAGCATGCCGATGCAACCCAACACTGAGCCACTGTAATACTGAATCAAAAGCCAGCAACAGCAGCACCAGCACAATAAAGGCGGTCATCAGCTGCCGCAGGCCTGGTAATTGAATCGAGTCTTGTGTATTCATCGCCGCTCTCCCTGAAGTTCTGATACTAAGTCGGGTCTGATTGCGAAATAGTTGGAAGCGTTACGAAAAAAAATCAGCACAGGTTCATTCGGACTTGCTAAAGTTCGCGCCAAACTGCCCCCCTAAGGACAATAAAATGATCACCAAACACAAAATTCTGGCTCTTGCTTTACTGCTGTTGGCCTCTTGTTCTCAGCTGAATCATCTGGATATTTTCAGCCTGAAACAGCAAGAGTTACAGAGCTTATTGCTGGATCAATTAGAGCAACAGCAAGGCAAAGGTAAAATGTTGGGTCTGCCGCTGACTTTAACTGTACGTCAATTGGAGCTGCAATTAGCTCCGGATAACAAGCAGCAGATAGAACTCAAGCTGGCGCTGGGTGCTGAAGTGGATGCGTTATTGAAACCTCTGAATACAGATTTGAATTTACACTTGTCGGCTTTGCCTTATTTTGACGACGAGAAAAACGCCATTTATCTGAAAAACTTAACCATTCTGGATTCCAGTGTCGGCAGTGGTAGCTCGCAACTCAAACTGGCGCCTTTAAGCAATGAAGCCAAAGCTATTCTGGCGCAGCTTTTAAATCGTCAGCCTGTATATCAGCTCGATTGCAACAAAGTGACAGAAAAAGTCTTATGTGGCATGCCTTTAACTTTGGTATTGCAGCCAGGTGAGCTGCTGTTAAAGCCTAACTATTCAGCTCAGTAATGACTTTGTTTAGCAATTAGGCCCTCAGTTTAAGGGCCTTTTGACCGATCTGATGTAAGGATTAAATGATCTAGTTGCAAACGATTCTCATTTGATCTAGAGTGGCGTCCATTATTCAAATGAGATCTATTCTCATTAACTGGAGCGCTTTATGTTTAAACTCAAACCCCTGCTTTGTTCTGCCTCATTGTTGCTGACTTTTACTGCGACTGCTCACACTCCTTATCTGGCACCAGCCAGTTTTGAACCTTTAGGTGGTTGGGTGACGCTGGACGCTGCTTTTGCTGAGAAGTTTTTTGTACCCGAAGTGGCCTTTGATCAAAGCGAATTTAAAGTGCTGCAACCAGACGGCAAAGCTGTTGCACCAAAAGAGCTGTTTTCCGGTAAAACCCGCATTGCTGTGGCGCACCAGCTGGAACAGGATGGCACTTATAAATTCAGCACGGGCCAACGATTCGGTGCTGTATTTCGTAGCTGGCAGCAAGACGGCAAAACCCATAACAGCAGAGATCCAAAAGAACAAATTCCTTCTGGCGCTAAGTTAACCGCGCATTTCCAGTCGGTGACGCTGGCTGAAACTTATGTCAGTAAAGGTGCGCCAAACCAAACTGCATTAAAGGCAAGCAACAAAGGGTTGGAGCTGGTGTTCCAAAGCCATCCCAACGACCTGTATATCCAAAGCCCAATCAAAGCCACTGTGCTTTATAACGGCAAAGCTTTGGCTGAACAAAAAGTACAAGTGTATCCGGCCAACTCGGCAGAAGCCGAAACCAAAGCTTCAAAAGAGCTCATGACGGACAAACAAGGTCAGCTGAATTTCGAGCTGGATAAAGCCGGTACCTATTTGCTGCTGACCCGTTTTCGTACCGATGCACCAGCAGGTGCCAAAGCCCCCACCTACAGTTACAGCTATAGCGCTGTAGTTGAAGTCACTGAATAACAGGAGTTTATGATGCAACGCAGAAGCACAGCCCTTACTTTATTTTTAGCCATCACCAGCTGTTATTTAGCTGCTGATGAAAAAGCACCAAAAAAACCAGTTCATCAGCCTACAGCTCAGGGCAAAGCCAGTTTTATTCAGGATTACGATCTAGATAAAGACGGCAATGTCAGTGAGGCTGAATTTGCAGAAGTACGTCAGCAGCGTTACAGCGCTATGGACGAGAATAAAGATGGTCAGGTGTCGGTGGACGAATACGTTAATGAATACGCGGGTCGTTTGGATAAAAAACTCGATACCGAACGTACAGGCCAAATCAAACAAACGCTGGTGCGTATCGAAGCGCTGGACAAAAACAAAAGCAAAACCATAGGCCACGACGAATACAACGCCTCTGGTGATAAAGCTTTTGCCTATATAGATACCAATAAAGATGGCGTGATCAGTAAAGCTGACCCGCTACCAGAGCGTGAGCGTAAACCTGATGCCAAACAAACAGTGCGTGCCCGTCCTGCTTTAGTGATGCCAACGACCCACAGTGTAGTTGGTATGCTGGATATGTACGATCAAAATGGCGACGGCAAGGTCGACAAAACAGAATACCAACAACAACGTGATGCCGCTTTTGCCCGCACCGATCTGGATAAAAATGGCGAGCTGAGCAGCGATGAATACCTGAACGAGTTTGTCGATCGTCTGGACCGTCAAATCGCCAAAACCCGTACCGCCCAGCTAAAGCAGGCTGCAGTGCGCTTTAAAGCTTTGGATACAGACAACAGTCAGCAAATCAGCAGTGCTGAGTTTAATGCTTCGGGCGAACGTATGTTCAAACGCTGGGATACGGATCTAAACCAGCAAGTGACTATGGCGGAAGCCTTGCCCGTTATTGAAGCAGAGGCAAACAAAGGTACGGCTGAGTAATGAAAGTTTTTGTCTGGCCATTGACGCTATTATCGCTAAGTCCAGTGCTGGTGCTGGCAAAGCCTGTCAGCTATCAGCAGGACGTTGCAGGGAAGCAGTTGAAACTGCAATTGGAAGGCGTCAGCCAAAAGGACTGGCAGGCCAGATTACCCCAGTTTCAACACTGGTTAGCCATGTCTCAACCCAAGCAACAAGAATTGATTAAGTTCTGCGAGGAATGGCGTGTATTAAGCCAGCAAAGTTATAGCTGTCGTTTAGGCGCTATAGCACAGCAATGGCAACAAGCGGTTAAGAGCCAGCAATTGCCGGACAGAGTGGAATTACGCCGTCAAACCAGAGCTATTGAGCAAATGGTACTGACTGAAGCCAATAAATCTACAGTGGTTTGGCAGTTGGATGGCTTAGCCAATGCCCGCTTGTTGGACGATACTGCTGTACTGCTAAAAAGTTGGTTCCCAGAGCTAAAGCAAATGGATCTTCAATCTGGTGTCAGCCGCTTGTTATGGTCTGATGCGGGTGCAATACCGCTGAATCTGGGCACTGAACAGCCGTTATTGCAGCAACTGCAGCTGAGCTCTGTGGCTTTAGCTCAGACTGAGACTGCTAATGCTCAGCAAGGGTACAAAGTGTCGTACCGGACTTTTAGTCCGCTATTGAATCCGGCCGAAGGCTGGCCTGTGGAATATGGTCCAACAGCCACAGTGCTGGCTAAAGATGCTGTTACGGCTTATTTATTGGCGCAAAGTCTGGCGGTGTTGGATCTGAAGCAGGGTCAGCAGCTTACCGCCCAACAGCAGGCCGCCGCTTTAATCAAAACAGATTCGGCCAACTGGTATGCGTCTAACTCCTGGTATCACTATCTGGCGGATAAAAGCCAAAGCCAGCAACTAGAGCTGCAGATCAGCTATCAGCTCCCCAAATTTACGGATGGCAATTACAAAAGACCTTATGTGTCGGTATGGCTGACCGATCAGCAGAAAAAACCTGTACGGCAATTGAGTCTGGTCGGCCAGCAAAGCCGATGGTATCAGGAGCTGAATCACTGGTGGCGTCGATTGGGTCGGAAAAATCCGGAGCAAATAGATCAGATTGCCGGCGCTACGCAAAAGCCCGGTACTTATCAGCTGCAGTGGGATGGTCGTGATCAGCAAGGTGCTGTGGTGCCATGGGGTCAATACCAGTTACATCTGGAAGTAGCGCGTGAACATGGTGGCCACGAACATTTAACTTTGCCGCTGAATTGGCAAGCCGATCTGCAGCCAGTACAGCAGCACGGTGAAGCTGAACTGGGGCTGGTGCGCCTGCAACTTCAGAGCAAAGACGGCTAAGTTTTTAGAATCAAATTCCTGTTGAGTTGCCTGCCAACTCCTGTTGTTCTCCCTATTCTCTGGATAGGGAGTTTTTTGCGTCATTAAAACAATAAGTTATTGAAATATATAAAATAAATTTAATTTTATTATTGAGAGTGATTCTTATTTGATCTAGGATAACGCCATCCTGTGGACTTACCACACCTCTTTAGCTCGTCAAGGAGAGCGTCATGCCCTGTTCTAAAACTGTAATTGCTGTTGCTATTAGCAGCTTATTTTCCACCTCCCTGTTAGCCGAAGTTGCAGCTGAAGAGGCCGCAAAAGATTTGTCACAACTGGATGCTGTGACTGTCACTGCTACTGCGCTTGAAGATAAAAAATCGACCACAGCCAATAGCACAGTGATCAAAGCCAAACAGCTGGAACAACAGCAGGTGCAGCGTTTAGAAGACATGGTGCGTTATATCCCTGGCGTCAGCTTAACTGATCAGGGCCGTTTTGGTTCGGCCGGCTTTAATATCCGTGGTCTGGAAGGCAATCAGGTCGCTATGACGGTCGATGGTTTGTCTGTAGGTGAAACCTTAAACCCGCCCACTTATGCCTTTTACGATTTCTTTGCGGCCGGCCGTGGTGGTATAGACCCGGATGCGGTGAAACAAATTGAAATCGTCAAAGGTGCTGACGCCATAGCCGCAGGCAGTGGCTCTTTAGGCGGCGCCGTACTTTTTGTCACTAAAGACGCAGCAGACTATTTAGAACCAGAAGGTAACGATACTTTTGTCCGGTTAAAAGCGGCTTACAGTGGTGCCAATGATGAAACTCAAGGCACTGTGACAGTGGCAAACCGTACTGGCAAACTGGAAGCTTTGGCCGTGCTGACCAAGCGTGAAGGCCACGAAATGGAAAACTATGCCGACTCAGCAGAGCGCCAGGCCATTACAGGTTCAGGCCGCCCTGTTGCCGATCCACAAGACAAGAGCAGCCACAATATACTGACCAAATTAAAGTACCAGCTGACTGAGACTCAGGATATAGGCCTGACCGCTGAGTTATTTAAAGCAGATATCGACACCAATAACTTATCCTGGTTAAGCCGCAGTTACCTGACCCGAACCAGTGACGACCAACAGGAGCGCAGCCGTATTGGTTTACAATACAATTGGTTAGCTGGTCATCAATTATTTGACGCCTTCTCTACCAGCCTGGATTATCAGAAAACCCAAAATGACGCTTTCACCTTGATGCTTGCTCCTGCCAGTGCAGCGCGTTTATGTACAGCAGGCCCTTGTTACCGCAGTGAAGACCGTGATTACGAACAGGATTTGCTGAAGTGGGCTTTTGCTTTGGACAAAGAGCTGCACACTCAGGGCAGCAGCCATCAGCTGGTGTATGGCGGTGCTTTGGAGCAAAAATCTGTTGATTTCTCCGCTATAGACACCAGTTATGTCGGTCAAACCATGGCTGTAGCAAAGCAGGAAATAGACCCTGATTTTGTGCCAGAGA
>Ga0247725_1001475_pt1 | contig 11850 bp, 9 predicted proteins | sample OKSTACKMCFT3sol_FD_183021 | JGI IMG/M metagenome (GOLD analysis project Ga0247725, IMG submission 183021) | Subsurface sediment microbial communities from gas well in Oklahoma, United States - OK STACK MC-FT3-sol | ecosystem: Environmental > Terrestrial > Deep subsurface > Rock core/Sediment... | reverse complement strand
TGCTACGAGGTGTCCCTGGGCGACACCATCGGCACCGGTACTGCCGGCAAGACCCGCACGCTGTTCGAGGTGGTCGGCCGTGATATCCCGCGCGACAAGCTGGCCGGGCATTTCCACGACACCTACGGCCAGGCCCTGGCGAACATCTACGCCAGCCTGCTGGAAGGCATCGCCGTGTTCGACAGCTCGGTTGCAGGTTTGGGTGGCTGCCCCTACGCCAAGGGCGCCACCGGCAATGTCGCCACCGAGGACGTGCTCTATCTGCTCAACGGCCTGGGCATAGCAACCGGGATCGACATGGAAAAACTGATCGCTGCCGGTCAACGTATCTGCGAGGTACTCGGCAAACCCAACGGCTCGCGAGTTGCCAGGGCCAGACAGGCTTAGCCAAGGCAGGCACGGACAGTCCCCTCTCCCATTTATGGGAGAGGGCTAGGGAGAGGGAAAGCGCTCGAGTAGCCCGGATGCAATCCGGGAAAAACCACCCACACCCAACCATGTCAGCTTTTCCTGACAGGCTGTAAAGCGCGCAGTGCCCGCCATCGCTGCACCGTAGTGCCCACGCCACAGCGGCGTAGCTCAGAGGCAGGCCGACCGACGACAGCGGCTATGGCCGCCTCCGGACAACACTTTAGGCTGTGCCATCCGCCGCCTCCGGGCTGGCGCGAACGACAAGAACCATCGAGGAATCGAGATGCAACAACCGCTCTGGGCGCCCTCCGCCGAACGCATCGCCGCCACCCGCATGGATGCCTTCCGCCGCTTCGTCAACCAGCGCCACGCCCTGCAACTGGCCGACTACCCCGCCCTGCATGCCTGGAGCGTGGCGCAGCGCGAGGCGTTCTGGCAGGCCATCGTCGATTTCTTCGAGGTGCGTTTCACCCAGCAGCCCGAGGCGGTTCTGCGCGAAGGTCCAGCCATGCCCAGCGCGCACTGGTTCCCCGGCGCCACCCTGAACTTCGCCGAGCACCTGCTGCGCCGCCGCGACGAGCATCCGGCGCTGGTCGCCATTGGCGAGGACGGCACCCGCGAGCAGCTCTCCTACGCCGAGCTGGCCGCCCATGTCACCGGCCTGCAACAGAGCCTCCAGGCCGCCGGCGTCGGCATCGGCGACCGCGTGGCCGCCTTTATGCCCAACACCTGGCAGACCGTGGTCGGCATGCTCGCCACCGCCAGCCTGGGTGCCACCTGGTCGTCCTGCTCGCCGGACTTCGGCACCCAGGGCGTGATCGACCGCTTCGGCCAGATCGAACCCAAGGTGCTGATCGCCGCCGCCGGCTACCGCTACGCCGGCAAGAACCTCGACCTGACTGCCAAGCTCAACGAAATCCTCGAACGCCTGCCCTCGCTGCAGCAACTGGTGGTGGTGCCCTACTCCCGCCCCGAAGCCCAGGCGAGCGACTTCCGCAGCGCCGCCCGCGTCAGCCTGTGGCAGGACTTCTACCAGGCCGGCGGTGAACCGCAGTTCACCCCGGTGTCCTTCGAGCAGCCGCTGTACATCCTCTATTCCAGCGGCACCACGGGCGTGCCCAAGTGCATCGTCCACGGTGTCGGTGGCACCCTGCTGCAACACGTCAAGGAACTGGGCCTGCATACCGACCTGACGGCCGACGACACGCTGTTCTACTACACCACCTGCGGCTGGATGATGTGGAACTGGCTGGTCTCCGGTCTGGCTCTGGGCGCCAGCCTGGTGCTGTTCGACGGCTCGCCCTTCCACCCAGGTGCCGAGCGCCTGATCGACCTGATCGACGCCGAGAACATCAGCCTCTTCGGTACCAGCGCCAAGTTCATCGCCGCCCTGGAAAAGGCCGGCGCCAAGCCGCGCGAGACGCACAGGCTGAGCCGCCTGAAGGCTATTCTCTCCACCGGCTCGCCGCTGGCCCACGAGAGCTTCGAGTACGTCTACCGCGACATCAAGGCGGACCTCTGCCTGTCCTCCATCTCCGGCGGCACCGACATCGTCTCCTGCTTCGCCCTGGGCAACCCGACCCTGCCGGTGTGGCGCGGCGAGCTGCAGTGCAAGGGCCTGGGCATGGATGTGCAGGTGTGGAACGAGGCCGGCCAGCCGGTCATCGCTGAGAAAGGCGAGCTGGTCTGCGCCCACCACTTCCCGTCGATGCCGGTCGGCTTCTGGAAGGACGCCGATGGCGAGAAATTCCGTAGCGCCTACTTCGACACCTTCCCCGGCGTATGGGCCCACGGCGACTATGCCGAGATCACCGAACACGATGGCCTGGTGATCCACGGCCGCTCCGACGCCGTGCTCAACCCCGGCGGCGTACGCATCGGCACTGCCGAGATCTACCGCCAGGTGGAGAAGGTCGAGCAGGTGCTGGAGTCCATCGCCATCGGCCAGGACTGGGAAGGCGACGTGCGCGTGGTGCTGTTCGTGCGCCTGCGTGACGGCGTGGCGCTGAGTGACGAACTGCAGGCGCAGATCCGCCAGGTGATCCGCGCCAACACCACGCCGCGCCATGTACCGGCCAGGATCATCGCCGTCGCCGACATCCCGCGCACCATCAGCGGCAAGATCGTCGAGCTGGCCGTGCGCAACGTGGTGCACGGCCAGCCCGTGAAGAACACCGACGCCCTGGCCAACCCGCAGGCACTGGAGCTGTATCGCGATCTGCCGCAACTGCAGGCATGAGCCAATAAGCGATACCCTAAGGGCAATGGACTGCCACTCCAGCATCTATAGTGGATGCGCCTAACCCGGACAGGATGTTCCTGATGCAGATGGTTCTCTGCCTGCTGGTTGCCTTGCTGTATGTCGGCGGCGTGGCCGCTGACGAACCACTGGCCCTGCATATGCCGGACGCCCCGCCGCTGACCCTGTACCACGACGAACGCGGCCACGGCATGGTTGGCGACATCACGCTCGCGGCCATCGCCCTCAGCGGCCGAACGGCACGCATCGTCGACGAGCCCTGGGCCAGAGCCCAGGTGAACGTCGCCAGCGGCCAGAATCAACTGATCATCCCGCTGTCGCGCGCCCCGGAGCGTGAGGAACGCTACACCTGGATCGTCTCGATCATGCCGCTGGAGCGCGCCCTCTTCAGCCTCGACGAACCTGTCAGCAGCTTCGCGCAGGCACGCCAGCGCTACCGGCGTATCGGCGTCGGGCTTGGCACCGCCCAGGTGGAAATCCTGCGGCGCGAGGGCTTCGCCGACGAGCAGATCATCCAGCTCAAACTGGGCGAAAACCCGGCCATCCTGCTCGAACGCGGGCGTCTCGATGCCTGGTTCACTGGGATTCCGGAGGCGCTGTACATCTGGCACAAATCGTCGGAACAGCGCCGCAAGCTTTATCAGAGTCCGGTCCTGGCCAGCACCGACCTGTACCTGGCCTGTTCCAGGATCTGCGACCCGCAGATCGTCGAGCAACTGCGGGCAGCCGTGCTGCAACTGGAGGCCGGCGGCGTCAGCCCGCGCCTGCGCCAGGCCTACCTACCCGAGCTCGATCGACGGTGAGCACCCAGCCCACACTGCCAGACCTGTAGAACAGATGGCCCACGTCGCAGGCCTGCGGAGGCTTGAGCAAAACGCCAGCACTGGGGCAGACTGCGACTACCCCGCACAGCCCCGGTGACAATATGGACGTTGTCAAAACCCTCAAGCCCGGCAAACCCGGCACCAAGCGCTTGCAAGAACGCTACGGCGAGCAACTCGTCGCCGTCCGCTACCGCCTCGACCGCAAAACCAACACCCACTACACCACGGTCGAGCTCATCGTCGAACAAAAGTACGCCCTGTACAAAACCCCGCCACCCGCTCCCAAACCTCCGGTAGCCCTGCGCATCTTCCGCCACGAGAACGACCTCCAGCGACTGATCAGAAGCGCCGGCGGCAAGTGGGACCGTGAGAATCAGGTATGGCTGATCGAGCGAAGCGAGGCCGAGAGGCTGGGGTTGGCGGAACGGATCATCTGGACATAATGGCTATATGTGGACATCAAGATGCCTAGTAATAGCCACAAACACCCAGTACCAGACATTATGCCTACCCCTAGGCATGTCGTATAAACACTAGTTAGGTGCACTCATGGAAGAACCTGCGAAACCTAGCCAGGCAAACACCAGTATTAACTTGATTACATATGGCATTTCCATTTGTGGCCTAGGTGGCGTCTTATGGCTATTCCACATGACCTATACAGCGATCAATATGATTATCGCTGGAAAAGGGCTAGAAACTTATCGAACTTTCTGGCTTGTACAGTTTAATTGGTATGGCTTTCTTGCTTTCATATTGGCTTGCGCCATCGCTATTTCCATTTGCCTCTGGTTGCGGTGGCACGAAAACATGCAATGGAAAATTCTGCAGAAAAAATATGGTCGGCGTAAACGCACACCTAACTAGTGGTTCAAGCCGTTCGCTTCGCTCACTCGGGACGGGCTAAAGCCCGCCCCTTAACCAAACGTTAGAGTGCAAATCGGCCATGCGCATCCACCACTTTGCTCTTTCGCTCTTATTAGTAATCGCTATGCTCTCATCAGAAGCTAATTTAGCTGCAGATGCGCCAGCCAACCTAGTCGGAAATTACACTGCAGAGAAAACAATTTGCTTCCTAGGTGCAACAGGTGACTTTACTGAGTGCGAGGAAGCACATGATGCACTCGAAATATCCTCCATTAAGAAGGACAGTTCTTCAGAGGTGTTTTTTGTAAAAGCAGATTTTATTTTTACAAATGGCCACACATGCAATTTTGAGGGGCATGGATATTGGAACTCAACTGACAGACTTGAGACTACAAGCAAAGAAACGGGCTGCGAGCTAATTTTAATTCACACGCCACCAACACTGCACACCGTTGTTCGTACCCCTGAGCAATGTAAAGAGCACTGTGGAATGCGTGCAAACCTTGACGCAGTTGTTCTTATAAAAAAGAACTGAACTAGTGCCGCAATTGACGTGTTGCCCTCTAACAAATGGTTCAAGTCGCTCGCTTCGCTCACTCGGGACCGGCTAAAGCCGGCCCCTTAACCAAACGTTAGGGATCACATGACTAAAGACGAACTCTTAGCCGCATTTAAAACAGATGAATACCAACTGGTTTCAGCTGTAGAAAATAGCGATTTATCAAAGGTCAAAGAACTGCTACAGAAAGGCGTTGGAGTATCAGTGCATGAGCCCGTATACCATCGAACAGCACTCCATGTTGCCGCCGATAATGGCTCAAAGAAGTTCGTATCCTTCCTAATTTCCGCTGGCGCAGAATTGAATGCACTTGATGGTAATGCAATGACGCCACTAATGTGCGCTTGTTCCAAAGGAAAGAAAAAAGGCAGTGATGCTGCTCTTCTCCTAATTGATGCAGGCGCTGACGTTGGATATATACGTACAGGAGACGGCATGAGTGCTATAAAATTTGCTATGTGGGGTCAGTGCTCAAATATAGTTCTCGAAAAATTAATAGCATTGGGCGCCGAAGCGCCATCTAGTGAATTTAGGGTTATCCGGCTTGTGTAGCTCCCTAACAATTGGTTCAAATCGTTCGCTTCGCTCACTGGGACGGGCTAAAGCCCGCCCCTTAACCAAACGTTAGGTGTCACTCATGCTTCTCTTGCGCCGGCTCATAATCTCAATGCTGCTATTGGCTTTTTTACTGGCCGCAGCATTTCCGGGCGTAATTTATGTAGTCGGCATAGCCAGAGTTGACGGCCGCCCCACACCAGCAGACCCGCACAGCTACAGCCAAGAGGCCATAAACCTAGCCTGGACTCAGTGCAATGAGGCCTTACCTGTTGCAGTTGAAGCAAACAATCCCTGGAAAGTTGCTAGTAAATTTTTGTTCGGCAATCCTATGCGTACAACACCAGGAGAACGGGCCGCATGGAAAATTGCGAGCAACTACAATGCAGCTCACCGCATGGGCAATAACACTTGGTGGCATACGTCTGGGGTAGCGCTCACCATTTGGATAACTCGCCAATGGTCAGCCCAAGAAATTGGAGCAACTCTCGTAAAAGAAAATCTGTGCGGGTGAAACCTAACTACTGGTTCAAGTCGCTCGCTTCGCTCACTCGGGACCGGCTAAAGCCGGCCCCTTAACCAAACGTTATGCACAAGGAAGTAACATGAAGAAAATCATCGTTCTGATCGCACTATCTGCCGCAGCGTACTATGCGTACAAAAATAATTATCTAGACAGCGCTGGCAGCACGAACCAATACAGCATAAGCAACATCCAGAACCAGCCCATCCCGCAAGAAAGTTTATTTGAGTTATGGCACGAGACCGCGCTCAAAATGTGCAACGACTCAGCCAAATCATTCAATATCAGTCAAAGCCAGTGCATAAACAAAGTAGATTCAAAAAAAGAGTCATGCAAAGCAACCGCCGGGCGAAATGCCCCTGCAGTAATTGAAAGCGAGTACGAAGCTAAGCAATTAGGTAAGGCATACCTCCACTGCGCTGTTCCGGGCTATCACTGCAACGGAACAGAGGTAAAAACAGAAGAAGAGGCACGCCGATACTGCCAGTAGCGCATAACAATTGGCTCAAGTCGTTCGCTTCGCTCACTCGGGACGTCCGTAAGCTGCGCTTCCGGCCGCCCCTTAGCCAAACGTTAGGTATCACATGGAAACTACTTTCTCAGCCAGGGTATGGAACTGGTATGCAGAGGATGAGTATGAAAAGCTACTTTCATTTCTACAACTCTGCTATGGGCTAGAGTTTCTTGCGCTCGAAGCAAAACAACAAAGCGAATCGATACCATATTGTCCCGCATGCGAAGTGTGGAGCGAAAAAATATTAAGGGTTAAGGATTTCACTGACGATTACGGAAATGACATTCCCACTGATATAAAAAGCGAGCTACTCTCAATATTTGAAAGCTGCAACAACTTAAGCAGTGATGCATTTCACTGCGATGATCAATTTATGTTTAGCCATAATGAATGGGCGAGCATCAGAAGCTCCGCCACCAATTGTTTAGCGCGCATTGAATGGAATACTTTAAAGGCATATGCACACGAATTTGAAGGGCGAGCTAGAAATGTGCTCTATGGCGTCCCGTACCAAGAAACCTAACTAGTGGTTCAAATCGCTCGCTCCGCTCGCTGGGACGGGCTAAAGCCCGCCCCTTAACCAAACGTTAGCCACTCAAGGAAGCACAGTGGAACTGAGCAATATTACATTTGCGGGCCCACCTATAGAGGAAAGCTCTTCTCTAGAAGCTACTCTCCCAAGAAACCTTCTTGAGCTTCTTAGGCAAGTAAATGGTTTTATTCAACATGGTGGTGGGCTTCACGTTAGGGGCATTTGCTCGAATCCAGAATGGCATAGCCTAGCTTTGGCTATGCAAGGGCCAAATGCGCTTTATCTCAGTTACCCTGAGCTATTCCCAACAGATATTCCATTCGCTCAAGATTGCCTAGCGGATCAGTTCATTCTTCGTGATGGCGTGGTTTTTAGACTTGAGTCTGAAACTGGAAATCTTGAGTGCCTTGGGATTTCACTTTCCAATTTCTTTGAAAGGTCTCAAGAAGATCCTATTGAGTTCCTTTCCATGCATCCTCTCTTGCAATACCAGTCAGAGAATCAGACTTACCTTGAACCGGGGAAAGTTTTGCACGCTTATCCACCATATTGCACAGCAGAAGCGGAGAATGGTGTGCATCTGGCTTCCGTACCAGTTGCAGATGCTATTGCGTACCTTGCCCATCTCAGTTCGTGCTTAAGAAACCTCAAAGAAGGTGATGCCTTTGATATCAAAATCATCAGCAGCCCCAGCGGCTAACAACTGGTTCAAGTCGTTCGCTTCGCTCACTCGGGACCGGCTAAAGCCGGCCCCTTAACCAAACGTTAGGCACACCAGAAATTATGAGCGCTATAACTCTCACCTTACGCATCACTGCTCTGGCTTGGATAGTTTCTGGCTTAGGCTATGTCGCGCTCCCGCCATTTTACGAGGAAGGCAGCGCTAAATTTTTTGTACCGATTCTAGGCTCAATTGACTTCATAATTGCTTACGCCCTTCTAAAGGGCATGGCATGGCTTAAGCGCTTGGCACTAGCAATTTCTGTTGGCACGCTAGTAGTCGCCATTCCCTTTTATGGCAGATCTTCAACCAGTCACGGCGCCTTCACAGTTCCTATGCTTATTTCTGAGTCTGCAGCAATTGTTGCTGCACTAGGATTGTTGGTGCTGTCGTTTACTTCAGCATTCCGCCAAAAAACAGTTGGGAGCGCCTAACAATGCGCTCAACTGTCGCTCACTTCGTTCGCTGGACTCGCAAAAGCTACGCTTTTGCTCGCCCGTTAGCTTAATCGTTAGGTGCACCTATGCCACCACACCCAGTGCACGCTTCATTCACAGTTAGCTGGTTCAGCCATGACTCTTGGTCTGAAACGTACCTAGGGACTCGTCGTTTAATTTATGAGGTTCTACCAGAATTAACCGCATCACAAAAAGCAGAAGATTCGGCCCTATGTCAGCTTGCATTGATCGGGTCTAATCATTTAATGGAAGTCTCTTTAGGTAAAATCCTTAAATCATTTATTGACAAAGAACCAAACTTTACTCAGAGACATTTCGAGGACACCAGCTATTGGCAAGCATTGTCACGTTGGGTCACGACCTTGTCAGGCAAGCCAATAGAGCTGGAATCTGAGCCATTTATTTCAACGGAAAGACTGCGACACAGACGTAACGCCACTATTCATAAGTCCTCAGCATTAGCAACAGTAGCGATGGCGCGCTCTGCTTTTTTCTCAGCCATCGAAGGATCTAAAGCCTTGCACTCACATTTTGGCACCCCATTCCCCTATGAGAGCCTTTTAAAGCAATACTCGCACTCAAAAGAAGAGCCATTTTCTACTGTCGCATTCCCCTTCGGCACCTAACAATGCGCTCAACTGCCGCTCACTTCGTTCGCTGGACGTCCAAAAGCTACGCTTTTGTCCGCCCGTTAGCTTAATCGTTATAGGGCAAACATGGATAACCTCGACAAGGTTCGAAAACTCATACCGCTGTGGTATGCCCACAGAAAGTGGGCCGAGGAGCTTCTTGTCCGTGTATTTGATTTGAAATCCGCTGAGGAAATACTAAAACCAGAAAACCGAGGAAATAACCAAATTCCCGGGACAAACTGGATGTATCGAACTCACGGAGTTGGCGTAGACATATATCGAACCGCAGATGTAGGCGGAATCGACTTTGATTTCAATAAAGCAGATCCAGATGAGTGGCGTTTACAGGTATTCTTTGAAAAGCAATACAACGAAGGAAACCTGCCTTTCGCAGAGTACCGAGAGCTTTATGAAGATGAAGGGTTGCTCCAGTGCTTCATAAAAATGGCGCTTGAGGGGTGAGCCCTATAACAAATGGTTCAAACCGCTCGCTTCGCTCGCTGGGACGGGCTAAAGCCCGCCCCTTAACCAAACGTTAGGTTCACATAATGAACTGGGTCGTTCTCATACTCGTATCCATATTCGCAGCTTTCGTGAACCTTGCATTCCTGAGCGGCAACACAGAAACAAGTCAGAAGCCAATCATAATCTTCAACTGCGCAATGCTAATCGGGTATGTACTCATGTACATGTTCTACGGGAGCAAACGTCAAAGCACACTAAAAGCTTGGCTTCCTATCAAATCAAAGCTCAAAGCAATTCTTCTACGTATATTGGTGCTCGGGCTTTGCCTGGCCGCACTGCCGCTAGTGTATAAATTATCGCAAGCATCAGAATGCACAGAGTTCTTGGTGCAAGGCAAAGGGGCCACCCTAAGCTGGGTACTGTCCTTAATGTGCAAGCTAACAGGCCCAATAATCCCGGCAGCGCTTGTTCTGTTTCTAATGGCTTGGGCGCTTCCCAGCCTTGTAAAAATTGTCTGGCAAAGAACCTAACAATGCGCTCAACTATCGCTCACTTCGTTCGCTGGACGTCCAAAAGCTGCGCTTTTGTCCGCCCGTTAGCTTAATCGTTAGGCTTTTGGCATGAGTAAGATTGAACTGCGACGAATTTCAAGGCTTGAATACAGGGAGCCAACCGACTTCTTGGTAGAGCTTCGTAAGCTCGAAATTGAAGTTGCCTTATCACCAACACCAGACCCGGTTCGTCACCTCAGAACCAACGGGCTTAAGAGCATTCGCGAACTCAGGCAAGCAGCAATTTTTTGCCACATGATGGCAGAGAGAGTTGGCACCACCGTCTACGTAGCGCCCGTTGAAGCGGAAGACTATGATTTTGTTGCACTACATCACCTGGACGGCACAGATCACTATTCAAAAGTCCAATTAAAGGAGCTCCCACCCACCAACTTGCCCGGCTCTCGTACGTTAAACAGCCTTATCTCCACACTCGGCAAGTATGGTAAATCTCCAAATTTATGTGTTGCTGTTTACCTAAACCAAAGACTGAATATCAATCCGTTAGACCTAGAGCTGCCCGAAGAAGCACGAGGCATTGGGAGCCTTTGGATGTTTGGAGCCATCGAACCGGATCAATCCCGTTGGGGGTTGTGGGGAAATTTATTGGAGGCCCAGCGCTACGAGACTTCGCATTTTTATCCACAGTAAGCAGCAGTTAATTCAGGGGCGTCTATGCGGCATGCAATCAAATTCATGGCACAGGCAAGTGATCTCAAACCCGCCTCCACTTCGCACCCTGCCTAACAATGCGCATATGGACTCTCCCCACAAGTAGTGGGCAAATCTTTTGCTCTGCTCCTGTCGTCGATGCGGTTGCATGCGTATATCCGGCCTTTCGCGAGCTCAGTGCTCTGGCCATTCTGTAGTTCGCGCAGCACGGGCCCAGCGCTCAAGCGATCTCCAGGATCAGCATCGTCATTGGCCTGCTGTGCAGCCGGCCGAAGGAAGACCTTCCCTCTGCTCTCCCTCTCCCCCACCGCTCCTAATGGGCGCGTCGGCAGCCCAGGCTGCCCCAGCCTACAAGGAGCAAGAACATGCCAAACCTGACGTTGTATCGCGGTGAGAAGAACAACTGGTGGCCGGCACCCGAGGTGCGGCTGATCTGCGGGATGACGCTGTATGGCCCCTGGCAGCCGACCGCGGTCAGCTCGCTGTGGAACACGCTCAAGAACGAAGTGAAAGGCGCCCTGGGCACCTCACTGGAGAAGAAGGTCGCCGCCTACGCCCAATACCTGCGGGCGACCGGTCGCCCCTTTGCACTGGCGACCGCCTGGACCGATGTCGGCTCCTTCACGTCCGATTACAACTACGTGATCCGGATTCCCAATGCACATTTCTTCTACTGGGGTGGCACCAAAGATGCCCCAGACCTGGGCGCGGCGGCGGCGTGGACAACGCCCGAGCAGGTCACGGCCGACTTCATCGTGCTCAACGCTCCCACCGTGGCGGCCTCAACCATCCTGGGCTTCGGGCACCACACCGGCACGCGGGAGATCACCTTCTTCCACGACCTGCCGATCGGCCTGATCGAGTCCTGCAACGGCAAGCCGATCACCGACTATGCGATCAAGAGCAAGTCCGACCTGAGCTTCGACGAGAAGATCAAGTACGCCAAATACCTGCGCTAGCCGCGTACCCGCGTCCGAGCCGCTCAGATGCCCGGGCGGCCGGGGTCTTCCGGTGGGGTGTCTTGCTCGATTTCCTCGAGCTTAAGCTCCATCGCCCAGTTGGCCGGTGCCGCCGTGGGCGCGGCAACGGGTGCGGGCGCCGGTGCGGCAGCCTGCGGGGCGGCGGGGTTGTCCTTGTACAGCTTGAGCTTGAGGCGCACGTTGTTGGCCGAGTCGGCGTTCTTCACTGCCTCTTCCTCGTCGATGGCGCCTTCATGGACGAGGTCGATCAGCGCCTGGTCGAAGGTCTGCATGCCGAGGTTCTTCGACTTCTCCATGATCTCCTTGAGCTCGGAGAACTCGTTGCG
>Ga0247725_1001474_pt1 | contig 11855 bp, 8 predicted proteins | sample OKSTACKMCFT3sol_FD_183021 | JGI IMG/M metagenome (GOLD analysis project Ga0247725, IMG submission 183021) | Subsurface sediment microbial communities from gas well in Oklahoma, United States - OK STACK MC-FT3-sol | ecosystem: Environmental > Terrestrial > Deep subsurface > Rock core/Sediment... | reverse complement strand
CGGCACGCCCTTGAGCGGCTCGTCGTGCTCGAAGTAGTCGCTGAACTTGGCGCCCTCGTTCTCCTTGCCCGGCACCAGGCGGGCGCTGAGGGTGGCGTTGTCCTTGAGGAAGCTGCGCAGCTTGTCCAGCAGGCTCGCATCCTCTGCAAAACGCTCCATGAGGATGTACTTGGCGCCTTCGAGCACGGCCTTGACGTCGGCGAAGCCTTTCTCGGCGTCGATGAAGCGCTCGGCTTCCTGCTCCGGGGTCAGGTTCGGATCGTTGAACAGCGCGTCGGCCAGCTCGCCGAGGCCGGCTTCCAGGGCGATCTGGCCCTTGGTGCGGCGCTTCTGCTTGTACGGCAGGTAGAGGTCTTCGAGGCGCGTCTTGGTGTCGGCCAGGTCGATCTCGCGTTTGAGCTCAGGGGTCAGCTTGCCCTGTTCCTCGATGCTGGCGAGGATCGCCACGCGGCGCTCGTCCAGCTCGCGCAGGTAGCGCAGGCGCTCTTCCAGGTGGCGCAGCTGGGTGTCGTCGAGGCTGCCGGTCACTTCCTTACGGTAACGGGCGATGAAGGGCACGGTGGAGCCTTCGTCGAGCAGGGCCACGGCGGCGGCGACCTGTTGCGGGCGCACGCCCAGCTCTTCGGCGATGCGGTTGTTGATGCTGTCCATAGATAAAGCTACCCACACTGGAACGACTGAGTTGGCCGCGAGGATGCAGGCCGGATACGAAAGCGGCGCATTATAAACACCGCATTCGCGGGTGCTGGGAACCGTTCGGGGAAAAATCTGCTAACAATGGCTAAAGCGCCCACCCAGGCGCCTGAGCGATAATGCCGCCACTTGCCGTCCTCAGTACGGCTGTCCAAGGAGACGCCATGACCCAGTCCGCTGCTATTGTCGCCGAAGGCGAGAAGATTCTCATCGTCGATGACGACGCCCGTCTGCGCCGCCTGCTCGAGCGCTTCTTCGACGAGCAGGGCTATCGGGTACGCGCGGTGGAGAACGTCGAGCAGATGGACCGACTGCTGGCGCGCGAGCTGTTCAATCTGGTGGTGCTGGACCTGATGCTGCCCGGTGAGGACGGCCTGTCCGCGTGCCGCCGCCTGCGCGAATCGAACAACCAGATCCCGATCATCATGCTCACCGCCAAGGGCGACGAGTCCAGCCGTATCCAGGGCCTGGAACTGGGCGCCGACGATTACCTGGCCAAGCCCTTCAATCCGCGCGAGCTGCTGGCGCGGATCAAGGCCGTGCTGCGTCGCCAGGTGCCGGTGGTGCCGGGCGCACCCGGTACCGAGGACGAGAGCGTGAGCTTCGGCGAGTACGAGCTGTCTCTGGCCACCCGCGAGCTGAAGAAGGGCGATCAGGTGCACATGCTCACCACCGGCGAATTCGCCGTGCTCAAGGCCCTGGTGCAGCACGCCCGCGAGCCGCTGACCCGCGACAAGCTGATGAATCTGGCCCGCGGCCGCGAGTGGGACGCCCTGGAGCGCTCCATCGACGTGCAGATCAGCCGCCTGCGCCGCCTGATCGAGCCGGACCCGTCCAAGCCGCGCTACATCCAGACCGTCTGGGGTGTGGGCTACGTGTTCGTGCCGGACGGCAACAAGTGAGGCCGCAGGCCGCAGGCTTCAGGCCACAGGCAAAAGCAGCTGACTCTCGATATGGCCTGCCGCCTGCAGCTTGCAGCCTGAAGCCGCTTTCATGAAAGCCCCCTACTGGTTTCCGCAAAGCTTCTTCGCCCGCACCCTGTGGCTGGTGCTCATCGTCGTGCTGTTTTCCAAGGCACTGACGCTGGTGTACCTGATGATGAACGAGGACGTGCTGGTCGATCGCCAGTACAGCCACGGTGCGGCGCTGACCCTGCGGGCCTACTGGGCGGCGAGCCCCGAGGACCGCGACCATATCGCCCAGGCCGCCGGGCTCAAGCGCATCCCGCGCGACAAGGTGCCGGCCAGCGAACAGCACTGGCCCTACAGCGAAATCTTCCAGCGGCAGATGCAGACCGAACTTGGCCCGGATACCGAAACCCGGGTGCGTGCCACCACGCCGCCGGCGCTCTGGGTGCATGCGCCGAGCCTTGGCGATGGCTGGGTGCGCGTGCCGATGTACCCGCACCCGCTGCGTGGCCAGCGCATCTGGAGCGTGCTCGGCTGGTTCCTCGGCATCGGCCTGCTGTCCACCGCCGCGGCCTGGATCTTCGTGCGTCAGCTCAACGCCCCGCTCAAGCGCCTGGTCTTCGCCGCGCGCCAGCTTGGCCAGGGCCGTAGCGTGCGCCTGCCGGTGGGCGATACACCGAGCGAGATGACCGAGGTGTACCGCGCCTTCAACCAGATGGCCGAGGATGTCGAGCAGGCCGGCCGCGAGCGCGAGCTGATGCTGGCGGGGGTTTCCCACGACCTGCGCACGCCGCTGACGCGCCTGCGTCTGGCTCTGGAATTCATGGACAACGATTCCGAGCTGACCGAGGACATGGTGCGCGACATCGAGGACATGGACGCCATCCTCGATCAGTTCCTCGCCTTTATCCGCGACGGCCGCGACGAGCCGGTGGAGGAGGCCGACTTCCCCGAACTGGTGCGCGAAACCCTGGCGCCCTACAACCAGGGCGGCGAACGGGTGCGCCTGTGCCTGGAAGCGATTCCGCCATTCCCGCTGCGCCGCGTGTCGACCAAGCGCCTGCTCACCAACCTGGTGGAGAATGCGCTCAACCATGGCGGCGGCGACGCCGTCGAGGTGGTCGCCAGCCTGGCCGGTGATCACAGTGCGCCCTATGTGGTGCTGAGCGTGCTGGACCGCGGCAACGGCATCGATCCGGCCGAGCTGGACAGCATCTTCAACCCCTTCATCCGTGGCGACCGGGCCCGTGGCGGACGCGGTACCGGCCTCGGCCTTGCCATCGTCAAGCGCATCGCCGCGCTGCATGGTGGCAGCGTCGAATTGCGCAACCGCAGCGGCGGCGGTCTCGAGGCGCGGGTGCGTCTGCCGCTGGGGCTGCTGTTGCCGCGCGACGCGGTCTAGGCGGAGCGTCCCAAGACCGCGCCCTGGTGCTGGCAATCTGCTGCCAAGCACTTCGGCGCTGGGCTATGCTGTGCCAGCGCATCAACTCGAGGCCCGCATGCCCGCCGCCTTCCCCGACCGCTTGCCCAACTGGACCTGGTGGCTGCCGCTGCCGATATTCCACCTGGCAACCTGGATTTCCCTGGCGACCCGTCTGAACGACGGCGTGGCGCTGTGCTACCTGCCCCTGGTGCTCGGCCTGGCGCTGTGCCTGTGGTGGGGGCCGCGGGTGCTGCCGGCGCTCTACCTCAATGCCCTGTTCAGCGTGCCGTTATGGGGCCTGCCCTGGCAGTGGGCGCCGCTCTATGCCGTGCCGGAAACCGCCGCCGTGGCCCTGGGCTGGTGGTTGTTGCAGCGCCAGTCGTTCGATCCGGCACTGGGGCGCTTGCGCGATGTGCTGAGGTTTCTCGCCTTCGCCGTGCTGATGCCGGCCACCCTGGTAGCCCTCGGCCTGCAGAGCAATCTCTGGCTTACCGGCTTCCAGGGCGATGAGCAGTGGGCGCAGGCGAGCCTGGCGGTCTGGTTGAGCGACACCATCAACCTGCTGGCGCTGACGGCGCCCTTGCTGGCCCTCTGCACGCCGCTGCTGCATGCCCGCGGCTGGCTGCGCGAGCGGGGTCGGGTCAAGGCCTCGCCGCTGGCCATCAGCCGCTCGCCAGGTGACTGGCTGCTGGCCGCCGGCGTGCTGCTGGTGCTGATGACGCTCAGCGCCAGCCTGCCGGCCCAGTTCGCCCTGCCGCTGCTGGGGCTGAGCATGCTGGTGCTGGCGTTGCGTCATGCCTTCGTGGGCGCCCTGTATGGCGTGCTGCTGGTGTACGCCGCCACCCTGCCATTGCCGCTCTGGCGTGACCGCTTGAGTTTTGCCGAAGTCGACCTGCAGCTTAATCAGCTGCATTTCGTCGTGCTGTTGCTGATGGGCGCGACACTGGTGGTGGGGCGTGCGCTCAGTGACCTGCGCCAGGCGCTGGCGCGTAGCGCGCAGATGCAGCAGCAACTGGCGCGCGCCAACCTGGCCATGGAGGCCACCCCGCTGGGCGTGACCATCGCCGACGCGCGCCAGGCCGACCTGCCGCTGGTCTACTGCAATGCGGCGTTCAGCCAGATAACCGGCTACCGCGCCGAGGAGGTGCTGGGGCGCAACTGCCGCTTCCTGCTCGGCGAGGATCGCGCCCAGCTCGAGCTGCAACCCCTGCGTGCGGCCCTGCGCGATGGCCGCAGTGGTCATGCCGTGGTGCGCAACTACCGCAAGGACGGCCAGCCGTTCTGGAACGAGGTGGTGCTGGCACCGATGCGCGACGATCAGGGCATCAGCCATTTCGTCGGCCTGCAGCAGGATGTCACGGCGCGCGTGGAGCTGGCGGCGCAGGTCGAGCAGCAGCGCTCGCAACTGCTGCGGCAGAACCACCTGTTCAGCCAGACCGAGGACATCGCCAACCTGGGCGGCTGGGTGTTCGAACTCGGCGATTCCAGCCTGTTCTGGAGCGACGGCTGCTACCGCATCGTCGAGCGTGACATCCATCTGGGGCCGCCCAGTTTCGAACAGGCGCTGCATTACTACGACGCGCCGAGTCAGGCGCTGATCATCGAGACCCTGCAGGCGGCGCTGGGCGAGCTCGACGAGTTCGACATCGAACTGCGGCTGGCGGCGCGCCTCGGCGGGCGTCTGGTGCGGGTGCGTGGCATGGCCGAGCGCGATGACGACGGCAGCCTGGTGCGCATCTATGGCGTGGTGCAGGACATCAGCGAGCGCCGGCGTACCGAGTCGCAGTTGCGCGAGCGTGACGAGCGCCTGCGCCTGTTCTTCGAGGCGCCGCTGATCGGCATGGCGCTGACCACCCAGAGCTTCGGCTGGGAAGAGGTCAACCAGAAGCTGTGCAGCATCCTCGGGCGCAGCCGCGACGAGCTGTTGGCCAGCAGTTGGCAGCAGCTGTCGCACCCGGAGGACCTGGCGGCCGAGCAGGCCAGCGTGGAGCAGGTGCTGCTGGGCGACAGCGACGGTTTCGAGATGGACAAGCGCTTCCTACGCGCCGACGGTCAGGTGGTGTTCACCCGCGTCAGCCTGCGTGCCGTGCGCGCTACTGCCGGGCGGCAGACCCTGTTCCTGCTGCTGGTCGAGGACATCAGCGCGCGGCACCAGGCCGAAGCGCGTTATCGGACCCTGGTCGAGCATGCGCCCGAGGCGATCCTGCTGTTCAACCCGGATGGCGGCATCGTCGAGTGCAACGAGAACGCCCTGCGCCTGTTCCGCTATCGCCGCGAAGAGCTGCTCGGCAAGACGATCCAGAGCATCAGCCCGTTGCGCCAGGGCGATGGTCGTCTGTCCTCGCGCGCCGGCAGGGAGCATTTGCAGCGGGCCATCGCCGGTGACACGCCGGTGTTCGAGTGGAGCCACCGTGACAGCGCCGGGCGCCAGCTGCCCTGCGAGGTGCGCCTGGTACGCATGCCCGGCGAGGAGCTGCTGGTTCGCGCCAGCGTCACCGACATCTCCGAGCGCCAGCGTTACCAGCGCGAGATCGAGCGCCTGGCCTACAGCGACGAGCTGACCGGACTGCCCAACCGGCGCCTGCTGCTCGACCGCCTGCAGCACGCCATGGACCGGGAGAATCGCGAGGGCAGCCTGGGCGCCCTGCTGTTCATCGATCTGGATCACTTCAAGACGGTCAACGACAGCCTCGGCCACCTGGTCGGCGATGCCCTGCTGGTCGAGGTGACCACCCGCCTGGCTGGCGAACTGCGCACCGAGGACACCCTGGCGCGCCTGGGGGGCGACGAGTTCGTGGTGCTGCTCGAGGCGCTGGGCAACGAGCCGCAGGCCGTTGCCGAACAAGCTGCCGCGGTGGGCGAGAAGTTGCTGCGCGGCCTGCAGGGCAGTTGCCTGATCGACGGCCACGAGCTGGCGATCAGCGCCAGTATCGGCATCGCCCTGCATCCGCTGGGCCTGCAGCACGCAGCGGACATTCTCAAGCAGGCCGACACGGCCATGTACCGGGCCAAGCATGCCGGGCGCAATGCCCTGCACTTCTTCGCCCCGGAGATGCAGGCGGCTATCGACCAGCGCCTGCAGCTGCAAAGCGAGCTGCGCCAGGCCATTGCCCGTCAGCAGCTGCAGCTGGTGTTCCAGCCGCAGCTGATGCTGGCCGAAGACTCGGTCGCCGGTGCCGAGGTGCTGCTGCGCTGGATACACCCCGAGCGTGGCGAGATCGCGCCGGATCAGTTCATCCCGCTGGCCGAGGAAACCGGGCTGATCCAGGATATCGGCCAGTGGGTGCTGGAGCAGGCCTGTGCGGCCCTGGCGCGCTGGCAGGCGCAATGGCCGCGCCTGGTGCTGGCGGTCAACCTCAGCCCGCGCGAACTGCGCCAGGCCGGCTGCGTGGAGCGCGTCGAGCGCTGCCTGCGCGATCACGGCGTGCCGGCGCAGGCGCTGGAGCTGGAGATCACCGAAGGCGTGCTGCTCGAGGACGTCGAGCGCTGCATCGGCCACATGCAACGGCTCAAGGCGCAGGGGGTGCGCTTCGCCATCGACGATTTCGGCACCGGCTACTCGTCGCTGACCTACCTCAAGCGCCTGCCGCTGGACCGCCTGAAGATCGACCGCAGTTTCGTCGCCGACCTGGACGGCGCGGCCAGTGGGCGCATGCTGGTGCAGACCATTCTGATGATTGCGCGCAATCTGGATCTGGAGTGCGTGGCCGAAGGCATCGAGCACGACAGCCAGCTGGCGCTGCTGCGCGAGCAGGGCTGCGCGCTGGGGCAGGGCTATCTGTTCGGCCGGCCGATGACCGAGACGGAGTTTCTCGCCTGGCTGGAGGAGCACCACCGCTAGGTGCCGCGGGAGAGCGCCGCTCCCGTAGGGTGGGTTAGCGGCGCCGAATGCCGGTCTTCCAGGCGCAGATGAAGGTGGTGCGCCGCTTAACCCACCAGGCGATGGACGGTGTTGCGCCGATGGTGGGTTACGCCGCACCCGGCCCTGCGAGTCGATCGACAGACGTAACAGGCGGCTAACCCACCCTACGAAGCTCGCAGCGCCTGTGCCCGTTGGCGACTCAACCCCGCCCCTTGGTGCGGGTCTGGCCGGGCTCGGCGTTCTTTTCCAGATGCTCGATGATCATCCCGGCGACGTCCTTGGCGGTGGTGGTCTCGATGCCTTCCAGGCCCGGCGAGGAGTTGACCTCCATCACCAGCGGGCCGTGGTTGGAGCGCAGGATGTCCACCCCGGCGACGTTCAGGCCCATGACCTTGGCCGCGCGCACCGCGGTCATGCGCTCTTCCGGGGTGATCTTGATCAGGCTGGCGCTGCCGCCGCGGTGCAGGTTGGAGCGGAACTCGCCGGCCTTGGCCTGGCGCTTCATCGCCGCGATCACCTTGTCGCCGACCACGAAGCAGCGGATGTCGGCGCCGCCGGCCTCCTGGATGTACTCCTGAACCATGATGTCCTGCTTGAGGCCGAGGAAGGCCTCGATCACCGACTCGGCGGCCTTGCTCGTTTCGGCCAGCACCACGCCCATGCCCTGGGTGCCTTCCAGCACCTTGATCACCAGCGGCGCGCCACCGACCATCTGGATCAGGTCGGGAATGTCGTCGGGGGAGTGGGCGAAACCGGTCACGGGCAGGCCGATGCCCTTGCGCGACAGCAGCTGCAGGGCGCGCAGCTTGTCGCGCGAGCGGCTGATGGCCACCGACTCGTTGAGCGGGTAGACGCCCATCATCTCGAACTGGCGCAACACCGCGCAGCCATAGAAGGTCACCGAGGCGCCGATGCGCGGGATCACCGCATCGAAGCCTTCCAGCGCCTGGCCGCGGTAATGAATCTGTGGCTTGTGGCTGGCGATGTTCATATAGGCGCGCAGGGTGTCGATCACCACCATTTCATGGCCGCGCTGCTGACCGGCCTCCACCAGACGGCGGGTGGAATACAGACGCGGGTTGCGCGACAGCACGGCGATCTTCATTGGGCACCTGGAACGGACGAGGAAAGTGAGGGTTTGTCCTGCACGTAGCTGAGTGCAGGATTGACCACCAGTTGGCCGGTGATCAGCGCCTTGGAGCCGAGTAGTACGCGATAACGCATGGTCTTGCGACAGGCCAGGGTGAATTCCACTGGCCACAGGCGATCGCCGAGGGCCAGATCGGTACGGATCACGTAGCGGCTCTGTGCCTGGCCGTTGGAACTCTTGATGCGTTTGACCGACACCAGCGGCGCCTCGCAACGATGGCGGCGCTGCACCTGGGTGCCGAGGTAGGCGGTGAAGCGCACCCAGTCCTCACCATCGCGCTGGAACGGCTGGATGTCGCTGGCGTGCAGGCTCGACGTGCTGGCGCCGGTGTCGATCTTGGCGCGCAGGCCGATGATGCCGAGCTCGGGCAGGTTGATCCACTCGCGCAGGCCGATCACGCTGAGCTGGTCGAAAGTCTTCAAGGTGAGAGTGTCCCCTGCGGCCTACACGGCCTATGATTCCGCGCATTCTAGTTGTGCCTTATGACAACTGCATCAGGCGCCCGTGCCGGATGCGAAATCCATCAGAGAGCCAGATGAGCGAAAAAGACGACGACAAGGTGCGCCTGGACAAATGGCTGTGGGCGGCGCGTTTCTACAAGACCCGCGCGCTGGCCAAGGCGGCCATCGAAGGGGGCAAGGTGCATCACCGCGGCGAGCGCTGCAAGCCGGGCAAGGAGCCCAAGGTCGGCGATGAGTACGTGCTGCGCACCGGCTTCGACGAGCGCACGGTGGTGGTGCTGGCGCTATCGGCGGTACGCCGCGGCGCCCCCGAGGCGCAGCTGCTGTATCGCGAAACCGACGAGAGCATCGCTCGCCGCGAGCAGGCCGCGGCCATGCGCAAGGCCGGCGCCCTGGGCGTGCAGACCGATGGCCGGCCGAGCAAGAAGCAGCGCCGGCAGATCCATCAGTTCAACGAACAGCAGGAGGGTGGCCTGCGCCACCCCTGGGCGGACGAGGACGAATAGCCTCGTATTTAGGTAGGGTGCGCTATGCGCACCGAATCTTCACCGGTCGATGTTGGTGCGCACGGCGCACCCTACGTTTCAGTTTGTAGCCCGGATGAAATCCGGGGAATCGTATCGACCCGTCCCGGATTGCATCCGGGCTACCCGCTTCAGCGCCCGCTGACGATGCTCAGGCGGCCCAGCAGCGGCAGCCTGGCCAGGCGCGAGGTGATCGGCAGGGTGACCTTCTCCAGCCATTCGCTGGCGCGGTAACCGAGCGGGGTGTAGCAGCTCCAGGCCAGGGCCAGCAGGCTGAGGAACACGCCGCCGACGAAGGCGTCCGCGCCCCAGTGGGCGCCGGCTACCAGGCGCGGCAGGATGCCGATCGCGGTAATCGCCCAGACCAGCAGCAGGCGCAAGCCGCGGGCGAAGAAACTCATGAAGTAGGCCCAGATCAGCAGCACGGAGGCGTGATCACCGGGGAAACTGCGGCTGGCGCTGTCCTTCAGGTCCCAGCGCTCTTCCCAGGCCGGGAATATCTCGGTCAGGCGCGCGCTGCCTTCCACCACCAGCGACGGGCTGGCGTGCTGCCAGCCCATGTATTCGACCAGGTCGGCGAACAGCACACGCATCAGCAGCATCACCGTCAGGGCGACGAGAAAGGCGAACAGCGCGCGACGTACCTGGGCACCGGTGAAGATCAGATCGGCCTTGAGCATCACCGCCAGCATCACCACGCCGACCCCGGCATCGACCGGGCGCATGCTGCCGATGGCCCAGACATGTGCCCACAGGCCGCCGGCGTGTACCGGGTCGTTGAGCAGCTTGAACAGCCACAGATCGAAGACGTTCCACAGCTCGCGGGTAGGCTGCCACAGCCAGCTGGCGAGCAGTGCGAAGGCCACGACATGGCAGACCAGCAGGGCGCGTGGCTGCCAGTGACGATTGATGAACGTACTCGACATGAAAGATCCCTTTGCAGATAGATGACAGGCCCTGTCCCGGGCGCGCGGATGATAGGTCGTGCTGACCGTCGTACAAGGGCGGCAGCGTGCTCGTTCAGCCAGGGTTCAGGGTGCAGTCGTGCCTGTGAACAGCCGCACATGACGTTCGGCCCTTGGTTGTGCTGGCGTTTGTGCATAAAATCGCCAGCCCTTTTGCAGACCCGGGCCAGCCGCCATGAATGACTTCAGTCAACGCTTTCTCTTCGACGACACCGACGTGCGCGGCGAGATGGCCGCGCTGCGCGAGAGCTACGCCCATGTGCTGGCCAAGCACGCCTACCCGCAGCCGGTGGCGCAGCTGCTCGGCGAGCTGATGGCCGCTGCCGCCCTGCTGGTCGGCACGCTGAAGTTCGACGGCCTGCTGGTGCTGCAGGCGCGCGCCGAAGGCCCGCTGTCGCTGCTGATGGTCGAATGCTCCAGTGCCCGCGAGCTGCGCGGCATCGCCCGCTACGACGCCGAGCAGATCGGCGCCGACGCCGACCTGCAGAGCCTGATGCCCAATGGCGTGCTGGCCATCACCATCGACCCCACCCGCGGCCAGCGTTATCAGGGCATCGTCGACCTTGACGGCGTCGACCTGGCCGCATGCCTGACCAACTACTTCGCCAGCTCCGAGCAGTTGCCGACCCGCTTCTGGCTCAAGGCCGATGGCCAGCGCGCCCGCGGCCTGCTGCTGCAGCAGCTGCCGCCGCACCATCAGAGCGAGCCGCAGGAGCGCGCCGAGAGCTGGAACCACGTGCTGACCCTGGCCGATACCCTGACCGCCGAAGAGCTGCTGGGCCTGGACAACCCGACCCTGCTGCATCGCCTCTATCACCAGGAAAACGTGCGCCTGTTCGACGAGCAGCCGCTGCAGTTCCGCTGCAGCTGCTCGCGCGAGCGCTCGGCCAGCGCCCTGGCCAGCCTCGGCCAGGCCGACGCCGAGCTGCTGCTGGCCGAGCAGGGCGGCAGCGTGGTGATCGATTGCCAGTTCTGCAACGAGCGCTACGCCTTCGATGCCGCCGATATCGCCCAGCTGTTCGCCGGTGCCGGCAGCGAAGCGCCGTCGCAGACACGCCATTGATGAACTTTTCTTCCTTATAGAAGTTCTCTATCGGATCGGAGGCTGCCAAGCGATTCGCTTTTCTGGCATACTCCCGCGACTTTTTTACCGTGTAGTGCAGTTGCCCCTGCACTACACAACGTTCGGAAGACTCGGCCAGCGGCCGACGGGGACCCTCATGACGCAAGCCAACAACGCCGTGTATACCGACATCAGCGCCGCGCAACTGGTCGAAGAAGCCATTCGCCGTGGTGAAGGGGAACTGGCCGCCAACGGCGCGCTGGTCGTTCGTACCGGTCATCGCACTGGCCGCTCGCCGGCAGACCGCTTCATCGTTCAGGAGCCGAGCACCGAGGCGCAGATCGCCTGGGGCAACATCAACCGTCCGTTCCCGGCCGACAAGTTCGATGCCCTGTGGGATCGCGTCGCGTCGTTCAACAATGCTCAGGAACATTTCGTTTCCCACGTGCACGTCGGCTCCGCCGAAGCGCACTACCTGCCGGTGAAGATGACCACCGCCACCGCCTGGCAGAACCTGTTCGGCCGTCAGCTGTTCATCAACCCGAGCGCCTACAACCCGGCCGGCAAGGCCGAGTGGGAAATTCTCAACGTCGCCAACTTCGAATGCGTGCCGGAGCGTGACGGCACCAACTCCGACGGCTGCGTGATCATCAACTTCGCCGCCCGCAAGGTGCTGATCGCCGGTATGCGTTACGCCGGCGAGATGAAGAAGGCCATGTTCTCCGTGCAGAACTTCCTGCTGCCGGAAAAGGACGTGCTGCCGATGCACTGCGCCGCCAACATCGGCGAAGATGGCGACGTGACCC
>Ga0247725_1001471_pt1 | contig 11871 bp, 7 predicted proteins | sample OKSTACKMCFT3sol_FD_183021 | JGI IMG/M metagenome (GOLD analysis project Ga0247725, IMG submission 183021) | Subsurface sediment microbial communities from gas well in Oklahoma, United States - OK STACK MC-FT3-sol | ecosystem: Environmental > Terrestrial > Deep subsurface > Rock core/Sediment... | reverse complement strand
CACCGTCATGTTCGCCCTGGGCCGTACCTCCGGCTGGGTCTCGCATTGGCTGGAACAGCAGGTTGACCCGGAAATGAAGATCGGCCGTCCGCGCCAGGTCTACACCGGCAGCGACGTGCGCGACTACCAGGGCTGATCGCCTGCCGTAGTTCGTGATGAAACGCCCCGCATCCGCGGGGCGTTTTTTTGCTTCGGCTCCGGTGGATGCCAACCTTGGTTGGCACGCTTTCGACACTCGCGAAAAGCCATCGGTAGCTGCCAACCTTGGTTGGCACGCTCTTCACCGCGCCAAGACCGCGTGATTCAAGGGTCTCGCCAGCTTCACAAGCGCTCGCGCAGCCTCAGGACGCCAGCTGCATCCGCAGCATCTGATCCGGAGCGTCCGTCCCATGAGTACCCGATTCGACCCACCCGAGCGCGGCCCGCTCGGCCCTGACGTCGCCACTGTCGTCGCCGCCCCTCCAAGCGAAAGCGCCGTGTCCTGGGGCGCGATCTTCGCCGGCGCCGCCGCTGCCGCTGCACTCTCCCTCATCCTGCTGATTCTCGGCGTGGGCCTGGGGTTGTCCTCGGTGTCGCCGTGGTCGTTCGAAGGCGTCAGCAAGGAAACCTTCGGTTGGTCCAGCATCATCTGGCTCACCTTCACCGCGCTGGCGGCTTCGGGTCTGGGTGGCTATCTGGCAGGACGCCTGCGTACCAAGTGGACGCAGATCCACGGCGACGAAACCTACTTCCGCGATACCGCACATGGCTTCGTGTCGTGGGCGGTGGCCACGCTGCTCACCGCTGGTCTGCTCACGTCGGCCATCGGTGGGGTGCTGGGTACGGGCGCGAAGGTGGCAGGTGCCACGGCTGGTGCCGCAGTATCCACCGCAGGCGTTGCCGCAGCGGGCGCCGGTAGCGCCGCCGCGGCTGCGCCGGAAGGCGACCTCAACTACTGGGTGGACTCGCTGTTCCGCAGCGCCACCAGCGCAGGGCCGTCTGATCCTGCAGCGCCGCCTCCGCCGGGTGCGCCGATGGATCCGAATGCGGCACCGCCGCCGCCGGCCGCAAGCGTCGGCCCGCGCGACGCGCGCATGGCCCCTCCGCCGCGCCCGATGCCCGGCAACGGCCCGATGGGTGATCGCCGCGAAGTGCGTGCCGAGGTGAATCGCATCATCGTCAACAGTCTGCAGGGAGATGGCCTGGATCCGGCCGACACCCAGTACCTGTCCCAGCTGATCGCGCGCGAGACCGGCATGAGTCAGGCCGAAGCGCAGGCGCGCGTGACCGATGTGCAGACGCGCATGCGTGCTGCGCTGGAGAAGGCCAAGAACGCCGCCAAGCAGGCCGCCGACGACGCCCGCAAGGCAGCAGCGTATGCCGCGCTGTGGCTGTTCATCACCCTGCTGATCGGCGCGTTCTTCGCCAGCCTCAGCGCCACCTGGGGCGGCCGCCGTCGCGACCTGTAACCCCCCGTTCCATGCAAGGAGACCTGCCATGAAAATGATTCTGCTCTGGTTGTTGGGCGTACCGATTCCGCTGCTGATCCTGTACGCGATCTTCTTCTGATCACGCGCCAATGCGAGGTCCACGCATGCGTGGATGGGTATTTGTAGAGTCGAGCCGTGCTCGACTCTACAAAACCTTGCTTCAGGATCTGAACGAGTTCTGACGCTGAGTGTCGCTTTCACATCTTTTCGGATCTATTGCATAGGCATCACATCCGGGGCGATAGAACCTGAGGACACTTACTCAGCCATGGAGACCACCATGAACCGACTGCTTGCCATTGCCCTCATCGCCACGCCGCTCACCCTGTTGAGCCCGCAGGGGTTCGCGCAGTACACCGGCCCGGGTGCCGGAACCGCTGCCAGCACCGTGGCCGATGCGCGCGCCCAGCGCGATGACCACCCGGTGGTGCTGCGTGGCACCCTGGTTGCCAAGCTTGGCCACGAGCGTTACCAGTTCCGCGACGCCAGTGGCCAGATCGAAGTGGAGATCGATGACGAAGACCTGCCGACGCAGGCCATCGGTGCGGACACCGTGGTGGAACTGCATGGCAAGGTCGACACGCATCGGTTCAAGCCGACCGACATCGATGTTGATCGCGTCACTGTGGTGCCCGCAGGCTGAGGCTCGGTCGCGATTGCCCCATGTAGAGTCGAGCCATGCTCGACTCATACGCGCACCGCGAACAGCAGTCGAGCATCGCTCGACTCTACAGAGGCAAGGCAATGAGGTTTTTTGCATTCAACGAATGAGGGAAATTGCATAACCCTCAAACATTGAGCGCCTTCAAGAATCCTTCTTAACGTTCAACGTTTTAGGAATACTTGCATGGCCTGCAGGACAATGGGTTCCTAACATTCTCTCCGTCGCCCGCAACCACCTCTGCGGGCGGCGCCTCCCTCCCTTGTTCTCTAAGAGAGGGAGGCTTTCTTATTCCCCTGTCCGAGAGAGACACCCCATGCACGCCATCATCAAGAAGGCCGCGCTCGCTGCAGCGCTGGCCACCGCTTCGCTGTCCGCGCACGCCATCGAGGCCAACATCACCCTGCGCGCCAACGTTGATCCGTCGCTGGCACTGCTCAAGTCCGATGGCACGCCGCTGACCGACGCGGCAGAAATGAGCCACAACCCGATCAGTGGCCTGACCCCGTTTACCGAGAGCGTGCGCATCTTCAGCAATGATGTCGATGCCGACGTGGAAGTCCGCCTGGGCCACGCCGCTGAACTGGTGGCCACCGCCGGCGCACCTGGCACGGCCAACGTTCCGCTCAGCGTCACCCTGAACAACCGTGCGCTGACCACCACCACGACCGAGTTCCTGGCCACCGATCTGTTCCCGGGCTCCAACATCCCGGGCGCCTCGATTGAAATGCCGCTGCGCGTGGCGCAGACCACGCAGGCGCCGATCACCGCCAAGGGCTATTACGAAGGCGTGATCAACATCGTGCTGAACCAGAAGCCGTAACGCACCTCCCCCACGGCCGGCCCTGTCGGGGCCGGCCGGTTTCAGGCACGCCCCCTATGAAGAATTCCGCACCCGCCGTTACCCGGCTGGCGGTGGCGCTCGCCCTGGCGTTGGCGGCGCCTGCCGTTGTCGCCAGCAACGTTCCACCAGGCTTTGAAGACCTGGTGGAAGGCCAGCTGGAACAGCTCGACATCCGCCTGCCGGGCCGCTCGGCGGGGTTGTCGCCCGTGCTTGTCACGCTGGAAACCGTACAGCTGCAGGCGCCAGCCCAGGCACTGCAGGCACTGGATCTCAGCCCTGAAGCGCAGGCCGCCTTGCTGCCCGCGCTGTCGCAGCCGCTGCCGCGCAACAGCCACCGCGCCTGCCGTCATGGCCAGGAGAGCACCGGCTGCGGCTATCTGCCGCCACCGGAAGAGCCCGATGGCGTACGCGCGATCTACGACGAAGGGCAGGGCGCCATCGTGCTGTTCTTCGCACCGCAGTGGCTGCCGGTGGATGACCCGGCCGCGCACCGCTTCCGCACGGTCACCGCCAACGCGCAGAACGCGTTCATCCACCAGCACGTGCTCAACGTCAGCGGCGGCGACGGCTACCAGGCGCTGGCGGCGCAGGGCACCGGCACGCTGGGCGTGCTGCGCGACGGCCACGTGGGCGTGGAATGGAACTACAGCCGCCAGCAGCAACGACATCAGCACACGCGCGATCAGTTCCAGATCGACAGCGCCTATTACCGCAACGACCTGGGCCAGCAGCACTACCTGCAAGCCGGGCGCATGGACCGCCGCAACCTGGCCAGCCCGCAGGGTGGCACCTTCGGTTTCAGCATGCTGCCGCTGGATCGCTTCCAGGGCCTGCGCGTGGGCACCACCCAGGCCTACCTGGACCCGGACGGTGCCGTCGATGCGCTGCCGGTCACCGTACTGCTGGCCCGCAGTGCGCGGGTGGATGCCTTCGATGGTGACCGCCTGCTGCAGACCTTCTACCTGGAAGCGGGCGTGAACCAGCTCGATACCCGCCGTTTTCCGTTCGGCAGCTACACCGTCACCCTGCGCATCTACGAGGATGGCGTGCTGGTGCGCAGCGAAGACGCGCCCTTCAACAAGGGCGGCGACTGGACCGATACCAGCGTGCAGTGGTTCCTGCAGGCCGGCCGCCGCCATGAGCGCCGCGACGATGGCTTCAACGGTGAGATGGCCGCGCAGGCGGGCATCCGCATTCCGTTCGCGCGCGACCTGGCGATGACCGTCGGCGTGGCCGACATGAGCAGTGCCAGCTATGGCGAGCTGCGCGTGGACGCGCGCCGCCAGTTCCGCACCCAGGAATACCGTGCCAGCGCCAGCGTGCTGCGCGGCAGCGACGGCAGCCATGGCGTGCAGAGTCAGTTGTCGTATCGCCGTTGGGCATCGTGGAATGTGTACCACCAGCGCCTGCGCGGTGCCGCGTGCCAGCGCACGGCGCCCAGCCTGGAACGCATCGGCTGCGTGGATGCGCTGAGCGCATCGGTGGCGGTGCCGCTGGCCGGCGGCAACGTCTATCTGGGCTATACGCGGCGCCAGACCTACCGCCCCAGCTGGGTGCTGCCCGGCAGCGACGATGACCGCTGGCAGGAGTTGCCCGGCGTGCTGCCGCCACCCGGCTTCATTCCCGAGTTGCGCCCGGCGTATCTGAGCCGCGCGTTGCAGGCCAGCTACAGCCGCAGCCAGCGCTGGCGCGATTTCAACCTGGGCGTGCGCGCAGGCGTGTGGCAGCAGCGCAACGAAGGCAGCAGCGTGATTCCGCGCGACCGCGGCGTATTCCTCAGCTTCACCCTGTCGCGCCTGCACGTGCGCGGCGGCAACAGCCACCAGCACCGCTATGCGCTGGATGTGCGGCAACCGCAGCACGCGCGGCCGGATGTGCAGTACAACGCCGGCCAGACCTATCGACGCGACGAGATTGGCGGTGCGCGCGAGCTGTCGCTGGACCTGCGTGGCAACAACCAGGACCGTTACAGCGTCGGCATCAGCGGCCAGCTGCAGGGCGCGCACGGGCAGACCAGCGGCGCAGCCAGCTGGTACCAGCAGCGCAACGGCAACCAGCTGTCCTACAGCGCCAGCCACACCTCCGGCCTGGCGCTCACTGCCAATGGCCTGTTCTGGGGCGGCCAATCCGGCGCCGATGCCGGCCTGGCCGTGCAGGTGGCCGACACCGACGATCTGGATCTGACCGGTGTGGCCGCCGAACTGCAGGTGGGTGGCCTGCGACGCCAGCGCCTGCGCATCGGCGAACGCCGCCTGCTGCCCCTGGCGGCCTACCAGGTGCATCGCGCCGAAGTGCAGGACGCCACCGCACACGATGGCCAAGCCGCCGTGCGCGTGGGCAGCGGTGGTGGCGCGCAGCCGCTGTTCCTCGCCCCGGGCAAGGTGGCGCGCATGCCGGTGCCACTGGAAGTGACCTACACCTTCATCGGCAACGCGCGTGACATCGCCGGGCTTCCCGTCGGTGGCGCCCGCATTCTCAATGCACCGGTGCCCGCCGTCGGCCCCAGCGGAGGATTCGTTGCCGACTTCCCTCGCCGCGAAACCACGCTCTACCTGCTGCGCAACGAGCAGCTGCTGCAGTGCCCGCTGCAGGTGCGCGAACGGCGCAGCGTGGTGCTGCTGGTGGGAACCGTGCAGTGCGAACCGCTTGCGGTGGCGCAGTTGCCGCCGACCATCCGCCAACAGGCACGGGTGCAGCGACTGCTGCAGGAAAACGCCTTGATCGCGGCCACGCCGCAGACTGCTGCTGTGGGAGAGACGAAGTGAAGCGCTTGTGGGTTTGGGGGGGGATGTTGGTGGGGGCGTTGGTGGTGGTTGTTCCCAGAGCGTGGGCGCAGCAACCACCGGAGACGCACCCAAGCAGCGATCATCAGACGATCACCCTGACGTTTGATCGATCTTCGCCGCCGGGCGATGTGGTGCTTTGGGCCCCGCGGACGGTGTTGGCGTTCAACGCAGCAGGCAATAGGCCATACGCTGTTTCTCACTTGACGTGCAGGTCTAGTAGTGATTCGCAGCGAGGTAGCTGCCCTACAGAAGGGTCACCCGTACCGACCTCAGGTGCAAGCAAGGTTCTGCTGCGAGCGGTTGAGAGGCGCACTGGCCTTCGGACCGAGATTCGCTTGGCCGGTTGGATCGAGAGACCGATGACTGGGCAGGCATGCGGCGCAGACTATTGGCACCACACGTCGCGCGCGCTCTGGTCATCCTTCCTGGATCGCTGCTCGGCGGACTATCCGGCAGGCATAGGCGCCGGCCTCAATGTGCCTGCGGAGGAAATGGCACGCCTTGTGGCGGGGCATTGGGACGCCGAGCTCGTACTCGACCTCCGCGCCGAGCAACCCGGTCCCATTCTTGCCACCTACACCTTCACCTTCGACCTCACCATCACCGATCACAACAACGTTGCGATTTACTTCCCGCTGTTCGACTTCTCAGCCCCGCTGGTCGATCTGAACCTGCAATACAACCCGATCAGCCGCCCGCCCAGCATCGGCGGCAGCACCGTGCTGGATATGTGCCTGTATGACGGCCTGGGCTCGCAGAGCGAGTTCCTTGGCGTAACGGTACGCAACCGCGACCCACGCCCGCCGGGACCCAGTGGATTCTCGGTCTGGCACCAGGACGGCGCCAACACAGATCGGGATCGCGTCGACCTCAATGTCAGCCTCGACCACGACGGCCGCAAGGTGCGCATGGCCAACGGCGTTGAACAGGAACTGCGCGGCATCGACACCGCCAAGCTGCGGCTGGTGGTGCTGCCCGGCATGACCCAGCCGGTGTTCTGCGTGCCCACCCCGTTGACGCTGGAGACGCCGTCGTTCGATGCGTCCAGCAAGCGCAATGGCACCTACGAAGGCGAGCTCCAGGTCGAGCTGCGCCTGCCCACCTCCCGCCCTTGAGTTGCGAGGCAACCTGATGAAGCTCCGAACCCATTACTTCATTCCACTGTCGTTACTGCTCGCCGCCCCGGCTTCGGCCAACCTGACCGTACATCCCATGCGCTCGGCTGTCGGCCCGGAAAAAGGCACGCAGATCCGCGTGTACTCGCAATCCACCCGCGCCCAGTATGTCCAGGTGGCGATGCGCCGCATCGTCAACCCGGCCGCCACGGACGAACGCGAGGTGGAGCTCGACCCTAGTGAAGCCGCTATCGCGATCACGCCGGGAAAGTTTGCGCTCAGCGGCGGTGGCAACCGCCTGATCCGGATCATTCCGCTGCAGCCCGTGCAGGAAGAGCAAGCCTACCGCGTGTACTTCGAAGGCGTGCGCGGGCCGGATGATCGCCCGATGGAAACGGCAGTGGACGGCGCGCGGGCCAACGTCGGTGTCAGCCTGGTGTGGGGCGCGCTGGTGAACGTGGTGCCCGCCGATGGCGTGGTGAACCTGGATCTACGCGACGGCACCCTGCACAACACCGGCACGCTGCGCGTGGGCCTGACCAGTGTGGCCGACTGCAATGCCAGCGGCGCCTGCACCGCGCACGAACTGCATCGCAGCCTGTACCCCGGAACTGCCGTCGACCTGCCGTTCCAGCCAACGGCGGGACACACCCTGCAACTGCGCTACCGCCTGACTCAGGGCGGCTACCGCGAACACGTCCACAGCATTTCCCTGTGATCCCCACCGCCCGCCGCGCGCTGGGCGCCGGCGGGAACTCCTTCCCTCTACTGTTAAGGAGATTCAACATGAATCACATCTATCGACGTATATGGTCCACGGCCCGGCGCTGCTGGGTGGTCGCCAGTGAACTCACCTCGCCGCGTGGCAAGGCATCCTCCACGGCGGCGGCTTCCATCGCTGCGTGTGCGTTGCTTGCCTCAGGTGGCGGTTCATTCAACGCGAGTGGCGCAACGTTCAATGAGAGCTGCAACCCGCTCATCGCCGATTACTACCAGTGCACGCCCTCCTGGGGGCATGACGACGCGCGCATCTTCACCGTGGTTGGCCGGAATGCCAGGAACTCACTGGTGACAGGTAATGGCACAGAAATCGATGGTGCGTACTCCACGCTGTTCGGTCATCGCTCCAGGACATTTGGTGATATGAATGCGGTATTCGGCTACAACGCGCTGGCTTCGAAGGGCTATTCCACCGCAGTAGGTGCGTACTCCCGGGCGGAGGGCGTGGGGGCCATCGCGGTCGGCAATGACTCTCGTGCTTATTCGCAGAATTCAATCGCAGTCGGTAGTGGTGCAAGGACCAATGACAGCACCGCTGGCGTGTCCCGTATTGCCATCGGTGGAGATGCCTATGCAGGCAGCGCCGGCTATTCCGGCGCCGTTGCCATAGGGGGCAATTCCCGCGCGGAGTACAACAGTGTCGCCATCGGTCACCATGCCAAGGCGACGGCTACGGGCTCCGTTGCAATCGGGCTCAATGCCGAGGCAACCGAGTCCAACTCCGTCTCAGTCGGCAACAGCAGCACGAAGCGTCGCGTGGTCAACGTCGCCGATGCGCGTCTGTCGACCAGCAGCACCGACGCGGTTACCGGCAAGCAACTGCATGCCACCAACCAGAATGTCACTGCCGCGACCACTACCGCCAATGCGGCACGAACCACCGCCAACACCGCCAAGACCACGGCTGATGCGGCGCTTGCAAAGGCGAATCTCTCCAGCGACCTGATCGGCCAGACCGCCGCCAACGGCAGCGTACTGCTGGGCGCCGGCAACACCGGCACCGTGTTGGATGTGAAGAACAAGAACGGCGGAAAGCGTCGCATCCAGAACATCGAGAACGGTGTAGTCAGCGCCACCAGTACCGATGCGGTGACCGGCCAGCAGCTGCATGCCACCAACAGTCGTCTGGACGCCAATGCCGTTGCCCTGGGGGCGGGTGCCGTGGCGGAGTCGCCGAGCTATGGCATCAGCACGGCGCTGGGCGCGCAAGCCAAGGCATACAACGGGCAGTCGTTGGCATTGGGCGCTGACGCGCGTGCCGGTGTCGACAGCGAAGGCAACAAGGCCGCTGGCGTCAACGGGGGCGTCGCGGTGGGCGCGCTGAGTCGCAGCGGCAACGGTTCCGTGGCACTCGGTCAGCGCAGTTCTGCAGTGGGAGATCGTGGTATCGCGGTCGGCAATGACGCCGTAGCCAATGCGACTCACGCCACAGCCGTGGGCTTCCAGGCGAAGGCTGGCGGCAACCAGGCGACGGCGCTCGGTCGCGGTGCACAGGCTGATGGCGTCTTCGCCTCGGCGCTGGGCAACATGGCCAAGGCAACTGCGGACAGCAGCGTTGCCTTGGGCGACCGGGCGCTGTCCCAGCACGCAGGCAGCGTGGCGTTGGGCAACGGCTCGCAGACGAGTGCAGCCAATCAGGTCTCGGTCGGCAGTGCATCGGTAAAGCGCAGGATCGTGAACCTTGCCGATGGCGCGGTGGGCGCCGGCAGCAACGAGGCCGTTACCGGCAATCAGCTGCACGCCACCAATCAAGCCGTCACCACAGCCCGTACCACTGCGGATTCGGCACTGGCCAAGGCCAACACAGTCTCCGGCCTGGTCGGTCAGACGGCTGCCGCCGGCAACGTGCGCCTCGGCGCCGAGAACACCGGCACGGTGCTGGACGTGCGCAACAAGAGCAACGCCAGTCGTAGGATCAGCGGTGTAGCTGACGCGACGCTCAGTAGCACGAGCACGGACGCGGTCAGTGGTCGCCAGTTGACGGCCACCAACAGCAATGTCACTGCCGCGCAGAACGCCGCCACCGTCGCGCAGACGACAGCAACGGCGGCACGTACCGTCGCCGATGGCGCGCTGGGCAAGGCAACGGCGCTGGAGGGTCTGGTGGGCCAGGCCTCGGCCAGCGGCAATGTCCGCCTAGGTGCGGAGAACACCGGCACCGTGCTGGATGTGGCCAACAAGACTGGCGTGAAGCGACGCATCTACAACATTGCCAACGGCGTACTCAGCGCTGGCAGCACCGACGCCGTGACCGGTCAGCAGTTGTTTGCCACCAATGCGTTGGTGGAGGGAAACGCCGGTCAGTTGAAGGTGCACGCACAGCAGTTGCTTGCACAGGACGGCCGCATCGGTGACAACCGAAGGGACTTGGACAAGCTGCGAGAGGACGTGGACAACTTCGATCCCGATCTGGAAGGGTTGGTGAAGTTCAGTGATGACCGGAGCTTTGTGGATCTGGAGGGCGCGACGCTGAAGGGTGTTGCGGCCGGGGATATCAGTTCTGCGGGCAGTACGGATGCGGTTAACGGTGGTCAGCTGTACGGCACAAATGTAAGAGTCGAAAGCCTTGAGATCTCCGGGCGCCTGTTTGCCGTGGGGGGCGAAGCAAATTCAGGAGCGGCGAGAGCCGGGGACTACTCTGTTGCAATAGGAAACTCTGCGAGTGCAACGCCCGCTTCGGAGGGCGGGACGGCGCTGGGGAGCTTTGCCAATGCACTCGGGAGAAATTCAGTGGCCCTGGGAAGGGCAGCATATGTTGAGGATGGTGCAGAGAATGGATTTGCGTTGGGGGCGGGCTCGTTTGTTTTTGAGAGCTACGGGGTAGCCGTCGGTGCATCTGCGTTGGTGGAGGCGTCGGCTGTGAATGCGGTGGCGATTGGTTCGTACTCGGTGGCAAGCGAATCTGACACGGCCTCGTTCGGGAACGGCACAATCAAGCGACGTTTAGTCAATGTCGGGAGGGGAGTAGGTGCAGATGATGCTGCGACGGTCGCGCAACTATCGGAATTAACTGGAAAGCTGGGGGGCGGAGCGAGAATAGACGCGCGTGGCAACGTGGTTGGGCCGGACTATCTGATTCAAGGAAGTAGTTACGACAACGTAGGCGAAGCCCTGGGTGCTCTGGATAGGGCTGTGGTCAAGTCTGATGCACGCGTAGACACCGTCGAACACCAACTCCGTTCCGTCTTCCAGAACACGCCCACCACCCGCAGCGACGGTCTCCCCCAGCTCAACCTCGCCGGTGCCAACGGCATGGTCCTGGGCAACGTCGCCAACGGCATGATCGCCGCCGGCAGCCGCGATGCCGTCAACGGTGGCCAGCTGCACGCCATGCAGCAACGCCTGGATGGCCGCATCGACGGCATCGAGCAGCGCATCGATGACCAGCCGCAGGCACAGGGTCGGAGGATGGCCAGTGCCGATGCACCTGCCGAACCCACCGCGCCGGTCACGCCGGACGAGCAGGGCAGCAAGGCCCCGGGCACGCCCGCATCCGCAGGCGATACCCCCACCGGCAAGATCGCCAGTGCCGACGGTGGCAAGCCCGCCGCGGCCGAGTCGCCCACGCCGCAGGTCAGCACCCGCGACCTGGAGCAGATGCTGGAGCGCGCCAACCAGTACACCGACCAGGCCACCGCCGGCATCGAACGTCGCCTGGAGAAGATGGACAAGCGCTTCAACCGCATGGCGGCGATGAACAGTGCGCAGAGCGCGATGGCGATGAACACCGCCGGCCTGGCCACCTACAACCGCCTCGGTGCGGGCGTGGGCTATGCCGAAGGCGAATCGGCGATGGCGGTGGGCTACCAGCGCGTGCTCAACGACAAGGGCTCGGCCACCTTCAGCCTCAATGGTGCGTTCACCAACAGCGGTGAACGCAGCATGGGCGTCGGTGTGGGCATCGGCTGGTAAGCCATGGAGCCCCGGCACGACGCGCGTAATCCACCCCGTCGCGCCGGGGTCCTCGCCCAGGAGATGGCGATGTACAGATGGGTAAAGGGAATCATCAGCTATCGCACGTTCTACATCTGGCGGGCGCGCTATCGCTACTACACACGGAACCTGGATCTGTGGACGCTGATGAGCGGACTGTGCATCGCCGGTCTGTTGCTGGTGCTGTGGTACATGTGGCGGATGCTGAGCGTGCCGACGCCGCGCGTGCACCCGGAGACAGCGGCGCTGCGCATCGAGGGTGTCACCAGGGAGGCGATCCATC
>Ga0247725_1001470_pt1 | contig 11891 bp, 10 predicted proteins | sample OKSTACKMCFT3sol_FD_183021 | JGI IMG/M metagenome (GOLD analysis project Ga0247725, IMG submission 183021) | Subsurface sediment microbial communities from gas well in Oklahoma, United States - OK STACK MC-FT3-sol | ecosystem: Environmental > Terrestrial > Deep subsurface > Rock core/Sediment... | reverse complement strand
CTCCTTGCCGATGACCGTCAGCAAGCCATAGCCCAACTGCTCGTTGGCGGCGGTCACCAGATCCACCTTGTGACCCAGGGTCTGACCGAGTGAGGTCAGGGCGCCTTGACTGGCGGCCTCTTCCCACACCAGCTTGGTCAGCACGTCATACTTGGGGCTGGAGAGTGACCGCGAGCCGTGGCGCGCCACCAGTTCGGTGAAGACAGGCGTGAAACCCGCCGGAACGGCCTGATAGGTAGCGGCATCCTGCTGGGGGCTATACACCGCCTTGGTGCTGTACTGGTATTCGGTAATGGTCGGGGTGTTGGTCGTGGTCTGGTTGTCGGAGTTGCAACCAGCGAGCAGCGCCAGTGCCACAGCGGCAGCAACGGCGGAAACAGCAATCATGGGCTTCATAGTCATCCTTGCACTCGTGTTCAAAGTCGAGCGCCAGACTAAGCAGGTCAGATGACAGTCACATGACACCGGCATGAAGAGTTGCTGCGCATGGCGCCAGGACGAGTCAGCGGGCTGCCATCAGGACCACCTCTTGCCGCAACCAGTCGACAAAGGCCCGCACCTTGGGGACATCCACGAACTCCCGACGCGTCACCACGTGATAGCCCAATCCCTGATGGTAAGTGGTATCGAACGGGAAGATGAGCTCGCCGCGGGCCACCAGATCTCGCGCCAGCTGATAGCGGCCCATGGCCACGCCGAGACCGGAGCGAGCCCCGCTGATGGCGGCATCGTAGTGGGTGAAGCTGTAGTGGTGGCGACAACTCCCCTCGTCGAGACCCGCGGCCGCCAGCCAGCCCCGCCACTCGCTGCGCGGATCGCTCTGGGGGATCGACTCCACATCATGCAACAGCAGGCACGCCGCCAGCCGCTCCGGTGCCTCGAGCAGCCCCATCTGCTCGGCATAGGCCGGGCTGCAAACCGGCATCAACACCTCATCCAGCAGCGGCAGGCTGTCGAGCCCCGGATAGTGGCCATCGCCGTAGTCGATCCAGAGATCGGCCGGATGCAGGGCGAAATCCACCCGGCTGCCCTTGGATCTCAGATGCAGACTAAGTTCAGGATGGAGCCCATAGAACCCCTTGAGCCGGGGCACCAGCCAGTGCTGGGCAAAGGTCGGCGTGCTGCCGATCTCCAGGCTACCGCGCAGCGCCTGGTGGCGGATGTCCTCGATCTCGTGGCAGACCGAGCCGAAATGGCGACTGACCTGGCGATAGAGCCGCTCCCCCTCTGGTGTCAGGGCGATGCGCCGGGTCTGCCGCACGAACAGCTGAAAGCCCAGCTCCTGCTCCAGCTTGCGGATGCGGTGCGACAGGGCGCTCTGAGTCAGGTGCAACGCCTCGGCCGCCTCCTTGAAACTCAGGCACCCGGCGATCTGGGCGAAGATGTGCAGACTGGTGAAGCTGGAAAACGACATGGCGCCCTCATGCATGAATTTTTCTCAATCATGGTCCACCAAAGCTCATTTGTTAAGGCTGCACGGGCGATTCATGCTGAGAACAGAGCAAACAAATTCATTCATCCGCAGGAGAGTCCCGATGAAACGCTACCATCTCACCATCGCCGGCGGCGGCGCCACCTACACCCCCGGCATCGTCAACGCCATCCTCAACGCCCGTGATGTGCTGCCGCTGCGCAAGCTGGTGCTGCTCGACAACGACGCCGAGCGCGTCGCCACCATGGGCGGCTTCATCCGCCTGCTGCTGGCCGAGAAGGCCCCCGAGGTCGAGCTGGTCATCACCACAGATCGCCAAGAAGCCTTCACCGGCATGGAGTTTCTGTTCGCCCAGATCCGCAGCGGCGGCCTAGCCATGCGGGCACAGGATGAGCAGATCCCGCTGCGCCACGGCGTGGTCGGTCAGGAGACCTGCGGCCCCGGCGGCTTTGCCTTCGCCCTGCGCTCGATCCCCGATATGCTGGCCATCGGCGAGGATGTGCGCCGCTACGCCCCCGACGCCTGGATCCTCAACTACTCCAATCCGGCCGCCATCCTGGCCGACCTGTGGCACAAGCGCTTCCCGGAACTGAAAAGCCTGTTCATCTGCGACATGCCCATCGTCATCGAGCTACTGGTGGCCGCGACCTTGGGCTACCCCCACCGCGATCTGGCCTTCGAGTACGTGGGGCTCAACCACTTCGGCTGGTGGCGCCATATCTGGAACCCGCAGGGCGAGGATCTGCTGCCCAAGTTGCGCGACCACCTGCTCTCCGAGCGGCCGCTGACCCTGTTCCAGGATGAGCACGTCAACGCCGATTGGGTGCCGACCTTCGAGCGGCTGCGCAAGAGCATGCGCCTGTTCCCCGAGTTTTTGTCCAACACCTACCTGCAGTACTACTACTTCGGCGAGGAGATGGTGGCCCACGAAGACCCGCACTACAGCCGCGCCAATCGGGTCATCGACACCCGCGAGAAGTCGGTGTTCGACGAGTGCCGCCGCTGCATCACCATCGGCAGCGCCGCCGACAGCTTCCTCTGTGCCGGGGTGCATGGTGACTTCATCGTCGATCATGCCCGCGCCATCCTCACCAACCAGCCGTTCCGCACCACGGTCAATGTGCCGAACCGCGGTCTGGTGCCAGGCTTGCCAGCCGATGCCATCGTCGAGGTACATGGTCAGGTGACGGCCCACGGGGTCGAGGCGTTCGGAGTCGGCGAGTTGCCCCATTTCCAGCGGGCGCTGATGGTGCAGCAAAATGCCTATGAGCAGCTCACCGTCGAGGCGGCGCTGGAGGGCTCCTACACCAAGGCGCTGCAGGCGCTGACGCTCAACCGCACCGTGCCCTCCGCCGATGTCGCCAAACGGCTGCTCGACGATCTGCTGGCGGCCAACCGCGACTACTGGCCGGTGTTGAAATAACCACCCCCTGCGGGCCCGTCCCCCTGCGGGCCTGACCCGTTACAGCGTGGACTAGCGGTAGAACAGGCTGGGCGCCACGCCCAGTTCGCGCTTGAACATGGCACTGAAGGCACTCGGGCTGGCATAGCCGAGTGCCAGCGCCACCTCCAGCACCGATTCGCCCCGCGCCAGGCGCTCGCAAGCCAGCAACAGACAACACTGCCGCCGCCACTGGCCGACGGTGAGCCCAGTTTCGCGGATGAAGCGCCGCTGCAGGGTGCGCACATCCATCGCCAGATCCGAGGCCCAGGCCGCCAGCGGCCGACTCTCGTCCGGTTGCTCGCGCAGGGCACGGCACAAGCGCTGCAGGTTGGCCGAACTCGGCTCGGGCAGCGCCAACGCCAGGCTCGGCATGCGCTGTATCTCGTCCAGTAGCAGTTGCACCAGATGGCCATCACGGCCCTGTTCGTCGTAGTCTAGGGGCAAGCCGATGGCGGCGAGGATCAATTCGCGCAACAAGGGCGAGATGCCGACCACGCAGCACTCGGCCGGTAGCCCCGCCAGCTTCTCGGCACGGATATAGACGGTGCGCATCAGCACTTCACCGAGCATCACGGTGCGATGCCAGACGCCAATCGGCACCCAGATGCCCCGCGTCGGCGGCACTATCCACTGCCCGGCGTCGGTCTCCACCAGCATCACCCCTTTCACCGCATACAGCAGCTGGGCCGTGGGATGACAGTGGCGCGGCGCCTCGGCACCCGCCTCGCGATCGAAGGCGCGGGCCACCACGGGGGCCAGGCCAACGTCCTGCTGATGATCGATCCCGGATGGCAGCATCATTTCTGTCCTTTTTGCGACGATGATTGCCGCATAGTAGCACGAAGGACAATCGCGAAACTGATACCATGCCGGAGATCACAGTGACCAGAGGTTCCCCATGTCATCGACTCTCGCGTCCCCCGCCCAGGCGGTTGGCGATACACGCTACAAGGTACTCGGCGCCATCAGTCTGTCGCATTTTCTCAACGATCTGCTGCAGTCGCTGATCATCGCCATCTACCCCTTGCTCAAGGGCAACTACGATCTGAACTTCACCCAGATCGGTCTGCTGACCCTGACCTACCAGACCACAGCCTCGCTGCTGCAACCCCTGGTCGGCCTCTACACCGACAAGCACCCGCAACCCTATTCGCTGGTGGTCGGCATGGGCTGCACCCTGCTGGGGCTGTTGCTGCTTTCCAGCGCCCCCACCTTCCCGCTGCTGCTGCTCGGCGCGGCCGTGGTCGGCATTGGCTCCTCGATTTTCCACCCCGAATCCTCGCGCGTGGCGCGGATGGCCTCCGGTGGTCGCCATGGTCTGGCGCAATCCATCTTCCAGGTCGGCGGCAACGGCGGCACCGCCATGGGCCCGCTGCTGGCGGCGCTGATCGTGCTGCCGCTGGGACAAGGCAGTCTGGCCTGGTTCTCGGTGCTGGCCCTGCTGGCCATGGGCGTGCTCTACAAGGTGGGGCAATGGTATAGCCACCAGCAGCGCAACCAGCCGAAGGGGCAGGTGCGACCCGTCAATCCGCTGTCGCGCGGCCGTATCGCGGCGACCATAGGGGTGCTGCTGCTGCTCATCACCTCCAAGTATTTTTACCTGGCCAGCCTGACCAGCTATTACACCTTCTATCTGATGGAGCAGTTTGGCGTCAGCGCCCGTTCGGCCCAACTGCACCTGTTTGTGTTCCTGTTCGGCGTCGCCGCCGGGACCGTGCTCGGCGGGCCGATTGGCGACCGCATCGGCCGCAAGCAGGTGATCTGGTTCTCCATCCTCGGGGTTTCGCCCTTTACCCTGCTACTGCCCCATGCCGATCTGTTCTGGACCACCATCCTCTCCTTTGTCATCGGCTTTATCCTGGCCTCGGCGTTTTCCGCCATCCTGGTATATGCCCAGGAGCTGATCCCCGGCAAGGTCGGCACCATCTCCGGGCTGTTCTTCGGCTTTGCCTTCGGCATCGCCGGGGTCGGCGCCGCGATACTGGGCAATCTGGCGGATCACTACGGCATCCGCACCGTGTATGAGATCTGTGCCTGGCTGCCGTTGATGGGGATAGTGACTGTGTTTTTGCCGGACTTACGCTCGCCCCGGAAAGGTTAGGCGGCCTCACCGCCGCCACCCGGGTGCTGAGCCGGAGCCCGGCTCAGCCACTCCGCCGTTCGGCCACCCAGCAACGGGGTGGCCTCGCGTCTCTCGGGTCTCGGGTCTCGAATCAGGTTCTGATTGGTCCGTTCCGCCTCGCCAACCATGACGATCTGTCCACCTGCGGCGGACGAGGCGGCAAGGGGGCATAAGGCCAAGCCCCCTTGACCCCTGGCCTTTGGCGTATGCCGACTGTCGGGAAAGCCCCTCGCTCCGGGCCGCTCTCCACCGGCCGGGAGCCACACGCCATCCCTGGCGTGACGCTCCCTCTCCCGGTCATCCTGACCGCTCACCGCCTACGATCCCCCCTCCCCTCGGCCCAACAGACGGCTTTGAGATTCGGTGGGTAAACCAACAAGCAAAAGCCGTTCGCCCCCGCATTAGGTTTTAATCACCAAAAGTTACTTTTACGCCGAGCTGTTTGATTTAACGCACAAATCCTCCGGCAAATTTTCAATACTCTGCTAGCGAGGGTCAGATCAAACAGAGCGGATGCAGGGCTTGGGGTGGCCGTTAAACCCGTGCGGTAGCCATGATCATCGCCTGCGTCATCGCTCGAAACGTCAAGGCCCACAGAACACAGGAACAATCAGCTCGATCGGGGCTACATGTTGGATATTCCGGTCCGTTTCCACCGATCATGCAAGCCGATTGGTTAGCCCAAAACTTAGCGGCCTGATGGAATCAGATAAACCAAGCTGGTTATCCAATAAAATATGGAATTGTGATTTGATAAATTAAATAACAATTCCGTTTAATATTATTATTGTATCACTTGGGATAGGAACATTAATCATTAATACAGGTTATTTAAAATGAAAATTAGTTTGGATGCTGTAATCAAGAGTGGTGAAAATGATGTTGATATGGATGATGCATTAGACACCTTAGCGGGGACAGCAGACGTTTCATGCCTAATTGCAGAAGCAATCTTAAGAGGCAAAGTTAAAGAACGCAGAACTCATGCTGATTCTGTCAGAGCAAATTTAAAACAAAGCTTCAAAAGTTCCTACGGGCAGAAGTTTGAGCTCGTATTTGTCGACAGAAAGTTAATTTCACGACTAAATAAAATTGGCCGTTCAGTTTTCACTGAAACCATGGGTTATTTCATAAGGGAAGCCTTATATTTGGAACAAGTTGAACTTTCTGATAAAACGAAAGAATTCATAAAGGATTTATCTGACATAGAAAACGAATTAGTTGATAGACTCGCAAACCCGCTCAAAAAAATGCATCGCATTACATTAACAAACAATTTTGATGTTGAATTAAACTATCGAAAACCAGGTTCAACCTATAACATAACAACACTAAATTATGAAACTGCGCAGATAATTAGCACGCAATATGAAAATGATGTCACATACAATATCGATGCGGCTATCACACGATTCAACTCCATGACAGGTAATGGTCGATTAATATTGAAAGATGACGATCAGATTAGAACCATTTCCTTCGGCTTTAAAGATAGCCTTAAATATGTAACTGAATCGCATAAAAAGAAAATATCTGAAAACCTTCACGAAAACAATGGCAAGGTAGCAGACGAAAGAATATTTATAACATTATCCGTTTCTGATATCAAAATAGCCAAAGGTTCCGTCGTTAAATACTTAATCAAAGATATTATTTAAAATGAAGCTTTGGTCTATTATATCAGGGGCTCTACTTTTTCTCGTTTTGCTATTCTATTATTTGAAATTCGGAGCAAATGGGACGATTTCAGATTCCACTGAAGTCTGGGGGCAGTTTGGAGATTACCTTGGTGGCGTATTAAATCCAATATTATCATTTATATCTATCGTGCTTTTGATTAGATCGCTCGACTTTCAAAGAGAAGCAAATAATAGTTTAATAAAAGAAAATAAACGCCAAGAACAACTAGAAGAACAAAGAAAATTTGAAATTAAATTTTACAACATGATAGAAACTCAAAAAGTTATTTTTGACAGTTTCTTCATTACTATCCTTTCTGATGAATTTAAATCTACCTCAGCAGTAACAAAACTAGAAAACATCATATTTGACTTGATTGAAAAGTCTTATTCGAAAGATAAAATACGCGAAGTCATCTGTGGCATTGATGATGACGACAATATTTACTCTGTTGTTCGTCGCTTTCATCTTATTTTAAATTTAACTGATTCACTTGCTGACACCAAATTAAAAAGCGAATACAGAGAAATTTTAATTAATTTTACAGAATATAAGCTATTGTGTCTGATTGCTATCGCTGTTCATTATTTTGACTGGGATTGTGCAATAAAAATTCGTTCAAGTAATATATTCAACGAGCATGGACTTTCAGAATATATATCTCAGTTATCGTGACACAAAAACTTGGTGTGGGACCGCTACGCGCCCCACAACGACGCGCGGTAACCATTGGGCTTCGCTCATGCTCAACGGCCAACCTACAGCCGAGGCAGGTGGCAGTGGGCTATTGCCCTTATTCACCCAAAGCCCGAGGCCGTCTGCCGGGCCGAGAGGCGGGGTGAATGGAGCCGGTGAGCGGTCAGGATGACCGGGAGAGGGAGCGTCACGCCAGGGATGGCGTGTGGCTCCCGGCCGGTGGAGGCAGCCCGCAGCTCGGGGCCTTCCCGGCAGTCGGCATACACCAAAGGCCCGGGGTCAAGGGGGCATGGCCTTATGCCCCTTGCCGCCCCCGCCCAACGGCAGGTTGGCAAATCGCCGAAGCCGACCAAGGGCGGAACGGACACTACCGTTCCAGAACCGAGGCGGAACCGGACAAACAGATGACCGCTATCTCGGCCGATCGGCAATCCGTCGTTGCCGACAAACGACGGAACGGACGTTACCGTTCCAGAACCCGGACGGTAGCCCGGATAACTGACCGAGTCGAGGCAAAACCCGGCCAGCCCAAGGACCTATGATTCCGCAGGCTGCTGACCAGCAAAGAGACATAGCCAGCCTTGGTCGCCGGATTTATAATCCGCGAACAGAAGTTCTCGGGAGAGCAGCATGAGTAAGCCGACACTGGAAGAAAAGCAGGCCTTTGCCGCCAAGGTTCGCGCCCGAAATTACGCGGCCAGCCTGCGTCTTGAGGGAATCAAGCCAGTTACCGATATCGCATCCAGCAAAGAGAGTCTGCTGCAGAAATATCGGTCTCGAGTGAGCCAACGAGTCGGGACAAGTACGGAACCGGATCTGATCCCTATTGTTATCCCGGCTCCGATATCCTGATCAATGCTCTCGATATTCATGATGATATATGGCTCGAAGAGGCTGAACGCGACATCTCGGCTCTATGTGCCAACGCCATTGAATTCACCCCTCCACCTTACGATCTGAACTACCTTGCTCTGATTCATAAAGCACTGTTTAGTGATTTATATCCTTGGGCTGGGAAATTCCGAACCATTGATATATCAAAAGGTGACACTCGTTTTTGCTCATATCAACGCATACGAGTTGAAGCAGAGAAATTATTCGCGGGTGTCAATTATGGCCAGCTCTTTATCGAGCTACCGCGCTATGAGCTGATAAAAAGCATCGCTGAATTCTATGCAGAACTAAATATTGTTCATCCCTTTCGCGAAGGAAACGGGCGAGCACAACGCATTCTATTCGAGCACATGATCATCAACTGCGGTTATGAGATTGACTGGTCATTGACCGATGCCGATGAGTGGTTACACGCCAACATCGCCGGTTATCACTGCCATTACCAACCTATGTATTCCATTTTCGAAAAGTGCATAGGTACTACCTTTTGATCGTTTCCTACAGATCCAGGGCCTAACCCCATTAGCGACTAATCGGCATTGAACCAACGCCCAACTCACCCAAGCCCGAGGCCGTCTGCCGGGCCGAGTGAAGGGATGCACATAACCGGTGAACGGTCAGGATGACTGAAACCGGTCCAAATCACATCCATATTTGAATCTCGACCATAGATCCAATTGGCATGGGCCCAAGGCCCCTATTCACCCCAAGCCCGAAGCCGTCTGCCGGGCCGAGTGAAGGGATGTTCGTAGCCGGCGAGCGGTCAGGATGACCGGGAGAGGGAGCGTCACGCCAGGGATGGCGTGTGGCTCCCGGCCGGTGGAGGGCAGCCCGCAGCTCGGGACCTTCCCGGCAGTCGGCATACACCAAAGGCCCGGGGTCAAGGGGGCATGGCCTTATGCCCCCTTGCCGCCCCCGCCCAACGGCAGGTTGGCAAATCGCCGAAGCCGACCAAGGGCGGAACGGACACTCCCGCTCCAGAACCCGGACGGAGCGCCGGGCCGAGGCGGAACCGGATCGCGGCATGATCCGGAAGCCAGGCCCGGTGGTGGCCGCCACCCGGCCAATCAGCGATCAAGATCCCGTTCCACCCCCATAATCCGCCCCCTACCCTGTGGTGACACGACCGGAACAGGTTAGAGTGGAACCCGTACCATCCGACGAGCCCACGACGGCCAAGATGGAAGCCAACATCGGCACCAATCACTGGGGGAAACATGGTTGCACTAGGTCATTACTACAACGAACAGGGCCAATCGGCCTTTCGGGTCTTCGCGCCGGAGCGTCATACGCTGGCCGTGCATCTGGAAGAGGGTCCGCAGACCCTGCCGATGACCCGGCAGCCGGATGGCTACTGGACCCTGAGCCATGAACGTCTGCCAGCGGGCACCCTGTACCGCTTCGTGGTCGATGGCAGCGCCTATCCGGATCCGGCCTCCCGCTGCCAGCCACTGGGCGTGCATGGCCCCTCCATGGTCACCGATATCCAGCCCGCCCAATCCGCGGGCTGCCAGGGCGTCACCATCGACGACGCCATTCTCTATGAACTGCATATCGGCACCTTCACCCCGGAAGGCACCCTAGCCGCCGCCGTGCGCCAGTTGCCCCATCTGCAGGCGCTGGGGATTACGGTGATCGAGCTAATGCCGCTGGCCGCCTTCCCCGGCAATCGCAACTGGGGCTATGACGGCACCTATCAGTTCGCTCTGCACCATGGCTATGGCGACTATGCCGAGCTACGGCTGTTCCTCGAAACGGCCCATCAGCTGGGCATGGCGGTGATCCTGGATGTGGTCTACAACCACTTCGGCCCGGAAGGCAACTACAGCGGTGTCTTCGCCCCCTATACCAAACGGGCCAACACCCCCTGGGGCGCCGCCATCAACTTTGATGGCCGCCACAACGCCGGCATCCGCGACTTCTATCTGGCCAATACCCGCTACTGGCTGCAGGAAGTCGGCTTCGACGGCTTCCGCATGGATGCCGTGTCGCTGGTTTTCGATGCCTCGCTGCAGCATATACTGCGTGAGATCACCGATCTGGCCCGCACTATCGGCGCCGAGCAAGGGCGCGAGATCCTGATGATCGCCGAGCATCTGAACAACGACGTCAAGGTCACATCTGCCGAGGGCTACGGTTATCACAGCCAGTGGAACGATGACCTCAACCACGCGCTGTTCGCCTACCTGACCGGTGAGACCGGACGCCACTACTCCAACTTTGGCAGCTTCGATGACATCGTCAAAGCGCTGCGCGATAGCTTCGTGCTGGATGGCACCCGCCAACACCACTTCTATCAACGCCTGTGGGGCACCGATGGCCGCCAGACCGCCGCCACCGAGCATGTGGTGCATATCCAGAATCACGATCAGGTCGGCAACCGGCTGCACGGTGACCGCTTGATTGCCAGCTATGGCCGCGACAAGGCGCTGCTGGCCATTACCGCCATCATGGCCAGCCCCTATGTGCCCATGCTGTTTATGGGCGAAGAGTATGGCGAGACGGCCCCCTTCCTGTTCTTCGAGGACTTTGGCGATCAGCAGCTGATCCAGGCCGTGCGTCACGGTCGCACCCAGGAGTTTGCCTTTGGCGGTGCCGAGCCACGGGATGCCCACGATGAAGCGGCGTTCCTCGATTCCAAGCTGCAGTGGCCACGGCTGGCCAGCGACGAGGGGCAAAATATTTTCCGTTATTATCAGGCGCTGATCGCCCTGAAACGTGCCGGTAAACTCGGCCCCCGCGACAAGGCCAGCATCGAGATCGCCAGTGACGCGGCCACTGGCGTCATCTGCCTGCGCACCGAGGAGAGCCTGACGCTGCTGAACCTGTCGGCCGAGCATCAACAAGCGCTGCCCAGCGGCGCCTGGGCCCTGTGCCTGAGCACCGATGAGCCGGGTACCGCCGGCGAGTTGCCCCCCTACAGCGCCCATGTCTATCTGCGCATCGCGGAATAACAGCGCCACCTTGCCCCTCGGGGCAGAAAACGAAACGGGCCAGCATCTGCTGGCCCGTTTCGTTGTGGCGGCGATTACGCCAGCGAATCGATCACCCGACTGAGGATGGCGGCACCCTCGTCGAGGATTTCCATCTCGATGGTCAGCGGCGGCAGGAAGCGGATGACGTTGCCGCGAGTGCCGCAGGAGAGCAACAGCAGACCCTGCTCGGCGGCCGCGGCGCAGATGGCCTTGGTCAGCGCCGCATTCGGCTGGTTGATATCGCCGTTCTCCACCAGCTCCAGGGCAATCATGGCACCGAGGTGGCGGATATCGCCCACCAGCGCCGGATGCTTGGCCTGGATCGCCTGCAGATGCTGAACCATGCGTTCGCCGATGGCTTCGGCGCGCTGGCACAGTTGCTCCTCCTGGATCGCCTCGAGCACGGCCACACCGGCGGTACAGCCCAGCGGCGAACCGGCGTAGGTGCCGCCGAGTCCACCCGGTTGCGGGTGATCCATGATGTCGGCCTTACCAGCCACCGCGGCAATCGGATAACCGCCCCCCAGCCCCTTGGCCATGGTCACCAGATCGGCCTCGATACCGGCATATTCATGGGCGAACATGCGCCCGGTGCGGGCAAAGCCGGTCTGGATCTCATCACAGATCAAGAGGATGCCCTTCTCGTCA
>Ga0247725_1001469_pt1 | contig 11891 bp, 6 predicted proteins | sample OKSTACKMCFT3sol_FD_183021 | JGI IMG/M metagenome (GOLD analysis project Ga0247725, IMG submission 183021) | Subsurface sediment microbial communities from gas well in Oklahoma, United States - OK STACK MC-FT3-sol | ecosystem: Environmental > Terrestrial > Deep subsurface > Rock core/Sediment... | reverse complement strand
TCTTTATCAACCGTCAGGTACCGGGCTTTGAGGATCGCTGCGTCTGGCTCGATAACCAGGCGGGGATCACCACCGCGTGCCAGCACTTGCTGGATGCTGGTCATCGCAACATCGCCTTTATCACCTCCGATGATGAAGAGTTTGTCGATGGTCAGCAGCGGATGGCCGGTTACACCCAGACTCTGGCCAGAGCCGGGATCGCCTTTGATCCTGCTCTCGTCAGCCGCGCCTTTGCCGACGAAAATGGCGGCTATGTGGCGATGAGTGAACTGCTGGCGCGTGGCGTCGAGTTCACTGCCGTGCTCGGTTTCAACGACGGCATGGTGGCGGGGGCGATTTCGTGCCTGCTGGAGCGGGGGTACAAGATCCCGCAGCAGGTGTCGGTGGTGGGGTTTGACGATATCCCCTACGCCCGCTACATCTATCCCAAGCTCACCACGGTTCGCTACCCCATCGAGGAGATGGGCAGCCGCGCTGCCGAGTTGGCGCTGCGCCTGCTCGATCACAAGCCGGTGGACGGCCTGGCGCTCAAGTTTGAAGCCCAGCTGGTGGAGCGTGAGTCAGTCGCCTGATGTGCGGCGAGAGGTTCAGAGCAATATGGCCCCGTCGGGGCCATATCTTTATCTGTCACAGGCGAGTTCCGGTTTACCCCGCCAGAGCAATGCGCTGCTGGCGGCGCGCTTCCACCCCTTCGGCAAGGGTATCGAGCACTACCCGCGTCTGCTCCCAGCTGATGCAGCTATCGGTGATCGACTGGCCGTAGCGTAGCGGTTTGCTGCCAATCTCCTGACGCCCTTCGCAGATAAAACTTTCCACCATGATGGCGGCGATGGCATGGCTACCAGCGCCCAGCTGGTCGGCGATATCTCGGGCAACCAGCAGCTGGCGGGCATGCTGCTTCTGGCTGTTGCCGTGGCTGCAATCGATCATCAGCTGGGGTGACAGATGATGCTGGCGCAGCAAGTCTCCAGCCTCTGCAACATGACAGCTCTGATAGTTGGGCTGCCGGCCACCGCGCAGGATCAGGTGGCAGTCGGGGTTGCCATGACTGCGCACCAGTGCCAGCTGGCCATCACCGGAAGGCTGGGTATAGAGGTGGGCTGCCCGGCTGGCGAGGATCGCCTCGACCGCGATCCGGATATTGCCATCGGTGCCGTTTTTAAAACCGATGGAGCAGGGGAGGGCCGATGCCAGTTGGCGGTGGAGCTGGGATTCGGTGGTGCGGGCGCCAATGGCACCCCAGCTGATGAGATCCCCCAGATAGAGCATGCTGGTGAGATCGAGAAATTCGGTGGCACAAGCGAGCCCTTCCTGTCCAAGTGCCAACAGTAACTCCCGAGCCTGGGATAGGCCCTTTTCCAGTTGATCGCTGCCATCGAGGTCGGGATCGAAGATAAATCCTTTCCAGCCGAGCGTCGTGCGCGGCTTTTCGAAATAGGTGCGCATCACCAGTTGCAGCTGCTCCCCGTATTGGCCCTGCAGTTCAGCCAGCCGGCCACCATAGTCGCGGGCGGCTGCCGGATCGTGAATGGAGCAGGGGCCGATCACCAGCAGCAGGCGATCATCCTCTCCCTGCAGAATATGGCGGGCTTGCTGGCGGCTGCGTGCGATCTGGCGAGCGAGCCGTGCCGGACAGGGTCTGGCCTTTAACATCTCGTCAGGGGTGGGCAATGTGGCAAGGGGTGAAGCATTCAGAAGTGAGGTGAACATGAGCGATCCTGATGACAAATGGAAATCTGCATGCTCTTTGCTGTCCAGTGGGGATCTTCCCCTTATTCTCTTGGTTAACAGAGCGCGTGCATGGGCCCGCGCTCTGTTATATCGGCCTTGGCTACCTTAGAAGCGGGCTGAGCCGCTGACGTAGTAGCTGCGACCCGGTTCGACGTTCTGGAAGAGGGAGTCTTTCTCTTGCAGGCGCACGTCGGTCAGATTGTTGATCCCCAGTCGCAGGTCAAAGTTCTCGGTGACCTTGAAGCCGGTGCCGAGATCGAAGGTTTGATAGCTGGGTAGTTTGTCTCTCACGGTTGCATTATTTACCTTGTGTTCGATGAACTGGGTGCCGGTGTAGGTGGTGCCGACAAAGGCATTTACCCGCTCGGTGGCCTGCCAGGTTAGCTTTGCGTTGGTCTTGTGTTTGGGGCGATTAATGATTTGCAGACCTTTGTCATCTTCTGCTTTGAGATAGGTGTAGTTGGCGCCAAGGTTGATACCGTCGGTCAGATCGAGCTTGCCGGTCAGCTCCAGCCCCTTATTGGTAGCCTTATCCAGGTTGTACCAGGTGCGGTCAGAATATTGCTTTTGAGAACCAGGCGGCTCCTTGCCGATTAGCATGTCGTCGATGTCGGAGTAGAAGAGGGTGGAGCTGGTCTCCCAGACCCCCTCTCCTGCGATGATCCCAAGCTCGTAGTTGGTGCTGGTTTCCGGTTTGACCTTGTCATTACCATAGATGCTGCAGCGGCCCCCACAGCTCTCAGTGCTGTAGCCGTTTGTATACTGATGCGAGGCTGGCGCTTTGAAAGCTTGGCTAACGCCGCCTTTCACGGTCACCACATCGTTCATCTCATAGACCAGATAGCCGCGCGGGGTGAAGTGGCTGCCGTAGAGCCCGTGGTGATCGTAACGGCCACCGAGAGTCAGGTTCAGGCTGTCGGTCAGGCCGATCTCGTCCTGGGCGAACAGCGCCTCCTGAGAGTGACTCTCCTTGCCGCCGATATCCTTGTAACTCACCGCATCCACCAGCTCCCGATCCAGATATTCGCCACCCAGGGTCAGGTAGTGGTTGGCCAGCGTCAGGTTGGTGTAGCCCTTCACAGTAAAGTTGTTCTCTTCTTTAGGCTGCTGGTGAATTTTTAAAATGTCGTTGAAGTCATCTATCTTGGAACTTTCGTAGTTGACCATGACGGTGGTGTCACCCCAGTTCCAGTTCCCCTTGTGGGTCAGCCCAAACAGGTTGCGGTCGTTTTGCTGTTGGCGGCTGTGCACCTTGTTGCCGATTTTGCGGAAGATATCGAGAGGACGCTCATCCTGGTTGTAGAGGTAATCCAGCTCGAAGCGTTGTTGCTCATCCACCAGCCAGCTTAGGGTAGAGGCGAAGTTCCGGGTCTGCTTGGCTTCGATAAGGGGGATGCCATACGCCGCTTCCGGCGGAGTCCAGGCCTGACGGTCGTACACTTCGCCATTCATCCGGATCAGCAGGTTATCGGTCAGCGGGCCGGTAAAGCCCAGGTTGGTTCTGTGCTGATCGCCGCCATCCTTGCCCTCGATGGCCTTGAAGTCGGCATCGGCCGCCCCTTGCCAGGTTTTACCCGGCTGCTTGGTGATGATATTGATGACACCGCCGATGGCATCGGAGCCATAAAGTGCCGACATGGGGCCACGGATCACCTCGACCCGCTGGATCATGCCAAGGGGCACCGGGGTGTTGTCGAAGTCGCCGCCGCGCCACATGGCATTGGAGGAGGAGAGGCGTTTGCCATCCACCAGCACAAGTGTGTACTTGCCGGACATGCCGCGAATACCTATTTCGCTGCGACCATTGGCGTTAGCTTCTGCCTGAATGCCCACTTCGTGGCGCAACAGGTCGGCAAGGTCATTGACCGGTGCGGCCTTGATCTGTTCGGCCGTGATGACAGAGATGGAAGCGGGTGCCGATCGGGTATTGTGCGCCGTGGTGGTGACGGTGATCACCTCATCGGCTTGAGGCGCGTTACTGGCGGCGATCGCTTGCTGGGTCAGCAGGGTGACAATGGTGGTGGCCAGCAGGCTGGGAGCAATAAAACGGGAGGTTGAGGATTTCATTATTTACATCTTCCATAACATTCAAATGATAAGCGTTATCATTATCAAATTGAATTTGCTCCGATCGCAACTCTTTTTTATCGGCGAAGTTCAGTTTCGTTCGTCACCTTCTTTTGACTAAAAAGAAGTTAATGAAATTGATTCTCATTTGTATTGAACGCTTTGTCGCTCCTTGTTAGGATGCCGTTCACCCTGATATCTGGTGAGTCAAATGACTCACTTTAAGTCCTGTCAGGCAGTGATTCATTCCAAGGAGTAGCACCGTCATGTGTGACCATGCACTGGAAGGAGAGTGGCCCGCCACAGCGGTCGGGTTGGATAAAGTGTGCTGTTTTGCCAGCGGTGACAGGGTTCTGGTCGCCTCCGGTATCCACGACAGTTTTACCGGCATCCCGCCGGAGAAGCTCCTCGCCCATCTGCGTCAGTTGCGCCAGCAGGGGATGGTCAATCCCATCGCCATCGGCGCCATTCCGTTTGATACCCAATCCCCCTGGCATCTGGTGATCCCGGCGCAATCGCAGTGGGTCGCAAGGGATGCGCTGTTGCCCGCCCGCTGTTGCCAGCTCAATGGTGAGGTGAGTGAAGTGACCGGCTCTGCCCACTATCAGGGGGCGGTGCGGGCAGCGTTGCAGCAGTTCAGCGAGGGGCAGCTCGAGAAGGTGGTGCTGTCGCGCGCCATCGATGTGCAGAGCGCAGAGCAGACCTCCCCCGCACACGCCTATGGCTCTCTGCTGGCCCAGAATCCGGGCGCCTATGTGTTCCAGATCCCGCTGCCGGAGGGGGAGACCCTGCTTGGCGCCAGCCCCGAGCTGCTGGTATCGCGCAGCGAGATGGCGGTGGTGAGCAATCCGCTGGCGGGCTCCCGTCCGCGCCACGCTTTTTCCGATCAACAGGCGGCCAGTGCCGAACTGCTAGGGGCGCAGAAGGATCGCTATGAACATGCGCTGGTGGCCGATGCGGTCGCCGCCGCCCTCGCTCCCTTCTGCCGAGAGCTGGACGTCCCCCTGGAGCCGCAGGTGATCGCCACTCCTACCATGTGGCACCTCTCGACCCGCATCGCCGGGCGGCTCCATGAGCCTTCTCCCGTACTGGCACTGGCGCTGGCGCTGCACCCGACACCGGCGGTGTGCGGCACGCCGCTCTCGGCAGCACGTCAGGCCATCGCCCGGCTCGAGGGGTACGATCGCCGCTTCTACTGTGGCGCCGTCGGCTGGATGGATGCCGATGGCAATGGCGAGTGGGTTGTCACCATTCGCTGTGGCGTGCTGGCTGGCAGACAACTGCGACTCTATGCCGGCGCCGGGGTGGTGGTGGGCTCTTCGCCGGAAGCGGAGTGGCAGGAGACCGCCGCCAAGCTTGGCACCATGTTGCGCGCCTTCGGCCTCGAGAGCCGGGAGCCGGAGGTAACCGCATGAAGCCGCTGGTGCCCTTTACCCCCTGGCCCGCCGAGCTGGCAGCCCACTACCGGGCACAAGGGTGGTGGTGCGGACAACAGCTCACCGCTCTGCTCGATGAATCTGCCGCACGTTATCCCGAGCGCACGGCCCTGATCTGCGGCGAACGCACCCTTAGTTATGGTCAGTTAAAGCGTGAGGTCGATGCGCTGGCGGCGCGGTTGGCCGCGCGCGGGCTGGGCCACGGCGATACCGCGCTGGTGCAGTTGCCCAATTGTGCCGAGTTCTATATCTGCTGGTTTGCCCTGATCCGCTGCGGCGTGGTGGCGGTGCATGCCCTCTACAGCCATCAGCGGCGCGAGCTGGTGGCCTTTGCCCGCCAGATTGAGCCCGCCTTGCTGGTACTCAGCCCCTCCCATCCCGGCTTTGCCGGTGAAGCGGGGAGCCTCGTGGCCCTTGACGAGCTGGTGGCGCCTTCCTGTCAGACACTGTTTTTCGAGCAGGCTGAAGGGAGTGATCTTCAGTCAGGATTTGCATGGCGTCGGCCTGACCCGATAGTCCGTGCTGATGGTTCACCGCTGACGGCCATCGCGCCAACTCCTACCCCGGCCGATCAAGTCGTTTTTTTCCAGCTCTCCGGCGGCAGCACCGGCACCCCCAAACTGATCCCCCGTACCCACGATGATTATGGCTACAGCGTGCGCCAGAGCGTAGCGGTGTGCGGCTGGGATGAGCGGGTGATCTATCTCTGTGCCCTGCCTGCGCCCCACAATTTTCCCCTGAGCTCCCCCGGCGCACTCGGGGTGTTTTATGCCGGTGGCTGCGTGGTGCTGGCAAAGGATCCTTCCGCGGCAACCTGTCTGCCGTTGGTGCAGCGCCATCAGGTCAACTGGGCAGCACTGGTGCCACCGGCTCTGGCGCTCTGGCTGGAAGCGGCCAGCCACTATCCGCAGACCTCTCTGGAGTGTGTGCAGGTGGGCGGTGCGCGCCTCAGCCCGGCTCATGCCGATGCGGTAGCGAGCCGCCTTGGTTGCCGCTTGCAGCAGGTGTTCGGCATGGCCGAGGGGCTGGTCAACTACACCCGCACCGAGGATGACCAGTGGCACATCGTCAATACCCAGGGCCGCCCGATGAGCCCGGGCGACGAGGTCGAGGTGCGGGATAGCGACGGGCGCCCCTTGCCCGATGGTGAGTGCGGCGAGCTCTGGACGCGCGGCCCTTATACCTTTCGTGGCTACTTCAAGGCTGATGCCCACAATCAGCGGGCTTTTGACCGGGACGGTTTCTACTGCACCGGCGATCTGGTCTGCTGCTTGCCCAGTGGTCATCTGATGGTGGTGGGGCGCAACAAGGATCAGATCAACCGGGGTGGGGAGAAGATCGATGCCCTCGAGATTGAAGAGCTGTTGCTGACCCATCCAGATGTGCGGCAGGCAGCACTGGTCGCCATGCCCGATCCCATGCTCGGGGAGCGCAGCTGCGCCTTTCTGATGTGCCGCGAGCCCCTCAATCTGCCCCGCTTGCGCCGTTTCCTGCGCGAGCAGGGGGTGGCCGATTACAAACTGCCCGATCGCCTGGTGCTGGTGGAGCAACTGCCCCACACCCCGGTCGGCAAGATAGACAAACAGACGCTGCGCGAGCAGCTCGCCAAGGAGTGTGCATGACCATTCAATCCCTCGCCGCCTATCCGCTGCCCACCGCCGAGGAGCTGCCCAGCGGGCGGGTGAACTGGCCTTTCGAACCGGGCCGCGCCGCCTTGCTGGTCCACGATATGCAGCACTATTTCGTCGACTTCTACGGGCCGGACAATCCGCTGATCAATCAGGTCATCGACCATATCGCCACCCTGCTCCGTCAGGCGCGAGCTCTTGGCATGCCGGTGGTCTATACCGCCCAGCCAGCCGAGCAGAGTCAGGCCGATCGAGCGCTGCTCAACGACATGTGGGGGCCGGGGTTGACCCGAGCGCCGGAGCGTCAGCCCATCGTCCCAGCGCTGGCGCCCGAGCCGCAGGATACGGTGCTGACCAAGTGGCGCTACAGCGCTTTTTGCCGCTCACCGCTGGCCGAGCTGATGGCCGGATGGGGGCGAGATCAGCTGGTGATCTGCGGCATCTACGGCCATATAGGGGTGATGCAGACGGCGGTCGATGCCTTTATGCGCGATATCCGTCCCTTCCTGGTGGCAGATGCCATCGCCGACTTCTCACGCGAGGATCATCTGCTGGCGCTCTCCTATGTCAGCCGCAATGCCGGTCGAGTGATTACCGTGGCCGAGGTGATGGCGGCCAGCAAACGCCCTCTGACTCGCGAGTCGCTGCGTGCTCAGGTGTTGGCGCGGCTGCCCGCCGAGCTGCAGCAGGAGCAGCCCACCGAGGATGACAACCTGCTCGACTACGGTCTCGACTCGCTGGCGGTGATGGGGCTGGTGGAAGAGTGGCATCAGCAGGGGCTGGTGGTGGAGCTGGCCGAGCTGGCCCGCACGCCGACCCTGGCCAACTGGTGGGCGCTCCTCTCCCGTCAGCTTAATGTCAGTCAGGCCACGGCTTATCAGGTCAACGAAGTGTACGTCAGCGAACCGGAGTGCACCCCATGAGCGAGTGGCAAGGCAGAACCGTCTGGGTAACCGGTGCGGCGCAGGGAATTGGCCATGCGGTGGCGCGCACCTTTGCCGAGGCGGGGGCCAGCGTGGTGGCGCTCGATCTGCAACTGGCCGAGGCGCTGCCCGGCAACGTGAAGGGACTGGTGATCGATGTCAGCGACAGCGAGGCCGTGACCCGCTGCTGCGAGCAGCTGCTGGACGAGGGGCTGGGGCCCGATGTGCTGGTCAATGTCGCTGGTGTACTGGCGACCGGCAGGCTCGATGAGGTGGATGACGCCCTCTTGCAGCGCACCTTCGCCATCAACACCTTCGCCCCCTTCTACCTGATGCGGGCCCTGACCCCCTGGTTTCAGGGACGGCGCAGGGGCGCCATCGTCAATGTCTCCTCCAATGCCGGTCGGGTGCCGCGAGTGGGGATGGGCATCTATGGCGCCTCCAAGGCGGCGCTGACCAGTCTCACCCAAACGGCAGGGCTGGAACTCGCCCCCTATGGGGTGCGCTGCAATCTGGTGTCGCCGGGCTCGACCCGTACCCCGATGTTATGCGGCATGTGGCAGGAGGGGGAGGCTGCGCAGCAGGAAGGAGAGATGCGCACCATCGCGGGTTTGCCCGGGCAGTTCAAGCTGGGGATCCCCCTTGGCAAACTTGGGACCCCCGACGAGGTGGCCGCCTGCGTGCTGTTTCTCGCCTCCGATGCGGCCAGCCATATCACCTTGCAGGATCTGGTGGTCGATGGCGGTGCCACCCTGGGGGTCTAGCCCGCGCGCTGCCGATCTGGCAGGCGTGACACTCTCTTTATGGAGGAGGCCTTGCCTCCTCGCTTTTCAGCCATGCGGGCAGAGGCAAGTCACTGCTCGCTCGATGTTTGCGCAAGGACATTCCCATGGAACAGACAATGGCGATGCGCGCCACTCACCAGCGTGGTGAGCAGCCGCGCTGGCCGCTTACCACCGCTCAGGCAGGCATCTGGTTTGCCCAGCATAAATATCCACAGAGCCCAGCCTGCAACACCGGCGAGTACTGGCTGCTGGAGGGAGCGCTGGCTCCCCATCACTTCACCCGAGCGGTGCGTCAGACCATCGACGAGATCCCCGGTCTGCACTGCGCCTTTGTGGCTACTGCCGATGGCCCGCAGATGGTGGCCAACCCGGCTTGCTGGCAGCTGGCAGAGCGGGATCTGCGCAGCGAGGCCGACCCGCTCGCAGTCGCGCAGGCCGAGATGCGTGTGCAGCTGGCCGTCCCCTTCAATCTGGCCGGGGGGCCGCTGTTTGCCACCACCCTCTATCGCCTTGGCGAGGGGCGGTGGGCCTGGTTTATCGCTGTGCACCATATCGCCATCGACGGCTTTGGCCTGAGCCTGCTCTGCCAGCGGGTAGCGAGCTGGTATGAGGCGCTTTGCATCGGCGAGCAGCCAGCCCCCTGTCGTTATGTGACCCAGCAGGAGTTGCTGGCCGAGGAGGCGGCCTATCAGGATTCGCCGCGTGCCGCGCGGGATCGCGATTTCTTCGTGCAGCAGCTGGCCGGGGTGGAGAGCCCAGCGTTGCTCTCCCGCCGTCCAGCACAAGGGCCGGGCCCCACATATCGCCTTGAACAACGGCTTGCTGGCCGCCAGTGGCAGGCACTGGTGGCACGGGCGAGTCGTTCGGCCTGTCACCCCTACAGCCTGCTGCTGGCAGCAGTGGCCAGCTATGTGCAGCGGATGAGCGGTGCTGGCGAGGTAGTGCTGGGTATTCCGCTGATGGGGCGGCTGGGCTCAGCGGCGGTCGATACTCCCTGCATGAAGGTCAATGTAGTGCCCCTGCACATCGAGCTGAGCGGCACCAGCCGGGTAGGGGAGTTGCTGGCACAGGTCGAGCGGCAATTTGCCGCCCTGCGCCGCCATCAGGGCTGCCGTCAGGAGTGGTTGCAACAGCGTCAGCCGGGCCAGCCGCTGTTTGGCCCTCAGGTCAATTTGATGCCCTTTGCCCGCACCCTCAGCTTTGGTGAAGGACACAACCAGGTTCGTGGTGAGGTGCAGGTGCTGGCGGCGGGGCCGGTGGAGGAGTGCGCCTTCTACTTTGCCGAGGAGGCAGGCGCTATGACCCTGACCCTCGAAGCACATCAGGGACGCTTCAGCCAACAGGAGAGTGAACGTCATCTGGCCCGGCTGCTGACCTATCTGGCCGCCTGGAGTGAGGCGGATGACGAGGTGGAGGCAGTGCGTTTGCCGCTGCTGCTGCCTTGCGAGCAGGCTGAGCTGGCGCGCTGGAACCAGACCGACCATCCGTTGCCGACCACCACCCTGAGCGCACTGCTGGCCGAGGGGCTGGCGGCGGCGGATCAGAGCGCCATCGCGCTGGAGTGTGGCGCCGAGCGCTGGAGTGTGGCCGAGCTGCGCCAGCGTACCCGCCAGCTGGCCAGCTATCTGGCGGGAAGAGGCGTGGGCCCCGGTTGTCGGGTGGTGGTAGTGATCCCGCGCTCTCCCGAGCTTATTCTCGCCCAGCAGGCCATCATGGCGGTGGGGGCCGTCTATGTACCCGTTGATCCGGACTACCCGGCGGAGCGGATCGGCTACATTCTCGCCAGCAGCGATCCTGCACTGGTGCTGACCAGTCGTACGCTTCAGATGCCGCTCGATGTGGCGGCGCCACTTGTCTGCCTCGATGCCCCCGGTGTGGCAGAGCAGCTGGCGACGATAGACGTGGTGGCGACAGAACCTTGTGAGCTGCCAGCCCCCAAACCGGAAGATGCGGCCTACATCATCTACACCTCCGGCTCGACCGGTCGGCCCAAAGGGGTGGTGGTGAGCCATGGCGCCATCGTCAACCGGCTGCTCTGGATGCAGCACATGTATCCCATCGGCCCGGCGGATCGGGTGCTGCAAAAGACCCCGGCCGGTTTCGATGTCTCCATCTGGGAGTTTTTCTGGCCCTTTATGACCGGGGCGCGGCTGGTGCTCGCCAAACCGGGTGGCCACAAGGATCCCGCCTACCTTGCCGAACTGATTGAGCAGGCCGGGATCACCACCTTGCACTTTGTCCCCTCCATGCTGCAGATCTTTGTCACTCAGGCCGAGCCTGCGCGTGGCCAGGCACTGCGGCAGGTATTTTGCTCCGGCGAGGCGCTGCCCGCGGATCTGGTGCTGCGCTGGTATGGGACATTCTCAGCCCCCCTGCACAACCTCTATGGCCCGACCGAGGCGGCGGTGGATGTCACCTGGTATCCCTGCCGGGCAGATGAGGCGGTGACCAGCGTGCCCATCGGCTATCCGGTCTGGAATACCAGCATCCACATTCTCGACCCCTGGTTGCAGCCGGTGCCCCCCAGTGTGGCGGGAGAGCTCTGGATCGGCGGCGTGCAGGTGGCGGATGGCTACTTTGGCCAGCCCGAGCTCACCGCCGAGCGCTTTATTGCCAACCCCTTCGGCGCGGGGCGGCTCTATCGCAGCGGCGATCTGGCCGCCTGGCGCGAGGATGGTGCCATCGAGTATCTGGGGCGCCTCGATTTTCAGGTGAAGATCCGTGGTCAACGCATCGAACTGGAGGAGATCGAGCAGGTGCTGCTGCGCCATCCCCGGGTGGCGCAAGCGGTGGTGCTGGCCCCCGAATTTGCCCCCGGCGATTGCCGTCTGGTGGCCTATGTGGTGGCCGCAGATAGCAGAGAGCTGACGCTGGCCGAGCTGGTACCCGCCCTTGGCGCTGCCTTGCCCGATTACATGGTGCCGGGGCTCTTGGTAAACCTGGCTGAGCTGCCGCTCACCCCCAATGGAAAGCTGGATCGCAAGGGGCTGCCGCTGCCCGATATGGCGTCGGCGGTGGGTCTGTCACTGCCGAAAACCCTGCTGGAGGAGCGGCTTTGTCGCCTCTTCGCCGAGATACTGGGGCTGGCGCGGGTCGGCGCCGACGATAACTTCTTTGCCCTCGGTGGCCACTCCCTGCTGGCGGCGCAGCTGGTGGTGCGTATTGAGGAATCAATAGGACAGACTCTTACCTTGGCCAGCCTGTTCGAAGCGCCGAGCCCTGCCCAGCTGGCGCGCCGTCTTGGCGGCGAGCGGGAGGCAATGCCCATGCTGTTGCCCCTGCGAGCGCCCGGTGTGCAGGCGGGTACATCGGGTCCCACTC